>Ga0335072_10003125_pt1 | contig 25080 bp, 16 predicted proteins | sample Lox_Sample_21_FD_206725 | JGI IMG/M metagenome (GOLD analysis project Ga0335072, IMG submission 206725) | Soil microbial communities from Loxahatchee National Wildlife Refuge, Florida, United States - Lox_Sample_2.1 | ecosystem: Environmental > Terrestrial > Soil > Wetlands | place: USA... | reverse complement strand
TCTCCTTTCCTTCATCCGTCACCATCCGCCGTTAAAGTCTCAAATTCGTGGGCCTGTGAGCGAAACAACTGTTCGACAAGGTGTGGTCTCGTGCCGAACGACGACGCCCTACAACGTTATCAGATTTTGATCGGTTCTCCTGGTTCAATCGGATCCAGTCCTAATACAACATCATGGGTACGTTTCATCCCTGTGGCTAACCGTTCCAAACTATCCATCCTCCACTGTCTAGAGCTTCTCTCTTGATAATGAACTCTTGTCCCTGCTTGGCATCAACCTCACCTATTTCCCACCAAGGCCGTAAAAGCCTGACATCAATCTCCGCGCTTCGCTCTCACGCCTTCCAAGAAACACAGCCATTTCTTTAGGCAGAGAGTTTGCATTCGTCGCCACAATCAACATCTTCATAAAGCATTCCTGCTAATGCCCTTTGTCAGCGAGTCTCAGATCCCAATTCCATGCTCAAGGGCGCTCCAACAGCTTCCGCAAAATCACATCTCGCAGTTCTGAAAGGAGTATGCCCACCGGGCCAAACGGCACTGGGCCAAGCGACCGTACGCCTCTGCTCGAAGATCCCATTTCTGAAGAGGCCGAAGGTGGCCTTACTTACCGGACGTTCTGGGGCGAAGATGACCACGAACCGTGGAAGAAGTACCCGAAGCAGGCCGTTCATATCACCTGGTTGACGCTCATCTCCAACTATGTCAATGTGCTGCTCGTGTTCGTGCCGCTGGGCATCATTGGAGGAATTCTGCACTGGAACGCGTCCCTCGTCTTCGTGCTCAACTTCCTGGCTATTGTCCCGCTCGCAGCGCTCTTGAGTTTTGCGACCGAGGAGCTTTCTGCGAAATTGGGCCAGACCATTGGTGGGCTGTTGAATGCGACATTCGGAAATGCCGTCGAACTGATCGTCAGCATTGTTGCTTTGACGCAAGGTCAAATCCGAATCGTCCAGTCCAGCATGCTCGGTAGCATTCTATCGAACATCCTTCTGGTGCGTTCCTTCCCACGCCTCTCATTCCGTGCTCCTCTCCACTAACAATAATGAAGGTCCTAGGTTGCTGCTTTGTGGCGGGTGGTTTCCAGGGTGGCGAGCAGCGTTTCAACGAAACCGTCGCCAGCACCATGTCTTCACTCATGGCAGTTGCGTCATCTTCGCTCATTATCCCCGCAACTCTATACGCCACGCTTTCAAGCTCCGAATCAGACTCGGAACATAACATTCTGATTCTCTCGCACGGCACGGCCATCATCCTGCTGATTCTGTACATTCTGTTCCTCTTTTTCCAACTGCGTTCGCACTCGTACCTCTTCGACGAAGAGACCGCGGTGGAAGAAGAGTCAGAGGCCCACATCCTCTCACCCGTGTCGGCCGGCGTAGCGTTGGCCGTGATCACAATGCTGGTGGCAGTGTGCGCCGAGTACCTGGTGGACAGCATCGACGACATCGTCAAGACGGCGCACATCTCCAAGACGTTCATCGGGCTGATCCTGCTGCCGATCGTGGGCAACGCTGCTGAGCACGTCACGGCCTGCATCGTCGCCTACAAGAACAAGATGGATCTGGCCATTGGCGTCGCTATCGGCTCCAGCTTGCAGATTGCTCTGTTTGTCACCCCGTTCCTTGTCGTGCTCGGCTGGATCATCGGTCAGCCTATGACGCTGCATTTCCAGGGCTTTGAGACCGTAGTCTTCTTTGTGAGCATGTTGGTCGTCAACTACCTGATCCAGGATGGCCGTTCAAATTACCTTGAAGGTGCTATGAGTCTTGGAATGTAAGTACTTCCTTAAACTAAACTCTTATCCTACTGACGAAGCTGACTTTGTTTTCAAGGTACTTTATCATTGCGGTTGCTTTTTACGTTTATCCAGATGATGCTGGGGATATTGGGTCATTAATCGGTAAGTTCTTCAAGCCGCACTGAGCTTTTCAGAAACCACTAGTCCTTCCAGCTGTGTCCTCTACAGCGGGAGCTGGCTAGGTTGAGTTTACTTTGTATAAGTAAATAGGGGCGGCATTCATTCAGTGTCCGATTCTGCTTAGTTGCAGATGGTGATCTAGGGATTGTATGTCCCATTCTGTACTCATCGTTCTGTACTCATTATTCGAACGCTCGTGGTCGTTCTTGTACATAGTCACTGCTATTACGGAAAGGAAAATTCAATTGTTCATAGTACAAACCTGTTCTTGGTCTATCGTAATGCTAGTCTGCGACGGCCAGAGGCTCTAGGTGAAGGGTGAAGAATAAAGACAAACATTAAAATACGCCACGTGCCACATGAAATGCTTATCATGAAACAGAGCGCAGAGATGAAGAAATCAAATCCCAAATCCACCAAAAGCAAATCTCCAGAAAACCCGTTTTCGCAGCATCACGCATAGGAAAAAGTCCAATGCACATCTCAGCCGAGCGATTCCGCCAAGGCGACGCTAGTCCGGAAGCAGCAACGACCTCAACGCAGCCAAACGAAAAGGCGGCCGACCCGATTTTCAGCGACCTCAACCGTCGCACCACGCCCGCCATTGCGCACTCTACACCACCGATCCCGTCGCCGAACATCCCGCCGCGTCTCCAAAATGGGCATCTACGATCTGCTAGCGGACCTTGCGGGGGCGCTGGGCGGCCGCAGCGTCGACGCCGACGCCCCGAAGGAAGAAGAGGAGAAGGAGGAGCAGGGCGGTGAGGAGGAGGGGAAGGACGAGGGCGAGGAGAAGGAGGAGGAGCCGGAAGAGGAAGAGGAGGAGGAGCCGGTGGATATTAAGCCAACGCTTGAGGAAGGTGAGTGGTGTTTTGGTCGACTGGTGAAGGTGGAACGAAAAGGCCGAATCGAGGATTGATCTCGTTCCGATGAGATTGATGAGCCTGTTGCCTTTCAGGGTGGCATAAGACGAGACTAGATGATGTCAATGGCTAACAATGCACTCAGAATGTGCCGAATCGAAGCAATGTGCACCGCACAAGCACCACTACGACGAATGTGCCGAACGAGTCACCAAGCAAATGGAAGAGAACGACGGAAAGGCCAAAGAAGACTGCGTGGAAGAATGTACGCTTTCACATCGGTTGATTCGGTGCATCTTGATGGAGACTAACTGCTGACAGTTTTCCACCTCGCACATTGCGCAACGGCGTGCGCTGCGCCAAAACTATTCCGAACACTCAAATAGCAGACTTCGCGGTTATCCTCGCTACTCAATTATCCAGCATTGCGAACTGCCCGCTTGTGGGATCTGCTCGACCTTGTATAAAGTCCTCGTGTGGTGGTGTAAAGATGTAGAGCTTGGGTGTAGAGTAGTAAATAGACGATCAATTCTCACTCTGCATTGGCTCAAGCAACTCATTTACAAACAATGGTTTGATGACAGCCGAGGTGTCCCATTTGCCGACGAATTGAAGGACGGAGCTTCGTGTTACTCACCAATTCGAAGTGTATCGGTCCAGCTACTGCAAGGTTTTCCGGGAACATGTGTGCTACTCCAATTGTGCAAATTGAGACTCGAAGTTTGTCTATCTGTGATCAGGTTGGATTTTCATCGATGAATCACTGACGAATAATGGTAACCTTTGTCAAATACCACCCGTGACATAGTTCATCAAGCAATGGTTCATCATATTTTGTTGTCCGCATGTTATGTTGCAGCGCAGTATCCAGATTGTTGAAGACAACGTCCCATACCCATGTTCACCAATCGATTTCTCTACCTGCAGTTGATAAACTTCGGTAGTGTATCATAGAGTGTATAATACAGTCTTTGCAATTGGCTCTAGTCAAGAATCCTCATGTCTTTGTACACATTGGAATGATGGAGGAATGGGAGCGATGCTTCCGCTACATGAGAATACTATAGGCATTCTGCGCTTAAAGCAATAATTTTCTGGCCCTAGTGAAAGTACACATCCCAATTTAAATGTAGAGTGTTTTCGTCTTCGTTATTTTCTACTTGAAGCGCTTCTCCGCAGCCTTCCAGTTCACGACATCCCAAACCGCACTGAAGTATTCAGCCTTCCTGTTCTGATACTGTAGGTAATAAGCATGCTCCCACGCATCAATGCCGAGCAGCGGACGGAACTGACCCACGACGGGATCCTGATTGGCGTACGTCCTAATGGAAATGTTTCCGGTGTGGGAATCCTGAACCAGCCACGCCCAGCCGCTGCCTTGTATGCCGGCCAGCGCAGCGTTGAACTTCTCTTTCAAGGCATCGAGGCTGCCGTACGTCTCATCGATGGCCTTCGATAAAGCGCCGGTGGGCGGGTCTCCGCCGCCTTGGCTCTTCGGCGCCAGGTTCTCCCAGAAAAGTGAGTGGTTGAGGTGGCCGCCGCCGTGGAAGTTGATGAGGGGCAATAGAGCCACCTGAGCCGCAATGTCTTCCTTGGCCTCTGCGCTTGCGAGTTGCTCGCTCGCCGCGTTGAAAGAATTTACGTAGGTTTGGTGGTGCTTGCTGTGGTGAAGCTCCATGATCTTGCCGGAGATGGCGGGTTCGAGTGCGCCGTAATCATCTGCCCAATGACATTGGTTAGCCAATTGCACTGCAATTGAACATGTAAATAACATTGGTAGCAATGCGAAACTCACAGGGAAGATCTGGAAGTGTTGCTTTGCCTCGAGTGAAAGTGACGGCAGCGAGACCTGCCCGCCTCGAAGCAGAAGAGGCAGATGCTCTGAGAGCTGAGCGAGCAGCAGAGTTCCGAAGCAATGCAGACGCCATTGCTAGATGAATTCCTCTGTTGTTTGTACAAGAAATAGGGATGGCGAAAAGTCGATGTTGGTCAATGGATGTCTGTTTGAGCTTTGCTTCTGATAGTGTCCAAGCTCCGGGATTAGCCCATATCGTACGTAACTCCACCACCTTCAGACGTCATCAAGGTCTCCTTTGTACTAGCAATCTCAGCAGCTGAACTCGGCCTCGCGTTTATACGGGGTCTCGACGGACATGGCCTAGGTTCTCACTTTGGTCATCCATATTTTCATTTACTCTCGCAATCTGCATACATTCCGATCGAAACACGCATCAATGGCTTCAGAATTCTCAGGGTGTAACCTCAATCTTATGAGGTCGGGTCAGGCTCTGCTTGCAGAACCTCCACACCGTATCCTAAGGTACTCAGCCGTGCTTCCGAGGCTGGTGAAGCGGAAAATGGATCTTAGATCTATTTTCGGGTGAACCATATCCTCTCCTACGTCCTCCTTACCTCCTCAACACCTCATATCGATCCTGCCTCGCGCTTTGAAATAGGTCTGGTTGATCTGAAGTACTCCCTTTTCTACCCTGGATGATTTCGTTGACTCATGGTTCCGTTTCCAACAACTGCTCTTTTAGCTTAAGGATTGCAAAGTATCTGGAATACGACTGACAGGTGTATAGCATCGGAATGTACTTGGTGATGGAATCGTGATAAGTCAAGTCAGGGAATTAGATCCTTCTTTGAAATGATGGCCTTCTCTTCCTCGCGCAATTGAAGGACGATCAGCTTTCGTAAGTTTTTCCGAAGCATTCTTGAGGAGTCTGCCGTGATGGTGACATGTCGTAACTTAGTTTGGAGAGGCTTCTGAGACAGATAATGCCTTGCGAGTCGTCCGCTTCGCCTGGCTAACTTGTCCACTCGTTCATTTCCTTCGACACGGGAATGTCCAGGGACCCATCTAAGTTCAACGATTATGCCTACATCATAAAGCTGATTTGCATACCTAAGAATACTGTTTTTGGCATCCGTATTTGGTATGAAGGGAAAGTTTGATTGGTTTCTTAGGCCTTTCAATGCGCATTGGCTGTCAGAGAATATAACCAGCCGGTCAAATTCGTTGACTTGATCGCACGCGGTACGGAAGGCCTCTTGGATCGCGACGAGTTCTGCCTCGTTGACATTCGTAGGACTATGTTCGAGACTGTTAAGCGTAACGGATTCGGTCCAGTTGTTAGATGAGAAATCTAGCCAGCCAACTGCAGAAGCAGATATCCTATCAACTCTTTTACCTGGAAGACGCGGTTGTGCAGATCCATCAACCCACATTACGAGGCACCGTTCAATTCTACCTCGGCGAAGCATGTGTTTGGCAAAGTCAATAGCAGACTCTCTGTGCTCGATAATGACTTCGTTCGGAAAAGGGTATAAACAATCGAGGGGATCGCTGAAGTTCATTTTGAGAAAGTTTGACCGGCGTGGCCTCGTTGAGATAGGAGAAATGGCGCAGAGGTCAGTTACAATGCACCCGTGGTGTAGAGTTTAGAATCAAAGAGAACAGATCCTGGATACTATTGCCCATGGATGGGGTATTCGGTATGCACCAGTCGAGGAAAGGCTTTCCATGGTTGACAAAACGTTCAAGACTACGTGCTAGGCATGTCCAAAATGAGAAAATTTTAATAATGAACGGCAATATCATCGAAATCTCCCAAATCAGTAAATTTACCAAGGAGATTTATGCAAGCTTGAGTGGGTTTCTTTCAAATTTTGTATAGCCGCCGGACGGGTTAAGGCGACACTACTCCGTATTGTGGACTAAGTTGCGCACTTGACACGGAAATGTGTCTATTTCAATGCTAATTGTGTGCTGCCAAGTGTATTTGGTCTTAGAATGAAGGGAAAATAGTCGTTGAATGTTGTGGCGTTCCCTTGTAGTCGGCGAAATCGGCAGCGAATTAGCTGAGGCATTTGATGAATCTTTTAGCTGCTATCAAGGGCGGAGAAGCGAAAGCGACAATCAGCTACGACTAAGCGATTCAACCCAAGTCTCAACCACTCAGTGCACGTTGAATTCTTGGACTGCAGCAATTGGTCATCGCTGTAGGCTCTGCACGGGTGGTCTTTGACTGGCATTGAGTGCTCTAAATTCTCATCCCCGCCGCAATTCTTCGAGATGGTGAACGCCTCGTACGATCTGACCTGATCATCTGTGACGTTCCTAGTTCGGCGTACAACTACATTAAGGTAGCTTCTACCAGCTATCCCACAACCACAATCGTAACCACCTCCAAATGGCGCCCTCAGTCCTCCACCTCCCCAATGGTCAGAACTTGACTGTGACACCCGTCTTTGGCGGCTTGTTCTTCAAGTCCAACGAGCTCAGCAGTCACCATGCCCCATTTCCTCCCGGCTGGACGGTTGTTATCAATACCGAGGATGAAGAAGCAGATGATCCCAAGGACAAACTGCGTTCTCTGCAGCAACAAACAAGGCCCGCAAGCGCTCCAACATCGCGACCAACCACTCCCGTTTCTAAAGCGGTGGGAGACACGCGGCATCGAATGGTCCATCGCTTCACAAAGCCCACTTTGAACAGAGACCACTTGTTCATCTCCTCCATCTCGCAACCCAGCAGCGCAGACTTCCGTCCCAACCCTTCCCCAACTCGACAAATAGCCATGATGCTCTGGGCCACGCTATGGTGGTATTTCCACCAACCCGAGCCTGACCTTCACCTCAAGACCAAAGCTTCCTTGAACACACCAGAAGCGGGCAAGCCTAAGGGACAGTGGAGGATTAACATCAACCGCGAAGGCGTTTTCAAGAGCAAGCTCGTTCTACCAAAGCTGGAGCGTATGGGCTTGATCGCTTCAGACGACTCAGCTGTTGGCTGTGAGGAGGACGAAAGAAATGGTGACGGCTGGCTGGACATGTTTGTGAGCCGTAGAGTCTTCTGGCAGCTCGATGCGCGCATATACCTTTTTACACTGGTACCCGTCGCAGGCTCACCATTTCCGGGAGGAACACCGGTTCATTCGAGACCAGGTTCTCCGAGCCGTCAAGGAGACGAAGAGAAGAATTCAGCCGTAAACACTGGCACCAGTTTCTCTACCTCTCACTCCCCAGGGCCGTTTCACTCATCCAGCCATCTTCCAACCTTCTATCCTCCGCCACCAACACAGTTAACCATTACCAACGGCGTAATCCATCCGGTTCGTCCGAAACCGCCAGGACAGGGTGAGACCTTCTACACTCGTTATATTCCAAGTGTCGGCCAATACCTGTCGTTCCGAGTTGCGTCAACCTCACTCAAACCGCACGTTCACCGAGGACCCGTTTCGAGTGCGCCAATTGTCGGAAACGTAAAACAGAGTATATCGGACACTGTCCTCCCAACTATTAGTAGTCTAGCCCTTGAGTCGTGTGATCCAGAGCTGTTGCACAAATGGATGAATGATCCGCGTGTATCTCGTTTCTGGGGCGAACAAGGACCGCAATCACACCAAGATGAATTCCTACGTACGGCTCTGAGGAACAAGCACAGCTTTCCAGCTATCGGGTGTTGGGACGGTAAACCGTTTGGATACTTTGAGATCTACTGGGTTAAAGAGGATAACGTCGGTCGCTACCTACCTCGAGACGCTGGGAATTATGACCGAGGAATACATTGCCTTGTGGGAGAACAAGAGTTTAGGGGACCGCAACGAGTCAAGATCTGGCTAAGTGCTTTGGTACATTTCTGCTGGCTCTCGGATCTTAGAACTGAGACAGTGATAATGGAACCGAGGGTTGACAATGAGAAGTGAGTACATTAATAGCTAACATCCGAGTATGATGAAGCTAATCAACGCTGCAGACTGCTCAACTATTGTCTTGACATCGGTTTCTGCAAGGAAGGCGAAATCAGCTTCCCTCACAAGCAGGCAAATCTTCTGACGGTTCGGCGCGATGTCTTTGAAGCTCCGGCAATTTGAGACCATCACATCGGGAAGCATACTTCCTATTCTTTTCTTCCTTCATCATCATCGAAGGCTTTATCGCGGCTTCAAGCTCAAAACTGGTCCGAATTTATTCCCAAAGGCTGTGATTGGTCAATTGGAGCTTGGTAAGCGGTGAAGGTTGGCAAATATGCATCATAACACCCCCGCGGCTTGCCTTTATTTATTCTCTTGCATATCCACCTTGACCTTGTTCAATTTTATTTTTCTTCACGAACTCCATGGAGGAAGAGACTGCCTCCGTTGCTCCCTCTATTGCTGCCACCAGTGGTGGCCCGACGGCGTCGGTGCTGGAAGAACTAGCAGCCTACACAGCATGTGACGTACGACATATCGCTGAGCTATTCTCTTGCCTTCTGCTAAAGTTTAATAGATCTCAGACGCGCTGCTCAGACTCGAGGTGCCTGGAGCCGGGTTCCTGCCAGACATCCGTGCGCGCGACCAATTCCACACCATAAATATCCAGCACTGACGCGCACCGCAGGACCAATCCCAGCCTTCGGCGCTCCGGGCTCGCCACCGCATAGCAAGACCATCGCACGCGCAAGCACCGTGCTCTTCGTGCCGAAGTCCAGCGCGTCGTTCCCGAATGCCGCGCCGCCCCTGCAGATGCTGGGCCAGACGCTGTCGCAGCCGCTGCCCAACATCCCGGACGGCACACCCTACGCCGACCTGACGGTGCCGGGGTCGATCGTCGTAATCAGCCAGCCCCGTGACCAGGTCTGCGCCGTCGTCGGCGGCATCATGTCGGCCCGCATGGCCAAGCTCGGCGCGGCCGCTGTGCTCGTCGACGGCCGCGTTAGGGACCTCGCGGAACTGCGCACTATGGGTATCCCCATCTGGAGTCGCGCGACCAGCACGATTGCTACGTCCGGCCAGGCGAAGGCTTGGGCTGTTGGATTGCCTGTTACGGTGGGGCTAACGACCGTGGAACCGGTGAGTTGCTCTGTCTTATCCTTCGAGTTGATCTATGGTAGCAGGATGTTGGAATGAGATGTTAACGCACTGTCTTAGGGAGATGTCATCATGCTTGATCCGGAGAGTTCGGCTGCTGTGTGTATACCCAGTGACCTGGTAAGCAAAGTGTTAGAAATTCTACCGGGCATTGTTGGCGCCGATGAGATGGTTATGAAAGAGATTCAACAGGGAGGCGATGTAGGGAGCGCCTTTAAGAAGTACAGAGGGAAGTAAATCGTCTATGAATTGGGTTGTTTTGGCTATCTTCAACCTAGCCACTCCTGTAGTCATTTTATGAGTCTAGACGCACCATACATTCTGAGATACCGCCGTTGCATAGGCCTGAATATAGATCATGTCTCCGTTGGCATCACCTTCACTAACCAGAGATGCAGTACTACTCCCTTGCATATATCGTTCTTGAAATACTTCAACGGAGCCAAGTGATATCATCGACTGACAATGCCATATGCTCCTCTAGTCCTTCGCGTCCTTAGCCGTCGCCTTCTCAGCCGCCGCCTTCTCAGCAGCCGCCTTCTCAGCCTCCTCTTCGTCCTCTTCCTCCAGTTCGCGCTGGTCCATATCAGTCAGAAGTTCGTCATCGGGTAGTCCCAAGCTCAATTCCCACCACGCCGGCCCACTTTCACTCGCCACTTTCTCTTCTAGGTTCTGAAAGAATTTGTTGTACCTGTCCCGGTCCTCTCTGAGAGCGGCAACTGTTTCGCTCAGTCTCTTCACATCCAACTCAATGGTGGTGACCTTGTCCATCGCGTCGGATGCATACGCGTTCAAGGTGTACAGCCGGTTCGTGAGATCGATATAGTAGTGCTTGTCAAGAACAGCCCGTGGTCTCTCCTCCGACTCCACCCTCGCCCTCTTCATCGGCGGCGTCCGCGGGCCATCATCAACAAACGGGTCCTCCTCAGCGCTCCTCTTCACACTCGCCGCGAGCGCAACCGCCGCCTGCTGCGTCTTCGGCGCGATCTCCGGCGTGTGCACGACGCGGTTCGCAGGGCCAGGGATCTCGGCGGGCAGCTTGACGCCGCTGTGCTCGAGCAGGCCAGCGGCACGCATAGCCGTGAGCGTCTCCAAGTCGGCGCGGGGGCCACCAGAGAAGACGTAGGCGGCGCCGCCGACGCCGCCGGCCGGCACGCCCAGCATGCGGCCGTCGGGGACGAAGGCCGGACGCCCGCGATTCGGCCGCCGTGGCCGCAGGTCGCCCTTGCTGGTGAAGTCGAAGCGCCAGCAGCGCGCGCGGTGCGGGCGCGTGTAGGCGTGCCAGGCCAGCACGCGCGCCGCCGCCGCGTCGTCCAGATACACGAAGCGCGGCGGCTCCACGACCACGCCGTTGAGCAGCTGCGGCGCGTCGCCGCAGTAGATCTTCCACGTTGGGTGGCCGGCGTGCGAGTGGCGGGATGCTTCGAACAGCTCGACGGAGGGGTCGCCGTTGCCGTCGCCGTCTTGCCAGACTGCGCGCTCGGTTTTGCCGTCCGAGATGGTGAGCGTGTTGGGCGGCGGCGGGGGCGTGGATCCGATGTTTGGTGATGCCATCTTGAGTGGTTGTAGTGGTGGAGATGAGTCGATGTGTAAGAAGACGGATAATATCTTCTGGAGGGAGATCTTGAATTGGGAGTGCCAGATGCTATGAGATTAAGAGTTAAAGTTACTGGGTACGCGAGAGAAATAGTGGCCAGTGACAAGTTTGCCTTTTTATGTGACTCAGAAGAGAAGTGTAGACACGCTTGCCGACGGATAACTGTGTAGTGAAGTCAACGGTAAGAAACGGGAGCACATCTCTCACGTCGGTAGAGTGAAGTGTTTTGATGGTTTTGACAGAATCACATATGGGCTACCCAAATCAACAACGATATACTGAGACACCAGTTACCCCAAACTATTATACCTATTATGTGCCCTGAACATCTCCGTTAGCAGAAGTCTCTAAACCTTAACACTTGATGGTATGGAAGACAACGGATGACAACCGGCTCGTGGTTGTATATTCCTGACTTGATGTGAACAGTGGGAGCTGACTTGAAGTACTAGTACCTTAGGAAGATATTAAATGATTAACCACTATTGTAGCAGTGCACAGAAGGTAAAATTAAATTCACTTGGCATGAATTAATCGTATGAGGTTGGCACTGACCGCGACAATCGCACTACAGACCAATCACCCTCCAAAGTACTCGATAGGGTGTATATCCTATCTCCGCCAGCGACTGTTCATATTAAAGAATTTCTCAAGTACGAAGATCTGCCAATGAAGATTTTCTTCAATGTAGCAGCTTCATCAGAGTTTTCCAAACTGACGTCTCTGTGAGGCCGGAGAGGTTCGTGTTGTATCGCCGCGGCTCGATTCGGAATACACGCATGGTAATAGCATTACTCGCGCATATTCTGAGATTGGTAGCACAGCAGAGTATTGGTAGCACTGCCGACAAGCACGAGCGGATCAACTCACACTATTGACGCAATTGCTCCTAGAGAAGAAACGGACTGGACGTTGCGGCTTGCTAAGTGAGAGGCTAATGGCATTAGCAACTCGTCATGCTGTGCGACTGTACAACGCGGCTGCCAAGAACGTGCTCCTCCTGAGAACCTGAGCGTCGGTGACTGTGTTGGGAATAGGTAGAAACTGCAAACTGGCGTGTGAGCTATCGTATTGGAGTGCGACGTTCAAGGTACGCGCCGTAGGGTAAGAGGTGGATCCTTGGTGGAGCTCTGGGAGCCTTTTCTTCCAAGGAAGTCTTTCCATTGAGCTTGGTTGCCTTGCTCGGTGAATGATGTACCGTCCATAACGACGCAAGGGAATGCAGTGGTGCTAGAAAAGTGTGCTGTGGCCAATATGGAGAATGTGCATGCCCGATTTGGCGCCGGCTCGTATTCACGGTCGCAGCTAATTGTGATCAACAACCGCAGCTACTCCGTATGCCGAAGCTGCAGCAATAGCAAACCAGACTAACAGCTCACTAACAGCTTGTAAACTTCGTCTCTGGCTGCGGGAGCCAACGTTGAGAGATCTAGGTGGAGTGCCTTCACTAGCGGAGTGATGACGCTCACTGCTAGTCCTTTGCCGGACTCCGATATGTAGATTACCGGCATCCATCATGCATCCACCATGCATGCACAGTCCATCAGAATCTCCTGCTGAGGGGTCTCAATCTCGGTGCCAACAGGAGCGCCCCACATCACTCCGCTATGGCCTGATAAGGTTGGCCAAATAGCACCAATGCCATGTCGGCGGCTACCCCCGTCTGTGTGAACGATCAAGCACATCACCGACTCTCTGCCGATCTCAACTCGCATTCTCTGCCATTGCGCCGTCGGCTCTCCGCTGTTTCTATCTCGAGACTCAACCTCCACGTCCTGCAAGCATTCCATGGCTATGGCTCCATTTCATTATGACCTAGCAGGTGTTGACAGCTTCTCACGAGACAGCAGTCACAGCGTGTACCTCCGGAGTTTCATCTTGACCATGCTATTGATAACACCAGACCTTGCCGCATGCGACGATCAAATGCTCGATTAGCCACATAGCACCCCGTGGCTTGCACTATCTCATGTGTCAGGACTTTCAAAGGAGCATGGTCACCGTCAATTAATCCTTACAAGCCTTGGTGTTCGCCTTGTTTATCTTCCTCAGTTCTCTCCTTGCATCTTCTTTCTCGCTGCTTTCCGACCTGCAGAATAGTGTTTTAATGTGATTGTAATACTAATGCCTACAGCCTTGTCTTTCACTCGTGTTGAATTTCGCCATTGCTACCCTTGTGTTCAATCTAGCCTGTCACCATGGACGAATTTCCGGCCTACGTGGAGCGCGACCATGACAGTTCACGCAGCGTAGACATCATAATTGCAGCCAGACGATTTCGCAGAAACTCTTCAAGCGACCCAAGCATAAGTGAAGTTGCGGAAGCTACCAGAGCTCGAGACTACTCTCTGAGCGGCTTGGAGAGGCCGACAATCGGCTTCGATTCACAGAAATCGGAATGGAATTCCCAAGCATCAACACCACGGCCAGTATCCTACGATGGACGTCCAAGACATATCAGCTTGCAGTATCATTGCGATAAGGCCATGTCAGAATCTCTACCACCAGAAATGAGCCAAATATTGCCATCACATTCACTTATTGATCACGTCACTCCACCTACTCCACCTCCAGCTCCGACCACGTCTCAAGAGATAAAGTTCTCTACTATTCATGAAATCGCCTTCATTGCAACCGTATGCTTATCTCAATTTCTGTCATTGGCATCTTTGGCTCAGACTGTCGCACCATTGTTGATAATCGGGGACGACTTAGGGGTTACAAATCCCGCTCAGCTTGCATGGTTCACAGCCAGCTACAGTATGAGTTTAGGGACGTTTATCATGCCAGCCGGTATGTTCTCCGAGCCGTTCACCGACTCCAAGCTTCAGGCGCGCTGACACAACGCAGGACGAATAGGAGACATCATCGGCCACAAGAAAGTCTACCTCATCGGGTGGATCTGGCTCGCAATCTGGGCGCTGGTGGCCGGCTTCAGCTTCGTGTCAGGGCCGATAATGTTCAGCATCTGCCGCGGCTTGCAGGGCATCGGGCCAGCGCTGCTGCTGCCGAATGCCATGGCCCTCGTCGGGCGAACGTACCCCATCGGCCTGAAGCGCAACATCGTGTTCTCGATCTTCGGCGCCTGCGGCCCAACAGGCTTCTTCTTCGGCGCGCTCTTCTCCGCGCTCATCGCGCAGCTAGCATGTACGCGTCCCGCACCCTCTCTAACCCTCAAATCCCTCTAACCCCCGCAGACTGGCCCTGGGCCTTCTGGGCGCTGACCTGCGTGTCCTTCACGGTGTGCATCGCCGCGTACTTCGCCATACCCCCGCAGCTCGCACAGCCAGTGCTCGGAGCGGGCGGACGCACGCCGCCGTTCGACTACCTGGGCGCGGCCAACGGCGTAGCGGGCCTGCTGCTGGTGAACTTCTCGCTGAACCAAGCGCCGCTAGCAGGCTGGTCGACACCCTACGTGTACTTCTCGCTGGCCATCGGCGTCCTCATGCTGGCGTACTTCGCGCTGATCGAGCTGCGGGTGGCGGCGCCGCCGCTCGTGCCCTTCCGCGAGCTGCAGCCGCAGGCGGCGTTTGTGCTGGCCGTGATCGCGGCGGGGTGGGCGTCGCACGGCGTGTGGGCGTACTACCTGTACCTGTTTCTGCTGCGGATCCGCGGGGCGACGGCGGTGGGCGCGGCCGCGCACACGCTGCCCGTCGTGGTCAGCGGGCCGGCGTTCGCGCTGTCGACCGGCTTCCTGCTGCGCAAGATGCACGTGTCGGTTGTGATGATGCTGGCGATGGTGGCCTTCCTGGGCGGCACCGCGCTGCTGGCGGTCGCGCCCGCGACCCAGTCCTACTGGGGCTTCACGTTCGTGTCCGTGCTCGTCATGCCCGCCGGCATGAACCTCTCCTTTCCGGCTGGCACTATCATCCTCTCTAACCTTATGCCCAAGAGTGAGCAGGGCAAGGCGGCGAGCCTCGTATCGACTGTTGTTAATTACAGTATCGCGACGGGATTGGGGCTCGCTGGTAGCGTCGAAAGATATGCTAACGATATTGGAAAGTCGGAACTCGAGGGCTACCGATGGGCGTGGTACCTGGGTATGGGCTTGAGTGGGATTGGTGTGTTGCTCAGTGCGTATTTCTTTGTCCTAAGCAGACTTGAGAAGAAGCAGAGAGAGGAGAGAGAAAAGGTGTAGGGCGTTGGTGCGCAGCGGGCGTTGTCTTTGAAAATCGCATAAAAGTTGGGAACGTCCGTCACTATTATGATATACTCTAATGTACATTGCACGAGGTCATACAAAGCAACTAAGCAAGATACGCCCGTACGTATTCTCCGGCTCTGCTTGACGAAAGTGATTGTGAAAGTGATGGCTGCTTATAACGCCGACATAAGGAGCACCTATTGAATGACGGAGCTTAATGATATGTCCGGACTGTAAAGTTGACATAACCACATTAAAACAACGAGAATTTCGAAGATGGCATATATATTCCAAAAGCTAATCGTAATGGACACGCATTCACTCTCATCGCTCCACATTCAACACCATAAGAGCGCATACAATCCTCAATCAGACATTTCGACCACCTGAGCCGGTGAAAGCCGTCGCTCGCAGTGTGTCCATCCCACCAGTATTCAAAGCCATCACGATTGCCCATCGCCATTCCAGATGAGAGCGGCAGAGGAATACATCAGATCCCGATCTTCATCTCGACACCATTTCCCATCTTCGTATCGTCCCGCATTCCACGCTATGCAGCAGAGGTCACGAAAGGTAGCTACAACAACGACAGCAATCCAACATGCTTCGTAGTATCATGCATTTCCCATTTGCAAACAGCATAAATTGGAAATAAGAAAATTGTGGGTCGTCCGAGTATATGCCCAAAGGTCAATAAATCGTAAAAAAGGACTTTTATCTTCTTTCCACGTGGGTTGTGGCAGAAGTTCAGCCGTTGCTTTGAAGTGAAGGGTATCGAATCCGTACAGTCGTTGAATAAAATAAAAATCATCGATCCGTCAATCTCGTTCGTGGTTGAGTTTCGGAAGTCCAGCATTTGTGGACATTAGGTTCCGTCGTGGTGTGATTCGTTCTCCGGGGACGTCAGATGTTCTCGTCAAGCGTGAGGAGAGATCAAAAATGAGGGCATTCCATCCGATTCTACGTATCGCCCATACTCATGCATGCCAGATTTGCAATGCAAAATCAAATCATAATGTCGTACAAATGTCGTAACACGTGTCTTTCATAATCAAAGACAATTCGTGTGCTAGTCTAGTTTGACCGGATAACAAGTTTGCTCAGGAATTTGTTGGACAGACTATCGAAGTCGTCGCGGCTGAATTTAGCTTCGTTCCGGGTCTTGAGGTATGGTTCTATAGACCGATTAATACGTGGCGTTAAGTGAACGCAAACGTTAAATAATTACCATATTTCTCGACATGTGAGCGGACTTCAGTCATGGCGTCACAAGCCTCAATGTTGTTGTTTAAGACGTGGGCGTGCTTTCGTGTATCCCACTCCAAGAAGCTTGGGAGCTTGGTAGAGATGGCACAGAACAGACCAACGATAACTCCGACGGGTACAGATTCCATCTCGTTGCAGAACTTCTTGACAGCTCCGTCATCAGGTACACGATAGTGCTGATCAAACTGCATCATTTCCCAGACAGCCAGGATCAAAATGGCCAGAATGAAAATAGTAGGCCAGTTCTTGAGCTTGTCACCGCTGTAGACGGAAGAGTAAAGGGTAGATAGCTCCTCGAGGATATCCTTCATCAGCTCACGCCACATATCAGCCATGGCCTTCTTGACTTGGAAGTTGATCATGACCGGAGCGCAGGTATGACCGTGGAATTTGCTACCAGGATCATCAATCCGACCGATTTCGGCTTCCTCATCCGATACACCAGTGATCAAGGTGATATGAAGCGTGAGGGCATAGGCAATGACAAGCTTGAGACCCTTCCGAATGACCGGAAGCTTCGTTCGTAGGTAGTAGCGGTGAATACTCTTTAGCATCTCGCTGAGGAATAGCGTGCCTTCGAAATACTCGTCGACGAAGTGATCGAAACCTTGGTCAAGGTGGCAGTCAAGGTACTCAGACAACATGTGATGTGAGATTCCCTCCATACCAGCTGAGAGCTTGCCGGTGGTAATCTCAAATTCTTTTGGAGCCTCACGGAATTGCTCGACCCAGTCAACACCAAAGCAGTTGTCGTCGCGGACGTAGACCTCGCGGGCCGGCACTGGGAGAACAAAGCCGTAGCCGTGAGTGATGTAGATCATACGCTCGTGCGGAGAGAAGCCCTTGATGTTGGCAACCGAAAACTCTAGAGTCACGTGACGCTCGTAATCAGCCTTCCAGTCCTTAAGGAAGTATGCGATATCTTTAATATCGATACGAGTGCAAGGAACCTGCCACAGACGAGCATGAGCCGGCTTGCAACCGCCACACGGCTCACCCTTGTCGCAGACTTTCTTGAGGAATTTGCAGCGCAGACATGCTCGGAGCTTGCGAATTTCATGTGCTTGCTGACGTTGTTCCGGTCTCAGAGGACCTCGTCGCTTACCGATCTTCTTTTCCGATTTCTCCTTGCCGTTGGCAGCCTTGGGCGTCTTTTTGACAATGGCCTTTGGCGTCACACCTGGCGGGCTGACGGGGCTGTTTCGTCGCTTAGACGGTGGAGATGTAGCACCCGAGGAGCTGGGAGATGATGATGAAGAGACGGAAGAAGTATTGATGAGCTGAGTTTGGATCGTGGGAGGTCCGGTGACCGGCGGCATTGGGCTTTGGACAAGCGGGGTGTGGTAGTGATATTCAGGGTCGTGTTGCGGTAGCTGCATGCCATGAGGAGCGTTGTGTGAGAATTGAAGGCCGTGGTGAGCATCAGGCTCCGGAGAGACTGGGAAGATCTCCTCATATGAAGCTACCGAGTGTGCCGACAGTGGAACGTCAGAATCCTGGGAAGAGCTGGAGTCGGTTCGGACGTGAAGGTGTTGTGGACTGACAACACCGTTTGGGATATCTGAGTAGCCATCAAGAGAAGATCTGCCTTGGTGGTGCATGTCAATAATTGTCCAGCTGTTGTCGCTTCGGCTCGAGAAAGACCGTGCGTCCAGCCAATTGCCCTCGGCGGGTGAGCTGTTGGGATTGCTCGGGGCAATATGGAAGTCATTGGCGTGCATGTGCATGTTTGGAGAAGTTGTGGAGAATGCATTGTTGGCGATAATGGTGTTGAAGTCGTTGAACTGGAAAGCCATATCGCCCATCGGATTCATGGGAGCAGTGAAGGTTCCAACGTAGGACGAAGCCAGGCTGTTGTTAATCTGCTCTTGGGTGGTCGCGACGAAGTCATCGATGGGTGAAGTGTGGTATGGTCCGCCGAAGCTTCCGGTGAAGGCGGCCAGCGGATCCATAGTGGTGGCAGTCGAATCTTGCTCGTATCCATGCTGACCTTGGAGCAGATTAAATGAGAGGTCCGACGTTGTAAGCAAGGCCGCCGATGGATCTATCGCTTGCGAGAAGGCAAAGCCGGCGGTCTGAAGAGGAGCCATGGACGAGCTGGAATGAGCTGAGGGCATGGAGGTCCTGATGTCCAGAGAAGCGGTGTTGGAGGCCATCGTGGTGGAGATGTCAGTCTTTGCGTCGGCTGACACATCATGATTCTGCTGAGCGTGAGCCATGTTGTGGTGGTTGAGAGGGAGAGGCCAGGTCGAGTCGTTGTAGAAGGAGGTGAAGCGGTGGGAATTCGGGTCAGCGCTGATGTCGAGGGAGTGAGCCAGATGATGCTGATCCGGCGGATAGTCGATGGGATCCATCTTGGTTAGATAGATGGGGAAGAGGCCTTCACAAGACGGATGATGGAATGTGAAGGCTGTGCAGGATGTCTTGCTCGTCTGATGGTGCGAAGAGTAGGATTCGGGAAGAGCACTGGGCCTTGTTTGGCCGGACGGCTTTTCACACCGCTCAGCAGCGCGTGGGTGGGTGACGGGTGAGGAGGAGCGAGCGATGGAGGGGCGGATTGAAACGGCGAGGGTTTTTTTTGCCGGGCAATGGCATCAGAGCTAGCCCGGAACTCGACTGCCATCTCGCCGGGCTGACTGCCTTCTGACTGGCCTGCTGCGAAAAGTCGGTCAGCCCCCAAGATGCACCCATCCCAGCCCCAAACCCCAACCACGGCCAATCACACCGCCCTCCATACTGCGAAAAGTGGACATGCTGTTGCATTTTGCATTTGCAGGTGTTGCGTCTCACAGCATCCATCGAACCCTTCTGTTCGTTGAAGAGCGTCCCACAGGATGTAGAGGTACGGCCAGCCAGCCCAATACCAGCCCTATACCAGCGGGCGTCAGCAATCACCAAGCCAAGCGGTATGGAAATACAGAAAATAGAACAAATCGCGGCGGGAGCACCCTCGGCCTACTAGCCACTCTCCGTCTAGCACTTTCAATACCGTGGGCATACGGGCAGACGGGCATACGGCTGAGTGCGGTGAGAGCCTTTTAGATTGGTCTCACACGCTAAACTTCCTCGAGCATGGCATCAGATGGCCGCGTATCTACAGCCTCAGGCACTCACACCCTCCAAGCAGTTCGAGATACCAACATGAACAACGTGCCTACCATCTGTCTGTCCTTGGATGGAATCCTTAATTCTCTACGTACGAGGTAATCCATAACCTGGACCGAGCTATGCAAAGATAATCGCCAACGTTTGCTCACACCTGTCAGCCAACTACGTCTTCGCCATTGCCATCCTCACCTCCCAACCAGCCATTCACTTTTAAGCGTTGTAAACACCCAAAACCATGAACATGCTCCATGCTGCATTGCTGAACGCTTCTCAATCACTCGATCCACTCCCTCCCATATCCCAGCACCAACCTCTGCCATCGTCATGATAACCGGTCAGATCCAACCCACAGCGGATCATCTCATGCGTGAGTGCTTACGATCGCCACTGGACCCTCTACTTGACCCTAGCTATTGACTCTCGCTCCCAGCACGCCGTCATGCACGTCAGAGAGGCGACTTGCAGCCATTCGACGAGCCAGCGAGGTGGGTGGCGGAGCAGCTTGGACTCTGTCTTGATCGAGCCACCCCAGCAAACGCCAACTCTAACCGCATCTTCCAAAGCTCTTTTCTTCCCTGAAACCATGATCCATGCTCGGCCTCGACCTTTATCAAACTTCTAAAACGCCATTCAATTAATCTCGAAGCCTGACCGCAAAATCCATGGTCACTCGCAATCGTAGTCTACCAACGTCACGAAAATACTCGAAACGCTCTGGTTGCTGGGAACCGACCACTAAGGACCACGATTAACCTCCCACGCCATCCAGCCAGTCCAGCGCGTGCTGTCAATCCCGCCATTGATCAACTCCATTCTTCACCGTGCGCACCGCTATTTTCGTCTCCCGTTCCACTAGAAGGGTGAGTTGGTACTTTCCGGCGAATGATTCCGTTGTGATTCTCGTGGTGCAACATGCTCGGTTTGCTCCCTGTCCCCCTTTGCTGAGTGTACGCTCTGCGAACACTAATGCTTCAACGTTCAGCTACACGGCGGCAAATGTCATCTCTCGATGCTGCGCGAGCACGTCGGATGCATGTACGTGTCCATCGTCCTGTCAACATGCAAAGACGGAACCAAGGAGACGGAGCCTCGCTTGAACTACCTGCTTCCGTCCGAATCCGGATATATTTCGGTGGCTTGGCAGTGCTCTACCGGCTGTTCCGATAACACCCTTTCCTTGCTTTCAGGCTTCCTATAGATATGGCGCACCTGATTTCAGTTTGTGGTAAGCTGCATTAGGCGAGATGGCGAATATCATTAATGTTCTGTTGTATTGCGTATCTTTGGCCATGGTCCGACTTGTAGCGTTCGCACTTCTTTCGGCACTTGAAGGGACCAGAGTTCCCGCCCACACGCTGCCGTTTCATCACTAAGACGATCTATATCATCGCATTTCAAGCGGTCTTGGAGATGGAACATAAGCGGTAAGTGGTTATATTCATAGATATGAGAACATGGCGGCTTGGCCGAGCACCATCAGCTGTTCCGTATGACCTTACATTCTTTCGTTTCCATCCTTGTATGGCGGAGTACACCGCGTCCTGGAACGCCTAGACTTCTAGCATCTCAAAATCTGCACACGGGTTGATGTTTTTTACTGCTTTGATTAGTGTGTTGTATAGCCAGTTCTTTATACCCTAGACCGTTCCCATCTAAAGTTTCAGAAGTCTGAAGGTCACTCCATTTCATCAAGAGAAATTGGCAACTCAGCGAGGATGATCCAGCCTTTTGACATGTTCTTCGCATAATGTATAGATGAGGTAGGCCCAAGGAAATAGTGTGTGGAAGGCCACTTTCGGCACTCAGGCATAACTGTCGAAGAGCGATGGGCGAAGCTCTTTCATCATCATGAATTGTACTCAGGGTTCAACAGCGGTCAATTAAATCTTTTTCTCAGAATACTTTATATCGCTAGACCCACCCTTCAATGTCACCGACAAATCGCCAGGCAATTACCCAGTTTGATACCGCTCTGTATGAAGAAGCCAGGGTCTTGATCTTCACCTCATAAGCTTTGAGGAATTCTGCCTTCAACGTCTCGTCAACAGCATTCTATTGTTGCCTTAGTAGCTCAAAGATGTTTACATTGCCGTGGTTGCTGACTGCACCGACCGTACAGTTTAAGTCCTCCAAGTCTATGTTAAGCTGTCCAGATATCCTAAGTACTTCGCTTCAGGAGTTGTGGTTTTAAATTAGTCGTCAAACCAACTGCTAACCGGGCTCTCTCAAATGCATCCTCGAAGTTGCGTCCATCACCTAGGACTCTGTAGAACTCACGAGAGAAACTAATTGCGTCCTCATCTAATACAGATCCCTCCATTCTAATTACGTATCCAACTGCATCTGCAATGGCTTTCGCTTGCTCTTCAGAGTAGCATGCTTTCAACACGACGAGATCTAGCCCCTTTTGTGTTCCTAGCAAGTCAACAAGAGGGTCTTAGCTACCGCTATGGCTCTACCGTCGTCTTTCTCAAAGCAGATCCTTGAATCGTTGCCGCGACGGCTGAAATGGAGTATGTTCGGTTTATATTCGTCTAGAGCGCGCGTACTGTCTCGTACTCTACAACTACCGATGTCCTGGAGGCTAAACATCTTTCGAAAGCGTGTATCACGTAGCGTCTCTTTCAACTCGCGACGTTCGGTAGCAAGCCTAAGAGGGCTTCGCGTTATGAAGATCTGATGACATGATGAGGACGCTCGGTGAGGAAGAGCTAGCTGGATGAATGATTGGCTTCACGGCTCTGGAGACCAGACATACCTAAGCATAGAATGCTAACATTCGCGAGCGCTAGTGGTCACATCTCCATGGTGTACATTTCCATAAATGATGCCCGTGATCGACTATCCGCCAGTGGTAGCGGTCGTGTTACTGATTTTGGTGGGGCTGCGGAATGCTTGACATCGATGCTTGTTTTGCTAGAGGTACTAACTCGTTTGACATAAGGTAGTTGTCAGAAACTCACACACTCCTTCATCGCAGTTGGGTTCGTTAGTTTTCGAAAGAGAGAGGACGACTGAGGCTCTTGCGTGATTCGTCGCAAGCTAGAGCTGAGCTTGAGGCGGTGGCTGAGCTTGCAGCAGCAGACTACATGTAATTACTAGCACACCTGAAGAGATGGATGTCTGCCTCTTTTACGGAAGCCACAGCCTGCCAAAACAGGACCGCGAAAACAGACGAATCCCTCAAAGCCTCATCACAACAATCTAGTCGCGAGAGCGAGGCAAGGAACGATGTCGAGTTTTCCACAGCCCAACCAGATCAGTAGCAACACATTTGCCACGGATGGTGGACAAGCCACTGCGGGCACCATTTATGGAAATGTACACTTCGGAAACACTGGAGCTTGCGAATGTTAGTATTCTATGCTTATGTCTAGTCTCCAGAGCCGTGAAGCTAAATTTACAACTAGCAAGTCCCCCACAAGCTCCGCCGAAACCGCTCTTTACCGTTCCCTTCCGACGAGACCCTGACTACGTCGGTCGCTCTAAGATCTCGGCCTGGATTAGAGAGAAGTGTATGGGACCAGCCGCTCGCGCAGCGCTGTTCGGTCTCGGCGGAGTAGGGTTTGTTAATTAGTGTCCATCACCGTATTTCCAGTCCTAAGAGTGCAAAAGGAAATCACAGCTCGCTATTCAATACTGCCACGACGTCCCAGACCTATGGCCACAAACATGCGTCTTCTGGGTGCACGCAGGCACTCGCGCACGATTCGAGGAATCGTATAAAGGCATTGCGGACAAGCTCAAGCTTCCAGAACGCAACGATCCGAAAGTCAATATTCTCCAGCTAGTCAGTGATTGGCTGAGCGACGAGGCGAATGGACACTGGTTCATGGTCGTGGATAATGCCGATAACGTAGAGTTGTTCTTTCCGAAAGGAAAGCCCTCGCAGAAAGGGGATGAATCCGGGACGGTGTCAGCACCATTTGCAACCTATCTACCTCAGAGCCGTAACGGTTCGATCCTCATAACGTCGCGAAGCCAGGATGCAGCGGCACGGTTGACGGGAAGCTACAAGAGTATAAGAGAAGTCAAGCCGATGGATGAAGATCAAGCGCTACAACTGCTCAAGAATAAATTAGAAGACACCTCGAGTGAAGACGGCGCGGCAGACCTGATACGTGCATTGGATTATATACCCCTTGCAATTACCCAAGCAGCCGCATATATTAACCGACAGGCTCGAATGACAGTATCGAGTTACCTAGAAAAGTATCACAAGAATGAGAGAAAGAAGGCAGATCTCCTTAAGGAGGATATGGGTGACATCCGACGAGACGTGAACGCGTCAAGCTCAGTTATCACTACATGGCAGATATCTTTTGAGCAGATTCGCAAGGAGAGACGCTCTGCTACTGACCTACTAGCTCTTATGAGCTTTTTTAATGCTCAGGGAATCCCCGAGTCCACACTTCGAAGTTATGCAAGAGGCGCGGCGAAACAAAAGCGAAGCGTCAATATAGATGACGACGATGACGTCCATGACCCCAATCACGATGACATCCATGAACCCAATGACGGTGACGCCGACGGCGAGTTCGACGATAATCTCAGCACATTACGTGCCTATTCCCTGATAAAAGTTACGGAGGTTGATGATATATGTGAAATGCACCACCTAGTGCAGTTCTGTACGCGAGCTTGGCTATCATCATTGGGTGAAGCAGAGATATGGAGACGGAAATTTCTCATTTTAATGGCAGGAGAGTTTCCTTCGGGAGAATTTGAGAACTGGGCGAAGTGTCGACAACTGCTTCCACACGTCGAACCAATACTAGGCCTCCAACCTAACGATGAAGAATCATTAAATGAGTGGGCTGGGCTGCTCACTAACCTGGCATGGTATATGTGGAAGAGCGGGGAATATAGCAGGGCCGAGGACGCAGCAACCAAAGCGGTAGCAATGAGGGAGAGGATCTTACAGCCCGACCACGTTCTCACACTATTCAGTGTATCAGTATCCGCATTGGCGCTGCAAGAACAGGGCAAGTACGCCGAGGCCGAGCCGCTGATCCGTCGCGCGCTCGATGGCAGCGAGAAGGCGCTGGGTGCTGACCATCCCAACACGCTCACGAGCGTCAGCAACCTCGCGTCGGTGTTGCGGTACCAGGGCAAGTACGCCGAGGCTGAGCGGCTGAACCGTCGCGCGCTCGATGGCTACGAGAAGGCGCTGGGTGCCGACCATCCCAACACGCTCACGAGCGTCAGCAACCTCGCGTTGGTGTTGCGGTACCAGGGCAAGTACGCCGAGGCCGAGCCGCTGAACCGTCGCGCGCTCGATGGCTACGAGAAGGCGCTGGGTGTCGACCATCCCAACACGCTCAC
>Ga0335072_10003124_pt1 | contig 25086 bp, 22 predicted proteins | sample Lox_Sample_21_FD_206725 | JGI IMG/M metagenome (GOLD analysis project Ga0335072, IMG submission 206725) | Soil microbial communities from Loxahatchee National Wildlife Refuge, Florida, United States - Lox_Sample_2.1 | ecosystem: Environmental > Terrestrial > Soil > Wetlands | place: USA... | reverse complement strand
GAGCAGCGAATAGAACCAGCCGCGCGTCTGGTCGAGCGCCTCGCAGATGAAGTCGGCCGGGAAGCGCTCGCGGAAGTGGTCCTCGTTCTCGCGCGGGGCGTGGTACTGAGCGAACGGCATCGACCCCGAGTCGAACCACACGTCGATCACCTCGGGGACCCGGCGCATCGGCTCGCCGCACTCCGCACACGCAAACGTCGCGTCATCCACGAACGGACGGTGGGGATCGGCGATGTTCGTCCCGGCGCGCTCGTTGAGCTCTTGGAGCGAACCGATCGCGTAGGTGTGGTCGTTTTTGCACCGCCACACCGGCAGCGGCGTCCCCCAGTAGCGCTCGCGCGAGAGCGCCCAGTCGACGTTGTTCTCGAGCCAGTTGCCGAAGCGTCCGTGCTTGACGTGCTCGGGCGCCCAGTTGACCGTTTCGTTGCCGGCGAGCAGCCGGTCCTTGCGCTGGCTGGTCGCGATGTACCACGACGGCTTGGCGTAGTAGAGCAGCGGCGTGCCACACCGCCAGCAGTGCGGATAGGAGTGCTCGATCGTCCCGACCTTGAGCAGCCGGTCGCGGTTGCGAAGGTCTTCGATCAGATCAGGGTCGGCGGCCTTGACGTTGCGCCCGGCGTACGGGCCGATCCGCTCGTCGTAGGTGCCGTCGAGCCGAACCGGGTTGATCACGTTCAGGCCGTACTCCTCGCCGAGCCGGAAGTCGTCCTCGCCGAACGCGATCGCCGTGTGCACGAGTCCGGTGCCGTCGGTGGCAGTGACGAAGTCGGCGCCGAGCACCGTGTGGCCTTTGGGGCCATACGCCTCGCCGGGGATGAAGTCGAACGGGGGCCGGTAGGCGGCGCCCTCCAGGTCCTTGCCGGGGAACCGGTCGAGGATGCGAGCCCCCTCGCCGAGCACCGCCTCGACTCGCGCTTGCGCGAGCACGTAGACGTGGTCCTCGTCGTTGGCGGCCTGCGCCCGAGCGTAGGTCAGCTCCGGGTCGACCGCGACCGCGGCGTTTGACACGAGCGTCCACGGCGTCGTGGTCCACACCACGAGCTCGTCGTCTGTATGCAGGGGGTACTCAGGGTCGGCGACCGGGAGTCGCACGTAGATCGAGGGGTCGATCACGTCCTGGTACACGTCGGGCTGCCCGAGCTCGTGGCTCGAGAGCGTTACTTGATCACGCGGGCAGTACGGAACGACCTTGAGCTTCTCGTACAGAAGGCCGCGGTCGTGGATCGTCTTCAGCGCCCACCACACCGACTCGATGTAGTCGGGGTCGAGCGTGCGGTAGGCGTCGTCGAGATCGATCCAGAACCCGATCCGCTCGGTCATCCGGTTCCAGTCCTGGACATGACTGAGTACCTTCTCGCGGCACCGGGCGTTGAACTCCGCGATCCCGAACCGCTCGATGTCGTCCTTGGTCGTGAAGCCGAGCTCCTCCTCCATGGCCAGCTCGACGGGAAGGCCGTGGCAGTCCCAGCCACCCTTGCGCTCGACGAAGTAGCCGCACATCGTGCGGTAGCGCGGGAAGATGTCCTTGAACACCCGCGACAGGACGTGGTGGATCCCGGGTGGCCCGTTAGCCGTCGGGGGTCCCTCGTAGAAGCCCCACCTGGGGGAGTCGCGACGGCGCCGGATCGACTCGTTGAACACGTCGCGCTCGCGCCAGCGCTCGAGCACCTGTTCCTCCATCTCGGGGAACGAGGCGCGAGGGTCGACCGGACGATGCGGGTCGGCGGTGCGGTCCGTCGAGGGCATGGGCGGGTGATTCTAGGAGGCCCCGGTGGGGCGTCCAGCCCTGCGGCGAACTTGCTAGCGGGCGCTGATCGCCGGCAGCGGCTGGGCCGGCGTACGCACGCGTGGACCGGCGGCCTCGTCGAGGCGGCCGAGCAGGGCGTCTCGCGCGGCCAGCGGCGTCTGCCCGAGTCGGCGAACCGTGCTTGCCCCCGTGTCCGGCACGGCTCCGCGGAAGTCGAACACCGGAGCGCGCTGGACGACGGTGCGGATCGAGTACACGAGCCGGCCGAGGGTGTCCAGCGAGATGCCCCGGCCGGCCAGGACGATCGCGCACGGATTGAGCGCCGGCAGCGCGCGGGCCAGCCGGGTGGGACTGATCGTGGCCGACAGGCAGAGGGTGCGAACGCCGGCTCGACGGAGCATCAACTCGAGTGCCTGGGCGTGCAGCGCGTCGATCTCGCGTGGCGTGGCGGCGTCCAGAACGAGCACTCCGGCGTCGCGTGTAGCCGGCGGAGAGAGCCGTTTGAGCGCCGATAGCCAGCCGGTCGCGTATCGCCAGCCGAACTCGTACTCGGGCGTCGTGGTGCTTGCGTCGGCGTGTGCGGTGACGCCCTCGAGCAGCACTTCCTCGATCGTGCGCTCGATCGAGCGCAGAGCCAGGCTCTCCTCGAGCAGGCCGTTGGCCTTGTCCTCGTCGAAGGCGGCGAATGCCGCGGCCAGGCGCGAGCCGGAGGACGGGCCCTCGCCGCGCTGGCGGGCCAGCGCGATCGCGCTCGAGACGTTGTGCGTCTCGGCCAGCGTGACGCGCAGCGACTCGATCTCGGCCAGCTCGTACTGGCGGTGCCCGCCGGGCGAGCGACGCGGGCGGGGAAAGTTGTAGCGGCGCTCCCAGCTCCGGAGCGTATTTGGGCTGACGCCGAGCATGACGGCAGCGGCGTTTGTGCGTATCCCTGTCACGGTCCTGCAATCAACCACGTCGCGGTGGGATGCCGCAAGGCTCGCAACGAGTCGTGCAATTGCTGCCCAAACTATTCAAGAACGACCAGAGCCGCCCGAGGCGGCCCGCAGCTGGCGATCCGAGCGGTGAGGCGGATGCCGAAGGTGTTGGCCGGCCGGACTCTCGTCCTGCGCATGCCCCCGTCGCCGCGTGCGGCCCACATCACGGCGAGCGGGAGATTCTCGCCGCCCTCCGCTTCAGCGTCGGCGGGCATGAGCAGATCCGTGACGTGGCGGTTCACGGCGTCGGGCTCGCACGTCGCCAGGAGACGCTCGGCGGCTTCGGAGACCGCGCACACCGACAGCGAGCGGTCAAGGACGAGGAACGCGTCGCCGGCTTTGGGCGCCGCGTCGGCCGGCGACTCGAGGATCAGACCGAGTCCGCAGGCGCCGCACACGCGCGAGCTCGGAAGCTCGTCGCGTACCGGCGGCCTGGTCCCGCAATGACTACAGAAGGAAACTCTTGGCGCGGGGGCCTCGTGCTCGACCGGGGCGGTGAGGACCCGCAACGCCGGGCGGCCGTTCCTCGCTTTGGCTGTGCGATCGAGCATGGGGACCTCGCGAGCTTGCGCGCTAGCGGCCGCCCCGCATGGTTCGCTGGGCGCGGAGCTCCGCCGCGCCGGCCGCTGCCGCGGCGGCGACGACCTGGTCGGACTCGAGCATCTCGAGCAGCGTCCGCTGGGCCTCGCCGGCGCCCGACGGGAGCGCCGCCGTGCCGGTGCCTCGCGTGCGCGGGCGCTCGGGGCCGCGTCGGTAGATGGCCAAAGGCATCGCCCCGACGGCGAGCCTGATCGCGTAGGCCCAGCGCGCGACCGTGTCGTCGTCCAGGTGACCGCCCGCAACCACCACCAGGTTCGGCTTGTGCACGTTTGCGGCATCGCCGATGCCGGCGACGCCACGCGCGGAGAGGCTGAGAACCTTGACCCCGGCGCGGACCAGGAACAGCTCGAGCGCGCGGATATACGGCGCGTCGCGGTCGAGCTCGTCGCGGGAAGCGTCGCCCACCACGATCGAGACGGGCCGCACGGGCGGCGGCGTGAGGCGGATCGCGCGCCGCAGCCAGTCGGTGGCCCACTGGGCGGCGAACGCCCAGGCGGCCGACTCGACGCTGTAGCGGCGGGAGATCTCGTCCAGCGTCGGGAGCAGGACCTCCTCAACCGAGCGCTCGACCGAGCGCAAGGCCAGCGCGGCCTCGATCGCCGCGTCCGCTCGCTCGCGCTCGTAAGAGGCGAGCGCGCCGACCAGAGAGTTGGCATCCGCGGCGAGCCCCTCGCGCGCACGAGAAATGGCTGACGAGATCGACAGACCCTCCTGGAGGGCGTCCCTCAACGCGGCGACCTCGCCGTGCGTAAAAAGCCTATGCTTTCCGGGAGAGCGCTGAGGCTTGGGGAAGCCGAATCGGCGCTCCCATGCCCGCAGCGTGTTCGGGCTTACGTTCAGGAGCGCTGCAGCCTCGCTCGTCTTGAGATAGCGCATGCGCAGTTAAAGAGACGTAGACGTTGCTATTTCGACTTAGGCGTTGCCCTCTTGAATGCCCCGACATAGAATTGCACAAGTTTTCGCCTCAAGTGGCACATAAACCTCCACTTTTTGGCGGCTTGCGTGGCCCGTTTGGGCTTTGTTGACCCTGCGGTGAATCGGGAGGAAATTTGTCGTACCGGATCTCGTGACCTGAGTCGCGCCCCCTACTAGGCATGTAATCCGGCCGCAAAACTGGCGGAGCCGGTCGTAACGCGGTACCTTGCGCACGTGAGCGATGACCGTCGCACGCGGTCGCATGCTCTTCGCCAAACGGTGGTGTTGGGTGTCGCGTGCGCTTCCCTGGCCGGCTGCGTTGCGTGGGCGGTTCTCGTCGCGCCCCGCGACCACCTCAACGGTTTATCTGCGGTGCTTGCTGTGGCTGCTGTGGCTGCCGGGCTGGGGGTCGCCCGCGTACGGCAGCGCGTCGAGGTCTCGGCGTCGTTCCTCGTCTACATCCTCGCGGGGGCGTTTCTTGGCCCTGCGTCCGCGTTCGTGGCTGCGGTCGTGTCCGAGATCGCCGCGACGCGGGTGATCCGCACCCGGCGCGAGGCGTTTGTGATCAACCTGGTCGCGGCGGGTTTCGCAGCGCTCCTCGCCGGCACGCTGATTCGCGCCCTGGCGCCACACGACCACACGGCGACCTTCTATCTCGTCCTCGGTGGCCTTGCGCTCGCGATGCTCGAGCTGACCTGGCTCATCCTCGCGCCGTTCACGATCGCTCTCGACGGCTACAGCCCGGCCTGGAGCCCGCGCACCCTGATCGAGCATCTTCCGAGCGCCGTGATCAACGTCGCGCTCGCCGTGGCCGGCGCGGCGATCTACGTCGAGGTCGGTGTGGCGGGCATCGCGTTCGCTCTGGCGGCCGTGTTCGCGTTCTCCTACATGGCGCACCTGCTTTCGCAGTCGCAAGACCGCGCCGAGCAGTACGTGTCCCTTTCGTGGGGCGTGCTGGCCGGTCTGCTGCGCGCGCTCGACGTGCGAGATCCGCGCGCGGCCCGCCATGCCGCTGCGGTCGCCCGCTTCGCCCGCGACATGGCGGATTCGGTGGGGATGAGCGAGCAGGACCAGGAGCTCGCGCACACCGCTGGGCTCCTGCACGACATCGGCCACTTCGCGCTATCGGACCGGGTGGCCGAGCGGGGCCGCATGCTGACCGACGAGGACTGGGTGGCGATCCAGCAGCATCCGGAGCTGGGCGCCGACATGCTGCGCGACCTCGGCATGTACGGCCCGGTGGCGGAGATCGTGCTGGCCCATCACGAGCGGATCGACGGCCGGGGCTATCCGAACGGGCTGCCCGGCGAGGAGATCCCGACGATCGCCAAGATCATCGCCGTCGCCGAGGTGTACGACACGCTCACCGCGGCCGACACCTACCGGACGCGGATGAGCTCATTCGAGGCGCTTCGCGAGCTGCGCCGCGTCGCCGGCAGCCAGCTCGACGCCGACTACGTCGAGGTCCTGGCCGGGCTGTTGAGCGGCGAAGGGGTCGAGTACCGGCACGCCGACGCTGCCGACTTCGACACCGAGCTCGACATGGAGCGGCGGATCAACCAGGCGCGCGCGGGCTGAGCGCCTGCGCGGAGAGGCCGCGCTGAGGCATGCCCGCGATAACGCTCCTTCGGGGCATGCCTCCGGTGGTTGGGGGCGCTGGCTAGCTGACCAGCCGTTCCTGGTGCTGCTGGCGCTGAGCCGAGCGGCGCTGCTGGAGCGTCTCCAAGAACTGCTCGATCTGCTCGACGCTGAAGCGGCGCTGACCTCCGGGGGTGCGGTACGACTCCAGGTAGCCCATGTCGGCCCATCGACGGATGGTGCCGAGCGAGACTCCTAGGGCGTTGGCGGCTTGCGAAGTTGACAAACCGAGGGGACTGTTCCTTGTTGGGTCCATACCTGGCATTTCAGACGGATTAACGAGGGTTGCCGCGCCTTGCGCAGCATTTGCACAACCTTTAGACGCAAGCGCGAGGACAACCGGCTCCATTGCCATCGGACTTGCGGCTGCGACGATGTGGCCCTACCAGCCCTATGCGACTGAGGCTATACCACCATCATGATGGAGCGCGCATAGCGTACCGCGAAACCGGCACAGGTCCAGCGCTCGCGCTCCTGCATTCGCTGGGCCTCTCGCACCGGGAGTGGGAGCCGATCGTGGCCCAGCTTTCCACCCGGTTTCGCGTCGTTCTGCCGGACCTGCCGCTCCACGGCGACTCCGAGGACCGGCCGCGTCATCCGTACACAGCCGACTGGCTCACCGAGGTGATCGCCGGCTTCTGCCGCGAGGTCGCGGGCCCCCGGCCGCTGCTGGCTGGGCACGACATCGGCGCCGAGCTCGCGCTCAGGGCGGTCACGAGCGGCCGGCTGGATCCGGCGCGCCTGGCCCTGTTGCCCAACCGCCTGCACCGGCGCGACGAGTTCGCGGGCAAACGGGCCGCGTGGCGCGTGGCGTGTCGCGCCGCGGCGCTGCCCGGCTTCGACCGCGCGCTCGCCCACGGGGCCAAGCTCATGTTCCGTCCCGCGGTCGGCGAACGCCTCTCGGCTCAGGGCAATCCCGCCGCCCGCGACCTGGTCCGCCACGCCTTCGCCGACGTCGCCGGCAACGGCAACCGCGCGCGCTCGTGGGCCAAGTTCGCCCGCCGCTGGCCGGTCGGGCCGCAGCGCCAGCTGCTCGACGCGTACCCCCGGATCGATCTTCCCGTCCTGCTGCTGTGGGCCGACGAGGACCCGGCACATCCGCCGATCGGCGCCTCCGAGGCGCTCGACCTGCTGCCCAATGCACAGCTGCGGACGCTGCCCGCCACCGGGTTCCTGATGGCCTACGACGATCCGGTGGGCGTGGCGCGGGAGCTGATCTCGTTCTTCGGCTAGCCGGATAACTGGACACTCGTCGTCCGCTACGGCGCGAGCGTCCCGTTGTCCGTACCAGAGCCGGGTGAACGGGCATTCACTGCCGGCGGGGGTGGCGAGTGGTCAGTTGTCCGGAATCGGGGATGGGAACGTGCCGAGGCTGGCGAAGGTGGCGGGGCGCGTCAGCGCCGGCAGCGGGCGGTCGAGGCGCGCTCGCGCAGATCGGGCTCGATCACGACGCGCCGGCGCCGGCGCGGCTGCCCGTCGATCGCCGCGAGCACCATCCCGACCGCCATCTCGACCAGGCGCTCGGCGTCCCAGGAGAAGCTGGTCAACGGTGGCGCGAGCAGGATCGAGACGGGATGGTCGTCGTAGCCGATCACCGACAGATCCTGAGGGATGCGGAGGTCGAGCTCGCGCGCGGCGGCGTAGACGCCGTAGGCGATCGAGTCCGAGAAGCAGAACATCGCGCTCGCCCGGGGCGACTCGGTCAGCACGTCGCGCGCGATCTCGGTCGCCTCGCTCAGCTCGTACGGGGCGCTCACGACGCGAACGTCCAGGCCCAGCCGATCGGCCTCGGTGCCGACGTAGACCTCCGCCGGCCGGTCGTTGGTGGGTGACCCGGGCGGGCGGAGCACGGCGATCCGGCGGTGCCCGAGCGCGTGCAGATGCTCGAGCGCGTTCCTGACCCCCGTGCGGTTGTCGAACAGGACCTCGCCCACCGCCCCCCGACCGGGCAAGGCGTCCCCGATCGAGACGACCGCGACCGACTCCGCGAGCTCGGTCCAGAACTCGTCAGAGGGATCGACCGGCGAGAGGATCAGCCCGTCCACGTGCTGGTCGCGCAGCTGCGTGGCGAGCGTGCGCTGGCGTCCCGGATCGCCGCCGGCGTCGAGGATGAGCGCGTAGCGGTCGTGCTCGAGCAGGACCCGCCCCGCCTCCGCGACCAGGCGCTGCTGCCAGAGATCCTCCAGCGACGGACCGAGGATGCCGACCATGCCGGTGCGGCCGCTGGCCAGGGCCCGCGCGATCGGGTTCGCCTCGTAGCCCAGCTCGTTGGCGACGCGGCGCACGCGCTCCTGGGTCTCTTCGGAGACCTGGATTCCGCGCAGCGCGTAGGACACCGCGGCCGGTGAGACCCCGGCGGCATCGGCAACCTCCCGGATCGTGATGCGCTTGGCGGGGGGGGTCACGGCACAAGCAATCGGTTCGGCCATGGCCCCCGGCGGGGCTGGCGTTGGCGTAATGATCGCAGGGTCCCCCTACCCGGCGGGGGCGTTGGGACACCAGTATCCGGTCGGCGACTGACCGCGACCATTGACAGCGTCGCTCTGAACCGCTTCACTTAACCGATTCATGAAGCGGTTAAGGACATTGCGAGTCGCCGGTCGTGTTGGCTGACGCCCCCGTCATCGACGTCCACCAGCATCTTTGGCCGGAGGGGCTGATCGAGGCGCTGCGCGCGCGACGGGACCCGCCGCGGCTGCGCGGCTGGATGCTTCAGCTGGCCGGCGAAGCCGACTACGAGGTCGATCCGGCCTCCAACGACATCGACGTACGGGCGGCCCAGGCGGTCGCCGATGGGCTCGATCTGGCGCTCGTCTCGCTCTCCAGTGCGCTCGGGATCGAGACGCTCGCCCCGAACGAGGCGGGAGAGCTGCTGGCCGCGTACCACGACGGCGTGCTGGGATTACCGGCGCCGTTTGGGGGCTGGGCGGCGGCCTGCCTGAGCGAGGTCGACCCCGCCGCGGTGACGCGGGAGCTGGACCGGGGGTTCGTCGGGCTCCAGCTGCCGGCGACCACGCTGCTGGATCGCGGCGGCTACGAACATGTCGGATCGCTGCTCGAGGTGCTCGAGTGGACGGGGAAGCCGCTCTTGGTGCATCCGGGTCCGGTCCAGGCTCCGGGTCGGGTCCAGCCCGCCGGTCCGATCGGGGCGACGGCCGGCCCCAACCCGCCCTGGTGGCCGGCGATGGTCTCCTACGTGCAGCAGATGCATGCCGCGTGGTTCGCCTTGCGCGTGCACGGGCGGCCGCGCCATCCTCGGCTCCGGGTGTGCTTCGCGCTGCTGGCCGGGCTGGCGCCGCTGCACGGCGAGCGGTTCACCGCCCGCACGGGCGACCGGGGCGTCGTCGACGAGGACGTGTTCCTGGAGGTTTCGTCGTACGGCACTCGCGCGGTCGACGCGACGATCCGGGTGCTCGGCATCGATGCGCTGGTCAACGGCTCGGATCGGCCCTACGCGGAGCCCGTCGATCTGGGTCTCGGAGCCGCCGCGACGCACGCTTTGCGCAGCGCCAACCCGCTGCGTCTTCTCCAACCCAAGAAGGAGGTGTCAGATGAGATGGCCGTCGCTGCCGGCGCGTAACCTCGATCGCTCGGAGCTACAGGCGCTAGTGGACGAGTTGGCGGACGATCCCCGTCGCTGGGGTGAGCACATCGCGTTCTCCGGGCCGGTGCGCCATTTCGTGTCGCTGCACCGGGACGAGTTCGTCGACATCTGGCTCCTGTGCTGGAACCGCGGCGATGACACGGGCTGGCACGACCACGACATCTCCTCGGGCGCGGTGCACGTGGTGCGCGGCGCGGTCAGGGAGTCGAGCCCGCGGATGAGCGGCGAGCCGGCCGCGCGGATCGTGCCGGCGGGCGGCTCGTTCTCGTTCGGGCCCGAGCACATCCACCGGCTCGCCGGCGAGGGCGAGCAGGCGGTCTCGATCCATGCCTACTCGCCGCCGCTGTGGCGCCTGGGCCAGTACTCGATCGACACCGACGGCGTGATGCGCCGCGAGTCGGTCAGTTACGCGGATGAGCTGCGCCCGCTCGAGGAGGGCGTGGCCGCATAGGCGCGCCGCCGCCGGGGAGCGGGCTACTCCGCCGGCGCGGTCAGCCGCGCCACGATCTTCTCGAAGACCGCATCGGCGTAGCCGTATAGCTCATCGAGCGTGAGCAGCTGGACCGGGTGGGGGACGTAGACCATCCGGTAGTCGGGCATACCGAGCAGCCGCGCCTGCTCCAGCGCCTCGTCGACGAACGGCTCGGTGGCGACCGCGGCGGTGGCGATGCCGCGGCGCTCGAGCTCCACCATGTCGCGCACACTGCACGACGTGCAGGAGCCTCAGTCGGCCAGGCCCTCCACGGCCAGGTCGCCGCGATCGGCGATGCGCCGGATGATCTCGGGCGCGGCGGGCTTGGAGAAGATCTCCTTCGTGATCCGGGACGTCGAAGCGCCGCGACCAAGCAGCAGCTCCTCGATCCGATCCAGGAACTCGTCGCCGCGGCGCTTGTTGATGTCGAGCAGCGCGACGCTCGTTCCCTCCAGGCTCACCGGACGCTCCGCGAGCGGCTCGGCCACGCGCCGGCGCTCGTCGAACGGGCTTACGTACTCCACGGGACCTCCTTCGAGATCGGTTGCGTATCCATGCCGAGGCAGGGGCCGAACACGGCCGAGTAGCGGCCGGCCTCCCCGCCGGCGACGACGAGGGCGATGTCCTCTGGCCGATCCCACTTGTCGACCAGCGAGTCATCCGACGCGCGCTGAACCAGCGGCGTCGTCTCGCCCCACCGGAGCGTGCCCGCAGGCCGACGTACAGCCGCGAACATCTCCGAGCGGACGCGCTCCTTGTCCCACCCCCACTCGTGAAACGACCGCGCGTGCTCGGGGCAGATCGCGAACAACGACGTCCCGCCGAGCGGCCACCAGTTCGGGCTCCAGGTCGCGCCGGCCGCCTCGCCCAGCACCTGGGCCAGCTCGAGCGGCTCCGTGCTGCGATGGTCGGAGACCGATAACGGCGCGTCGGCGCCGAACACCGTGACGACGGACTGCGAGGCGTCGTAACCGCGCGAGACGTGCAAGGGCTCCCAGGGGCTGACCTCCTCGTCCTCGGCGAAGCACAGCCCGATCTTGCCGGGATTGCCCAACGTCGAGCGGTCGAGCCGGCCCGGGAAGCCGCCGCCGGTCAGGCTGATCACGAGCCGTAACGCGCGGCCGATCGTCATGTTCGCCCGCCACCCAGGACCGAGTGCGCCGCTCGACCCGTTCAGGCCGATCGCGTCGCGGACGGGACCGTTGACGATGACGATCTGCCCGCAAGGCTGTGTCGTGACCGCCTGCCCGCCCACGTTGAAAGAGGGCTCTAAAACCGCCTGGACGGCCGCCACCACCACCGGGAAGTACTCCGGCCGGCAGCCCGCGAGGACGGCGCAGGCGGCTACGCGCTCCAAGGTGACCCGGGCGAGCGCCGGCGCCATTTCCCCGAGCAGCTCGTCGCCGTCATGGCCGGCAAGCATCGCCTGCACCCGCTCGCCCGTGGGCGGAATCACGGGAAGGCCGTCGGTCCAGCCGCGTTCGAACATCTCCTCGAGCTCGTCGAAACCGGCGCCGTCGAGCGCCCGCAAGGTCTCCGGGTCATAGGTGTTCTTGGCCGCGCAACCGGGCTTGCGGAGCGGTGGCTCATCGGTCACCGGAACCGACAGGAGCGACTGGAGCGCCTCGGCGTCCCAGCCGACGACTCGCCCGGTCTCGTGTCCGGCTCGATCCACCAACACCGCCGTGGGCAGGCTGATCAACGAGTAGGCGCGAGAGACGTCGTAAGGCGCCGGCTCGGACAGGACGAGACCGTCGAATCCGGTCCGTCTGGCCACCCGGGCGGCGACGTCGAGCGGATCCTCGAACACGGCGACGACGCGCACGCCGGCGCGCGACAGACGCCGCAGCGCGAGCGTGGACGTCGGACATTCCTCGGCGACGAACAGGAGCAGCGCCGGGCCATCCGCGTGGAGGTCGGTCAGCGCCAGCGGGGCGCCGGCCGTGGAGGGCAGAGAGAACTCGGGGGCGGTGAGGCTCACGCTCGGCTCACGACGATTTCGCCGCCCTGGATCACCATCCAGATCCGCTCGGGGTGGAGCAGAATCCCCACGTCGTCGAGCGGGTCTCCGTCGATCACGAGCAGATCGGCCGCGGCGCCCGGCCGCACCACACCAACATCGGGGAGCCCGAGCGCAACCGCCGAACCGTGTGTCGCGGCGGAGATGCCTTCGAGTGTCGATAGCCCGCCCTCGACCATCCGCACGAGCTCGATCGCGTTCTCGCCCGGCGGTCCGCTGTCGTGCCCCATCGCGAGGATCACGCCGGCGCCGCGCGCGGCGGCCAGCGTCGTGTAGGCCTCCTCGAGCTGGCGCTTGGCCTGTTCGACGAGCGCCGGCGCGAACTTGTCCGTGAAGCGCTCGGCGAGATCGTGGAACGTGCTCAAGGTCGGAACGAGCACGATCCCGCGGGAAGCCATCGCATCGAGCAGCGACGGGTCGCGGTGCAGGGACAGGCCGTGCTCGATCGTGTCGACGCCGGCCTCGACGGCGAAACGCGCGCCGGCCAGGCCCTCGACGTGGGCCGCGACGCGGACGCCCATCCGATGGGCCTCGTCGACGATCGCGGCGAGCTCGTCGAAAGTCATCTGGGCCGGCTCGGGATCCTCAGCCAGGACCGAACGAGCACCGGTGGCCATCAGCTTGATGAAGTCCGCGCCCCGGCGAAGCTGCTCGCGCACCGCTCGGCGCATGTCGTCCACCCCGTCGGCCTCGCGATACATCGTGGTGAAGATCGCACCGCCGGGGGCGGTGGCGGAGATGATCCGCCCGCAGGACAGGATGCGTGGCCCCTCGATCACGCCCAAGCGCACCGCCTCCCGCAGGGCGATGGCCTCGTCGTCGTAGCTGCCCACGTCTCGCACGGAAGTGATTCCGGCGGCCAGCAGGACGCTCGCGGTCTTAGCCAGGACGAAGTAGCCGAGCTCGCGGGGACGCGGAAGCTCACCTTTCAAAGGCGCCGGCGGCCCGAAGCCGGGGCTGCGGCTGATGTCGCTCGACAGGTGCGCGTGGGCGTCGATCAGCCCGGGCGTGAGCGTGCGGCCCTCGAGGTCGAGTGCGCCGGCCGGGGCCGCCGCCTCGGAGTCCAGGGAGACGATCCGGCCGTCCTCGATGTGCACACAGGCGCGCTCAATCGGAGCCCGGCCGGTGCCGTCGATCACGCGCGCGTTACTCAGGACCATATGCTCACGGACCGTACACCGCCGGCGAGTTGGCCCGAGGCCACCAGCTCCCGCACCCGCGAGACGTCGTCGGCCAGCGCGCGGTCTTCGATGATGGGTGGGGTGAGGTCCGCGACAACCGAGATCGCGCGCTCGAGAGCCTCGGGCAGTGGCCGGTCAGAAAGAAACCGCGCTTGCCGCAGCGCCACCAGCTCGTACGCGAGCGCGAGCTCCAGGCCATCGAGGATCCCCTCGAGCTGACCAGCCGCCAGCAGCGTGTGGGCCTGAATGTCCTCCTGACCCGTCGACGCGTCGAGCGAATGGATGGAGGCCGGCGCGGCCAGGCCACGCGCTTGCGCGACCAGCCCGATCACCTGCTTGTGCAGCGTCACCAGCCCCGACCGTCGCCCCGGGTCGGGCGTGAGCTGATCGGGGAGGCCCGAGAAGCGCGAGTCCATCAGCCGGTGCAGTCGCTTCTCGAGCAGGTTCAGCACCTGGGTGAGCGCGATCGCGCCCGAATCGAGCAACAACGTCAGCGCCTGGGCGTGGAAGTTCCCGGTCGGGTAGAGCCCGTCAGCGAGGAGCACCGGGCTGTCGGTGACCGCTCGCAGCTCGCGATCGAGCTGACCGCGCAACTGCTCCAGTGCACCCAGCGCGGCGCCGTGGACCTGCGGGATCACGCGCAGCGACACGGGCGCCTGACGCGCGTCCGACAGCTGCTCGCCAGATGGAGCGAGCAGGCGCACGAGCCGGCGATGGATCTCGAGCTGTCCGGGATCTCCTTTCAGCTCGCCGATGCGGGCGACGTAGGGGCGGGCCGACGCGCCGGTCACCGCGATCGAGGCCGCGCCACACAGCGTGGCCTGTTCCAGCAGCGACTGCCCGCGCGCGAGCAACGGAACCCCGAGCGCCGGCGCCAGCGGCGCGCCGTTGATCAGCGCGATGCCTTCCTTCGGGCCGAGTGAATACGCGGCTTCATCGACCAGCGCCAGGAACAGATGGGCCAGCGGGACGATCTCGCCGGCGGCGCCGCTAACGCCGCCCGGGACGACCGGGAACCAGCGAGCGTTCAGCCGCTCGGCGAGCAGTGAGCACAGCTCCGGGCTCACGCCGGCGTACCCGCTCAGGAAGCCGGTCAGCCGCAGGAGCATCGCGCCCCGGAGCACCGGTTCGGATAGCGGTCGCCCGATCCCGGTGGCGCGGCCGGCCAGGATCGAGCGCTGAAACGCGGCCTGGTCGACGGCTTGAACCGGGCGGCTGGCCAGGTACCCGAGTCCCGTGTTCACTCCATAGGCCGCAGCACCCGAGCCGAGGTACTCCAGCAGCGCGGCGCGACTCCGCGCCACGCCGGACAGCAGCGCCGGCGCCACCGAGACCGGTTCGTGCTCGAAGGCGATCCGGCAGTACTGCTGTAGATCTAACTGATCGTGGCGCTCGAGGAGGATGAGCCGCAGCCTAAAGCTACGTTAACTTGACAGGGTCGCTCGGGGTGTGAGAGAAACGGCTGGTCCACGGGCTGAACGGTGTTCTGCCCACGGACCATGGAGGATGGATACAGCTATGGGTCATCAACCGGCGCGCCGATCGGACGCCGGATCGCCGGGCATCTCGGCGGTGCTCGACGTGCTCGACGTGCTCGACCGCCACGGTCCGACCACGCTCGCGCAGCTCTCGCGCGAGACGGGCACGGCCAAGAGCACCCTGCACCGGGTGTGCTCGATGATGTCTGAGCGGGGGTGGATCGCGCGCGACACGATCAGCGGCTGTCTCGAGCTCGGCCCCAGGATCGCCTCGCTCGCGCGGGCCACGCCGACCTCGCCGCTGACGGCTGGATTCCACGGCGTCGCCCGGCGCCTCGTGGCCCGCCACAACGAGACCACCTGCCTGACCGTCCTCGACGGGCGCGAAAGTATGTTCATCGCCAAGGAGGAGACCACTCACGCGGTCCGGCTCGTAACCCAGGTGGGCAGCCGGCTGCCGGCGTTCGCCGCCGCCTCGGGCCGCGCGATGCTGGCCGACTGGCCCGAGGAGGAGGTCCGGGCGCTGTACGAGGACTCCGAGCTCGTGACGCCGACCGGCCGCCGGCTTGACGGAGTGGACGAGCTGCTCGACATCCTCGGCCAGGCGCGCCGGCTCGGCTACGCCGAGAACGTCGACGAGACCGCGCTCGGCCTGCACAGCCTGGCCGTCCCGGTTGGACCGCCCGGGCGCGTGGTGGCCGCGATCACCTTCTGCGTCCCGACCGGGCGGATGAGCGCCGCGCGCAAGCGGGAGATGATCCCCGACCTGCTGCGCGCCGCGAAAGAGGTCATCCCCTTCGACGACACGATTGGCTCGATGGCGACCAGATACGCTTCCCCGACCCCCAAACAAATTAAATCAAATAAGTTGAGAAGGCTGGAGGGGCTACAGGCGCCGGCATCTCAACAGCAGTCGAACAACCACAGAAAGGTGGCTCAATGACGCGCAGCAACAGCGAGCTTGATCGGCTCCGCAGCGGGCGCACCGAGCTCGAGAACCACTACATCGACGAGCTCGTCAACGGCAATGTGAGCCGCCGAGACTTCCTGCGGCGGGGCAGCATGATCGGCATGTCGGCGCCGCTGCTGGGTGCGATCCTCGCCGCCTGCGGTGCGTCCTCCCCCGCCACCAGCTCGAGCAAGACCACGGCAGCCGCCCCCGCGACCAAGGGTGGAACGCTGCGGATCGCCGCCACCGCGCCGGCCGCGGCGGTCAACCCGCTCACCGTGTCGGATGCCGGCGGGCTGTGCATGCTCAACCAGACGGGCGAGTTCCTCGTCTTCGACTCGAACCTCAAGCTGGCGCTCGAGCCGATGCTGGCGCTCAGCTGGTCGCCCAACGCCGACGCCAGCGTGTGGACGTTCAAGCTGCGCACCGGCGTGACGTTCTCAAACGGCGCGGCCATGACGGCCGATGACGTGGTCTACACGTTCCAGGAGCTGTCGAATCCATCGAACGCTTCCAACGCGCTGTCCACGTTCACCGGCGTGCTCCAGCCGAGCGGGGTCAAGGCGCTCGATCCTTCGACCGTGCAGTTCACGCTCGAGGCACCCAACGGCAACTTCCCCTACCTGGTGTCCTCGGATAACTACAACGCGATCATCGTCCCCAAGGGCACCGACTTCAGCAAGTGGCAGAGCACGTTCATCGGCACCGGCGCGTTCAAGCTGAGCAGCTACACGCAGAACGTCGGGGCGACGTTCGTGCCCAACCCCAGCTACTGGGGCGCCAAGGCTCTGCTGTCGCAGACCAGCTTCCAGTTCTTCACGAGTCAGACGCCGATGATCACCGCGCTCCAGGGCTCGAGCGTGGACGTGGTAGCGCAGTTCGTCCCGGCCGGCGCGTCGGGGATCCTGCACAACTCGTCCTACAAGATCATCAACCTCAAGTCGGCCAACCACCGCGAGCTGTCGATGCGCAACGACATCCCGCCGTTCACCGACGCGCGCGTGCGCCAGGCCGTGGCCTACACGCTCAACCGTCCGGCGATGGTTGCCGGGCTGCTCGACGGCTTCGGCAGCGTGGCCAACGACAACCCGTTCGGCCCGCGCTTCCCGTCCACGGACACGAGCATCCCGCAGCGAACCCAGAACATCTCGAAGGCCAAGCAGCTGCTCGCGGCGGCTGGCCACCCCAGCGGATTCAGCGTCAAGCTCGACACCGAGCAGTACGAGGAGGTCCCCGAGCTCGCCACGGTGATCGCCCAGGACGCCAAGGCGGCTGGCATCGACATCGCGCTGAACGTCGAGTCCCAGACGCTCTACTACGGCAAGAGCACATACGGCAACTCGGACTGGCTCGACGGCACGATGAGCCTCGTCGACTACGGCGATCGTGGCGTGCCCAACGTGTTCCTCGAGGCGCCGCTGACGTCAACCGGGCCGTGGAACGCGGCGCGGTTCCACAACCCGACCTACGACAACCTGGTCAAGCAGTTCGTCGCCGCCGTCGACCTCTCGACCCAGCGGCAGATCGCCGGCAAGATCGAAACTCTGCTGCTGGCCGAGACGCCGATCATCATCCCGTACTGGATCGACGGCCTGACCGCGTCGACGCCGAACGTGGGCGGACTGAACCCCACCTCGATCGCCCAGCTCTACCTGAACACGGCGTACAAGTCGGCCTGACACCACATGATCGCGTTCATCCTCAAGCGGATCGGCCTGGCGCTGATAACGCTGTGGTTGCTGAGCGTGATCGTGTTCCTGCTCGGCCAGATCCTCCCGGGGGATCCTGGCCGGGCGATCCTCGGGCCACTGGCGGCCAAGAGCGCGGTGACCGCGCTCGACCAGCAGCTCGGCGTCAACAAGCCCGTGCTCACCGAATACTGGAACTGGATCAGCGGTTTCCCCGGGAAGTCGTACACCTACCAGTCGGCGATCGGGCCGATCCTGCTCAGCGCGCTCGGCCGCTCGCTCAAGCTCGCGATCCTCGCGTTCATCATCGTCGTGCCACTGGGGATCTTCGCCGGGGTGGTCGCGGCGCTCAACGTCGGGAACCCGATCGACAAGATCATCAGCGTTGGCGGCGGGTCGAGCACGGTGATCCCAGAGTTCGTGTCGGGGATCATCCTGCTCGTGGTGTTCGGGGTGGCGCTCAAGTGGCTCCCCGTGACGGCGACGGCGCCGCCGGGCTCGTCGTTCCTCACGAGCATCAAGTACCTGATCATGCCCGCGATCCCGCTGGTCATCGTCCTGTTCGGGTACATCGCCCGGATGGCGCGGGCGGGGACGGTAGAGGCGCTCGACTCCGACTACGCGCGCACGGCGACGCTCAAGGGGCTCCCGCGCCGGGTGATGATCCGCCGCCACGTGCTGCGCAACTCGCTGCTCCCGACGATCACCGTCGTGGCCACGCAGACCGGGTACCTGATCGGCGGCCTCGTCGTGGTCGAGACGATCTTCCGCTACCAGGGCATTGGCCAGCTCACTTACCAGGCGGCCCAGCAGAAGGACTTCCCGATGCTCGAGGCGTGCGTGCTGACGATCGGCGCGGTGTACATGGTGGTGACGATCGGCGCGGATGTCCTGTTCTCGATGCTCAACCCGCGAATCCGGCTGAAGGCGGCTGAATGAGCGTCACCACGGTCCCGATCGAGTCGGCCGCCGCGCTGTCCGCCGGCCGCAAGACGGTCCGGCGCGAGATGCTGCGCGAGCTCGTCCGCTCGCCGCTGTTCATCGTCGGGGCGCTGATCCTGCTGTGGTGGATCGTATGCGCGGTCTTCGGGAGCTCGATCGCGCCCCAGAACCCCGACGCGCAGAACCTGTTCGCGATCAACAAGGCGCCGTCGAGCGCGCACATCTTCGGCACCGACCAGCTCGGGCGGGACATCTTCTCGCGCGTCCTCACCGGGTCGCGCGACCTGCTGATCGTCGCGCCGCTGGCCACGCTGCTCGGCACGATCCTGGGCACGGCGGTGGGTCTCGTCATGGGGTACTTCCGGGGCATCGTGGATGACGTCCTCGGGCGGTTCGTCGAGGCGTTCCTGGCGCTCCCCGTCGTGGTCACCGCGATCATCGCGAGCTACGGGCTCGGGCGCTCGAACCTCGAGCTGATCATCGTCATCGGCCTGCTGTTCACGCCGCTGATCGCGCGCACGGTGCGCGCCGCGGTGCTGCTCGAGCGCGAGCTCGACTACGTGTCGGCGGCGCAGCTGCGGGGCGAAAGCTCGTTCTACATCATGTTCGTCGAGATCCTGCCCAACGTACTCGCGCCGATCACCGTCGAGTTCACGGTCCGCCTCGGCTACGCGGTGTTCGCCGTCGCCACGCTGTCCTTCCTCGGACTGGGCATCCAGCCCCCATCGTCGGACTGGGGGCTCGAGGTCGCGACGAACTACGGACAGGTGGCGGCGGGCTTCTGGTGGGAGGTGGTGTTCGACGCGCTGGCCATCGCTTCGCTCGTCGTCGCGGTGAACCTGATCTCCGACGCGGTCGAGGGGGTGCTCGAGCGATGAGCACGCCGGCGCCCGACGCCCTCACGGTCGAGAACATCGACATCACCTACCGGGTGCGCGGGCGCGACCTGACCACGGTGCGCGACGTGTCCTTCCGGATCGGGCGGGGCGAGTCCTACGGGCTGGTGGGGGAGTCGGGCTCGGGCAAGTCGACGATCGCGCTGGCCGTCGTGCGCTACCTGGCTCGCAACGGCCGGGTCAGCCAGGGCAAGATCGAGATCGACGGACGCGACGTGCTCGCGATGCGTGGCGAGCAGCTGCGCAAGCTCCGCGCGGACACGGTGTCGATGGTCTACCAGGAGCCCGGACGCGCGCTGAACCCGACGATCAAGGTCGGGCGCCAGGTGGCGGAGGTGTTCGAGATCGACGGCGTGTCCAAGGAGCAGGCGCTGGAGCGCGCCCAAGGGATGCTCGAGAAGGTGCGGATCTCGGACCCGGCCGGCGTCATGAACCGCTATCCGCACCAGCTGTCGGGCGGCATGCTCCAGCGCGTGGTGATCGCGATGGCGCTCGCGGCCGAGCCCTCGCTGCTGATCCTCGATGAGCCGACCACCGCTCTGGACGCGACGGTCGAGGCCGAGGTGCTCGACCTGGTGTCCGCTCTGCGCAGCGAGTTCAGCACGTCGCTGTTGTTCATCAGCCACAACCTCGCGGTGATCGCGAAGATGTGCGATCGGGTCGGCGTCCTGTACGCCGGCGAGCTGATGGAGACCGGGCCGGCGCGCGAGGTGTTCGATGACCCGCGCAACCCGTACACCGTCGGTCTGCTGCGCTGCATCCCTCGCCGGGGCACGGCCAAGAACCGGGAGACGCTCGACACGATCCCCGGCTTCCCGCCCGGACCAGGCGACGCCGTCAACGGTTGCGTGTTCGCCGAGCGGTGCGGATTGGTCGAGGACCGGTGCCGGTCCGGCGAGGTGCCTCTGTATGAGATGAACCCGACTCGGCGCTCTCGCTGCCACTTCTACGAGCGTGCCCAGACGCTTCCGCGCATCGTCAAGGCCGAGCCCGAGCCGGCCGCGAACGGCACCGCCCCGCGCGAGGTGCTGGTGAGCGCCGAGGACGTCTCCAAGACGTTCCATATGGAGGGCGAGACGATCCACGGGTTGGTCGACGTGAGCCTCGAGGTCCGGGCGGGCGAGACGCTCGGGCTGGTGGGCGAATCGGGCAGCGGCAAGACGACGCTCGCGCGCGTGCTGCTCGGGCTGACGCCGCCCGACCAGGGAGCGATGCTCGCGATCGAGGGCGCGCCGCTCGCGGCCACCGCCGACCACCGGACGCACGAGCAGCAGAAGACGCTCCAGATCGTCTTCCAGAACCCCGACTCCGCACTGAACCGGCGCCACTCGATCCGGCGGCTGCTCTCGCGCGCGCTGTCGAAGCTCGGCGGCTACCGCGGCGACGCGCTCGCGACGCGCCTGCGATCGCTGCTGTCGGAGGTGCGGCTGGCCGAGCGCTACCTGCCGATGCGCCCCGCGCAGCTATCCGGCGGCCTCAAGCAGCGGGTCGCGATCGCTCGCGCGTTCGCCGGGGATCCGAAGATCGTCGTCTGCGACGAGCCGACCTCGGCGCTTGACGTGTCGGTTCAGGCCGCGATCCTGAACCTGCTGAACGACCTCCAGCGCCGCGAGCACGTGAGCTACCTGTTCATCAGCCACGACCTGGGCGTCGTGCGATACCTATCTGACCGGATCGCGGTCCTGTACCTCGGCCGGCTGATGGAGACGGGCTCGGCCGATCAGGTGTTCGAGGCGCCGCACCACCCGTACACCGAGGCGCTGCTGTCGGCGGTGCCGACGCTCGAGAACGGCTCGGGGCGCGACCGAATCCGGCTGGAGGGAGAGATCCCGAGCGCGGCCAACCCGCCCACCGGCTGCGTGTTCCACACCCGCTGCCCGCGCTTCCTGGGTGACATCTGCGTGAACACCGAGCCGCCCCTGGCGGAGTCCGAGCCCGGGCACGCGATCCGCTGCCACATCCCGCTCGAGGAGCTGCGACACCTCCAGGCCAAGGAGGTCCCGGTTGGCGGCGCCGGCGAGTAGCGCCGCCGCCATTTCGGCTCCGGCGGCGGAGGCGCCGTCCGGCGCCGCCGTTCTGGAGATGCGAGCCGTCGTGCTGCGCTCGCCCGGACAGTCGGTGGCGGTCGAGCGCGTGACGCTGGCCCCGCCCCGGCGAGGTGAGGTGCTCGTGCGGGTGGCGGCCGCCGGGGTGTGTCACTCCGACGTGCACCTGGCCGACGGCCTCTTGGGCGCGGGACGCTTCCCGATGGTGCTGGGGCACGAGGGCGCCGGCGTCGTCGAGGCGGTGGGCGACGGGGTCGACGATCTGTCGGTCGGCGACCACGTGGCGTTCTGCTTCGTCCCGTCGTGCGGCGTGTGCGGGGCGTGCCGGGCTGGGCGCCGGACGTTGTGCGAGACGGCGGCGCGGTTCGGCGTGGCGGGCGTGCTGATGGACGGGACGTCGCGGCTGCGAGGTGTTGACGGGACGGTGTTGCAGCATGGGCTGATGGTGGCGTGCTTTGCCCAGTTCGCGGTCGTGCCCGCGGGTGGAGCGGTACGGCTGCCGGCGTCGATTCCGCTCTGGCAGGCGTCGTTACTCGGGTGTGGGGTGGTGACCGGGATCGGCGCGGTGAACCGTGCTGCTGTGCGGGTCGGCGCGAGTGTGTGCGTGATTGGTTGCGGCGGCGTCGGCTTGCAGGTGATCGCCGGCGCGCGGTTGGCCGGCGCCGGGACGATCGTGGCGGTCGACGTCGATCCGGGAAAGTTGCAGCTGGCCGTGCGGCGGGGCGCCACGCATGCGTTGCGCGCGGCCGACGGTGCGCACGTGGTCGAGGAGGTGCGGGCCTTGACCGGCGGCGGGGTCGAGCACGCATTCGAGGTGGTCGGGCGCCCGGAGACGATCCGCCAGGCGTGGGACGTCCTGGCGCCGGGCGGGACCGCGGTGGTCGTTGGCGTGGCGCCCGTCGGCGTCGAGGTGTCGGTGCCGGCGATCGAGTTCCTGTCCGAGAAGACGATCACCGGGAGCTATTACGGCTCGACCGATGTCCACGCCGCGATCGACAGCCTGGCGCGACTCGTCGTCGACGGTCGACTCCAACTGGGTGAGGTCGTGTCGGACCTGATCGCGCTCGACGGTGTGGAGGGCGCGCTCGATCGGCTGCGCCGCGGCGAGGGAGCGCGGTCGGTCGTGGTGATCGACGAGGCGCTGGCCGGAGTCGGGGTCTCATGACGCTCCCTCATCCACGTGGTCAATACGACGGACTCGTCGGAGAGGGCTGGGGAGGCGATCCCGGGCCGAATGGCTGTCACGTGAACGTCGTCGTGGGCGCGCGCGGGTCTCCGACGGCAGCAGCGGTGCTCGGGACGCTGACCACGCCCTCGCCCGGACACACGCCGATCATGGTCGTGGTCGGCGAGAGTCAGGACAGCTACGAGCCGGTGTGGCCTCCGACGATCATGATCAACAAGGCGACCGCGCTGGAGGAACGCCACCAGACGATCACGTGGGGCGCGGGACAGCTGGGGATCGCCCAGGGCGTGCTCGACGCGGTGGCCGAGGAGCTGATCGCGCCCAGTGGAGAACTCGTCGTGCTCGTGTGCGTGTGGATCGACCCGGGCGCCTCGGACGAGACCGCGGTGCGGGGCGCCGCGCGGACGGCGACGCTGAATGCTCTGCGCCAGGCGATGAACGGTCGGGATCCCGAGGCGGCCCGCTCGCTCGTGGCCCGACGCGATTCGGTCACGAGTCCGTTCTACGGGGGGGAGCGTTAGGTGCGGATCACGGCGATCCGACTTCAGCGACTCATGCTGCCGTTGGACCCGCCGTTCTTGGCCGCCTGGGATCCGACCCCGCGCCGGTCGTTCGAGGCCACGATCGTCCGCGTGGAGACCGACGCGGGCCTGGTTGGGATCGGCAGCGGCGACACGATGAACGGCTTTGAGGATTTTATTTCGGGGTTCGTGGGCCGAGACCCACTCGCCATTGCCCGGCATGCCCAGGCGCTCGAGACGTTCTCGTTCCACGCGGGGCGGTACTGGCCGTTCGAGGCCGCGCTGTGGGATCTCCTGGGCAAGGCGTGCGATCTGCCGGTGGCGACGCTGCTGGGGGGCTCGGCTGACGCGGTGCCCGCGTACGCCTCGTGGGGCTCGCTGGGCGATCCGGGCCGGCGGGCGCAGGACGCTCATGTTTTGGTTGACGAGGGGTTCCGCGCGGTCAAGGTGAGGATCGCGCGCGACCGGATCGACGAGGGCCTGGCCGTGGTGGCGGCGGTGCGCGCGGCGATCGGCGACGCGCTCGAGATCATGGTCGACCTCAACCAGTGGTGGCGGATGCCGGGGGATATCGAGCGAGGTCTCGGGCCGGTTGACGCGCGGCGGGTACTCGAGCGACTGCGGTCCTACGGCGTGCTGTGGGTCGAGGAGCCGCTGCCGGGTGACGATGTGCGCGGGATGCAGATGCTGCGGTCTGCGACCGGGGTGCGGATTGGCGGTGGGGAGATGGCGCGGACGTTCGCCGAGCTTGTTTCCGTTTTGGAGGCCGACGCGCTCGACGTGTTCCAGCCCGATGTCGTGCTCGCCCTCGGTATCTCGGGCGCTCGCACGCTGGCCGAGCTGGCGCTGCGGCGCAACCGGTGGTTCACCCCCCACACGTGGACGAACGGGATCGGGCTGCTGGCCAACCTGCACGTGTGCGCGGGGGTGGGCGGCGGGCCGTTTTTGGAGTTCCCGTACGACCCGCCTGGGTGGACGCTCGAGCGGCGCGACTTCATGCTCGCCGAGCCGGTGGCGCTGTCGGGTGACGGCATGGTCGCCGTGCCGGATGCGCCGGGGCTGGGCGTGGTGCTCGACGAGGAGGCCGTCTCTTACTACGCCGTTCGAGATCAGGCGGTCGAGGCCTGAGGACGGAAGCATTCATCGACGGACGGTTCGTCGCGGCGGCCGACGGGCGTGTTTTCGACGATGTCTCTCCTCGGGACGGGAGCGTTCTCGCTTCGGTCGCACGGGGCGGCACCGAGGACGTCGATCGGGCGGTTCGCGCGGCGCGGCGGTCGTTCGACGACGGGGGTTGGGCGCGGGCCGACCCGCGCGAGCGGGGTCGCGTGCTGCTGCGGCTCGCCGCGCTGATCGATTCGCATGCCGAGGAGCTCGCCCAGCTCGAGTCGGCCGACGTCGGGCACCCGATCAGCGACGCGCGCGGGGTGGACGTGCCGGGTGCGCGCAACTGCTTCGCCTGGTACGCCGAGGCGATCGACAAGGTGTACGGGGAGATCGCCCCGACCGGCGCCGACGCGCTGGCACTGGTCGGGCGCGAGCCGCTCGGGGTGATCGGCGCGGTCGTCCCGTGGAACTACCCGCTGATCATCACGGCCTGGAAGCTCGCGCCGGCGCTCGCGGTTGGGAACTCGGTCGTGTTGAAGCCGGCCGAGCAGTCGCCTTTGACCGCGCTCGCGCTGGCCTCGCTGGCCGCGGAGGCGGGCGTGCCCGATGGGGTCTTGAATGTCGTGCCGGGATTCGGGTCGGAAGCCGGCGAGCCGCTGGGACGACACGCGTTGGTTGACAAGATCGCGTTCACCGGCTCCGTGTCCGTGGGCCGGCGCTTTCTCGTCTACGCCGGGGAATCGAACGGCAAGGCTGTTTCTTTGGAGCTCGGCGGTAAGAGCCCGCACGTCGTCCTGGCCGATGCTTTGGATCTCGATGCAGCCGCTCAGGCGATCGGGTGGGGAATCTTCTACAACGCGGGCCAGACCTGCCACGCGGGGTCGCGGGTCGTCGTGGAGCGCGCTTTGCTGGAGCCGCTGTCGGAGCGGTTGGTGTCGTTCGCGGGGTCGCTCGTGCCGGCGGACCCGGCCGAGCCGGACACGCAGCTCGGCGCGATGGTGAGCGTCGAGCACCTCGACGGGGTTCTGGGGCGGGTTTCACGTGCGGCGGGGAACGGTGCGCGGCTGCTGGTGGGCGGCGACCGAGTCGAGCCGGTTGCGGGTGGTGCCTACATGAAGCCGAC
>Ga0335072_10003123_pt1 | contig 25089 bp, 27 predicted proteins | sample Lox_Sample_21_FD_206725 | JGI IMG/M metagenome (GOLD analysis project Ga0335072, IMG submission 206725) | Soil microbial communities from Loxahatchee National Wildlife Refuge, Florida, United States - Lox_Sample_2.1 | ecosystem: Environmental > Terrestrial > Soil > Wetlands | place: USA... | reverse complement strand
CCTCGCCGGTCGTGTAGAAGTGCGGGCTCACGCGGATGCCGCAGCCCGGCCGGTAATCGACGAAGACACGCCGCGCGATCAGCGCTTTGCACGTGCGCTCCGCGCCCTCGAAATCGATGCCGATCCACCCCGTGCGACGTTCCGGTTCGAGTGGCGTGTTGACGCGCAGGCCGCGCTCGAGCGCCATCGCGGCGATCGCCGAAGTAAGGCGTACGTTGTGCTCGCGAATGTTGCGAATGCCGAATTGTGCGACCAGCTTGTGTCCCGCCTCCGCGACGAGATAGCCGGGGATCGTCGGCGTGCCGTGTCCGAAGCGGTACATCGAATCGGCGTAGCGTATCGGCGCGGGCTCGAAGCTGAACGGGCGTTCGTGCGCCATCCAGCCGGTGACGGCCGGGCGCAGGCTTTCGCGCAGCTCCGGTTTGACGTAGATCCAGCCGCAGCCGGGTCCGCCGCAGAGCCACTTGTGCGAGCCGCCGGTGACGATGTCGAGATCCCACGCGCGCACGTCATATGGATAGACGCCGGTCGTTTGGTAGGCGTCGACGCAGAGCGTCGTGCCGGTGCTGCGGCAATGCGCTTGAATCGCTTGCACGTCGGCAAGCGCACCGGAGACGAAATACGCGTGCGAGAGCACCGCGATCGCGGTGCGCTCGGTAATCGCGGCGATGATGCGCTCGGTTGGAATCGTACGGCCGTCGCCGGAGGCGATGACGCGCGTGCGCGCACCGTAGCGCTCCCATTCGCGCCAAACGTAGGTCAGCGACGGAAACTGCAGCGCCTCGTAGACGACCTCGTTGCGCGCTTGCGTGAAATCGAAGCATGTCGCCAGCGCCGCCTGCAGCACGGAAACGTTCGGCCCGAGAAAGACGCTGCCCGGCGCCGCGCCGATCAGCGTGCCGATGCCGTCGGCGATCGCACCGATGCGCGGCAGCCAGTGCTCCCACGCCTCGGGTCCGTCGCTCGCCCAGTCATCCCAGTAGGCGTCCAGCGCAGCCTTCGCGCCGCGCGGCGCAGCGCCCATCGAGTGACTGACCAGGTACGTCGAGGTTCCGAGGATTGGAAATTCATCCCTTACCAAGATGCGAACGTACCTCCCAAAGCTCGGGAAAGAAGCGATGCACGAGCGTACCCTGGAGGTACTGCGCGCCCGAGGAGCCGCCGGTGCCGGTGCGCTGCCCGATCATGCGCTCCACCATCCGCACGTGTCGCCCGCGCCAGAGCAGGAAGCGTTCGTCAAACTCGATCAGATCCTCGAGCAGCAAGTAAAGATCGTAGTTCTCGTCGGCATGCGTGTAGATTTTCCGGAAGCTCTCGACCAGCGGCGCGCCCGCTTCTACGGTATAGCCGCGGCGCGCGAGCAGACCTTTGACGTGATCGTAGAGCGACGGCTCCGCTAAGCGCTGCTCCAGCCGCGCGCGCTGCTCGTCGTCCATCGTGATGTGCGCGAGCGTTTCGGTGCGCCGCACGCCGCAGAGAAACTCCATCTCGCGGAATTGCACCGACTGAAAGCCGCTCGCGGGATTGAGGTGATCGCGAAAGGCGTTGAACTCTTGCGGCGTCATCGTCTCGAGCACGTCGACTTGCTGTTCGAGCAGGCGCTGAATGGTGTGCACGCGCCGGAAGTACTTGCCCACGCGCAGCAGGTCGTCGCGATCGAGCGCCTCGAGCGTTGCTTCGAGCTCGTGCAGAAGCTGCTTGAACCACAGCTCGTAGACCTGATGGATGATGATGAAGAGCATCTCGTCGTGATGCTCGGGCTGCGAGAGGGGAGACTGCAGCCCGAGCAGCTCGTCGACCTTCAGGTACGAGCCGTACGAGAGACGATCGTCCATCCTACGGTACGTCGACGGTGAACGTCAGCGTTTTGGCGGGCGGCGCATCCGGCTCGAAGGCGCGCGTGTAGCTCAGCACGATGGTCGCGGTTCCGCTGCGGTTGGCATGATAGATGAAGATCTGCTGACCGGGAGCGCCCGGTGTCGCGGTATCGGCGGGCTGACGCACGTTGCCTTCGTACGCAACGACCTTGTCGTCGGTCATCGTCGAGGTCCAGCTGTACCCGGTCGAAGCGTTGGAGGGAAGCGCGATGAAGAACTCCTCGCCCGCGTTAACGGTAATCGGGTTCGCAGCATCGCTCTCGATGAAGACGGGCGAGTGCGGCGCGAGCGCGAGAGTGAAGGCGGCGATGAGTGCGATGGCGATGCGTTTCATGCGCGTGCTCCTTGCGTGCGTGCGATTTCGTCCTCGATCGATCCGCGCAGAACGTGCCAGGCCATGAGATAATCGCCGCGCAGCGAGGCGAACGGCGCGCGAAACGTCTCGGGCTTGTTGTGCTCGATGAACGCGTGCGAGAACCACGCCGGGCCGTATCCGGCAACGAGGCCAACGCCCGCAAGCCACGGCTTGCGCAATGCAACGGCGCCGAGCACCAGCGCGGTTCCCGCGATCGTTCCCGCAACGTGAAACGCGCGCGTGCGCGGATCGCTATGCGCCCGCAGATAGCGCGGCCAGAATTCCTCAAAGCTCATGCGGGACGCTTACGGGGGGCCGGGCGCCTTCTCCTCGAAGCCGACGCGCATGAAGCAAGCCTTGAGCGCGTTCGCGCTTATCCTGCTGGTAACGGCCTGTTCTCAATCGGGCCAATCCTCCTCGTCGTCCTCGTCTGCGCCGGGCGCGTCGCCGGCGCCCGCCGCCACCAACCCGATCGATTTCCCGCTCTATGCCGGAAGCGACGTGCTTTCCGCGCGCGACTTCAGCGGAAAGAGCGGTTCGGAATCGGTCGCGGGGCAAGAGGTGATCGCCCAATCGAGCGCGTCCCTCGACGAGCTCGAGTCGTGGTTGAAACAGGTCGGCGCGAATCCGCCGCCGGGATATACCGTCGCTGCGAGCGGCGCGGGCGCCGACAGCGCGCACGCGCACGCACAAGCGCTCGGGCTGCAATTTCAAGTCTTCACGCATGACGTGAGCGGGAAGCGGCACGTGCTGGCGGTAGTCGTGATGGATCCGTCGACGTTCGAGAAGAAAGCAGGGCCGGTGCTCTCGCTGATCGACAAATATTCGATGCTGCCGCAGAGCATGCGCGACCCGATCGACGCGCAGAGCAAAGCGCGCACGGGCTACACCGTGAGCCAACTCCTCGACCCGTCGCAGCCGCTGGGCGCCGCATTGGCGGCGGCAAAGGCACTGCGCAGTTCGGGCGAACGCGGCGTCGTACTCGTCGATGCTGCGCAGCGGTAGATTTTCCGGGCGCCGCGTTCTCGCGGCGCTCGGCATGTTGCTCGCGACCGCCGCGACGCCGTCCAACACCTACGTCGGGATTCAAGGGCTGGCGCTCGTCGGCGTGCACCGCGACGCCGCGGGGAGTCAGTACGGCATCGGCGGCGGGCCGCTGCTGCAAGTGCACCTTGCGGTGCAGCGCTTCGCGATTCATCTCGAAGGCATTCCGGTGGTGAGCATTCCGGGAATCCGGCCGTCGGTCACGTACGGCCAAGCAACCCCCGCGCTCGGCATCTTCAACGGTCAAGCGGAGTATGCGCTCGACCCGCGCGGCCGATTCTGGGCGGGCTTCGGGGAGACGATCTACAATCAGCGCACGCCGCTACCCGCGCAGGCGCAGAGCGTCTCGTCGCGGCTGGCCGGCGCGCGCTACACGTTGAGCTACTGCCGCGAGTTCGGACGGCACTTCGTCAACGCGCTGGTTGGGGCAGCGCCCTACCTCGGCGGCTCGGACGTCTACACTTATCTCAGCGGCGCGCCGAGCACGATCAAACCGGAGCGCGCATCGGAGATCGACGCATCGCTCGAGTTCGGCTACACCTACCGTCATTCACAATGGCTGATCGGTGTGCGTACGCTGAACTTCTCGGCCATGTATCCCGCAACGGGCGAGGCCGCGGATCGCAACGTGGGCATCGGCCCCGTCATCGAGTGGCGCGAGCTCCTGCACTAATGTTGCAGCCCCCTTGTCATCCCGAGCTAGCGAACGCTTCCACCTGTCATCCCGAGCTAGCGAACGCTTCCACCTGTCATCCCGAGCGTAGCGAACGCAGTGAGCGTAGTCGAGGGACGCACCCCCTCTGTCATCCCGAGCGTAGCGAACGCAGTGAGCGTAGTCGAGGGACGCTTGTCATCCCGAGCGTAGCGAACGCAGTGAGCGTAGTCGAGGGACGCACCCCCTCTGTCATCCCGAGCGTAGCGAACGCTTCCACCTGTCATCCCGAGCGTAGCGAACGTAGTGAGCGTAGTCGAGGGACGCACCCACTCTGTCATCCCGAGCGTAGCGAACGCAGTGAGCGTAGTCGAGGGACGAACGCGATCTTCGGCTCGCGATCCGTTGCTGCCGGCGAAGACGCTTCTCGCGGCACATCCTGTGCCGCTCGAGCTGCGCGAGTTTTGCGCCACTTTCAAAATGAAGTTCGCCTCCTGCGAATGGCGCAAAACTTCGAGCCTTCGCCTCGCAACAACGGGTCGCGAGCCCGGGGAAGTGTTCATCCCTCGACTACGGCGCTGCGCGCCTACGCTCGGGATGACAGGGGCGTCCCTCGACTACGGCGCTGCGCGCCTACGCTCGGGATGACAGGGGTGTTTCCCTCGACTACGGCGCTGCGCGCCTACGCTCGGGATGACAGGAGCGTCCCTCGACTACGGCGCTGCGCGCCTACGTTCGGGATGACACGCTGCTCGCCACGACAACCCGATCATCGCAGCTTGATGCCTTCGAAGGCGAGAAGGCGGCGGCGCAGGGAGTTCGGGCCCGCGCCTCTGATCGTGCCGTCGGAGCCGACCACGCGGTGCGCCGGGATCAAGAGATCGTAGGGCGTGCGCGCCATTGCCGCCGCGACACCGCGGTGCGCACGCGGCGAACCGATTGCGCGCGCGACGTCGGCGTACGAAATCAATTCTCCGGTTTCGAGCTGCGCGACGAGACTCCACACCGCAACCTGAAGCGGCGTGCCCGCGAGCGCCAGAGGAAGATCGAACCGGCGTAAACGCTTGCGAAAATACGCTTGAAATTGCGCTCGCGCCTCACGCAGCAACGGATCGCGTACCGTCAGGCTGCGACGCTCCGCTGAGCGCAGCCGCGAAGGGCGGAACGCGCACGCTACGACCCGGCCGTCGCTCACGCAAAGGTAAAGCGGCTTTCCGAAGGGCGTGGGCAGGAGCAACTCGTTCGACATGCGATAGAGCGATTATGTCTTTGAAAGGGAAAACGCTCTTTATTACCGGCGCAAGCCGCGGCATCGGGCTCGCGATTGCGCTGCGCGCGGCGCGCGAAGGCGCAAACATCGCAATTGCGGCCAAAACCACCGAACCGAATCCGAAATTGCCCGGCACGATTTTTACGGCCGCGGCCGAGATCGAAGCGGCCGGCGGGAAGGCGCTGCCCCTGCAGTGCGACATCCGCTTCGAGGAACAGGTGCAGGACGCGGTCGCGAAGACCGTGGCGCGATTCGGCGGCATCGACGCCTGCGTCAATAACGCGAGTGCGATCTCGATATCCGGCACTACGGAAACCGACATGAAACGCTACGATCTCATGCACCAGATCAACACGCGCGGCACCTTCGTCTGCTCGAAGGCGACGATTCCTCATCTCGCTCGAGCCGCGAATCCGCATATCCTCAATCTCGCACCGCCACTCGACATGGAATCGCGTTGGTTCAAAAACCATGTTGCCTACACGATGGCGAAGTTCGGTATGTCGATGTGCACGCTCGGCATGTCGGCCGAGCTGGCCGATCGAGGTATCGCGGTCAACTCGCTCTGGCCGCTCACCGCGATCGATACCGCGGCGATTCGCAACGTGCTCGGCGGCGACACGATGGCGCGCTCCTCGCGCAAACCGGAGATCATGGGCGATGCGGCAATCGCGATCCTCACGCGCCCGTCGCGCGAATGTACCGGCAACTTCTTCATCGACGAGGAAGTGCTCAAAGCCGAGGGCGTGACCGACTTCTCGATCTATGCACACGATCCGAACGCTGCACTGGTGCCGGATTTCTTCGTGCCCGACGCGGTACTCGCGCGCTCGACCACCAATCTGCTTCCGCTTCCATGGGGATGACCGATGGCTGAGATTCTCTATAGCAAGGACGGCGCGATCGCGTCGATCCGTTTCAATCGCCCGGAGAAGAAGAATGCGATCACCGTCGCGATGTATCAGACGCTCGTCGATTCGCTCGATGACGCGGCGCACGACGATGCGATTCGCGCGGTCGGCCTCTTCGGGGGCGATGCTTTTACGGCGGGTAACGATCTGGGCGACTTTCTCGCTGCCGGCGCGATGAGCTTGTCCGCCGAGGAACTGCCGGTCGTCAAATTGCTGCGCGCGCTGATCGCGTTTCGAAAGCCGGTGCTCGCCGGCGTCAAAGGCGTCGCGATCGGCGTCGGCACGACGATGCTAATGCACTGCGACGCGGTGGTCGCTGGGCGATCGGCACGCTTCGCGCTGCCGTTCACCAAACTCGGGCTCGTGCCGGAAGCCGCGTCGAGCGTGCTCTTTCCGCTGATCGCAGGCCGTTCGCGCGCCTCGTGGCTGATGCTTTCGGGCGAGCAGTTCGGAGCCGACCAGGCCAAAGAACTAGGTCTGGTGACGCGCGTTGCCGACGACACTGACGTCGACGGCGCAGTCGCCGAAATGTGCGGCATTCTCGCGGAGCTTCCGCCCAACGCGGTCGCGACGACGAAGCGCTTGCTCAAAGCGCGCTTCGCCGAAATGGTGGATCGCGCGATGAGCGACGAGCTCGAAGCTTTCATGAGGGCGCTGAAATCCGACGAAGCCCGCGCCGCATTCATGAAATTCATGTCACGCTCGTAGCGCGCTGTCATCCCGAGCGTAGTCCAGCGACGATGCCTCTGTCATCCCGAGCGTAGGCGCGCAGCACCGTAGTCGAGGGACGCTCCTGTCATCCCGAGCGTAGGCGCGCAGCGCCGTAGTCGAGGGACGAACACTTCCCCGGGCTCGCGATCCGTTGTTGCGAGGCGAAGGCTCGAAGTTTTGCGCCATTCGCAGGAGGCGAACTTCATTTTGGAAGTGGCGCAAAACTCGCGCAGCTCGAGCGGCACAGGATGTGCCGTGAGAAGCGTCTTCGCCGGCAGCAACGGGTCGCGAGCCGAAGGTCGCGTTCGTCCCTCGACTCCGCTCACTTCGTTCGCTACGCTCGGGATGACAGGCGGCTGCGCTCGCTACGCTCGGGACAGGCGGCTGCGCTCGCTACGCTCGGGATGACAGGCGGCTGCGCTCGCTACGCTCGGGATGACAGGCGGCTGCGCTCGCTACGCTCGGGATGACAGTGCGTTTATACTCCCAACAACGCGAGGAGATCGCTTTCGCGTGCGACGAGATCGGCAGTGTCGAGAACTTGTTCGATGCGTCCCTGCACGACGATGTGATGCCGGTCGGCGACCGAAGCGGCGAAGCGGACGTTTTGCTCCACGAGCAGTACCGAGATGCCCGCGGTTTTCATCTCGCGGATGATCTCGCCGATGCGCTCGACGATCACCGGTGCGAGGCCTTCGGTCGGTTCGTCGAGCAGAATCGTTTTTGCACCCGAGCGCAGGGCGCGCGCGATCGCGAGCATCTGCTGCTCGCCGCCCGAGAGCGTCGTTCCCACCGCGGAGGCGCGGGCCTTGAGATTCGGAAACGCGTCGAAGATGCGATCCACGTCCCACCCGCCGGGCGCGAGCACGGGCGCGAAGAGCAAATTCTCGCGTACGCTCAGCGTCGCGAAGATGCCGCGCTCTTCGGGGACGTAGGCGATACCGCGTTTGGCGATGAGATCCGACGTCAGGTTCGCGAGTTCGTAATCGTCGAGCGCGATCGATCCGCTGCGCGCACGGACGATACCCATGATCGTACGCAGGGTCGTGGTTTTGCCGACGCCGTTGCGCCCGATCAGCGTCGCGACCTCGCCGTCGCGCAGCTCGAAGCTCATACCGTGCAGGATGTGCGACTCGTCGTAGTAGGCGTGTACGTCACGCAGGCGCAGCATTAGTGTTTGCCTCCGCCGAGGTAGGCTTCGACCACGCGCGGGTCGGCGCGCACTTCATCGTAGGTTCCCTCGGTGAGCAGCCTGCCGCGCTCGAGCACGCTGACGCGGCTGCACAAGTGCTCGACCACGCGAAGGTTGTGTTCGACGAGCACGACGGTGCGGCCGCGCGCAACGCGGCCGATCAGCTCGATGGTTGGCGCGATATCCTCGGCGCCCATTCCCGAGGTCGGCTCGTCGAGCAGAAGCACGTGCGGTTCTTGCGAGATCGCGATCGCGAGCTCGAGCGCGCGCTTCTTACCGTAGGGAAGCGTCGACGCGACGCTCTCGACATACTCGTCGAGACCCGCGAGGTGCAGCGCTTCGCGCGCCGGGTCGTCGAGTACGGCGGTTGCGCTTCGCCCGGCAAAGATGCGGCGCGAAAGCGTGGTGCGCGCCTGCAGCGCGACCTTGACGTTTTCGAGCGCGGTCATGTGCGGAAAAATGCTGTTGATCTGAAAGCTGCGCACGATGCCGAGCTGCGCGACCGACGCGGCGCCGATGCCGGTAATATCGCGCTCGCCGAAGTGGACCGTTCCGGCGTTGGGTTGCAAAAATCCCGAGAGAACGCCGATCAGCGTGGTCTTTCCGGCGCCGTTGGGTCCGATGATTGCGTGAATGCTGCCGGGGCGAATCGTCAATGTCAAATCGTCGAGCACGACGAAGCCCGCGAACGACTTGAAGATTCCGGATGCTTGCAGGGCGCGCTGCTCTTCCCCGTTCATTCCGCGCCAATACGTCCGAAAAGGTGTAGCACCTTTTTGCTTTGATTTGCAAGACTACATATGGAGGAGACGCTCGAGGTGAGGCTTGTCGACAAAGTTGCCCTCGTCACCGGCGCCGCGAGCGGCATCGGTCTCGAGATCGCTCGCGCGCTCGCACGCGAGGGCGCGAGCGTCGCGATTGCGGATCTTTCGGCCGAGGGCGCGCAGCGCGCCGCTTCGGAACTCGAGCAGCATGGCGGCCGTGCGATCGCCGTAACGATGGACGTCACCGACGAAGCGCAGGTGACGGCAGGCGTCGCGCGCGCGATCGCCGCCTGCGGGGGCCTCGACATTCTCGTGAGCAACGCCGGTATTCAGATCATCGCGCCGATTCACGAGCTGAGCTACACCGACTGGCGGCGGGTCGTGAGCGTGCACCTCGACGCCGCGTTCCTGGTGACGCGGGCCGCGCTGCAGCATATGTACGCTCATCACAAGGGCGGTTCGATCCTCTACATGGGCTCGGTCCATTCCAAGGAGGCATCGCCGCTGAAGGCGCCCTACGTCGCGGCGAAACACGGACTGCTTGGTCTATGCCGCACTGTCGCGAAGGAGGGCGCGCGCTTCGGCGTTCGTTCCAACGTCGTGTGCCCCGGATTCGTGCGCACGCCGCTCGTGGAGAAGCAGATCCCCGAGCAGGCGGCGGCGCTTGGTATTTCTGAGAACGACGTCATCAAGAACGTCATGCTCAAAGAAACGGTCGACGGTGAGTTCACGACGACCGCGGATGTGGCGGACACTATCGTCTTTTTGGCCGGCTTCCCAACCAATGCGCTCACCGGGCAATCGATCGTCGTGAGCCACGGCTGGCACATGTCCTAATACATCCCTTCGGGTGTACAGGGGAAAACCTAAAAAATGCGATAATTTTCTTAAGAAAGCGGTCAGAAGCACGAGCGCTTGGCCGCATTTTGTCATATCAAAATGGAGGCAACTATATGCGTCGCGCCATCCTACTAGCGATCGCGGGCCTCATGGTCGGATCGCTTCTTCTGGTAACACCCCTGGCCGCGAGAGCCGCCAATCAGTTCGAAATCGACGTAAGCCCGATTTACTTCCTCGACGGAACCGGCGATTCGAACGCGCCGCCGCCGGTTGGAACGCTTCCGTTCTATTGCACCGGTCCCGGATCGTGCGGTAACGCCCCGCGTACGACCAACAACTGGCGTATCGACTACGGCTTGACCTATCACATCAACCGCCGTTGGGCGTTTGCATACACGCACAGCAACTTCGACTTCTCGCTCGGCCGTATCGTAACGATCACGCCGTTCTCGATCCTCAGCGGCAGCGTCGACGATCGCACCGACAAGCTCGCACTCAACTATCTTGCGGGCCACGGCTTGACGCTGAGCGCCTACTACAGCAGCCACCAGCGCAGCGCCCTCGAGGCGACGAGTCCGTACTCGATTTGCTACTTCAACTCGATCTCGTGCGTCGGCGGCTCTTCCAATCCGTCGAGCATCGACTCGAACTCCTGGAGCGTGGGCGGCACCTACGCGTTCGGTCCGCACGGAAAATACCAGCCGCCGATGTTCAACGCGAGCTTCAACGTCAACTACTTTCCGCGTCCGACGTTCAACTGCCCTGAAGGGGCGCTCAGCGCGTACGTTGGATGTGCGAATGCTGTAGGCGAGGGTCTTGAAGCACCGACCGCCGTCGGCTACAGCACGGTCGGCAGCAGCGTGGTGTACGGCTACGGGCTCACGATGTTCCCGTTCGTTACGATGGGAATTCGGCCGGGCACGATCCCCTTCGTCGGTTACGAAAGCCTGCCGGTCTTCTTCCACGCCGAACAGACGCCGGAAGTCTATAACGTAGTCGATGGAGGCCTGCTGCAAATACTCCCGCACGATCTGAGTGCGAGCTTCACGTACTTCAAGCTGCAGGGCCGGTACTCGAGCGACACGATTCCGACGCCGGATGTCGTGCGTTCCGTGACGTTCCTCTTCAAGCTCAGCTACGCGATAAAATTCTAGCGCTTCCGGCTAGGATAGGGAGGGGCTCCTTACAGGAGCCCCGCTTCTCTGGCGCGCGATATCGCTTCAACGCGATTTCGCGCGTCGAGTTTTTGCATGAGGTTGCGCAGATACGCCTTCACCGTGTTCGGGCTCAAGTTCATCGCTTCGGCGATCTCGTGATTGGTTTCGCCGATCGCCACGCGCCGCAACACGTCATACTCCCTGCGGCCGACCATCGTCTGGGCGCGGTTCGGCATCGCATGTAGGGCCGGATCCTCGCCCTGCATCGCGCCCACGATCACCGAGGCGAGATCGGTCCGGGCCGCGTCCTTCGTGACGATCCCGCACGCGCCCGCGTCGAGCGCGGCGCAGACCGCCGGATGATCGGGATAGGCGGTGAAAATGATGATGCGCGCGTCGGGGACGCTGCGGCGCAGCATCGCGATTAGCTCCGGCGCGAGCATGTCGGGCAAGCGAAGATCCAGCAGAATGACGTCGGGCTCGAGATGCGCGGCCATCTCCAGCGCCGCTTTACCGTTGGGTGCGTAGCCGACGAGTTCGATGCGGCGCGTCGAGGTCGCGAGCAGCGCGACGCCGTCGCGCACGACCGGATGATCGTCGACGACGAAGAGCCGGATCATCGTCGTTGCCGCGCCCGGGTGCTTCAGCATCGTATCCACACGCGGAACGTCGTTCCGCCGTCGGGGTTCTCACTGAGCTGCAGCGTACCCCCGACGCCCGCGAGCGCGTGCTCGATTGCGTCGAGCCCGTAGCCGTGATCGCGCTCCTCGTGATGCGCGAGTACCGATTCCCTGTCCGCGCCGATGCCGTCGTCCGTGATGGCGAGCGTGACGCCGTTGCCGAGACTGCCGAGCGTCACCACGACGTTGCTCGCCTGCGCGTGTTTTTCGACGTTGAGCAGGCCCTCTTTCGCGGCTGCGATGAGAATGCGCACGGTCGAATCACTGAGCGAGGGGAGGACGTCGAGCATCATCAGGTCGGCCTTGATCGACGTGCGTACCTCGAAGAGGTGAATCGCGGCTTGCAGCGCGGATCCGAGCGCCAGCTGGTCGGTCGGCGTGGAAAGCGCCCGAAGCGAGTCGCGCAGCATCGACGCGGCTTGTTTCGCTTGGCTCTCGATCGCCCCCAGGCGCGCGCGCAAATCGCCGTCTTTGACCGTCTCGTTGACGCTGCGAACGCCGGCGGTGATGGCAAAGAGCATCGCGCCGACGGTGTCGTGCAGATCCAGGGCCATGCGCTGGCGCTCTTCTTGAATCGCCGCGGCCGAGCGGCGCTGCGCTTGCTCGGCGACGTCGAGCGCCTGCGCGGTGCGATCCGCGACGGTCTCGATGATGCGCGCCGCGCCGTCGCCGAAGGTCGTTCCGCTGCGCGACCCGCCCATCAGCACGCCGGCAAAGGCGCCCTCGTAGCTGATCGGCGTGCCGATGATGCCCTGTACGCGCTCCTCGACGATTTTGTCGTCGTAATGATGCGTGATCTCGTGCGAGAGCAGGTACTCGTCGACGCAAACCGTTCGGCCGAACGCGTAGACCTTTCCGCCGACGCCGCAGCCGCGCCGCAGCATCATATCCTTCACGCGAGAGAGCATGTGCTCGCCGTGGCGGATGACGACGGCGTTGTCATCGTAACGCTCGGCAAACCAAGCACAATTGAAGCCAAATTCTTCCGTGAGAATGCGCGTCGCCTCTTTGAGAATCGCCTCGCGATCGAGGACCGAGACCAAATGAGCAACTTCGCGTTCCAAATGAGCGAGTTCATCCGCGGCTAAGCGGATACGGGAATGAATTCCCCCAGTGGCTCGTTCCATAGTTACGCTTTGACCGGGCCGCTTCGCCCGCTCAAAACTATGTCCTTTTGGGTGTAAACAGCGCGCCGCTCGGTCTGCAATACTCGTTCCATGCGTATCATTGTGCATCGTGTCATTCGGGCGGCGCTCTCTTCCGCGATCGCTCTTTCGCTCGTAAGCGCCGGCATCGCCCCGGTCGCAGCTGCGGACAAAGCACCCGTCAAGATCGGTTTGGTCACCTCGAAGACGGGTTTGCTCGGCGCGTACGGCGTCGAGTTTCTCCGCGGATTTCAGGTCGGTCTCGACTATGCAACGCACGGAACGGGCATGGCGGGCGGACACAAGCTGGAGGTCTCCGATTACGACGACGCGGGCGATGCCGCTAAAGCGATCGCCACGACGAAAGATCTGATCGGACAAGGCTACAAGATCATCGCGGGAACCGTCTGGTCGGGTATCGCAGTCCAAATCGCTCCGCTCGCTCAAGAGAACAACATTCTCTATATGCCGCTTGCCGCAACCGATGCGTTGACCGGCGTCAATCGCAACACGGTGCGCATCGGGCGCGAGAGCATTCAAGACCTGCTCACCATCGGCACGATTCTCGGAACGAATCTGCGCGGGAAACGGATCCTCGTGCTCGCTCAAGACTCGGCGTTCGGTCAAGCCAACGTCGCCGGCGCGCGGTTGGTGCTCGGGAGCGAGGGGGCGACCGTCAGCGGATTGCTGGTGCCGCTCTCGGCCAACGACTTCACGCCGTTTGCGCAGAAGGTCGTCGACGCGAAGCCCGATCTGCTCTTCATCGCGTGGGCTGGCGCCTCGGGTGTCGCGCTCATGCAGGCGCTCTCGAACGCCGGAGTGCTCGACAGCACGCGCGTCGTCACCGGCTTGGATCAACGCGCGGCCTTCCCGCTCTTCGCGAAATACCCGAAGATTCAGTACATCTCGATCTATCTGCCGGAGTGTTCGCACAACGCGCCCGACGAGTTTCTGATCCGGGCCGATCAGAAAGATGAAGGCAAGTTGCCCGAGTGGCCGGAGAACGACGGGTTCGTCGCAGCCGAGATGATCGTGCACGCGGTCGCGACGGCCGACGGCGACGACGTTCCGAAGATGATTGGGGCGCTGGACGGCTACAAGTTCGCTGGTCCCAAGGGGTCGGAGCAGATTCGTGCCGCCGATCACGCGTTGCTCGAGCCGATGTTCGTCGCGACGTTGAAGACGGAGGGCACCAAGGTCTATCCGGTCTGTCTGCGTACGCTGCCGCCAGGCGCGGTTGCGCCGCCGGTGCATCCATTCCACTAGCCGTTCGCACTGAGAGTCTGGGATACCGTGTCGGCGGCATCACGATCGTCGAGGGTGTCTCACTCGAGATCGAGCAAGGCGAATTCATCGTCGTCATCGGTCCAAACGGCGCGGGAAAGACGACTCTCGTAAATCTGCTCTCCGGCGTCGCGTACCCGACGTCGGGGAGCGTACGGCTCTTCGATCGCGACGTGACGCACGCGCCGCCGTTCGAGCGGGCGCGCTTGGGACTCGGCCGCACCTTTCAAACCTCGAGTGTTTTCAACGCGCTGACGGCGCTCGAAAACGTGCGCCTTGCGGCGCAGGCGCACCTGGGCGGATCGTATGCGCTCTGGCGGCTGGCCGATGCAAATGACGAGGCGCTGACGCGTTCGCGCGAGGCGCTCGAGCAGGTCGGGCTCGCGCATCGCATGCTCGCAAACGCCGCCTCACTTTCGCACGGCGAAAAGCGTAAGCTCGATCTTGCGATTCTGCTCTGCCTCGAGCCGCGCGTCGCCGTGCTCGACGAACCGACGGCGGGGATGGCGGTCGAAGACGTTCCGGAAATCTTGGAGCTGGTTTCGCGCATGCACCGCGAGCGCGGCTGCACGGTGATCATGGTGGAGCACCGGCTCGATTTGGTTTCGCAGCTGGCCGACCGCATGGCCGTCATGCACCACGGATCGCTGCTCGCGATCGATACGCCGGGACGCATCGTCGCCAACGAGACGGTGCAGACGGCGTATCTCGGAGACCCGCTGTGAACGTGCTCGAAGTGCGCGATTTGCACGTGCACATCGGTCAGTCGCACATTCTGCACGGCCTTTCGTTCGGGGTGCCGCGCGGCGGTATCACGGGTTTGCTCGGCCGTAACGGCGTCGGCAAAACGACGACCCTACGCGGGATCCTCGGCCTGGTCGACCGCACCGGCGGCGTCGACTTCGAAGGCGAGACGATCGCGACGCTGCGCACGCACGAAATCGCGCGCCGCGGGATCGCCTACGTTCCCGAGGATCGCGACGTCTTCTCGGCACTCACCGTCGAGGAGAATCTGCGCCTGGCGGAGCGCGCGGACTGCGAGCATCAATACGATCTGATCTACGAGCTCTTTCCCGAGATGAAGACGCGCGGAGCGCAGCGCGCGGGAACCCTCTCGGGCGGTCAGCAGCAGATGCTCGCGCTTTCACGTGCGCTGCTCAACGGCGGAAACCGGCTGCTGCTGGTCGACGAGCCGACCAAAGGGCTCGCGCCGCTGGTCGTGCGTCACGTGGTCGACGCGCTCAAGCGCGCGGCGCAGGCCGTCACGATTCTGCTCGTCGAGCAAAACCTCAGCGTCGCGCACAAGCTCGCGCGCGATGCGATCGTACTCGATCAAGGACGCGTCGGATATGTCGGAACCGTGGAAGAGTTGATGAACGACCCGGAACTGGCGCGCCATCATCTGGGCGTCGGTTCGGCGAAGGCGGACCGGTGAGATGAGCACCGTGAGCACGGTCGCGCTCCTGCTCCTGACCGGCCTTGGTTTGGGCGGTCTCTACTTTCTGATCGCCTCGGGCCTCTCGCTCATTTGGGGGCTGATGCGCGTGCTGAACTTCGCTCACGGCGCGCTTTTTACGCTCGCCGCATACATCGCATGGCAGGTGACGCTTCCGCTGCAGGGCGGGAACGCGCTCGTCGCGTGGTCGACGGGACTCGTCGTTGCGGTGATCGCGGGCGGCTCGTGTGCCTTTTTGCTCGAGGTCTTCTTGATTCGTCCGCTCTACGCGCGGCCGATCGGCCAGATATTGGTGACGGTCGGTGTCGCGCTCGCGGCCGTGGCCTTGGTCGAAGGCGCGTACGGTTCAGATCCGAAGCAGATGACGCTGCCTGCGTGGATGGCGGGGAGCATTCACGTGCTCGGCACGGATGTTCCCACCACGCGAATTGCGATCGCGGCAATCGCACTCGTCGTGCTCGCCGCGCTGCTGTTCTTTTTGCGTGGAACGCGCTACGGGCTCGTGATCCGTGCCGGCGTCGAGAACCGCGCGATGGTCGAAGCACTCGGTATCGACGTCGACCGCGCGTTTACGCTCGTCTTCGTCATCGGCGGTATGGCCGCGGGGCTTGCGGGATTTTTGGCCGGAACCTATTTCGGCTACATCGATCCCGTTCGCGGCACGTCGATGCTCATCTTCGCGTTCATCGTGGTGGTCATCGGCGGGCTCGGCTCGATCACCGGTTCGGCGATCGCCGCAGCGGTCGTCGCCGTCGTGCAGCAGTTCCTCAACTTCTACGCCGCCCCGGGCATCGGTGACTTCTCGGTCGTGATTCTGCTCGCAGCAGCGCTGCTGCTGCGCCCGCGAACGGCGGAGTCCACGTGAGCGCGCGGACGCTTCGCTACGCCGCGATTCTCCTGGGCATCCTGCTGCTGGTCGCGGCGCCGTGGATTCCGATTCCGCTGCCGCCGATTTTCTCCGAGCCGGTGCGTGCGCCCGGAACGCTCAACGTGCTTGCGCTCTGCTTCGTGTTCGGCGCACTTGCACTTTCGTACGACTTGATCTTCGGTTTTGCCGGATTGCTTTCGTTCGGACACGCGCTCTATTTCGCTGCCGGCGTCTACACGACGGCTGTTGCGCTCGCGCGCTGGCATTGGACGCTGCCGCAAGCGCTCGCGTTCACGCTCGTGCTCTCGATACTCTTACCGCTCGTCATCGGCGCCGTCTGCTTGCGGGTGCGCGACGTCGCGTTTGCGATGGTGACGCTTGCTTTCGCGCAAGCCGGATCGATTCTCGTCATGCAGAACCCGTTCGGCCTCACCGGCGGAGAAGAAGGGCTGGCGCTCGGCGTCAACGCGTTGCCGGCGTTCCTGATCGGCGTGGCCAACACGCGCAATCTCTATTGGCTCGCGCTCGGCCTGCTGGCATGTACCTGCGTCATCGGCTGGTGGAGCGTCAACTCCGCGCCGGGCCGCGTATGGCAGGCGATCCGCGAGAACGAGCGGCGTGTCGCGGTGATCGGACTCAACCCGTATCTCTACAAATTGGGCGCCTTCGTGCTCTCGTCGTTCCTCGCGTCGGCGGCCGGAACCGTCTATCTGCTCATCGAAGGCAGCGCTAGTCCCGACGTTACCACGGCGAACTTTACCCTCGTGTTGCTGGTCATGGTCGTGCTGGGCGGCGTTGGTACCTTGTGGGGCGCGGTCTTGGGGGGCATCGTCTACGAGTATCTCGACTTTCGTCTCGTCGTGCTGTCGAACGCATCCGCGCTGCAGTCGCTGCCGCCGGTTCTGCGCGTTCCGCTCTCCGAGCCGCTCTTTCTCCTCGGCGTGCTCTTCATCGTTCTGGTTCTATTCGTCCCCGGAGGACTTGCCGGCGCGCTGCGCCGTTTGAATCCCGCAATTCTTGCTTCATCAGGGAGTCATTAGGATGCGTTTATCGAGAATCGTCTCCGCGGTATGCGCCGGGCTCATGCTCTGCGCACCGCTTTCGGCCGCTCCGGCAACCGCTGCCGATCAGCCGATCAAGATCGCCGTCATCACCGACATGGGCGGCGTCTATTCAAGCTTGTCGGGCAAAGGTTCGGTTACCGCGGTACAGATGGCGGTCGACGACTTCGGCGGCAAGGTCTTGGGCCGGCCCATCGTCGTCGACGCGGTCGATCACCGCAACACCGCGACGGTCGCCGACGCCAAGGCACGTGAGGAATTCAGCAACGGCGCGGACTTGGCGATCGATCTGGTCAACTCGGCTACCGCGCTCGCGGTCTCGTCGGTCGCGAACCAAGTGCATAAGCTCGCAATCGTCACCGGTGCGGCCGACAAAGACATCACCGGTAAGTTCTGCAACAAATACACGTACATGTACGCGTACGATACGTACGCTCTGGCTCACACCGAAGCGATCCCGATCGTGAAATCGGGCGACAAGACGTGGTACGGCATCGCGCCGGATTATGCATTCGGACACTCGATGGCCGAGGAATTCACGAACGCGATCACGCCGTTCGGCGGCAAGTTCGACAAGATCGACTTCATGCCGCTGGGAACGACCGACTTCTCGTCCTATATGCTCGCCGCGAAGAACTCGGGCGCGCAGGTACTCGCGCTGCTCAACGCAGGTGCCGACACGGTCAACAGCATGAAGGCGGCCAAAGAATTCGGCCTCGACAAGTCGATGAAGATCGTCGCCGGACTCTTTTTCAGCTCGCAGGTGACGACCGATCCCGCGTTGTGGGCCGGCTTGAAGTTCGCCGACTCATGGTACTGGGATCAAACGCCGCAGGCGGCGGCATGGGCGAAACGCTGGTCGGCGAAGATGGGCGGCGGAACGATGCCCGACTCGATTCAAGCGGCTGACTATTCGGCGACGCTGCAGTGGCTGAACGCCGTGAAGGCAACCGGAACGACCGACGCGGACAAGGTCATCGCCTATCTCGACGGCCACAAGTTCAGCGACATGTACGCGACCGACGGGCAGTTCCGCGCCGCCGATCATCAGGTCATCCATAACTTCTACCTCTATCAAGTACTGCCGCAGTCGGAGTACAAGGAGCCCAACGCGTGGCTGAAGGTCATCGGAACGGTCCCGGGCGACCAGGCCTTCCCGAATCCGGCGACGGAAGGTTGCCACCGAACGTGGTAATCGGCTCGCGATGAGTCTCGACTACATCGCGGAGCAGGTGTTCAACGGCCTTGCGAGCGGCGCGTACTACGCGCTGCTCGCGCTCGGCCTCTCGATCATCTTTGGGACGCTGCGCGTCATCAACTTCGCGCACGGCGCCATCTACATGCTCGGAGCGTTCGGTGCGTACTACGGCGCGCAGCTCATCGGGCTTCCGTTCTGGGCCGCGCTCATTCTCGTGCCGCTCGTGGTCGGGCTCTTGAGCATGCCGGTGGAGTCGTTTGCTTTGCGGCGTTTAGCCTCGAGCGATCCGATCTACGGTCTGTTGCTCACCTTTGCGTTCACGCTGATCATCGTCAACGTGATGACGCTGCTGGCGGGAACGCTCGGATCGCCCTACACGATACCACAAGCGCTTTCGGGCGCGACCAATCTCGGATTCACCCTGTACCCCACCTACAGACTCTTCGTGATCGCGGTCTCGCTCGCCGTGTGCTTCGTCGCCTGGCTGGTCATCGACCGGAGTCTTCTCGGTGCGCGCATTCGCGCGACGATCGAGGCGCCGGCGCTCGTCCGCGCATTTGGCGTGAACACGCCGCGTTTGGTCACGATCACCTTCGGTGTCGGTGTCGCGATCGCAGCACTGGCCGGTGTGCTTGCCGCGCCGACCACCAACGTGCTGCCCACGATGGGCGACGACATCATCATTTATACCTTTGCGATCGTGGTCATCGGCGGGCTGGGCTCGATAACCGGCTCGATCATTGCCGGTTTTATCTTGGGCTTGCTGCAAGCGATCGGCGCGGTCTACTATCCGCCGATCGCGACGACGCTCATCTTCATCGTGATGGTCTTCGTCATTTGGCTGCGTCCCTCGGGCTTGCTCGGGCGGCCGGATAGCGCACGATGAACGCACGGACCGTACTCTTCGCACTGGTCGCCGTCGCGGCATTGATCCTGCCCAAGGTGATCTACCCGGTCCTCGCGATGGACATCTTGTGCTTTGCGCTCTTGGCGCTGGCGCTCGACCTGCTCTTCGGTTTCGCCGGGTTGCTCTCGTTCGGGCAAGCGATGTTTTTGGGCGGATCCGCTTACACGACCGCGATCCTGGTGCAGAATTATCATCTCGACGGCGCGCTCGCGATCCTGGCGGGCGTGCTCTACGCGACCGTTCTCGCCTGCGTCGTCGGAGCGATCGTCGTGCGCCGTTCGGGCATCTATTTCGCGATGATCACGCTCGCGATCGCACAGATCGAGTATTTCGCGGCGATCAATTGGTCGAGCTTTACCGGCGGCGAGAACGGGCTGCCGATGACGACCCGCGGCACGCTCTTCGGCGTGAGCGTCTCGAATGACGTGGCGTTCTATTACGTGATCTTCGTCGCGGTCGCGATGAGTTTTTGGCTCGTGATCCGCTTGACGAACTCACCTTTCGGTACGGTGCTCAGCGCCATCCGGCAGAACGAGACGCGTGCGGTCGCGCTCGGCTATCGCGTGCACCGCTACAAGCTCGCGGCGTTCGTGATCGCGGGCGCGCTTTCGGGCTTGGCGGGCGCGCTCTACGCGCTCGGAAATCGGCTCGCGGGCCTCGAGATGTGCGACTGGCACACGTCGGGAGCGGTCGTGATGATGACGGTCCTCGGCGGTAGCGGCACGATCGTCGGTCCGGCGATCGGCGCCGCGGTCTACGAGCTTCTGAATTACTTCGTCTCCAGCACCGCAATCGGGCGCGAGACCGATCTGGTGATCGGAATCGTCTTTGCGGTCTGCATCCTTTGGTTCCGGCAAGGTATCGCCGGGGGAGTGTTATCGGCGTCATGGCGCAAGACTTCGACCTAGAGCTTCTGCGTGGGCGTCTGCGCGCCGAGCGCTTCGGTGATCTATCGAGCGGTGTCGCGGCGCTCTGCGTGCCGGGGCTCTCGTCGAATTCGCGCGTATTCGACCTGCTGGGCGAACGCTACGCGCAGGACGGCCGCTGCTTGATCTCCTTCGACATGCGCGGCCGCGGATGGAGCGAGATCACCGCACCGGGCACCTATGGATGGGAGAATCATGCGCTCGACGTGCTCGAAGCCGCCGACGCGCTCGGCCTCGAGCATTTCGATTTGGTTGGACACTCGATGGGCGCGTTCGTCGCCATGACCGCGGTCTCGCTCGATCGCGGAAAGCGGATTCGCCGGCTGGTGCTGATCGATGGTTTGGGCGTGCCGTCGCAGACGTCGATCGCCGCGATCCTTGCAGCGCTCGCGGCGCGTAAGGATCATTTTACGACGGCGGATGCATTCGTCGCGGCGGTTCGTTCGACCGGATTGGTCGAACCTTGGAGCGATTTCTGGGAGAAGCATTACCGGTACGACCTCGTCACCGAAAACGGAAACGTGCTTCCGCGAACCAGTGCTGCTGCGGTCGGTGAAGACTCGGTGTACGGCGCGGCGCACGACCCGCGCGCGCTCTGGCCGCTCTTGACGCTTCCCACGCTGCTGCTGCGCGCGTCCGTCCCGATGGGCGGGCCCGACGGATTCGTCGTAACGCAGGCGGACTACGACGAGTTTCTCGCCGGCGTGCCCACCGGGCGCGGCGCGGAGGTTGCGGCAAATCACTACGGCATCGTGGCAGCCGAAGAAACGTGCGCGCTCATCGAGAACTTTCTACGATAGCTGTGGAGACGTTCGCGGTCGACGTACCTTCGGGAAAGATCCAAGTCCGGCGCTTCGGCGATCCGGCGGACCCCGCGGTATTCTGCCTGCACGGCCTCTCGTCGAACGCGTGCGCCTTCGACCCGCTCGGCGAACGGCTTGCGTCCGCGCGGCGCCAGGTCGTCGCACTCGATCTGCGCGGACGCGGTCTCAGTGAGAAGACGCGCTGCGGCACCTACGGCTGGAAGCGTCATGCGAGCGACCTCTTCGACGTCGCCGGCGCGCTCGGGATCGAGCGCTTCGACGTCGTCGGGCATTCGATGGGGGCGCTCGTCGGCATGAACGCGGTAGCGCTCGACCGGCGCAAGCGGATCGGCAGACTGGTCGCAATCGACGCGCTCGCGCGCCCGACGCCGGCAGCAGCCCTCGCACTCACACGCGGCGCGCAACGGCTGCGTTGGAAATATCGCAACGCGGACGACTACGTGCACGCGGTGCGCGGACTGAACCTCGCGACGCCGTGGAATGATTATTGGGAGCGCCACTATCGCTACGAAGTCGAAGCGATTCCGGGTGAAGGCGTGCGCGCCCGCACGAAGATCGGCGCGCTCTACGAGGATACCGCGTATGCCGCGGTACACTCCCCGCGCGCGTTTTGGCAAACGCTGGCGCTGCCCGTGCTGGTCTTGCGCGCGGCGCGCGGTCTGGGCAGCCGCGATGCGCACGTCGTCGCCTCGGCGGATTTGGCCGCCTTTCTGCGCGCGGCGCCCGCGGCCGGCGCCAAGGAGATCGACGCAAACCATTTCGGAGTCGTCATGCACGACGATTCCCTTTCGGCAATAGGTGAGTTCCTATGTTGATGTCGACGATGCCGGACCGGCAGCTCTCGATTCGCGCGATTCTCGCGCACGCGTCCAAATCGCACCCGCGTAAAGGAATCGTCGCGCGCGACGGCCCCGCGATCGTACGCGAGAATTACGCGGAGCTCGCCAAACGGGTCGCCAAGCTCGCGCATACGCTCGTGGAACTCGGCGTGGAACCGGGGGATCGCGTCGCATCGTTTGCCTGGAACGGGCATCGCCACATGGAGCTCTATTACGCGGTACCGATGATCGGTGCGGTGCTCCATACGGTGAACATCCGGCTCTTCCCCGATCAAGTCGCGTACATCCTCGATCACGCTGCCGACCACATCGTCTTTTTCGATGGCTCGCTCGCCAAGGCGGTCAACGCCTTTCGCGCGCTGCAGCCGGAGAGAGAGCGCACCTTCGTCGCGATGGGCGCGCCGGCCGAACCCGTGACGGGCGCGCTCGATTACGAAACGCTGCTGGCCGGCAAGCCGGAGAGCTATGAATGGCCGGAGATCGACGAGCACGCCGCGGCGATTCTTTGTTACACGTCGGCAACGACCGGCGATCCGAAAGGCGCGCTCTTCTCGCACCGCTCGACCTATCTCCACGCTCTCGCCTCGGCGCTCACCGATTACTTGGGTCCGCGCGAACGCGATCGCATCATGCCGATCGTGCCGATGTTTCACGTCAACGCGTGGGGGCTGCCGTTCATCGCGCCGCTCGTCGGCGCGGATTTCATCATGCCGATGGAGCGGCTCGATCCGGCCGGCGTCATCGAGCTCTGCCGCAGCGAACGTGTGACGCTCTCGGCCGGCGTGCCGACGGTCTGGATGGGCGTACGCGACGCGCTGCTGATGTCGAACGAGCGGTTGCCCGATCTCAAGCGCGTGATCATCGGCGGTTCCGCGATGCCGCGTTCGCTCTTCGACGGCTTGCAAGAACTTGGGATCGAGGCCGTACACGCGTGGGGGATGACGGAGATGTCGCCCATCGGAACCGTCAACTCGAACACGTCGCTGCTCGACGGCGATCCGCAGCGTCAGCGCGAAGAACGCTACAAAGCCGGACGCTTCGCGCCCATCGTCGAGTGGCGTCTCGTCGACGAGCACGGCGACGACGTCCCGGCCGACGGGATCTCGCGCGGCGAGCTGCTGGTACGCGGCTACGCGGTGACGGCGCGGTATTACCGTAACGATACCGCAACGGCTGCAGCTTTCGAGCGCGAGGGCGGATGGTTCCACACCGGCGACGTTTGCACCGTCGACGAGTATGGCTATCTCGACATCGTCGACCGCGTCAAAGATTTCATCAAATCCGGCGGCGAGTGGATCTCCTCCGTCGAGGTCGAGAACACCATCATGGGTCATGCGGCCGTGCGCGAAGCCTGCGTCTTCGGTCTTCCGCATCCCAAGTGGCAGGAGCGCCCGGTCGCTGCGGTCGTCGTTCGCGAAGGCCACGAGTTGAGCGAAGAAGAGCTGCGAACGTGGCTCGTGCAGCATTTGGCGGCTTGGCAAATCCCCGATCGCGTCGTCTTCATCGACGTGATCCCGCGAACCGGCGTGGGTAAATTCCTCAAGCGCGAACTGCGCAAGCGCTACGAGAATCTGCTGACGACGTAGGCTGGGATTGCTCGGTGCCACGCATCACGATCTCCTACCGCCGCTCGGATTCCCAAGCCGTTACACGGCTCATCTACGAGCGTTTGGTCGCGCGCTTCGGAAAGGGCGAGGTCTTCATGGACCTCGACGCGATCCCGCCGGCGGTCGATTATGAAAAATACATCGATGAAGCGCTGCGAAAGACCGATCTCTTGCTCGTGGTCATCGGAAAGCGTTGGCTCGGAGCACGAGCGAGCGGCGCGAACCGGATTCTCGACGCCGACGACCCCGTCCGCCTCGAAGTTGCCGCCGCCCTTAGCGGAAACGTCCCGGTTCTGCCAATCCTCATCGAACGGGCGGCGATGCCGAAGGAGAGCGCGCTACCCGAAGACGTGCGCGCTTTGGCAAAGCTCAACGCGATCGACATCGAGTCGGGGAAAGACTTCGACGCACACGTAGCGCGCCTGTTCGCCTTCATCGACCAACGCTTTCCGGGCGCCCGCCCGAGCGTGCAAAAGCGCAGCGGCACGACATGGATCGTTGCGGGCGTGCTCGCGGCGGTTGCGCTTTTGGTGTACCTCTTCGCGCCGGTGGTACTGGTCGATAATCTTACGCCGGCCGTGGTGGGCACCCAGTGGTTTCACGATTGGGTGGCTCTGGATATTCCGCCGATTCGCGATCACGTGCGCCTGGTCGCGGCATGGAAGCTGCGCCTGGAATACAATCGCGTCGTTGCCGACGCGAAGGCACGCGGGCTCAGCGCCATTGCGGCGGGCCAGTTTGCCTACGCGCAAGCAATCGTCGAATTCTTGCGCTCGTTCGGCGAAGATAACGGCTTCGCGCTCTACTTCGACGGCCAGATCCAGCAGGCGATCTATCAAACACGCCCAGCGGAGACGAACCTGCAAGGAAATCTCTATAGCAGCTGGTTCAGGTACTTGGAGAACGCCGGCTCGCCGACGGCGGCGTCGATTCGCGCATCGGAAGCGGCCGGCGATCACGGTCAGAGCGCCTACTGCTATGCGCACGTCAACGGATACTGTCAGCAGCGCACCGCGTGGATACGATTCGTGCTTGCCAACGTCTTCTATTGCGCTGGTCTCGAGCACTCGCCGGCGCTCGATAATACGGCTCGGCTCAGCCGATTCGTGAAGGCGAAAGAATATCTCGACGACAGCTACAAGAATTACAGCAGCGGCTTCGTGCAACTCGCTACGAGCTCTGGGCTGGAGCAGGCGTTAAACGAAGCGCTCTCGCCGAAATACGCGGACGATCCGGCGCCGCTGCCGCGTTGCCCTTGGAACGGGTAGCAGCGGCAGCTACGTCGCGTAGGACGGATCGAGGCGATCGAGCTTGCGAAGCAGGCCGGGCCACGCCAAACTTCCGCCGGCGCCCCGCGTGACTTGCTTGGCTTGCGCTTGCGCGCCGGCGATGATGCGCGGGTCGACCGGAACGAGCTTGTCGCCGAGCCCTTGCGCGCGCACTTGAATCGCACAGGTGCTCTCGAAGATGTAGAGGGAGAGGAATGCCTCCGGCACGTTTTCTCCGACGGTGAGCAATCCG
>Ga0335072_10003122_pt1 | contig 25095 bp, 18 predicted proteins | sample Lox_Sample_21_FD_206725 | JGI IMG/M metagenome (GOLD analysis project Ga0335072, IMG submission 206725) | Soil microbial communities from Loxahatchee National Wildlife Refuge, Florida, United States - Lox_Sample_2.1 | ecosystem: Environmental > Terrestrial > Soil > Wetlands | place: USA... | reverse complement strand
ATAGTTCGGCGCCGTTTCCGGTATCGGTCAGTCGCGCCGTGACGTGCATCACGTCGGTATCGAACGTCGCCGTCCCGTCGAGACGGTAGCGCGATTGCGCTGCCGTCCGATCTGCGCCGGGTCGTGCGGGTTCGACCGCGATGTCAGCCGCATCGACCAGCCGCACATGCTGGCCGAGCGCCAGACGTAATCTCACCAGATCGCTGAAGCCCGCATCGGCGAGGTCCTGCGCCGTCATGCCACTGACGTTGCGGAACCCGGCCACCGCAATGCCGGGCGGCGATCGCGGCGACGGCCACAGCGCGAAGTCGGCAGCCGACAGCCCGATCAGGGCGATCACCGCGGCAGCAAGAGCGAACCGCGCCATGATGTCGCGCGAGCGCCGCGGCGCCGTGGCCGCGAGGGTGAGCGTCGCTGGGCGATCGGTTTGACCTGTCATGGCTGGGCCACCGATGCCACGAAAGGCAGGCCGTCCCGGCAGAGATGCAATCTTTCGGGCGCCTGGTACTGCGTCGGGGGCGTCCCTGCCGCGATCAATATCGTCTTCGTCCGCGCCTGCGACCGGCGGCGGACCCGCAGCTTGTCCGCCAACCCGATCAGGCGGTGGCGGGACGCGGATGGCGCCCGGAAAGCCTTCGCCCAAGCGGAGGCGATCGCCCAGTGCCACGGTCTCGGTCTCGGGCGCCACATCCAGGTCCTCGCGCAGCGTCCGCACGCAGCGTTCGAATTGTTGCAGCGCCTCGGTGCGGTGCCCGGCGCGCGCCAGGCACTCGATCAGCAGGCGATGCGCTGACTCGTCCAGCGCGTACCGTTCCACCAGACGGGCTGCCGTGCGGGTAGCCGCGTCGAGCGCTCCCGCCGCGATCTGGGCGGCGGCCAGCCGGTGCAGCGTCTGTGCCAGCATCCCGTCCAGCCGCGCGCGCTGCGGTAGCAGCCACTCCTCGAACCCCGGCGACACAGGCGGAAAATCCCCGAGCAATAGGCCGCCGCCGCAGGCTGCCGCCCGCGCCAGCGCGTCCGGGCTGCCGTCAGCCAAGCCGGCCTCCAGTGTCAGCGCATCCACCGGAAGAGCGCCGCTGCCGATCCACAGCTTGCCGCCGCCGGCCCGGATCAGCGCCCCGGCCGGCGTCCGCCGCAACGCCACCAGCAACTGGCGCAGGCTGTGGCGGGACTGGCCGTGGCCGCTCTCGGTCCACAGCAGGTCGGCCAGCAATTCGCGGGACACACGCCGGTCCGGCTGTAGCGCCAGATAGGCCAACAGCGCCTGGGCCTTGCGCGGCAGGCCGGTCACCTCGCGGCCATCGACGTGCAGCGCGAAGCTTCCCAGCACGCTCAACGATGGCGGGGCGGTCGAGGTCATGGTCCGGCGGACTCAAGCAGGGGCCCAGGAAATCAGCGCAGGCACCGGGAGCGCAAGCGATTTTTGCCGCTTCCCGACCGTCCGTCGCGGGGTTTTGGCGTTGCGATTGCCGATCGTTTGACGCGCCTGTGGGACGGTTCCGGCCAGCAGCAGGAAGCGTGACACCCCGCATCAGCGTTGCCACTCGCGGGGCGGACGCTCGCGAGCACGGCTGCGGCGAAAGCGGACCGGGACGATCTGGTCACCGCCTCGGCCCGGCGCAATGGAGGCCCGTCATGTCCGGTTCAGCCATTCCGATCGCGGCGTTCACCGCCACCGGATTTTTGTCCGGCGACGTGACTAAGGACGCCCAGGGCGACCTGTTCATCTATAGCGGCTTCGGCGCCAGCGGCAGCACCGTGGCCGGCGCGGTCTACGAGATTGCCAACACCGCGACAGGTTATGCCGCGACACCGGCGTTGATCGCCAGTCTCGGCGACGATGGGAGCATACCCGGCGGTGCGCTCAGCATCGACGCCAATGGCGACCTGTTCGGCGTCAGCAACAGCGTTAACGGTGCAATCTTCGAAATCGCGCACACCGCGACCGGCTATGCCGACACGCCGGCCGTGCTCGCCTCGCTCGACGGGCTCAACCTGAACGGCCCGCCGGTCGAGGACGCCAAGGGCGACCTGTTCGGCACGGCCTATGGTTTCACGGCGAACGGACAGCCAGGCGGTGGCGAGATATTCGAACTCGTCAGCACGGCAACCGGCTACGCCTCGACCCCCACGGTGCTGGCTCAGTTCAACGGTGTCGATGGATATGAGCCCGGTGCCGGATTGGTCATGGACGCCAACGGCGATCTGTTCGGCACCACGGAACAGGGGCCGGGGAGCCAGGCCGGCAACGAGATTGACCTTACCGGGCAAGGCGAGGTGTTCGAACTGCAGAACTCGGCCACCGGTTATGCCAGCACACCCTCGATCCTGCTCGCGTTCAACGGCGACAACGGTGCCATGCCGCTGTCGCAGTTGCTGCTGGATGCCAACGGCAATTTATACGGCGACACCTATATCGGTGGCGTCGACGCCATCACCGGTGATCCGACCAGCAATCCCGACACCGGCGGCGGCGTCGTCGTCGCGATACCGGATGCGACAACGGGCGGCACCCAGGCGAACGAGGTTTACTTCCACGGCGAACCGCAGACCGGCCCGGGCAGCAATCTGGTCGAAGACGCCGCCGGCGATTTGTTCGGGATAACCACCGCGCAGACCGGCGCCATATTCGAAATCCAGAATACCGCGACGGGGCTTGCGCGCACGCCCATTCTGCTGGCGAACCTCGTTGGCAGCGCCGGCTCTATCGCCAATTGGACATTGCTCGCCGACGCGAACGGCGACCTGATCGGCAGTACGACCAGTGGCGGGGCCAATGGCGACGGCGCGGTGTTCGAACTGGTCAACACCGGTTTCTTCATCCGCCCGATATCCATCGCCGGCACCGAGGCCGATCAATCCACCTCCGACCAGACGCCGATCGCGCCGTTCACCGGCGTGACGATCGACGATCCGAACCCGGACCAGACCGAGATCGTCGCCGTCACCCCCAGCAGCACGGCGAATGGCACGCTGGTCGATCCGAACGCGGCGACCGCCACGATCGACCAGGGTGTCTGGACCGTCACCGGGTCGCTCGCCGCGGTGACCGTCGATCTCCAGGCATTGCAGTTCCAGCCGACGACGACCGGCGTCGCCTATGGCCAGACGCTGACCACCGGCTTCACCGTGGCGGTCGCCGATTCCGATGGCCAGGCCGCCGACGATACCAAGACCAGCGTCGTCGCCACGGCGATGGCGCCGACCCAACCGGTGGCCGGGTTCGACGGACCCAACGGGGCGCTGCCGGACAGCGGCGGCCTGATCGAGAACGCCGCCGGCGACTTGCTCGGCGTCACCGGCGCCGGCGGTTCCACCTGGGTGGGTGGCTTTACCGGCGACGGAACGGTTTTCGAGATCCTGAATACCCCGACCGGCTACGCCGCCACGCCAACGACGATCGCCAGTTTCACCGGACCGAACGGCGATGGCCCGATCGGCGGCCTGACGCAAGACGCGAAAGGCGATCTGTTCGGCACGGTCGCGCAGGGCGGTGCCAATGGCGCCGCACAGGGCGGCTACGGCACGGTCTACGAAATCGCCAACACCGCGACCGGCTATGCCGGCACGATCACCACGCTGGTGAATTTCAACAATACCGATGGCCGCCTGTCGCATGCCACGCTGCTGATCGACGCCGACGGCGACCTGTTCGGCACCACCTATGCCGGCGCGACCGGCGGCACCGTGTTCGAGGTGCGGAACACTGCCACCGGCTATGCCAGCACGCCGCTCACGCTGGTCACCTTCGATGTCACCGACGGGTCAGCGCCGGACAGCGGCCTGGTCGCCGATGCCCAGGGTGATCTGTTCGGCACCACCCTGGCCGGCGGCGCGCATGGCGGTGGGACGGTGTACGAGGTGAAGAAGACCGGCTCGGTCTATGCCTCCACGCCCATCGTGCTGGCCAACTTCACCGGCTCGGCCGCCACCGGGCCGATCGGCGGCCTGGCGATCGACGCCAACGGCGACCTGTTCGGCAGCACGTCGGGCGGCGGGACCAATAGCGACGGCACGATCTTCGAAATTCAGAACACCGCGACCGGCTACGCCGCTACGCCAGCCGTCCTGGTCAACCTGTCCGTCGCCGATGGCTTCTACATCGAGGACGGCCTGGTGCTCGACGCCAACGGCGATCTGCTGGGCACAACGGAGGAAGGCGGGCTGGCCGGGCGGCAAGGTGGCGGCACGGTGTTCGAAGTGCCCAACACCGGCACGGGCTACGCCAGCACGCCGATCGTGCTGATCAGCCTCGACAAGACGACGGGCTACAGCTCGGTGGCACCGCTGCTTGTTGCCGCGAATGGCGACATCTTCGGCACGGCCGGGTTGGGCGGCCCTGACGGCGACGGAAGCGTGTTCGAGGTCGGCAGCACCGGCGTCACCGCGGCCCCGCCGTCGATCACCGGGACCGAGTCCAACCAGCCGGTTTCGGATCTCGCCAGCGTCAATCCGTTCGCGTCGGTGGGCATCGGCGACCCGAATCCAGGCCAGATCGAGACCGTGACGGTCACCGAGAGCAATCCGGCGAACGGCACGCTGGCCGATCCGAACGCGGCCAGCGACGGCGGCGCCGCCGCGAACGGCGCATGGACCTTCACCGGCTCGCCGCTTGCGGTAACGCAGCATCTGCAAGGCCTGGTGTTCCATCCCACGCCGGTGGACGCTTCTCTCGGTACGACGGTCACCACCGGCTTCACCATTGCAGTGACCAACACGCTCGGCCTGACGGCGAGCGACATGACCACCAGCGTCGACGCCACGACCTCGGTGCCGTCGAATGTGCTCTACAGTTTCAACGAAGCGGCCGGGTATGGCTGGGGTCAGCTTGCGCGGGACGCGGTGGGCAATATTTTCGTTACGGCAACGTATGGCGGCGAAGGGTTCAACAGCGCCAACGCACAGGCCGGCTCGGGCGATGGTTCCATTCTCGAGTTCGCCTGGACCGGCACCGGCTATGCCGCCACCCCAACCCTGCTCACCGAGTTCGATGGCAGCGATGGCGCGAACCCAGCCGGCACGCTGCTGGTCGATGCCGCCGGCGATCTGTTCGGTGCCACGAGTGATGGCGGCACCTCGGGCAACGGCACGCTGTTCGAGATTCAGAAGATCGGCAATGGCTACGCCAGCACGCCGACCGTGCTGGTCAATTTCAACGGCACCGACGGGCAATCTCCGAATGGCAGCCTGATCGAGGATGCCAACGGCGATCTGTTCGGCGTCACCTATAGCGGCGGCCCGGGCTACACCGGCAGCGCGTTTACCGGCGACGGTACGGTGTTCGAGCTGGTCAAGAACGGCGCCACCTACGCCGCCACGCCGAAGACGCTCGCCACGTTTTCCGGACCTGGGGCGCTCGCGCCGGAATCGGGTCTGGTGGCGGACGCCAACGGCGACCTGTTCGGTGTCACGACGTTCGGCGGTGCCGATGAGTCGGGCGAGGTTTACGAGATTGTCAACACGGCGACCGGCTACGATTCCACACCGCAGGCGGTGCCGAACTTCGACGGCACCGACGGCAAAACGCCGCAATATGACCTGCGGATCGATGCCAATGGCGATCTGTTCGGCACCACGCTGTTCGGTTCGCCCAGCGAGGCGGCCCCATTCAACGGCACGGTATTCGAAATCGTCAATACGCCGACCGGCTATGGCAGCACGCCAACCGTCATCTATTTCAACAATGGCGCAGATGCGAATCCCGACGGCCCGGTGATCGCCGACGCCGCGGGCGATCTGTTCGGTGTCGTGGATCCCGACGCCGCCGATGTCGGTGCGGGGCAAGGCGCGGTCTACGAAATCCAGAATACCCCGGCCGGCCTTTCAGCCACGCCAACCATCCTGCTCTCCCTGGGCGGCAATGTCGGCTCCGACCCGGTCGGCCCGCTGATCGACGATCCCGATGGCGACCTGGTCGGCGTCGCGACCAGCGGCGGCGCCAATGGCGACGGCACGTTGTTCGAATTGCCCAGCGTCGTGGTCAATCCCCCGTCGTCGGGCAACGGCTTGCTGAACCTGGACCTCCAGCAAAACCAGACGGTTTCACTCGACGAACTGTCGCTCAACCCTGCCGTCACGGCGAATGGCACGCTGCAAACGGTCGATCTGGGCGACGGGACGGCGACTGTGAGCAGCATAGTCAACGCCTTCACCATTGAAAGCGACGGCGGCGCGCTGATCATCAACCATGGTGCCGTGGTCAACGCCTTCACCATCGAGATGGACCTTGGCAGTCTGATGCTCGATGGCGGCAGTTTGCTGACGGATCCCGTCACGGTGGGCGCCGACGGCGACATCAGCGGCTACGGCACGGTCACAGGCGCAATGACCAACACCGGCACCGTCATCGCCACCGGCGGCGTCTTGGATGTGACCGGCAGCATCACCGGTGCCGGCACGCTGACGATCGAAAACGGCGCGACGCTGGAACTGGGCAGTGGGGTCGGCCCGCAGCAGATCGTGCAATTCGACACCAGTGCCGTCACCGGATCGGCCACGCTGCTGTTGGACGATCCGATCGGCTTCGCCGGCACGATCGGCCCGGTGGTGGCGGGCGACAGCATCGCGTTGACGCCGTCCGACGCGGTGCTGAATGCCGCATCGCTGGGCGCCAGCGGCCACATCCTGACGCTGAGCGGCTCGCTGGTTGGCGGCAGCGTCGGCACACTCGGCACCGTGACGTTTACCGGCACGCTGGCGAGCAATGATTTCAGCGTCGGCAACAACACGGTCACGCTGACGGAAATCCCCGCCGAAGTCGCCTGCTTCCTGCCCGGCACACTCATTGACACGGAACATGGCGAGATACCGGTCGAACGCCTGAAGGTTGGCGACAAGGTGCGGACGCTCGGCGGCGGCTTGCGCCCAATCAAGTGGATCGGCACCGGCACCGCGCTGGCCACGCGCGGACGCCGCAACGCGGCGACACCGGTCATCGTGCAAAAAGGCGCAATTGGCGACAACCTGCCGCATCATGATCTGCGCGTCACCAAAGGGCACGCGCTGTTCCTGGACGATGTGCTGATCCCGGTGGAGTTCCTGGTCAATCACCGCTCGCTCCGCTGGGACGATCGCGCGCAGGAAGTCCAAGTGTTCCATATCGAGCTGGACGTGCATGACGTGTTGCTGGCGAATGGCGTGGCGGCGGAGAGCTATCGCGACGACGGGAATCGGTGGCTGTTCCGGAACGGGAACAGCGGGTGGGATCTGCCGCCGAAGGAGGCTTGTGCGCCGGTGCTGACTGGTGGCCCGGTCGTGGATGCGGTGTGGCGGCGGTTGCTCGATCGCGCTAGGCCGCGGCCGGGTCTGCCGCTGACCGACGATCCTGACGTGCACCTGCTGGCAGATGGCCGACGCGTCGATGGATCGATCAAAGCGAGCAGCTATTACACATTCGATCTGCCGCACCGCCCGCGCGACGTGCGCGTGGTGTCACGCGCCGCGTCGCCGTCCGAGCTCGGTCTCGCACGCGACCCGCGTGTGCTGGGTGTGGCGGTCCGGCGGCTGCGGTTGTGGCAGGGTGCGCGGCTTCGCATGATGGATGCGGCGGATGAGTCGCTTGCCGAGGGCTTCCACGCTTATGAGCCAGCCAACTTGTTTCGCTGGACCGACGGTGATGCGGCGCTGCCCGAGTCGTTGTTCACAGACATCACTGGCGCCTGCCGGTTGGAGCTGCTGATCAGCGGCGCAATGCGGTATCCTCTGTCTGTACCCCCGGCGCGGTTTGTGAGGGCGAAGACCGGCGCGGCGTGATGCCGCGTTGGCCGCCGCAGGCGAATGTCCGCTCCCTGCCCGAAGCGGCTGTTCGACGGCCCATGTGCCCTCGTGCGGCGTGGCGTTATTCTTCGCTTCGCGTCGCCTGGCCGCACGAATGTGATGACGTCCATTGTTCTGTGTGAGATCGGCCAAGCAACGCGCGGTGCCACCGCCGCAACTCCGTGGACCACTTGCCGGGCAAACCCGACCGCGACACAAATTCCGGCATGGCCCAGCAGGGCCAACGTCCCCCGTTCTTCCCCCGGCGACATCATCGGCGATCGGGGGGTAACGTGGGAAAACAAGAGAACAGTACACGTTGATCGCCGGTGCCAAAGCGCCTGATCCGGCTTGAAAAGGGGCGATCGGTGCCCGTGACCGTCACGCCGATCGATACGCTCATGCGGCAGGTAGCCGGGTGAGACAAAGTTAGGCAGACTGGGATGAGACCTGGAATCACAGTATGGACGGACACGCGATCTCGTTTGGCCCGTTTCGGCTCCTTGTCGCTCAGCGGCTTTTGCTCGAGGGCGACAAGCCGGTGCGGCTCGGCAGTCGCGCGTTTGAAATCCTGGTCGCTTTGGTCGAAAGCGCGGGCAAGCTGGTCGCCAAGGACGAACTGGTCGCGCGTGTCTGGCCGCAGACTTTCGTCGAAGAATCGAATCTGAAAATCCAGGTCAGCACGTTGCGCCGGGCCTTGGGCGACGGCCAGGGGAACCATCGCTACATCGTCACGGTTCCAGGGCAAGGCTATAATTTTGTCGCGACCGTCACCGCCGAAGGGCCGTCACCGAACCCGCCTCCCCCGGCCATCGCCTTGCCCGGAATGCACAATCTGCCGTTCGTGCTGACGCGCATGATCGGCCGCGAGGCAGCCGTGACGACGCTGGTCTCGCGCCTCTCGCACGAGCGCCTGGTGACGATCGTTGGTCCTGGCGGAATCGGCAAGACCACGGTCGCACTCGCTGTCGCCGAGCGCGTAACGCCGGATTATGAACACGGCACATGGATGATCGATCTGGCACCGGTCAGCGACGATCGCCTTGTGCCGAGCGCGGTTGCGACCGTGCTCGGCCTCGAAATCCGCAGCGAAAACCCGCTCCCCGCACTGACCTCCGCCCTCCGCGACCGGCGCATGCTGCTGTTGTTCGACAACTGCGAGCACGTCATCGATGCGGCGGCCAGCCTGGCGGCGGCGATCCTCGGCCACGCGCCCGGCATCACGATCCTGGCGACGAGCCGCGAGTTGCTCGGGGTCGCGGGTGAGGTCGGGCACCGCCTCCGTCCGCTTGCCCTACCGCCTCTGACGCCGGGATTGACCGCCACCGAAGCGGCCGAATTCCCTGCCGTGCAGTTGTTCGTCGAGCGTGTCGCGGCAACCGCGGAAGATTTCGCGCTGACCGATGCGAATGCTTCCCTGGTCGTCGAGATCTGCCGCAAACTCGACGGATTGCCGCTCGCTATCGAATTCGCCGCACCGCGCGTCGAGGCACTTGGGATCGAGCACCTTGCCGCGCGCCTCGATGACAGCCTGCCGTGGTTGAGTGGCTGGCGCCGCACGGCAACGCCGCGACACAGGACGATGGCAGCCGTGCTCGACTGGAGCTACGGATTGCTGAACGACGCAGAGCAGAGGTTCTTCCGGGCGCTCGGCATTTTCCGTGGCGCTGTTACCGCCGAAGCCGCGGCGGCGGTGGCGGTCGGCGCGGCGGCGAGAGATGGCGACGCCATCAACCGCCTGGCCGACCTGGTGGCGAAGTCCCTGGTCGCCGCGGATGTCAGCGCCGCTGTCCCGAGATTCCGACTGCTCGACACGACCCGCCACTACGCGCTCAACAAACTCGGCGAAGCCGGCGAATTGCCGATGCTCGCCCGCAGGCACGCGGAGTTCGCGCGCGACTCCATGTGCCGGGCCGAGGCGGAGTGGGAGGTACAATCGACATCCGAATGGCGGGCTGCCTATGCGCCCCAGATAGACGATGTTCGCGCCGCGCTGGACTGGGCCTTCTCGGCCGAGGGCGACAGCATGATCGGCGTGGCATTGACGGCCGCCGCCGTGCCGCTGTTCTGTGAATTATGGCTGCTGGAGGAATGCCGGGTCCGGGCCGAGCGCGCACTTGCCGCCCTGGGGCAGGCGAAGGCCGGCGACAATCACCGGCGCATGCAGCTCTATGCCGCGGTGGCTTCCTCGCAGGCCTATACGCTGACGGCCGCACGCGATACGCGCGCGGCATGGGATGCGACGCTCGAGCTCGCGGAGGAACTCGGCAATACCGAATACCAGTTGCGCGCGCTCTGGGGAATTTGGGGCACTCACGTCAACCGGGGCGAATTCGAAGCCGGATTGGACGTGGCGAAACGGTTCTCCGGCCTCGCCGAGACCGCGTCGGACGCCAATGATCGGCTTGTCGGCGACCGGTTGACCGGCGCGGCGCTGCACTTCCTCGGCGATCAGCGCGCGGCACGACGCCATATCGAGCGCATGCTGGCAGCCTATGTCACACCGGTCCGCCGGTCGCATGCACTGCGGTTCCAATCCGACCAGCGCGTGACCGGACGAATGTATCTTGCCCGGATACGCTGGCTGCAGGGATTCCCCGACCAGGCGCTGGAAATCGCCGAAGCCGACGTACAGGAGGCGCAGCGCACCAGGCATCCCCAGTCGCTGTGCAATGCACTGGCGGGCGCGGCATGCCCGGTCGCGTTCCTGGCCGGCAATCTCGAGGCCGCGCAGCGCTATACCACGATGCTGCTGGATCAGACGGAACGGGAGGTGCTTGAACTGTGGCACGCGCACGCCGTCTGTTTCGAGGGCGAATTGCTGCTCAGGCGCGGCGACGTCACGAAGGGATTGCAACGGCTTCAGCCGGGCACGGAGCAACTGATCCGATCGAAATTCGGCCAATATGTCCTGGCGTTTCTTGGTTCGCTGGCCGAGGGATTGGCCGCCGCCGGACAGGTCTCGCAGGCGCGCACGGTCATCGACGATGCGATTGCGCGATCGGAGCGCGGTGACGGAGGGTGGTGTCTTCCCGAGCTGCTGCGCATCAGGGCGATGATAGGGCTGCGCATCGACGGGCCGAACGGCGCGGCCGCCGCCGAGACATACCTTGGCCGGGCGATTGACCTGGCCGGCACGCAATCAGCCTTGTCATGGGAACTGCGTGCGGCAACCGACCTCGCGCGGCTGTGGCGGGATCGCGGCAGCACCACCGAGGCCCGCACCCTGCTTTCGCGCGTTTATGCACGTTTTGTGGAGGGGCTTGAAACCGCCGACCTGGCTGCCGCGAAGGTTATGTTGCAGACACTGTGACGCGACGAGCCGGAGGGGAGCCACATGGCGGAACCAACGCTGTTTCTGACCGATATCGCCGACGATGCGGCGCATGGGCTGGTTGACGAGGGACTGGCCGGCCATGGCGTGGAGCAAGCGGGATACTGGGATGCCCGGCCGCTTTATGTGCTGGTCCGCGACCCGGCGGATCAGCGCGTTCTTGGCGGCCTGATCGGCCGGACTTCGCTCGGCCTCTGGTTCATCGAACTTGTGTTCCTGCCGCAGGACCTGCGCAACCGCGGAATCGGAACCCGCATGCTGCATATGGCGGAGCAGGAGGCGGTACGGCGAGGTTGCCGGTCGGGCGTACTTTACACTATCAGCTTCCAGGCGCCCGCGTTCTACGCACGCCACGGCTGGCAGGAATTCGGCCGCATCGCTTGCGACCCGCCCGGCACGTCGCGGATATTCATGACCAAGCATTTGTCCCGATAGCGGTCACGGGGACCGGCGACAAAGCGGCGGACGCGGCTGCGTCGGCCAAACGACGGTGCACGCCGCCCGGCGGCGCGGGTCGCGGCGGCTTCATAAATCCGGATGTAGGACAGCAAGGCGATCCGCTTCGGCCAGGTCATCCGGCGTGTTGATGTTGAAGAACGGATCCACCGGCGCCGCCGGCCATGCCGTCGTCGCGCAGCCGCGCTGTTGCAAAAACAGACCGACTTTGCGGATGCCGTGCCCGGCGAGGGCGGCGCGCAGTTCGTCCCGTATCGCCACGGGCCACAAGGCAATGACCGAATGCGCCCGCCCGCGCGAGGCAGCGCATGCCAACGTCGCGCCACCGCGTTGCCGTGCGGCGTGCAGTCGCGCCACCAAATCGCGCGGCACGAACGGCACGTCGCCAGGAAGGGTTACCACCCAGGCAACGCCCGGATCGATATTGGCGGTCCAGTCGAGCGCGGCCAGTACGCCGGCGAGCGGTCCCGGATGATCCGGCAGACTGTCGGCGGCGACCGGCAAGCGAAACGAATCGAACCGGTGCGGATCGCCGTTCGCATTGAGAACGACGCGCGTCACCTGCGGCATAAGCCGCTCGACAATCCGGGCCAGCATCGCCCGGCCGCCCATCACGCTCAGCGGCTTGTCGCCGCCGCCCATCCGCCGCGCCAGGCCGCCTGCCAGGATCGCGCCGACCGTCGGTGGAATCGCCGCCTCGGGCGTCATCCCCACCGCCTGGCGCCGATAACCCACGCTTTCCGCCCGCACAGGCATTTTGCGCCAGCGAATCCTAAATGTCGCGATGTCCGATCCACGGTCATACGCGGACGACCGTGCGGACCGGTCATCTGCGCCGGTCGCACAGCGACGCTAATCCTGCCGGTAGTTCGGCGCCTCGCGGGTGACGGATACGTCGTGCACATGGCTTTCGCGCAGCCCGGCATTGGTGACCCGGCGGAACCGCGCATTCTGCTGCAACGCTGCAATATTGCGGCTGCCGGTATAGCCCATGCCGGCCCGCACGCCGCCCACCAACTGGTGCACCGCCTGCGCCACCGGCCCCTTGTAGGGCACCATGCCCTCGATCCCCTCCGGCACCAGCTTGAGCTGGTCCTTGATGTCCTGCTGGAAGTACCGGTCGGCCGAGCCGCGCGCCATCGCGCCGATGCTGCCCATGCCGCGATACGACTTGTAGGAACGGCCCTGGTAAAGAAACACCTCGCCCGGCGCTTCGTCGGTGCCGGCGAACAGGCTGCCGATCATTGCCGCCTCTGCTCCTGCGGCGAGTGCCTTGACGATGTCGCCACTGCTTCGCATGCCGCCGTCGGCGATGGCGGGCACGTCGTGGTCGCGACAGGCGGCGGCGCATTCCAGTACCGCGGTGAACTGCGGCACGCCAACCCCGGCAACGATGCGTGTGGTGCAGATGCTGCCGGGGCCGATGCCGATCTTCACCGCATCGGCGCCGGCCTCGATCAACGCCAGCGCGCCCTCGGGCGTGGCGATGTTGCCGGCAATCACCTGGACGGCGTTGGATTCCTGCTTGATCGCGGTCACCGCGTCCAGCACGCCCCTGCTGTGGCCATGCGCGGTGTCCACCACGATCACGTCCACCTCGGCCGCGATCAGGGCGCGGGCACGCGCCCGCCCATCCTCCCCCACGCCGACGGCGGCGGCGACGCGCAGGCGCCCGAGTTCATCCTTGTTGGCGAGGGGATGCGTCTCGGCCTTGTCCATGTCCTTCACAGTGATCAGGCCGACGCAGCGGTAGGCATCGTCCACCACCAGCAGCTTCTCGATGCGGTGGCGATGGAGCAGGCGGCGGGCTTCGTCGGTGGACACGTCGGCGGTGACCGTGACCAGGTTTTCCCGGGTCATCAACGCGTAGACCTTCAGGTCCAGGTCGGTGGCAAAACGGACGTCGCGGTGGGTCACGATGCCGACCAGGCGGTTGGTGCCGCGCTCCACTACCGGGATGCCACTGATGCGGTGGCTGGCCATCAGCGCCTTCACGTCGGCCAGCGTCTGATCCGGATGGATGGTAAGCGGGTTCACCACCATCCCCGATTCGAACTTCTTCACGCGGCGTACCTGCGCCGCCTGCTGCTCTGGGTTCAGGTTTTTATGGATCACACCCATGCCGCCGTGCTGAGCCATGGCGATGGCCATGTCGCCCTCGGTGACGGTATCCATGGCGGCGGAGATCAGCGGAATGTTCAGGCTGATGCCGCGGGTGAGCCGGGTGCGGGTGTCGGTGGCGGAGGGCAGGACCTGCGAATAGCCGGGGACGAGCAGGACGTCGTCGAAGGCGAAGGCGTCTTCGATGCGGGGGAAGGCTGGGGATTGGGGGGTGTCGAATGCCATGGGCGGGGGGTCCTTCCGCGACCTTGGCGGCCCCAGATAGGCGCGCGGGGGGGATTCTGCAAGCGATTGCTTCATGACAGATACGGGCGGGCATGACTGGCGCCGGAGCCCTCCGCAACGATCCGCATAAGCGCCGACCAAAAGGCCTGCCGCGCTGACGATCAGTGCCGGCGCTCAATCCAGGCCGTGTCGCGATGGAGGTCCGGCTTCCGCGGCTGATCGTTGTGAGCCGAGCCGCGGAGCCCGGCCACGGTCGCCGAGTTACGAAGCGTCGGTGCCGAAACGGAAGATCGTGGTGGAATGGAACGTATCGCCCGGCTGCAACACAGTGGACGGGAATTGCGGCTTGTTGGGCGAATCCGGAAAGTGCTGCGTCTCCATGGTGAAGGCTTCGGTCTGGCGATAGACGGTGCCGGCCGAGCCCGTCATCGTGCCGTTGAAGTTGTTGCTGGTGTAGACCTGCAAGCCCGGTTCGGTGGTCAGCACATCCAGTGTGCGCCCGCTCCGCGGATCGTAGGCATGCGCGGCGGGCAGCGGCGTGGTGGTACGGCGTGAACCGTTCAGCACGAAATTGTGGTCGTAGCCATGTGCGAACAGCATCTGTGGAAAGCCCGAACGCAGGCGGGCGCCAATCGCCGCAGGCTGGCGGAAGTCGAGCGGGGTGCCCGCAACCGTGACCAGCTCTCCGGTCGGGATCAGCGAGGCGTCGACCGGCGTGTAGCGATCGGCGTCGATCTGGAGAATTTGATTCTCTACCGAGCCGGAGCCGTTGCCCGCCAGATTGAAAAAGCTGTGGTTGGTGAAGTTGACGACGGTGTCCTTGTCGGTGCTGGCCTGGTAGTCGATGCGCAACTCGTTCCGGTCGTTTAGCGTGTAGGTGACGGTGACGTGCAAGGTACCGGGAAAGCCCTGGTCGCCGTCCGGGCTGACATGGGTCAGCGTCGCACTGACAACATTGCCGGAGCGATGCGGCGTCACTGTCCACACCGCCTTGTTGAAGCCAATCGTGCCGCCATGCAGCGTGTTGCCGTTGTTATTGGCAGGCAGATGGTATTCGCGCCCGTCCAGCGTGAAGCGCGCGCCGCCGATGCGGTTGGCGTAGCGGCCGACGATGGCGCCGAAGAAGTTGGGGATCGTTTCGTATTCGTGCAGGCTGGACAGGCCGAGCACGATATCGGCCTTATGGCCATTGCGGTCGGGCGCATCGATCTCGGTAATGACGCCGCCATAGCTGATGAACTTCAGCACCAGCCCGTGGCTGTTGCTCATGGTGTAGAGTTCGACCGGCTGACCGTTCTGGGTGGTACCGTACGGCGTGGCCTGGATGGTTGCTGACTGCCCCATCGGACTGGCTCCCGTGAGCAAGGACAGAGACAAGAGGGCGGCCGGCAAGGGGCCGGCGATGGGCCGCGGCATGAACATCCTCCCGGGCGTCGTTCGTGCTATGCGCCGGCGGCGAACGCTCCTGGCCTGGAAGGCGGCCGCGGATCAGCGCCTCGCGCTCGGCACGGATCATCACATGATTTGTACTACGCGGTGCCGGCCGGGCGCCAGCCGCGTGCCGCCGGCGGCGAATGCGCGTAACGCCAGGGGGCGAATCGCGTCACGGCGAACCGCGTCACACGTGGAAGCTCTCGCCGCAGCCGCAGCGACCCTTCTCATTGGGGTTCACGAAGGTGAAGCCCGAGGCGAGCGCCTTCGTCTCGTAGTCCATCACGGTGCCGATCAGGAACAATGATGCCTTGCGGTCCACCAGGATGGTGAGGCCCTTATCGGTGACGACCTCATCGCTCGGCGCCGGCGCGTCGGTCCAGCTCATGTCATAGGACAGGCCGGAGCACCCTTTGGTCTTCACGCCGATGCGCAGCAGGCTGCCTTGCTCGCCCGTTTCGTAGAGGCGGCGCAGGCGGTCGGCCGCGGCGTCGGTGAGGGTCATCAGCGGCGGCAGGGCGCGGGTCTTGCGGGGGGCTGTCGTGGTCGTGCTCATGGTGCGGTCTTATGTGATGCGTGGTCAGAACATGTTCAACTGCAGGCGGGCTTCGTCGCTCATGCGGCTGGGGTCCCAGGGCGGATCCCACACGGTCTCCACCTCGCATTCGGTCACGCCGGGCACGCCCATCACCGCTTCGCGCACTTGCAGCGGCAGTTCCTGCGCGCTGGGGCAGGCAGGGGCGGTCAAGGTCATCTCCACCTTCACGCGACCGTCGTCGTGGATGTCGATCGCGTAGATCAGGCCGAGTTCGTAGATGTTCACCGGAATTTCCGGATCGTAGACGGTGCCGATGGCGGCGATCAGCGTGTCCTCGGTGGGCCGCGGCGCGGTTTCGCCCTCGGGGGTCCAGGCGGTGTGACCAGTGCCGGCGCTCATGTCATTCACTGGTCGCCTCCTTGCTGCCTTCCAGGGCAGCGATCAGCGCGTGCCACGCGAGCGTGGCGCATTTTACCCGCGACGGGTATTCGTGCACACCCGCCAATGGTTGCAGGCGTTCCAATGGTTCTTCCAGCGTGCCACCGCAGGCGTGACAGCTGCCGGTGCGGGCAAGTTCGCGGAAGGATTCGAACAGGGCCTTGGTGTCGGCCTGGCTGCGGCCTTTGACGGTCTCCGCCATCAGGTCGGCGGAGGCCACGCTGATGGCGCAGCCGCGTGCCTCGAAGCCGGTGTCGGCTATGCTGCCGTCGGGCGCGAGTTTCACCCAGACCTGGATGCGGTCGCCACACATCGGATTGTCGCCCTTCGCCGACGCGTCGAAGCTTTCGAGGCGATGGGCGTGGCGCGGATGGCGGCCGTGATCGAGGATCACTTCCTGGTAGAGATCGCGCAGGTCGTCGAAGGTGTCAGCGGGCATCGGCCGGCTCGTCGTTATGGCGTGTCATGTGAAGAACTCCCGCACCCGCACCAGCGCATCGGCAAGTGCGTCGATCTCGCCATGCGTGGTGTAGATGCCGAAGCTGGCGCGGGCGGTGCTTTCCAGGCCGAAGCGGTGCATCAGCGGCTCGGCGCAGTGGTGGCCGGCGCGCACCGCAATCCCCTGGCGGTCCAGCAGCGTGGCGACGTCGTGCGCGTGCGCCTTGTCGAGCGCGAAGGCGACCACGCCGCCGCGGTCCTGCGCGCGGCCCAGGATGGTGAGGCCGGGTACCGCATCGAGGCGCGCCAGTGCATGAACCACTAGCGCATGTTCGCGCGCCGCAATCGCGTCGTAGCCAATCGCCTGCACGTAATCGATCGCCGCCTTCAGGCCGATGCCTTCCAGGATCGGCGGGGTGCCGGCCTCGAATTTGTGCGGCACCGCGGCCCAGGTCGATTTCTCGTAGCTGACGGAGGAGATCATCTCGCCGCCGCCGAGGAACGGCGGCATGCGGTCGAGCAATTCGCGCCGTCCCCACAACACGCCGATGCCGGTGGGGCCATACAGCTTGTGCCCGGTCCAGGCGTAGAAATCGCAGTCCAGTGCCTGCACATCGACCCGCCGGTGCACCACCGCCTGGGCGCCGTCGAACAACACTTTTGCCCCGTAGGCGTGGGCGATCCGCACGATGCGCTCGGCCGGCGTTACCGTGCCGAGCACGTTGGACATATGCGTCATCGACACCAGCCCGACCTTGCCGTCGGACAACAGGCGCTCGAACGCCTCCAGGTCGAGCTCACCGCTGTCGCTGATCGGGGCGACGCGCAATTCGACGCCGCGTTCGTCACGCAGCAACTGCCAGGGAATGATGTTGGAGTGGTGCTCCATCGCCGAGATCACCACCGCCTGGCCCGGCTGCATCACGCCGCGCCCGTAGCTGTGCGCCATCAGGTTCAGCGATTCGGTGACGTTGCGGGTGAACACCACCTCATGCCGGTCGCGCGCGTTCATCAGCGCGGCGACGGCGTCACGCGCGGCTTCGTAAGCGTCGGTCGTGCGCTCGCTCATCCAGTGCAGGCCGCGATGCACGTTGGCGTATTGCGTTTCCATCGCGTTGCGCATGGCCTCGATGACAGCGCGCGGCTTCTGCGCCGAGGCGGCGCTGTCGAGGAACACCAGGGGCTTGCCGCGGATTCTCTGCGACAGGATGGGGAAGTCGGCGCGGATGCGTTCCACGTCGAAGGCTTCGGCCGACAGGGTGGGGCGGGTGAGGACGTTCATGCGGCTTGCTTCTCCCACCAGCCGGTGACTTGCGTCTCCAGCGCGGCCCGCACGGCGTCGTGCGAAATCGCGTCCAACGCCTCGGCGAGGAAGGCGCGCACCAGCATGGACCGCGCCTCGGCATCGGGAATGCCGCGGCTGCGCAGATAGAACAGCTGGTCGGCGTCGATCTCGCCAATGGTGGCGCCGTGGCTGCACTTCACGTCGTCGGCGAAGATTTCCAGTTCCGGCTTGGTATCGACCTCGGCCTCGGGCGATAGCAGCAGGGTCTGGCTCATCTGGTAGCCGTCGGTCTTCTGCGCCGCGCGGGCGACTTCGATACGGCCCTGGAACACGCCGCGGGACCGTCCCGCCAGCACGTTCTTCACCGCCTGGCGCGACGTGCCGTTGGGCGCATCGTGGCGCACGGACGTGGTGATGTCGGCGTGCTGCGTGCCGGCCAGAAGCTGTACGCCGTTCAGATGCGTCGTGGCATTGGGGCCGGCGAGGCGGGCGTGGATTTCGGTCCGTGCCATGCGGGCGCCGAGGTGCAGCGTGAAGCTGTCGTAGATGCCATGCTCTGCGACGTTGGCGTACAGCGTGGCGAGGTGGAAAGCCGTGGCGGATTCGTGCTGCAAACGGATGTGCGTCAGCGTTGCGCCGGCGGCGACGGCGATCTCTGTCACCGGGGCATGCAGGTAGCCGCCGTCGCCCATCGCCGTTTCCAGCACTGTTAGTTTTGCGCCGGGAGACAGGCTGATGCTGTGGCGTGGATGGCAGCCGGTCGCGGTTCCCCCGAGATCGGTCGCCAGGCTGATCAGATGCACAACGCCGGCATCCAGGCCGGATGGCACGTGAAGACTGGCGCCGTCTTCTGCCAGCATCGTGTTGAGTGCGGCCATGGGCGCGTCGTCATCCAGCGGCGAGGTGCCGAAATCCGGCTGATCGGCGAAGCGGACAAAGAGCAGGGGAGCGCCCGGCACGTCGGATAGGTCCGCGCGGAAATGACCGTCGACAAACACCAGGCGCGGCGCGTCGATCTTCGGTGCGCGCGCGAGAAGTTCGGCGCAGTCGGAGACCAGGCTGACCGGTTCGTGGAACGCGGCCGCGGCAATCGGACGGAGGTCGGTGTATTTCCAGGCCTCGACACGGCGGCTGGGCAGGCCGTTGCGGCGAAACGTCGCCGCGGCGGCATCGCGAGTCGCGAGATCACCGGGGAGACGATCCCGCAGGCCTTGATAGCGCGCGAGGAAACCCTCGGCACCGGTCATGACAGGGGCCGTCATGGAAGAGCCTCGCATGGTGCCACGCCAGGCAGGGCAATGCGCAAGCGCAGCGATAAATCTGTTAACACGGAGGAAGAGCGGAAGAACGCACCAGCCGCCGGCGGCGTTGGCACGGGCAAGCTGCCCCTACCCGCCGTCATCGCATTTCTCCCGGCCGTGATCACGCCGCTGCTCCCACCAGCTCGGCATAGCCGCGCGCTTCCAGGTGCTTCGCCAGCTCCGGGCCGCCGGAGCGCACGATGCGGCCGCCCGACAGCACATGCACACGGTCCGGCACGATGTGGTCGAGCAAACGCTGATGGTGGGTGATCACCAGCGCGGAGAAATCCGGACCGCGCAGCGCGTTCACGCCATCGGCGACGATCTTCAGAGCGTCGATATCCAGGCCGCTGTCGGTTTCGTCCAGAATCGCCAGCTTCGGACGCAGGATCGCCATCTGCAGCACCTCGTTGCGCTTCTTCTCACCACCGGAGAAGCCGACATTCACGTTCCGCCGCAGCATGTCCTCTGGCATCGCCAGCCGCTTCGCCTCGGCACGGGCGAGCCTGAGAAACTGCACGGCATCGAGCTCGGTCTCGCCACGCGACCGGCGCAGCGCGTTCAGCGCGGTGCGGAGGAAATTCGCATTGCCGACGCCGGGCAGTTCAATGGGTGCCTGGAATGCCAGGAACACGCCGGCAGTGGCACGCTCTTCCGGTTCCATTTCCAGCAGGTCATGGCCGTTGAAGGAAATTGACCCGCCGGTCACGGCGTAGTCCTCGCGGCCCGACAGCACATAGGCGAGCGTCGACTTGCCGGAGCCGTTCGGCCCCATGATGGCGTGCACCTCACCCTGCGGCACCGTGAGATCGATGCCGTGCAGGATGGGCTTGTCATTGATCGAAGCGGCCAGGCCGCGAATTTCTAACATTACGTATCACCCAACTTTCTCGTCATGGCCGGGCTTGACCCGGCCATCCACTCGTGGCCAGCCCACCCGCACCGTCGCAACAGGCGCCCGATCTGCTCGGGCGGATGGCCGGGTCAGGCCCGGCCATGACGATGGCATCCTCATCCCACCGAGCCTTCCAAACTCACCGCGAGCAATTTCTGCGCCTCGACGGCGAATTCCATCGGCAGCTCCTTCAGGACGTCCTTGCAGAACCCGTTGACGATCAGATTCACCGCGTCCTCTTCCGTCAGGCCGCGCTGGCGGCAGTAGAACAACTGGTCGTCGGCGATCTTCGAGGTGGTCGCTTCATGCTCCACCTTCGCCGTCGGGTTGCGGCTTTCGATATAGGGCACCGTGTGCGCACCGCACTGGTCGCCGATCAGCAGCGAATCGCATTGCGTGTAGTTGCGCGCGCCAGCGGCGCCCGGCAGCATGCGCACCAGGCCGCGATAGGTGTTGTTCGACTTCCCGGCGCTGATGCCCTTCGACACGATCGTGCTGCGGGAGCCGCGGCCGATATGGATCATCTTGGTGCCGGTATCGGCCTGCTGGCGATTGTTGGTCACCGCGACGGAATAGAATTCCCCCACGCTGTCCTCGCCATGCAGCACGCAGGACGGATATTTCCAGGTGATCGCCGAACCGGTCTCCACCTGCGTCCAGGAGATCTTCGACCGGGCGCCGCGGCAGGCGCCGCGCTTGGTCACGAAATTATAGATGCCGCCGCGGCCTTCCGCATCACCGGGATACCAGTTCTGCACGGTGGAGTATTTGATCTGCGCATCGTCCAGCGCGACCAGCTCCACCACAGCCGCATGCAACTGGTTCTCGTCGCGCTGCGGCGCGGTGCAGCCTTCCAGGTAACTCACATAGGCGCCGTCTTCCGCGATGATCAGCGTGCGCTCGAACTGGCCGGTGCTGCGCGCATTGATGCGGAAATAGGTGGACAGCTCCATCGGGCAGCGCACGCCCTTCGGTACGAAACAAAAGCTGCCGTCGGTGAACACCGCGGAGTTCAGCGCGGCGAAGAAATTGTCGCCCACCGGCACGACGGTGCCGAGGTATTTCTGCACCAGCTCGGGATAGTCGCGCACCGCCTCGCTGATCGGGCAGAAGATCACGCCGGCCTTTTTCAGCGTCTCACGGAACGTGGTCGCCACCGAGACGCTGTCGAACACCGCGTCCACCGCGATCTGCGTCGATTGCACCGTGTCGGGATCGACGCCGGCCAGGATGGCGCGCTCCTTCAGCGGGATGCCGAGCTTTTCATAGGTGCGCAGCAGCTCGGGATCGACCTCGTCCAGGCTCTTCGGCCCGGGCTTCTTCTTCGGCGCGGCGTAGTAGTGCAGATCCTGGTAGTCGATCGGGGCATGCTCCACGCGCGCCCAGTGCGGTTCCTCCATCTGCTGCCAGGCGGCGAAGGCCTTCAGCCGCCACTGAAGCAGCCAGTCGGGTTCTCCCTTCCGGTCCGAGATCAGGCGGATGATGTCCTCGTTCAGCCCCTTGGGCGCGAGGTCCATCTCGATCTCGGTCTCCCAGCCCCATTTGTAGCCGGACTGGGTGACGGACTGGACGGTGTCGAGCGTTGCGGTATCGGCAGGCATAGCGGTCCCTTATTCGGCGGGCAGCACGTTGACGGCGCGGGCAGCGGCTGTGCTCGCGGCGGGCACCCGGAAGGCGCGCGGGATCGCCGCCGCCTGCATGTCGGCCAGCGTGATCGACGACAGCGCCAGATGGATGGCATCGTTCACCGGATCCCATCGGCCGCGGATCGGGCATAACCCTTGCGACTCACATTCGCTCGCCGAGCCGTCGACGCAGGCGGCCAGCGCGATCGGGCCATCGACGGCGGCGATCACGTCGGCGATCGGGATGGCCGAAAGCGGGCGCAACAAGCGGTAGCCGCCGCGGGCGCCACGCTGGGAGGCGACGAGGCCGCCGGCGGTCAGCGTCTTCAGCACCTTGGCGACGGTCGGTTCCGGGATGCCAGTGGTCGCGGCAATGCCGGGCGAGGTCTGCACGCCCGGCGCGCCGGCCAGGCGCACCAACACAACGACCGCATAGTCGGTCAGCTTCGACAGCCTGAGCATGGCTTCCGAAACCCTTCAGCCCGGGGGCGTTTCGCTAACTGGACCAACACGGTCCTGATTGCCCGGAAATGGCGTAGGGCAGGTGCGGCGTCAAGAGGACAGACTGCCCGCAACAGCAGGAAATGCCGGTATCACCGGGTTTCCCGAGGCCCGTCGTTGATCACGCGCGGCGGCTACCCGCACCGGTTGTATCGCCCGGTTGCATCGCGTCCCATGCTTCACGCCGGCGCCCGCGCCGCCAGCCGCTGCAGCACCCGGATCTGCGCTTGCCCGGGATGCGCCAGCGCTGCGATCGGCAGACGACTGCATGGTGCTGCCCAGCCTGCGGGAACGGGCCGTCCCAGGCGGCGATCGGCAGGCTGTCCAGCACCTCGTCCGCGGTCATTCGTGCGCAAGCACCCAGTCGTTGACGAAACTGGCGAGACCGTTGGCGTGGAAGTCCCGCCGCAATGCTGCCTCATCGTAGTCCTCGCGCACCCAGTCGAGGAAGGGCTTGCGGCCCTCACCGTCGCGTTCCCAGCGCAGGAAGAACGCATCGAGGATACCGGTTTTGGCGGCACGGATATGGCCGAAGCGCAGCGAGAGCTGACGCAGCGCATCGCGCGCGGTGGCGCCCTCGAACAACAAGAACAGACCGGCGGCGAGGCCGGCGCGGTCGGCACCCGACTTGCAGTGCACCAGAGCCGGGGCGCGCATGGTGCGGTAGATCTCGTGCAGCCGCAGGATTCGATCCCGCTGCGGCGCTCCGCGGCTTTCGACCGACATGTCGATGAAGTCCAGCCCCAGCCGCGCGGCGGCGTCGCGCGACAGGGCATCCGAGCCGTTGCCGGTCCGCCCGCGCAGGTTGATCAGCGTTTTCAGGCCGAGATCGCGGGTCAGGCGCGCGAGCCGACCCGGGGTCGGATGGTTGCAGCGATACAGCCGGCCCGGCACCACGGCCGCGAAATTGGTCCAGACGAGACGGAATACCGCGTGGTCGATGAACAAAGCGTCCACCCAGGCGAGCCTGCGCCCGCGGGCGGTGCTGAGGTCACCGCGAAATATCGTATCCATGCGGTTTGCGTCGGTCCCGAAAAGCTGTGGCGCACATATGGGCATGTGCCACCATGCAAGGCAACCGGCGGCAGGCGCCGGGGTTGGGGCCGAGGCCGCCGCCGCTCTACCGCGCTGCGGCGTTCGCTTCCACCACGCTGGCGGCCACGTCTTCGCGGCCCTCCGCCTTCAGCCCGGCGACGACCCCGGCACGATCGGCCTCCGGCCGGTTCTGGCTCATCTTCCACTTGCCTTCCAGCCGCGTGACCCGGATGGAAAAGCCGACGATGCCTTTCAGCATGCCCTGCACGAAATCGACCGGTGCGTCGGATACGGCCCAGGGCGCGGCGCGGTCGGCCTCATGGCGCTCGGTCAGGCGGGTGACCACGTCGAGCAAGCGGTCCGGACCGCTGAAGAACTCGATCGGCCCCGTGGCATGGATGGCGACGTAGTTCCAGGTCGGCACCACTTTGCCGGTCTCGCGCTTGGTTTCGTACCAGGACGGCGTGATGTAGGCGTCCGGTCCCAGGAAGATCGCCAGCGCATCGCCGACGGCGCTGCGCCCCTGTGCGTTGGGGCGCGCCAGATGCCCTGTCAGGGTGCCGTATGGCGCCGGGTCCGGATCGAGCAACAGGGGCACATGGCTGGCAATCAGGCCATCGGGCGTCATCGTGACCAGCGTCGCCAGGCTGGCCTTGCGGATTGCGTCATGCAGGACGCCGGTGCTGTCCTGGCGGAACGCAGGCGGTAGGTACACACGAGCCTCCGTTTGTCTGTGCAATCCGATCCATAGGCTGGAACGGACCGACGCGACAGGCCCAACCCGGGCGCCGGCATCAGTCCGCTTCGCGGGCCGGCCAGCGGCCCCGTCAGCGGGGCAGGGTCGCCGGTGTCCAATTCGCCGCGCGGCGCGCCAGGCGTGCCTCGGTCGCCTCGCCGTCATAGTCCGGGCGCACCGGCTCCTGGGCAAACGCCGCCGTGTCATCCAGAGCGTTCGTGTTGATGACGGCGCGCATGCCGGCCGGCGTGTCGCACACCGCGCCGATATACACGCCGCAGCGCCGGCATATGAGGTAATCGGCGGTGCGCGAGCCGAAGCGGTAGGGTTCGACCAGAGCCCAGTCGCCAGCCCGGATCTCGCATGATCCTGCCGGGTCCGAGACCGTGCGCGTCGCGTGCGCGCGGCAGAACGAGCAGGCGCAGGACCGTAACGTACTGGCGAGCGGCGGTGTGGTCAGGTGCAGCCGGACCCGCAGATTGCCGCAATGACAGCCGCCGTCGTGTTGCATGCATCCCTCCGGTTGGGTTTGCCGCCGCGTGGGATCACGGTTTGCGGCAGCTATCCTCATAACACCATGCAGCGAGGATTGTATGCGACCTTCACGCCGGCATCGAGACGTGAGGCATTCCGGACTACTCAGTCAGCGTCGCCATCCGCGACAACAAGGAACCGTGGCGTCAATTGCTTGCCACACGTGACTCAGGAGATGCCGGCGTCATGCCAGGCACCGGTGGAGCTCCCAGCGGGCCATCTGAGAGCAGGCGATCAGGTCCCTTCCGTGTCGTCCGGGGGGATAATAGGTTGTAAAACTGTGATCAGCTCTGGCAGTTCGGCGTGCACCGCGCCCCAAACCACATCGAGCCTGATGGCACCGTAGTTGTGCACGAGGCGGTGCCGCATGCCGACAATGTCCTGCCATTCGATTTCGGGATGCTCGTCCCGAAACTCTCGGGATATTTTGCTGGCGGCCTCACCAAT
>Ga0335072_10003121_pt1 | contig 25097 bp, 20 predicted proteins | sample Lox_Sample_21_FD_206725 | JGI IMG/M metagenome (GOLD analysis project Ga0335072, IMG submission 206725) | Soil microbial communities from Loxahatchee National Wildlife Refuge, Florida, United States - Lox_Sample_2.1 | ecosystem: Environmental > Terrestrial > Soil > Wetlands | place: USA... | reverse complement strand
GCCCCGCTCCCGGTCATCGCGGCTGGCGGGCTCGCCACGCCGGCCGACGTCGCGGCCGCGATACGCTCCGGCGCGCAGGGGGTGATGGTCGGCACGGCCTTGCTGCGAACTCCGGAGAGCGGCGCGAGCGCGGTGCACCGGGCCGCGCTCGCCGACCCCGCCAGGGACGGCACGGTTCTTACCCGGTCGTTCACCGGCCGGCCCGCCCGGGCGCTGCGCAACCAGTTCACCGACTCCTTCCAAGGGATCTGCCCTGCCGGATACCCGGCCGTGCATCACCTGACCAGCCCGATAAGAAAGGCGGCAGCAGCCGCCGGCGACCCGGAAGCGGTGCACCTGTGGGCGGGAACGGGGTACCGGCAGGCCACGACTGACCCGGCGGCCGATGTGCTGCGCGATCTCGCCGGCGGGCTCTGATCAGTGCCGGACCAGGTATTCAGTGCCCGACCAGGTATCAGGGACTGACCAGGTATCAGGGACTGACCAGGTATCAGGGACTGACCAGATATCTGGGACTCAGTGGTCGATAAGCCGGCGGTCCGCCTCGTCGCCGAGGAGGGCGCGGGAGAGCTTCGCCAGGACAGGCTCGAGCTCGTCGTGCTGCTCCGGTGACCAGCCGGCCAGCTGGTTCTCCAGCCAGGCCCGCTGTGCGCCGAACAGCTTGTCGGCGCAGCGCGACCCCTCCGGGGTGATCGCGAGCACGCCGTCGGTACGGGTGATGAGACCGCGGTCGACGAGCAGCTGGGCGTTCGGATGGCCTTCTTCCACGGTCACGCCGGCCTGCCGGGCCAGCTCGGGACCTGGCGTGGCGCCCTGGCGGGCGAGCCTGGTGAGGATCCAGCACGCGCCGCCGGTCAGCTCGAGGCCGGCCGCGCGGGCGAGCTTCGCGTAACCGAAGCGGCGCAGTTCGGTGCCCGACAGCCGGGACAGCACGCGCTCCACCTCCTGCGCCGAGGACCTGAAGGTGGGCACGGCCCCAAGGCTTTCGCCGAGGTCAGCGGCACTGGCCGCGGGGTGCGCCGGCCGCTCCGCGGGAGCGGACGGGCCGGCCGGCCCGGTCGTGGTGCGCAGCGGGACCTCGCGCAGGAACCAGGCGAGGATGAACGCGATGACCGCGACCGGGATCGCCGTGCGGAACACCGGGTGCAGGGCGAGGCTGTAGGCGTGCAAGATCGCCTGGCGCAGCTCCGGGGGCAGCGCCTTGAGCATGGACGTATTCGACTGAACGGATGCGGCGCTGAACCCCTTCGGCAGCGCCTTGCCGGCGAGCGCCGCGCGGAGCTGGGAGGCGAGCTGGTTGGCGAAGATGGCACCGAACACCGACACGCCGAACGATCCGCCGATCGAGCGGAAGAACGTCACGCCCGACGTGGCGGCGCCCAGGTCGGCATAGCTCGCCGTATTCTGCACCGCGATTACCAGGACCTGGATGATCAGGCCGAGGCTGAAGCCGAGGAGGAAGAAGTAGATGTTCATCAACCAGGTCGGGGTCGTCTCGTCCAGCGTGGAGAGCAGGTAGAGCGCGACTGCCATGACCGCCGAGCCGACGATCGGGAAGACCTTGTACCGGCCGGTCCTGGCGATGATCTGGCCGCTGCCGATCGAGGTGATCAGCAGGCCGAGCACCATCGGGAGCAGGTAGACGCCGGAGATCGTGGGCGAGACGCCGTGCACCACCTGGAGGAACAGCGGCAGGTAGGACAGCGAGCCGAACAACGCGAAGCCGGCCGCCAGGCTGATCGCGGCGGAGACGGAGAAGACGGAGTTGCGGAACAGCCGCAGCGGCAGCACCGGCTCGGCCGCGTGGAGGGCGGAGAAATACCAGGCGGCAAGGAACAGCGCCGCGGCGATGAACAGGCAGATGATCACCGGGGAGGACCAGGGGTAGGTGGTGCCGCCCCAGGAGGTCGCGAGAACCACGGAGGTCGCGAACGCCGCGAGCATGGTCGCGCCGAGGTAGTCGATCTTGTGCTGCTTCCTGTCGCTGGCGGCGGGGAGCACGGCCGCGATGACCGCCAGGGCGACCGCGCCGATGGGCAGGTTGATATAGAAGACCCAGCGCCAGGACAGGTTGTCCACGAAGAACCCGCCGAGCAGCGGGCCGGCGACGGACGCGACGCCGAAGACAGCGCCGAACGCGCCCTGGTACTTGCCGCGCTCCCGCGCAGGGACGACGTCGCCGATGATCGCCTGGGTCAGCACAAGCAGGCCGCCGCCGCCGATGCCCTGGAAGGCGCGGAAGGCGATGAGCTCCCCCATGTTCCGCGACTGGCCGCACAGGACGGAACCGATGAGGAAGATCACGATCGCGCCGAGGAACAGGTACTTGCGGCCGTACTGGTCGCCGAGCTTGCCCCAGACCTGCGTGGTCGCGGTGGACGCGAGCAGGTACGCGGTAATCACCCAGGACAGGTGGGACAGGCCGCCGAGGTCGTTGACGATGGTCGGCAGCGCGGTCGCGACGATCGTCTGGTCGAGCGCGGCCAGCAGCATAGCCAGCATGAGCGCGATGTAGATGACGATCAGGCGCTGCCCGTGCTCCGGTGTTACCTCGGGCTCGTTACCGGCAGGCCGAGTCCCCGCCGACCGGGCCACTGCCGACTGCGACGGGACGTGCGGCGCCGGCCTGGACGATTCCCCTGATGTCGTCACCTTCGGCTGATACCCGGATAACACGGGGGTCAACGCATGGCGAACGCTCAGGAATGCTCGCGCTTCCACAGGTAGATGAGCGTGGTGATCATGGCCACGAAGAGGATGGCCGCGATCAGGTAGTCGGTCATGGCGTTTACCCCTTCGGTGCGTTCGCGACGCGCGGATGCCCGGATTCTATGTCATGACCGGATGAGGTGGACGACGCCGGGGTGCCGACCGCGCCGGGACGCGCGGCGCCCGCGTGTAGGGTTCCGCTGATGTCGTCACACGGGCCCCCGATATCGCGGTTAACACCGGCCCAACGTTGTCCTGCGGCTGGATGTATTCCTGGCGCGCCGGTTTGCGGCACGGCCGGGAGTCGCCGACACTGTGATGTGACTCGGCGCCGGCTCGGAAGACTCGCGGCGGTCGCAGCGGCGCTGGTCGCCTGCTGCCTCGCGCTCTCGCTCTGGATGGTGACACGAGCCCGCGATGCCGCGGCGTCCCGGGCGGTCTCCTCGGTGCTGCTGGTGCCGCGCCAGCGCCTGGTGCGGGCCTCGGGGCGGTCACCCGGCCGCATCACTACGATCACGGTCAACTCGACGCTCAGCGCCTGCGAGGCCAGGATCGAACGCGAGTCCGGCCGGCTGCCGACCGTGGCGATCGTCGGCGCCTCCTACACGGCAGGGGTCGGGCCGGACAATCCGGAGCTGTCCTGGGCGGTCCACGTGGCCAGGCAGTTGCGCTGGAACGCCGTGATCTACGGTGTGCCCGGCGCCGGCTACGTCAGGGCCGGCACCGCCGGGCGCGGTCCGATGAAGCGGATGCTGACCGGCGAGCGGCTGGCCAGGCTGGACCCCGCGCTGGTGATCGTGCAGGCGGGATTCGACGACCTCGGCGTGCCTGCCGGGCTTGAGGAGCGGCGGGTCGGCCAGACCGTGGACATGATCCGCGACGCGGCCCCCCGCGCCAGGATCGCGCTGCTCACCACCTTCGCCTTCACGGCGCAGGGCTCGCCCGCGGTGCGCCAGACCGATGACGCGATCATCGCGGGGGGCACCGCGGCGGATCCAGCGGTCATCGTGATGAACCCGCTCGCCGGCCGGTGGGCGTATCCGCGCGCGGACGGCGGCCTGCACCCCACCGCGGCCGGCGACGCGTGGATCGGGCGCGAGGTGGCCGCCATTCTGCGCGCACACGGCGTCAGCCCCGCCCCAGCGACCTCGGCCGCCCCGCTGATCTGCGACGTCTCCGTCGGAGCGGGAAAGCCGGTAACCGCGACCGCCTGACGGCGGGCAGGAAACTCAGCGACCGGGAACGGTCGACTGGAAGTGGGCCAGCAGCGCGCTAGTGACCGGCCCTGGCTTCTCGTAGTGCGCGAAGTGAGAGGCCGCCTGGATCACGGTCAGCCGGGCACCGGGGATGGCGCGCGCCGTGTAGGCGCCGACCGAGGGCGGCGCCGCGACGTCTTCCGCGCCAGAAAGGACGAGGGTGGGCGCCTGCACGCCCGGCAGCTGCGGCCGCAGGTCGAGCGCGGCGATGGCCTCGCCGCAGCCGGCGTAGCCCTCGGGATTAGTGCCCTTCAGCATCGCGACCACGGCCTCGACCTGTCCCGGCTCGCGGGCCATGAACGCCGGGGTGAACCAGCGCGGAACGACCATGCCGACCAGCGGTGCCATGCCTTGCGACCGGACCAGGGCGGCGCGGTCGTGCCAGGCCTGCGCGCTCGGCATCGGGGTGAGGGCGGCGCACAGCACGGCCAGGGAGGTGATCCGCTCCGGGGCGTTGGCGGCCAGCCAGATGCCGGTCATGCCGCCGAGCGAGACGCCGGCGAACGCGAACCGCTCGATGCCGTGGTCGTTGAGCATCGCAAGCACGTCGGCACCGAGCTCGGCGATCGTGTACGGGCCCTTCGGCGCCGCAGACTGCTCGCCGGGTGCACCGTGGCCGCGCGCCTCGTAGCGCACGATACGGAAATGCCGCGACAAGACCGGTAGCTGGTGCGCCCAGACGTCGCGGGTCGTCCCGATCGGGTCGCCGAGGACGAGGACCGGCGCGTCCCCCGGCCCGTCGATCGATGAGACCACCTTCTGGTCCGGCACTTGCGGCTCCCGGGGAATGAGGCGGCGGGGCGGCCGGACGGCCGCCCCGGAACCGGCTACAGGTCGAAGAAGACCGTTTCGTTCTCGCCCTGCATGCGGATGTCGAACCGGAGCAGGTTCTCCCCGGCGGGCACGGCGACGAGCGTCGCCCGGCGGTCGGCGGGCACGACCGACAGGACCGGGTCCGCCTCGTTGGCGGCGGCCTCGTCAGGGAAGTAGATCCGGGTCACCGAGCGGTCGAGCATGCCGCGGGAGAAGACCGACACGTCCAGGTGCGGCGCCTCGGTGCGCCCGTCGCCGAACGGCAGCGGACCCGGCTTGAGCGTGACGATCTTCCAGGTGCCGTCGTGGCCGGTCGGGGCGCGGCCGAAGCCGCGGAACCCCAGGTCGCCGTCGGGCACCGGGCCGCGAGGGTCGGCGGGGTGGGCGAACCGCCCGGCCGGGTCGGCCTGCCAGGTCTCGATAAGGCCGTCAGGGATCGGCTCGCCGGCGCCGTCAAGCAGGCGGCCGTAGATAGTGATCGCGCCCGGCGTCCCCTCCGGGACCACGTACGGGCCCTCCGGCCAGGGCAGCCGCATCGAGAAATAGGGGCCGACGGTCTGCGACGGGGTGAGCAGCTCGCTCATTCGTGGGGCTCCTCGAAGATGGTCTGGTTGCGGCCGCGCAGGACGATGTCGAACCGGTAGGCAAGCGCCCACTCCGGCTGCGTGTCATCCATGGAAAACTCCGCGATCATCCGGAGCTTCGCCGCCTCGTCGGTGACCGAGTTGTAGATCGGGTCATAGGGCAGCAGCGGGTCGCCGGGGAAGTACATCTGCGTGACAAGACGCTGCGTGAACGCCCGGCCGAACAACGAGAAGTGGATGTGCGCCGGACGCCAGGCGTTGTAGTGGTTGCCCCACGGGTAGGAGCCCGGCTGGATCGTGATGAACCGGTACCGGCCGCCCTGGTCGGTGATGGCGCGCCCGATGCCGTCGAAGTTCGGGTCAAGCGGCGCCGGGTGGTGCTCACGGCTGTGCCGGTACCGGCCGGCCGCGTTGGTCTGCCAGATCTCCACCAGGGTGTCCGGCACCGGACGCCCGCCGGAGTCCCTGACCTGGCCGAAGACGATGATCCGCTGTCCCTGCGGCTCGCCCGCGTGCTGCGTCGTCAGGTCGGCGTCGGCCATGGTGATCAGGCCGTCGCCGAGCAGCGGCCCCGTCACCTCGGTCAGCCGCTGCGGTAGCAGCACCAGCGGCTGCTTGGGATGCCGCAGCGCGGTCGACTTGTACGCCGGGGAATCCAGCGGCGGGTGGTTGCCCGGCTGCGGCTTCATGTACTCGGGCAAGTCGAGCTTGCCGGAGTCCGGGACGATGAGCCCCTGTTCGGACACGGTCACAGTGGTGTAACTCCTTCGTATGACTGCCGGCTCACGTGGCTGGCGTCAGTCCGGCTGCCGGGGTCCGGCGGGTCAGTCGGGGCTCAGCGGCACCTGACAGAAGCCGCGACCTCCAACTAAGAGTTTTTATACATCCGCCGCCGGACGCCATCCCGCTTAGGGTACAGACCTTCACATGGCCGCCAAACCCGTGGTGTTCTCCCCCCAAAACGGCAGGTCGGACGCTTGGGGCTGAGCACAAGCCGGTCCGGGCCCGGCGCCCGGAAGGCGGGCGGGCGGGCGGAGCCGCGGCGGCGTGATCTCGGCCACAGGGCGGCGCGGCCATAGCTGGCGTCCGGGCGGGGAACGAAACGTGCCCCGGTTCCGTGCTGGTCAGCCCTCCGCTTCGCGGTACTCGCGGATCGCCCGGCTGGCGATGGCGAACGCGCGGTTGGCGACAGGAACCCCGGCGTACAGGCCGACCTGGAGCAGGACCTCCTGGATCTGCTCCTCGGTCAGGCCGTTGCGCAGCGCGGCCTTGACGTGCATGTGCAGTTCGTCCTCGTGCTGCAGCGCGGCGAGCACGGTGAGCGTGACGATGGACCGCTCCGGCCGGGTGAGCCCGGGACGCGACCAGATCTCGCCCCAGGCGTACCGGGTGATCCAGTCCTGGAACGGCGCGGTGAACTCGGTCGTGTTCGCCGCGGCCCGGTCCACGTGGGCGTCGCCGAGCACGGCCCGGCGGACCTTCATTCCCTGTTCGGTACGCTGCTCGTCATCCATGGTGACTCCGCTCTCGCTTTTTGCTGTTATCCGGCCGCCGTCACGTGGGCGTCCAGCGCGGCGTTGATGAAGGCGTCGGACGCGCCGAGGTAGCCTGCCGGGTCGAGGGCCTGCTCGACCTGCGCCTGGGTGATCCCGGCCCCGGCGAGCGTGTCCTCGATCTCGGGGGTGGCGAGCAGCACGTCGCGGAACGGGACGCCGGACGACGCGGACCTGGCGGCGGCGGTCGCGACAAGGTCGTGCGCCGCGGGGGCGCCGAGGGAGCCGCGCAGCAGGGCGGTGACCCGCTCCGCGAGCGGCAGGCCGCCGCCCGCGGCCAGGTTCGCGGCCATCCGCCCCTTGTCGACCTGGAGGTCCGCCAGCAGGTCGCACGCCCACGCGGCGGCGGAGACGGTGAGGGTGAGCAGGTGGCTGTACGGCTGCCATTCCGCGTGCCAGGCGCCGGCGGCGCGCTGGTACTCCTGCTCGGCGCTGGCGAGCAGGGTCGCCACCAGCCCGGGCGCCTGGCGGGCGCAGCCGAGAATGGCGACGGCGGCGACCGGGTTGCTCTTGTTCGGCATCGCCGACGATCCGCCGCGCCGGGGCGCGCCGCTGCCGTTCCCCGCGCTGCTTACCGGGCCCTCGGACACCTCCCCCACCTCGGTCTGTGCGAGCAGCGTCACGTCACGCGCGATCTTGGACAGCGCCGCGCACGCGCGGGCCGAGGTGGTGCCCACGTCGATGATCCGGAGCCGCTCGGTGTGCCAGGGCAGCGGCGGGCAGGCCAGGCCAAGCTCCTCAGCCATCAGCGCCCTGACCCGGATACCGTCGTCGCCCAGCGACGCCAGGGTGCCCGCGGCGCCGCCGAACTGCACGGCGAGGCGTGTGCCACGGACGACGGAGAGCCATTCCACTGCGCTGTCCAGCCCTGCCAGCCAGCCCGCCGCGACCACGCCGAAGGTGGTCGGCACCGCCTGCTGGAGCAGCGTGCGGCCGATCATCAGGGTACGGCGGTTCGCGCTTGCCAGCCGCGCGGCGGCGTCGGCGGCGGCCGTCAGGTCGGCGACGGCCGCTCCCATCGCGTCGCGGGCAAGCATCATCGCCGCGGTGTCCATGATGTCCTGGCTGGTCGCGCCGTAGTGCACGGCCGACCTGGCGGCGGGGCTTGCCACCTTCCTGGTGAGCACCCGGGCAAGGCCGGGCACCGGGTTGCCGGTGAGCACCGCGGCCCGGCCGAGTTCCGCGAGGTCCGCCGGGCCGAACCCAGCGGCGCTGGCCGCCCTGGTGACCTCGGCGCCCGCGCCCGCCGGTACCAGGCCGGCCCGCTCGACCGCCCTGGCTAGCGCCGCTTCCGCGGCGAGCATCGCCCGTAGCCAGGCGCCGTCGTCCGCGACCGCGCCGCCCGCCGCAGCGCCGCGCGCGAACACTCCGTCGAACATCCCGGTCGCGTCCGGGTTCGCGGTCATCGGCTTCGATCCGCCATTCTGGTCAGGCATGCCCGGATGTTATCGTCCGAACATGACCGCACTTCCCGTCGGCGGCCCTGGGCTGCCACAACGCCGTAACCTCGTCACCGAGATCCCCGGCCCGGCCTCGCGCGCGCTTTTCGACCGGCGCGGCGCCACCGTCGCACGCGGTGTCTCGACCACGCTGCCCGTCTTCGTCACCGCGGCAGGCGGCGGCGTGCTGCTCGACGCGGACGGCAACTCCCTCATCGACTTCGGCTCGGGCATCGCGGTCACCTCGGTGGGCAACGCGGCGACCGCCGTCGTCGACCGGGTGCGGGCGCAGGTCGCTCAGTTCACCCACACCTGCTTCATGGTCACGCCGTACGAAGGGTACGTGGAGGTGTGCGAGGAACTCGCCCGCCGTACCCCGGGGACGCACGAGAAGCGCTCGGCCCTGTTCAACTCGGGCGCCGAGGCCGTTGAGAACGCGGTGAAGATCGCCAGGCACTACACCGGCCGCTCCGCCGTTGTCGCGTTCGACCACGCCTACCACGGCCGCACCAACCTGACGATGGCGCTGACCGCGAAGAACATGCCGTACAAGCAGGGATTCGGGCCGTTCGCGAGCGAGATCTACCGGGTGCCGATGGCCTACCCGCTGCGCTGGCCCGACGGCCCAGAGGCGTGCCGCGCCGAGGCTCTTGACGTGGTCAAGTCGCTGATCCACGCACAGGTCGGCGAGCAGAACGTGGCGGCGGTCATCATCGAGCCGGTCCAGGGCGAGGGCGGGTTCATCGTCCCGCCCGACGGCTTCCTCACCGGGCTGGCGGAGTTCTGCCGCGAGCACGGGATCGTCTTCATCGCCGACGAGATCCAGTCCGGGTTCTGCCGCACCGGCGACTGGTTCGCCGTCGAGCACGAAGGTGTCGTCCCCGACCTGGTCACCACCGCCAAGGGCATCGCCGGCGGCTTGCCGCTCGCCGCGGTGACCGGCCGCGCGGAGATCATGGACGCGGTGCACCCGGGCGGTCTCGGCGGCACCTACGGCGGCAACCCGGTCGCCTGCGCGGCCGCCCTCGGTTCGATCGCCACGATGGCGGAGCAGGACCTGCCGGCGAAGGCGCGCCGGATCGGCGACATCATGCTCCCCCGGCTGCGCAAGCTCGCCGAGACCTACCCGGTAATCGCCGACGTCCGCGGCCGCGGCGCGATGATCGCCGTCGAGCTCACCAAGCCGGGCACCCTGGAGCCGGACCCGACCTCCACCGCCGCGGTCGCCGCGTTCTGCCACAAGGCCGGCCTGGTCGTGCTCACCTGCGGCACGTTCGGCAACGTGCTGCGCTTCCTGCCGCCGCTCGTCATCGGGGAGGATCTCCTCGAGGAGGGCCTCGACATCCTGGAGGACGGCTTCGCGTCACTCTGATTAATCGCGGAGACTCAAAACCATCAAGAGGAACGGTTGGTGATTACTCGGGTCGCCAACCGTTCCTCTTCGTGATTTCTGGCGCGCGAGCCCGGCGCAGCGGTTCCCCGAGCCTGGGTTCACGGGGCCCGGGTTCCCCGATCCCGGGTTCACTGGGCCCGGTGCACTGCCCGGTGCCGGCACGCGCAAGGTTCAGTAACGGATCGCGATCTCGCTGCCGTCGTCGGCCCGCTGGCCGGGGCTCGTGATGACGGCGGCCTTCCCGGCGGCAATGCGGCGGGCGGACCAGGCGACGGCGGCGGCGTCGAGCAGGTCATCCTCGGCCGCGCCCGCGAGCCGTAGCGGAACGGGGATGCCGGCCTGTGCGAGCAGGTCCCGGCGGACCGCCAGCCCGGCCGGGGTGTGCTTGCTGTGCTGGAGCGGCGCGCCGGCCAGAGCCGCGAAGGAGAGCTCCGGGTGCACCTCATACACGCGGACGTTGTCTGGTGATGTCGCGGCGCGGCGACGGAACTCATCGGCCTCGGCGATCTTGCGCCGCAGGCCCCACGCCTGGACGGAGAAGCCCTTGCCGGTGAGCTCCTTGCAGATGTGGCTGGCCTCGGCGTAGGACTGGCATTCCCAGACCGCGCGGGGCGGGATCGCGAACACGGTCGCGCCGCGGCGGCCGAGCGCCCGGCGCGCGAGGAGATCAGCCTCTCGCCAGCCCGCGGCGAGCAGTCCGAGCGGCATGTCGATCCCGGTGAGACCGGTCAGGGACAGGCCCTCGAGCGTCGCTGCCACGACGAGGCTGACGGTGGTCGCGGCGCCGTCCAGACCGAGCGTGACCGCGACCCAGCCCCCGGCGCAGCCGTCCACTCCCGTGACCGTCACCAGTGCTGTGCGACCTCCCTGGCGAGTTCTTCCTTGCTCATCGTGGAGCGGCCGTGCACGCCGAGCCTGCGCGCGTCCTCGTAGAGTTCCGCCTTGGTCTTGCCGGCCATGTCGTGCTCACCGCTGCGCTGTGCCGGGATATGGCGCAGCCCCGGCTCGGCTAGGGCGGTCTTCCTGCCCTCCTGTAGTTGCCTGCCGATCTGGCGGGCTTCTTCCCTGCTGAGCACCCGGCGGAGCTTGGGCCACACCTGCCTCTCCTCGAAGGAGATGTGCTCCGGTCCTGAACTGGCGAACTCGGACAGCAGCTTCTCGAACTCAGGGCTCCCCGCTTCCAGCGGGCCGAGCTTGGCCAGTACCTTCTTGACCTCGTTCTCCTGGACGACGGCCGCGTCAGCGAGTTCGTCCCCGTCAGGCAGCTTGTCCCTGACAACCGGCCAGAAGTACATCTCCTCGATGGCCTCGTGCCTGAACTCTTCGGCGATGAGTTCGCTCACCATGTCCTTGCGCTCGCTGAGCTCCGCCCGGTTGGCCCGACGGCCGCCCGGATGACGCTTTCCGAGCTCCGTCAGCAGTTCCTTCACTTCGGCGTGATCCTTGCCGAGCACTTCGAAGACATCAGGCATTGGGACCCCCTCCCGTCTGCTCCTCCACCGTGGACGCGTCGCATTTGCCCCTGAGAAAACAATAAGCACAGAGCGCGGAAGCAGATCAACCGGCACGATTCGCACCGTGGCTGCTGATCCGCCCAGCTCGCCCGCGCTGCGCGTGTCCGACGCGGACCACGACCGGGGCATCGAACTGCTGCGCGCCGCGGTCGCCGACGGCCGGCTCGACTCGGCCGAGTTACCCCCGGCCGGCGCAGCCGCTTGTCCTAGGCTGTGCGGTTGTGGCAGGTGGCTTTGATCCCGTGGCGCACAACCGCGCCGCATGGGACCGCGAGGTGGAAAACGGTAATGAGTGGACCCGGCCGGTCGGGCCTGAGGTTATCGCCCGGGCGCGGGCGGGCGACTGGTCGGTTGTCTTGATCGGGTACCAGCAAGTCCCGCGTGACTGGTTCCCGGCTGACCTGGCCGGCGCGGCAGTGCTGTGCCTGGCTTCTGGCGGCGGGCAGCAGGGGCCGGTGCTGTCGGCGGCGGGCGCGGCCGTGACCGTGCTGGACAACTCGCCGCGGCAACTGGGTCGCGACCAGGAGGTGGCCGCCCGCGAGGTCCTGGCCGTCCGCACCGTGCTCGGCGACATGCGCGACCTGAGCGTGTTCCCCGATGGCAGCTTCGATGTCGTATTCAACCCGGTGTCCAACGTGTTCTGCCCCGACCTGGCACCGGTCTGGCGGGAATCGTTCCGCGTGCTGCGCCCAGGCGGAATCCTGATGGCCGGGTTCATGAACCCTGACATCTTCATCTTCGACATCACCGCGCTGGATGAGCGGGGCGAGCTTGTCGTGCGCCACCCGCTTCCGTTCAGCACCCTCGACCTGCCGGACGCCGAGCGGGAGCGCTCGTACGGAACCGGGCCGATCGAGTACAGTCACTCGCTCACCGAGCAGATCGGCGGCCAGCTCGCCGCGGGCTTCACGCTGACCCACCTAGTGGAGGCTCCGCACCACGCGGACGCCACGGCCCGGTACATGCCTGGCTACCTCGCCACCCGCGCCGTCAAGCCGTGAGCGACCCAGTCCGCACGTCCCGGATCATCCACCCGCGGATACGAGCGATGCATGCTGGAGCAGGGCCGCAACCTTCTCGGGGCGGCCCTGCTCCACGTTGCTTCTGAGTCGGTCAGCAGTTGAGCAGTTCGGGGCTCTGGTTGAGGAGCTGGGCGCGGGGCGAGGTGAACGCGGCGAGCACGGCGGTGGCCGAGTTGCGGAAGACGGCGGCGCGGTGGCAGTTCTGGAAGGCGAGCCGGACGCCATAGCGGCGCTCGATCGCGGCGCGCATCGCGTCGCTTGCCATCAGCCGGAGCAGTTGGCCCCTGGCGGTCTCGTCGGGCGGCGGCACCTGATTGTCGGCGTACTCGGCATCGCCCGCTTCCAGGTCATTGACGAGCCCTTCGATCAGATCCCAGGCGTAGGGCAGGGAGGTGCGGACGCAGCCGAGGAACGCCTCGTCGGCTACCTCGCCCTCCAGTGCGCGCGCAAGCAGGTCCGGTGGAACCGTCAGCGACATGTCGTCGTGTCCCTTCTTGGTGACGGCTTGGCGGTCCCTTCGATCATTACATGAAAATGAAAACCATTCTAGATTAGTGGGTCATCTTGGTGCGGCCTGTCGCACGGCAGGGCCGGCCGCCTGAGCGGTACGGCCCCCTGGACGGTACGGTGGGCAGCCGCGCCGGACTGGAAGACGACGGGCTGCACGACCTGGCGGTCTTCTCCCTTCTCGACGACGAAATCTGACTGGGGCACGCCGGGCTATTGCTGGCTGATGGTGATGTTGCCGTTGCCGGTCGACGCGGTGATCACGTGGTCGGAGGACGCGGCCTGCGGGAGCTGTTTGCTGACGCTGCCGTTGTCGGTGTTCGCCTTGACGTCGTATTTGGTGCTGCCGGGCGGGAGGAGGAGGACGATGTTGCCGCTGTCGGTGTTCACCCGGATGTCACGCGGCGGGGCGCCGGCGAACGTGATGTAGATGTCGCCGTTGCCGCTGGAGGCGGTGATCGCGGTCGTCGTGATGCCGGACCCGTCGATGCTGCCGCTGTCGGTGTTCGCGGTGATCGTCGCGGACGTGACCCCGGTGGCCCGGATATCGCCTTGCCCGGACGAGGCGGAAAGCGTAGCCGACGTGATCGCGCTGACCTGGATGTTGCCGCTGTCGGTGTTCAGGGTGAGCGGGCCCGAGGCGTGGCCGATGTTCAGGTTGCCGTCACCTGTGGAGAGCGTGACCGGACCCGTGGTGCCAGTGACCGTGGCGTCGCCGCTGCCGCTGTGCGCCGTCAGCGTGGTGACCGTAGCCGGGATGGTGACCGCCGCGTCGAGTTCGCAGTTGCCGACCGGGATGGTGCAGTCGTAGCCGACCGCGGTGTCGCCGTCGGCGGCGTGCTCGGTGAGCGCGGGGCGGATGAAGGTGTAGCGGGCGGTGCCGGTGAGCGTCGCCCGGCTTGCCGTGGTTGACGTGATCGTGAGCCGCCCGTCCATGTTCAGCGTCAGCGCCTTGGTGGTCGCCGGGGCGGTGTAGCTGACGGGGTAACTGCCCTCGGCGAAGTTCGCGACCAGGCTGAGGCCGGTCGACCCGACGAGGGCCAGGCAGACGGGGACGCCGACAGCGAGGGCAGCGCGCCGGCCGCGGGTCAGTCGAAGCGGCGTCGTGGCTGGTGATGTCGTCGCAGCCATGGTGATCAGCTCGTTCCCAGGTAGCGGAGGACCGCGAGGACGCGGCGGTGGTCACGCTCGGCCGGGGCGAGGCCGAGCTTCGTGAAGATGTTGTTGATGTGCTTCTCGACCGCGCCGGCCCCGACGACGAGGCTGGCGGCGATCGCGGCGTTCGAGCGGCCTTCGGCCATGAGGGCGAGGACTTCGCGCTCCCTCGGGGTCAGGTCGCCGAGGGGATGGCGGCTGCGGGCCAGGAGCTGCGCGACGACCTCGGGGTCGAGTGCGCTGCCGCCCGCAGCGACCCGGACCAGCGCGTCGAGGAAGTCGTCCACGTCGGCGACCCGGTCTTTCAGCAGGTACCCCACGCCGTGCGGACGGCCGGCGATGAGCTCGGTGGCGTACCGCTCCTCAACCCACTGGGACAGGATGAGTACGCCGACGTCGGGCCACTGGTCCCGGACCAGCAGCGCGGCGCGCAGGCCCTCGTCGGTGAATGTCGGCGGCATCCGCACGTCGACCACGCAGGCGTCTGGCATGGTCTCGCGGACCGCGCGGAGGAACGCCTCGGCGTCGCCCGCGGTGGCGACAATTTCGTGGCCGGCATCTTCAAGCAGCAGGGTGAGGCCCTTGCGGAGCAGGACCGAGTCCTCGGCGATCGCGACGCGCATGGTGGCCCCTTCCGTCAGCATGGCAGGACCGCGGAGATGATCGTGGGGCCGCCGGGCGGTGACTCGACGGACAGCGCACCGTCGACCCCGGCGATCCGGTCGGCGAGACCGCGCAGCCCAGCGCCTTCCGCGTCGGCCCCCCCGATGCCGTCGTCGCTGATCACGACGTTGAGCGTGCCGGCCGGGCCTGGCGCGCCCTCGACGACCACCCGGGCGTGCGTGGCCCGGGAATGCTTGGCGATGTTGGTGAGCGCCTCTGCGACCGTGAAGTAGGCGACCGCCTCCACCGCAGGCCGCGGCCGTACCGGCACGTCAACGTGCAGGTCGACGGGAACGGGGCAGCGCGCGATGAGGCCGGAGATCGCCGCGTCGAGACCCCGGTCGGTGAGCACCGGCGGATGGACGCCGCGCACCAGGTCGCGGAGCTCGACGAGCGCGGCCTTGGCCTCCGCATGGGCCTGGTCGACCAGGGCGGCCGCGGCGTCGACGTCATCGGCGAACTTCGCCTTCGCCCGGCCGAGTTCCATCGCCAGGGCGACAAGCCGCTGCTGCGCGCCGTCGTGCAGGTCACGCTCGATCCGCCTGCGCTCGGCCTCGGCGGCGTCGACGACGCGTTCCCTGCTGACCTCGAGCTCGCTGACCCGCGCCTGGAGTTCGGCGTCGCGGGGCGGTGACAGCAGCCAGCGGGCGAACGCCGCCTCGAAGGATGCGAGACCGCGGGTGAGCGGCGGGGCGGCCAGCAGCGCGACCAGGCCGATCACGGCCGACAGCACGAGCGGCTCGGCACCGAGGTAAGCGGTCCCGTCGATTGACAGGCCACCGCCGGGGAACCGGCCCGCGTACAGCGGGATGGTGAGGCCGGTCACGCCCACGGCCCAGATCACGACGGTGAGGGTGAAGGCGACGACGCCGACCGGCAGGCGCAGGACCGCGTAGGCCACCTGGGCCCAGACGGCGCGGCTGGTGAGCATGCCCCGCTTCGGGATGAGCAGGGCCCGGTAACGGCGCTTGTCGTCGGCGGGCCAGCTGGGAATCCGCACCCCGAGCAGGCCGAACCTGGCCCGCTCCAGCGCGGCGAATCCGTCGGTGCACCGGGCGGTCAGGCCGAGGACCGGCAGTCCGGCGAGGGCGAGCGGCAACAGCGCCACACCGCTCACCAGGCCGGTGACGACGACCGCGAACGAGGCGACCGCGAGCACCAGGCCGGCGACGTGGTGCGTGAAGGCGAGCCAGGTGCGCGCCGACACCAGGCCGCGAAGAAGCGACATACCAGTGACGCTAGGCGATCGGAGCGGTGCGCTGCCAGGCGGACCACCTACGGAAACCTGGTTGGGTTAACCCCACCCGGAATATGTCGGGCCGCACCATGTAATCGCGGGACCGCTACGACGCACTCTCGGTGCCATGACAACGTTCATCACACCACCGCAATGGGGCCGGGTGGGGTTACATGAAAACTACCAACGGCGCAGAGCGGACGGCCGAACCTGACTCAGGACGGAAGGCCAGAGCACCCGTTGTCGAGCGGGTCGCCAGCTGGTCCGCCAGGCACCGGGTCGTCGTCGTGATCAGCTGGCTGGTGCTCGTCGTGGCGGCGTTCGTGGCCGGCCAGCGGCTCGGGATGCCGAACACCAACGACTACGACCCCGGCCAGGCCGGGCAGGCGGAGCGGGTGCTCAACGAGCCCGGCGTGCAGCAGCCCGACAGCGAGTCCGTGCTGATCAAGGCGCGCTCCCTGACAGAAACCTTCGGCAACGACCTAGAGGTACGCCAGGCCACCCAGGATGTCGTCACCGCGCTGCGCCATCTGCCCGACGCCGCGGCAGACATCCGCTCCCCTTTTACCACTCCCGACTTGACCAGCGGTAACGCGGCTCTTGTCACGTTCAACGTGGCGGGGAACCCCGGCAACGACGACCAGGCGGTAGTGCCCGCGCTGAACGCGGTCGCCGCTGTCCAGGCCAGGTACCCCGGGCTGACCGTCGCCGAGGCGGGTGACGCCAGCCTCGACCGGGCGACCGGCGCGCTGGTCGACCAGGACTTCCGGCAGGCCGAGGTCACGTCGGTGCCGGTGTCGCTCGCGGCCTTGCTGCTCGTCTTCGGCGCGCTGATCGCCGCGGGCATCCCGCTGCTGCTCGCGGGCACCGCCGTGGTAGCCGCGATCTCCCTGCTTTCCATCCCCGACCGCTTCTTCCCTATCGACCCGCTCACCTCGCCGATCGTGCTGCTCGTCGGGATGGCCGTCGGCATCGACTACTCGCTGTTCTACCTGCGCCGGGTCCGCGAAGAACGGACAGCGGGCGCGACCACGCAAGAAGCGCTGCGGACCGCCGCGCGTACTTCAGGCCGGGCCATCGTGGCGGCCGGCCTGACCGTGATCGGGTGCCTGGCCGGGCTGTTCCTCGCCGGGTTCCAGGCTTTCGACGGGATCGCGATCGGGACTATGCTGGTCGTCGCTGTCTCCGTCCTCGGGTCGCTGACCTTCCTGCCCGCACTGCTTTCGCTCGTAGGCAAGGCCACCGACAAGGCCCGCGTGCCGTTCCTCGGGCGGCGGCAGGCGATCGCCCGGCCGTCGCGGCTCTGGCGAGCCGTCGTCACCGCCGTCACCCGCCGTCCCCTGGCCCTTGGCGGCCTCGCGGCCGTGGCGCTGCTCGCCCTCGCCACGCCGCTGACCAGCCTGCACCTGGAGGACCCGGGGCTTGACGCGCTGCCGAACAGCGTGCCCGTGGTCCGCACCCTGAACACCATCCTCACCGACTTCCCCGGCGGCCCGGCTCCCGCTGAAGTCGTCGTCACCGGCGGCAACCTCGCCGGGCCGCAGTTCAGCCACGCCATCACGGCGCTGAACGAGGCCGCTGCGGCGAGCCACGGGGCGATCCGCGAGCCGATCACCACCGCCTCGTTCTCCGGCGGGCACGTCATGGTCGTCAACGTCCCGCTAGCCGGCAACACCGCGGACGCCGCCTCCAACAGCGCGCTGATCACGCTGCGGGACCACGTGCTTCCCGCGACCCTCGGGAAAGTGCCAGGGATCAGCTACGCGGTCGGCGGGAACACCGCGTCCACGTTCGACCTCGACCACCAGCTCGGGGTCACCGCGCCCGTCGTGTTCGCGATCGTCGCCGTGCTCGCGTTCGCCCTGCTGATGTTCACCTTCAGGTCGCTCGCCATCCCGGCGCTGTCGATCCTGCTCAACCTGCTGTCGGTCGGTGCGGCCTTCGGGCTGATGACGCTCGTCTTCCAGCACGGCCTGCTGCAGGGCCCGCTCGGCTTCACGCCCTACGGCGGAATCGTGCCGTGGATGCCGGTCTTCATGTTCGTCCTGCTGTTCGGGTTGTCCATGGACTACCACGTGTTCATCCTCAGCCGGATCGCTGAGCAGGTCCGATACGGTGGCGCAGCCACCAGACCTGCCCCGGGGAGCACGGCGGGTCGTCCCACCGGGGGAGAACTGCGGCGCGGCGGGTCGAGCTCGCGGGCCGCGATCATCGACGGGATCTCCTCCAGCGCCGGGGTCGTGACCAGCGCAGCGGCGATCATGGTGGCGGTGTTCTCCATTTTCGCCACCCTCGGCGAGATCGAGTTCAAGCTGTTCGGCGTCACCATGGCGGCGGCCGTGCTGATCGACGCGACGATCGTGCGGGGCGTGCTGCTCCCGGCTGGCCTGTCGCTCCTCGGCGACCGCGCCTGGCGGCTACCGGGAAAGAGAAATCACCCTCGTCCGGCTACCGTCCGCCCGGGCGGTGCCGCGTGGCCGGGCGACGTAACACGCCCTTCCGCCCGGCCGACTGCAGAAAGGTAGCGCGAGCAACCGGATAGCGGGCGACGGCGGTCGCCTGGGCAGGGCTGCCCGGGTGACCCCCGTATGCGGCGGTCACCACAAAATGTAGATAACAATGGTGGCTGTGGCGAGCAGTGCTGAGCGGTTTACCGTGAGCGTGACACCTGAGCTGGCGGTATCCGCCCTCACGGTGCGCTTTGGCGCGCTCACCGCGCTAGAGGGCGTGCATCTCGCATTGCGGGCTGGCGAACTGGTGGCGCTCGCCGGGGAGAACGGCGCGGGCAAGACCACGCTGATCCGGGCCATCGCGGGCGACGTCACGCCGGTCGCCGGGTCGATCCGGGTGGGCGGTCAGGCGGTGGCGCCGGTGCCGTCCGCCGCGGCGAAGCTCGGGGTGCGCGTGGTCTGGCAGGACCTGGCGCTGTCCGACAACATGGACATCGCCGCGAACGTGATGCTGGGCAACGAGCGCCGCCGGCACCTGTTCTCCGACGTGGCGCTGCATAAGGACGCGCAGCGGCTGCTCGATGGTCTCGGCATCCCGTTGCGGGACACCACCCTGCCGGTCAGCATCCTGTCCGGCGGGCAGCGGCAGATGGTCGCGGTCGCGCGGGCGATGGCGCACAACCCCCGGCTGCTGCTGCTTGACGAACCGACCGCCGCGCTCGGCGTGCAGGAGGCGGCGCTCGTGGAGCGGCTGATCACCCGGCTGCGCGCCCGGGGCACCACGATCCTGCTCTCCTGCCACGATACGGAGCTGATGTTCCGGCTCGCCGACCGGATCGTCGTGCTCCGGCACGGCCGCGTGGTCACCGAGGTCGCGCCGAGCGAAGTCCATCCTGACGACGTGGTGGCGCTGGTCTCCGGGCAGGCCGTGGACTCCTCCGCGCGCGGTCAGCTCACCCGGCTGCACGGCCTCGCCGGACGGCTGGTTTCCTCCGACCCGTCCTCATCGCTGTCGCTGATCCTGTCCGCGCTCGGCGCGGCGCTGGGCAGCGAGCGGCTCGTGATCCACCTGCTCGAGGAGGGGGAACTTGTCCGGGCCGCGTCACTCGGCATGCCAGAGACGCTGCTCGGGCCGTGGGCGCGGCTGCCCTTGGGTGCGGCGGGCGGGCCGGTCGGCCTCGCCGCCGAGCGGCAGGTTCCGGTCATCGAAGACAACCTGCGGACGGGCGGCGGCTCGTGGCACGTCTTCGGGAACCTGGCCCGTCCGGCGAAGGTCGCGAGTTCCTGGTCGGTGCCGGTGCTCGGACCCGGCGGGCTGCTCGGCGTGATCACCGTGTTCCGCGCGATCCCGGGCAAGCCGCGCCGCGACGACCTGGACCTCGCCGCGCTCTACGCCGGGTACGCCGCGAGCGCGATCGAGCGGGACCGGCTGCTCGATGAGGTCACGGCGCGCAACCGGCTGCTCGAGACGATCAGGGAGATGCTGCAGACCCTGGCCGGGCCGGTGCCGGCAGCCGCGGCGCTGCGCATCGCGCTGCACGCACTGCGGCAGGGGCTCGGCGCGGACGAGGTGGCGCTGATCGCGGCGTCCGGCGACCTGATGACCTGCCGGGCCTACTCAAGCATGGACGGCGAGCGCTCGCCGGGGGCCGTCGCGCACGGCGATCCGCACCGTCGCGGCGTCTCCGGCCTGGGCCTTCCCGTGGCGTTGCCCCCGCGCAAGGCGGAGCCGCCCGAACAGATGCTCGATGTGGCCCGCGCCGCGGTCGAGCGCGGCGACCCCGACGGCATCGCGGTCGCGGGCGCCGCGGCGACTGCGAGCGCGGGAACCCTGCGTACCGGAGGCGGTCAGCCCCCGAGGCGTCCCGGCAGCCGGTACCTGTCGGTCTCGTTCAGCGACCCGGACGGGCGGACCGTGCTGCTAGCCGGCTGGCGGGACGGCATCAGGCCGGACGACGCGACCGACCTCCTCGAGGACGCCGCGAACTCGCTGAGGCTGGCGCTGGAGCGCGAGCGGGCGCTGGTCGCGGAGCAGGAGGCCATGGCGCTGCGGCAGTCGCGTGAGCTGCAGCGGACGTTCCTGCGCAGGCTCAGCCACGAACTGCGCACCCCGCTTACCGCTATCACCGGGTACGCGACCAGCCTGCTGCAGCAGGACGTGACCTGGGACGCGGACTCGCAGCAGCGGTTCCTTTCCCGCATCGCCGCCGAGTCCGCCCGGCTCGGCCGCCTGGTCAACGACCTGCTCGACTTCTCCGCCATCGAGTCGGGCATCCTGCGGCTGAACAGCGACTGGTGCGACATCCCGCTGGTGCTCGACGCGGCCGTCGCGGTGCTGCCCCCCGACGCCGCGTCGCAGGTCACGGTCACGGACGCGGCCGGCCTCCCGGTCATCTGGGCCGACCACGACCGGCTTGAGCAGGTGTTCGTCAACCTGCTGAGCAACGCGCTCGGCCACAACCCGCCGGGCACGACGGTGACGGTCACCGCGGCCCAGGACGGCCCGGGCACGGTCACCGTGCGGGTCGCCGACGACGGCGAGGGACTGCCGCCAGAACTGGCCCGCGCGGTCACCGAGGCGGCAGGCCAGCGCGATCCCCGCTGGCACGACGTCCTGGCCGCCAGTACGATCCGGCCGCGACGGCGCGGTTCCGGTGCCGGGCTCGGGCTGTCCATCGCCAGCGGGATCGTGGCCGCGCACCGCGGCCGTCTCGAGCTCGCGCCGGCCGAGCGCGGTACCTGCTTCCTGATTACCCTGCCCGTTGAGAAGCCCGTGGAGTGAAGGCACGTGACTGAGCTGACCATACCGACCCGGGTGCTCATCGTCGAAGACGACCCGAACATCGTGGACCTGATCAGGGCGAACCTGGCGGTGCGCGGCTTCGACACGCTCGTCTCTTTCGACGGGAGCAAGGCGCTCGCGCTGCTCGAGACCGAGCAGCCCGACATGGTGCTGCTCGACCTGATGCTGCCAGAGGCGGACGGGTTCGAGCTGTGCAGGCAGATCCGCGAGCGGTCAAGCGTGGCGATCATCGTGGTGTCCGCGCGCGGCGGCGAACGGGACAAGGTCACCGCGCTGAACATGGGCGCCGACGACTACATGACCAAGCCGTTCGGCATCGAGGAACTCCTCGCGCGGATCCTCGCCACCCTGCGCCGGACGAGGCCGGGCGAGGCGGCCGCAGAGGCCGCTCCCTCCGTCATCACGATCGGCGATGTCGAGATGGACCTCGCCGGCCAGCGGGTCCGCCGCGCGGGCGAGGAAGTGCATCTCACCCCGACCGAGTTCGCGCTGCTCCGCGAACTGGCGCTGAACAGGGGTAAACTCCTGTCCCGCGCGCACCTGCTCCGCCGGGTGTGGGGGCGCGGCTACGAGACGGAGACGGAGTACGTCCGGGTGTACATCAGGCGGCTGCGGTCAAAGCTCGAGCCGCCCGGCAGCGCGCCGCTGATCATCACCCAGCCACGCGCGGGCTACCGGATCGCCGGCGACTGACCAGCGCGTCCATTGACTACTCAATGTGACTTTGATGTATCGTACCGTAAACGGACAGCATGTCTGCCGGATTAACATCAAGGAAACAGTAATGTCACGAAAAGGTCTCGAAGAGTACCGTGACATCGCTGTGGCCGATCGAGCATTAACACTTTTTTAACCGTTTTACGAAAGTGTTAACGGCAACGTTTCTCCGCGCAGTCCTAGCATTTCCGCCAATAGCCCGGTCAATTGTGGCCGGGTTACACGGATCTGGTCTCGCACATGCCGCCCGGCGGCATGTCTGAGTGAATGAGCGAGGTACACCGTTGTATTCCGTATCAGCACGAGCCGGACTGACGGCGGCTGCCGCAGCGACCGCGCTGCTGGTCGCTGCTGGCTGCAGCAGCTCAAGCAGCTCTAGCAGCAGCTCCGCCCCGGCCTCCAGCTCAGCGACCGCTTCGAGCACGGGCAGCGCGAGCAGCTCGTCGATCTCGGTCGCCGACCTGAACAATTCCTTCTCCGCGATGGCCCAGCTGAAGTCGGTCGCCGCCGCGGGCAAGGGCAGCGTCACGGTGATCCTCCCGGACACCGTGTCCTCCACCAGGTACGTCGAGTTCGACGCGCCGTACCTGAAGGAAGCCTTCACCGACGCCGGCCTCTCGTCGTCGGACTTCACCGTTGAGAACGCGCTGGGCAGCGACGCGACGCAGTTCAGCATGGCCCAGTCGGCCATCACGAAGGGCGCAAGCGTGCTGGTCGTCGACCCGCTCGACTCCGGCGTCGGCGCGCACATCGAGTCCTACGCCAAGCAGCACGGGGTCGCGGTCATCGACTACGACCGCCTCACCCTGGGCGGCACCCGCTCGTACTACGTGTCGTTCAACAACGTCAAGGTCGGCCAGCTGATGGGCCAGGGCCTGGTGACCTGCATCTCGGACTGGGGCGTCAAGAACCCCAACGTGATCGTGATGAAGGGCGCCCCGACCGACAACAACGCCACCCTGTTCGCCCAGGGCTACGACGGCGTGCTCGCCTCCTACTTCTCCTCGGGCCAGTACAAGGACGTGTCCAACCCGCCCGGCACGTGGACCCCGGCGACCGCCCTGTCTGAGTTCCAGCAGCAGTACACCGCGCACAAGAACATCAACGCGGCGCTGATCCCGAACGACGAGAACGGCGCCCCGATCATCCACTACCTGCAGGGCCAGGGCGTCAAGGCCAAGACCTTCCCGACCACCGGGCAGGACGCCACCCTGACCGGCCTGCAGAACATCCTGACCGGCTACCAGTGCGGCACCGTCTACAAGCCGATTTACCTCGAGGCCCAGGCCGCCGCCGCGCTCGCGCTGTACGTGCGGGCCGGCCAGACCCCGCCCGCCTCGCTGGTGAACGGCCAGACCGAGGACTCCACCTCGAAGACCGAGGTCCCGTCGGTCCTGCTCACTCCCGAGTGGGTCACCACCGCCAACATGAACTCGACCATCATCGCGGACAAGTTCGTGCCAGCCTCCCAGCTGTGCGCCGGCTCCTACGCCAGCGCCTGCACGGCGGCCGGGATCTCCAGCTAATCTGAAGAATTACACCGCTCGTTCGGGGTGCGGGCTCACCAGGCCCGCACCCCGGACGGGTTTATCAGGCAGGATGTGACCGTGAACGACGCTGAGCCGCTGCTGCGGCTGCGCGGCATCGGGAAGAGCTTCGGCCCCGTGCACGCGCTGACAGACATCGACCTAGACATTCCCGCCGGGCAGGTGACCGCCCTGGTCGGCGACAACGGCGCGGGCAAGTCGACGCTGATCAAGACCGTCGCGGGGATCTGGGAGCCATCCCACGGCGAAATCATCTGGCAGGGCAGGCCGGTGCATTTCCGCTCGCCCAAGGACGCCACCGCCGCCGGGATCGCCACCGTCTACCAGGACCTCGCACTCGCTGACAACCTCGACATCGTGCAGAACATGATGCTCGGGCACGAGCTGCTCAAGACCGGGCTGCTCGACGAGATCACCATGGAGAAGCGGGCCAAGCAGACCCTGGCCGACCTGCGGGTCACCACGGTCAGGAACATCCGCCAGCCGGTCGGCTCGCTGTCCGGCGGCCAGCGGCAGGCCATCGCGGTGGCCAAGGCCGTCATGCTTGAGGCCAAGCTGGTGATCATGGACGAGCCGACCGCCGCGCTCGGCGTGTCCCAGACCGCCCTCGTCCTCGAGACCATCGAGCAGCTCGCAAGCCGCGGCATCGCCGTGCTCGTGATCTCCCATAACCTGACCGACGTGTTCCGCGTCGCGGACCGGGTCGCCGTCCTCTACCTCGGCCGCATGGTGTCGAGCGGACCGGTGGCCAACTACGACACCAACTCGACGGTCCACTGGATGACCACGGGAACGGCGCCGAACTCCCAAACCGCTGCCCCGCTGAGCACGGAGGGCTGAACCGTGACGTCAGTGAACCAAGAACCGACGCCCACCGAATCCGAGATCGTCACCGCCCCGGACGCGTCGGCCGACCTGCTCGCCAACTCGATGGGCGACTACCTGCGCATCGTGCTGCGGCGGATCCGCTCGGGCGAGAGCGGCGCGCTGCCGGTCATCGCCGGCCTTGTCGTCATCGTGATCTTCTTCCAGGCGAAGAACTCGCTGTTCCTGTCCGCGGGCAACCTGGTCAACCTGATGGCACAGTCGGCGTTCATCATCACGCTCGGCATGGCCGAGATCTTCGTGCTGCTGCTCGGCGACATCGACCTGGCCGCGGGGTACACCGCCGCGTGCGGCGCCGTCATCGCGCTGTGGATGCTCGCCCTCGGTGACCCGTTGTGGGCCGCCGTGCTGGCCGCGCTCGGCGGCAGCGCGGCCTACGGCGCGCTGCAGGGAATCATCATCGCCAAGCTGAGGCTGCCGTCCTTCGTGGTCACCCTGGCCGGCCAGCTTTTCCTGTCCGGCCTGCTGCTCTACCTCATCAGCGCGACCGGCAACATCGGCGTCGGCGGCGTGATCAACCTGCATAACTCGATCATCAACGACATCGAGAGCGGTTACCTCAGCCCGACCGCCACCTGGATCGTGCTGATCGCTATCGCGGTCGTGGCCGGCGTGGTCCTGTTCTACAGCGACTTCCGGCGCCGGTCCGCCGGCCTGGTCGCCCCGCCGCTGTCGGTGACCCTGCTGAAGATCGCGGCGGTCTTCGCCGCCGCCGTCATCGTGGCCGCGATCGCGAACCAGAACCGCGGCCGCCTGATCGTCCTCGAGGGCTTGCCGTGGGGCGTCCTCGTCGTGCTCGCCATCTTGTTCGTCTGGACGGTGCTGCTCGGCAGGACCCGGTTCGGCCGCT
>Ga0335072_10003119_pt1 | contig 25117 bp, 18 predicted proteins | sample Lox_Sample_21_FD_206725 | JGI IMG/M metagenome (GOLD analysis project Ga0335072, IMG submission 206725) | Soil microbial communities from Loxahatchee National Wildlife Refuge, Florida, United States - Lox_Sample_2.1 | ecosystem: Environmental > Terrestrial > Soil > Wetlands | place: USA... | reverse complement strand
GACGAATCGATGCATTCAGTGCGCTCGCTCGCCCGCCCGCGTTGTCATCTCGCCTGCTTGCAGTGAGCGCAGCGAATTTGCCCCGAGGCACGAAGGGAACCCAATCCCATCGCTCTTGCGGGGACGGGGTTGAGGGCCGCCCGCAGCCAGGGAGGGGTCTGCTTTTCGGTCATTCGCGTCAAGCGATCGAGCGCCGCAGCCGCGATCCTTCATCAGCAGTCTCCTCCGGTGATGATTTTCCGCACGAGGGGAGCGTGCGCGGGGGCCGCATCGCCGATCGTGAAGCTGTCGAAAAGCAACTCCATGGCGTCGGCGAGTCGTGCATCTGAATTGTAGTGAACCGTGCAGAGTGTGGCGCCTGCTTCCACGGCCTCGCCAATTTTCCTTTCCATCACGAGCCCCACGGCCGGATCGATGGCGTCCTCCTTCTTCTCGCGCCCGCCGCCAATAAGCATGCCGGCGATGCCAACCTGCTCGGAGCGAATCGACGTCACGAATCCAGCCCGCGCCGACTTTACCTTCGCAACGTTCTTTGCGCGCGGAAGGCGGCCGGGATCGTCGACCACGCCGGGATCGCCTCGCTGCGCGCGGACGATCTCGCGGAATGTATCACGGGCGCGCCCGGATGCAATCATTTCCGCGGCGAGAGCGCGCCCCTCCTCAAGGTTCTCGGTTCGCTCGCCGAGCACGAACATCCAGGCGGCAAGCTCGTCGCACAACTCGCGCAAATCTGGCGGACCGCCGCCGTGCAACACATCGAGGCACTCGTCCACTTCCAGCGCGTTGCCGATCTTGCGGCCGAGAGGCTGGTCCATGTCCGTGATTAGCGCGACCACTTTTTTCCCCATCCGGTTTCCGGTGTCGACCATCAGCCGCGCGAGATGTTCCGCGTCTTCCTGCTTCTTCATGAACGCGCCATCGCCCGTTTTCACGTCGAGAACCAGCGCATCGATTCCCTCGGCCATTTTTTTGCTCATGATGGACGCGCAAATCAGGTACGGGCTTTCAACGGTGGCCGTAACGTCGCGCAGCGCGTACAGCTTCTTGTCGGCCGGAGCGATTTCCGGCGTCTGGCCGATCAGAGCGCAGCCGCACCTTTCCAACACTTGCTGAAACTCATCGACTGCAAGATTTACGTCGAACCCCGGGATGGACTCGAGCTTGTCGAGCGTTCCGCCGGTATGACCCAGGCCGCGGCCGCTAATCATGGGCACGAAAACGCGCTTGCGTCCCAGAGGAACATCGAAACCGGCCGCCGCAACCACCGGCGCGATCACGAGAGACGTCTTGTCGCCGACGCCGCCGGTCGAGTGCTTGTCGACCTTGCTGCCGCGGAGCCCTGACAAATCGAGTATCTGGCCGGAATGAAGCATGGCTCCGGTTAGCGCAGCAAGTTCAGCAGTCGCCATCCCGCGCCAGACCACCGCCATAAGAAAGGCCGCTAGCTGATAATCCGGAATCGACCCGTGTGTGGCGCCATCAATGAGGAATTCAATCTCTTCGCGCGTCAATTCCGCGGCGTCGCGCTTCTTGCGGATGATGTCGACGGCACGCATCATGTCGGGCTGAAAACCAGCAGGTGCGATTGGGGGGTCGCTTCAACGCTCATGCGAGTGCGCCTGAATGAATGCAGGGCGTGAGGCTAACACACGCAGTCGAAAATGGGCACAAGAAAGCGGTGAGCGGGATGCATCAGTTCGCAGCGGGACGCGTCCAGCGCGGGCCGCCGTCGTTTGAGGACGGGACCCGCGCCGCACGCGGTTGGGGTCAGGTTAGCTCTGAACGATCACGAGCAACTGGATTCCGGGGTGGTCGAGGTCGCAAAGATAATAATCGTCGTCGTCGTAGTTGTAGACGACGTAAAAGGTGTCGCCGTAGCTCCATTCGGACGGCCACGGCTGGCCGAACTGAAACCAGTATCCACCATAACGGAAGCGGTGGTCGCCATGATGCCATGAGGCGTGGAAGTCATGGTCGCGGCCGAAATGTTCCTGGTAAGCCGCGTCAGGAATCACTCTCCCACCGTGCCGCGGATGAATGTCGCGCGCCACGTATCGCCGGTTCGTTTCCTCGGTGCGGCTGCGCTGCTCCGCCCTTTGTTGATCTGCCCTCTGTTGATCGGTTTGCCGGACTCGCTGTTCTTCCTGCTGTTTCGCGACCGTGCGTTGCTGCTCCTGCCGCGACTTGGCTTCCTGCTTGGATCTCTGCTGTTCTTGTTTGGTGCGTTCTTCCTGCTGCTTGGCCATCTGCTTCTGCTGCGTTTCTTGTGCTTTCTGAGAAGCGCGCTGTTGCTGTTCCGACTGTGTTCTGGCCCTTTCCTCTTGTTGGGTCCTGGCCTTGTTCTCCTGTTGATTCGTTCGTTGCTCCTGCTGCTTGGGCTGCTGCTCCGGATGCTTGGCTTTCTCGTCCTGCGGCTTCGCTTTCTCTTCCTTCTGCGGCTCTTGCTTCTGGTCCTGCTGATGCGCGAACGCCGGTGCGCTGATGAAAAAGCACAACATCACTGCGCCTGCGAACAATCTCATCTCAAACCTCCCGATGCGAAAGGATGGGGGCGGGCCCCGACCGTGGCTACATCGATCGTACGGCTGCCGACGGACGCTGAAAATACGGGCGAATCGGTATTCCCGCTGGCGAGAAAACGCGACTTGCGGGGGGAAAACCTGCAGATTAGAAACGAAATACCAAGCCTCCCGAGGCCCGCGGCTGGCTCTGGGTACTAGACCCAAAGCGCGTCACCAAATAATCCAACTGGATCGCGCGCAACGAAACGAACGGCGCCCTGGAACTCGTTCCGTGGGCGCCAATGCTATTCGTCTTTGCTTCTGGAAGAGGCACCCTGAGATAGTTTTTTCGCGTAATCGGCCTGTTGCTTGGTTTGAATGGCCACAGAAATGGAACGCTCTTTCCGCGCTTCCGCTGTGCGGCCGAGTTTTTCCAGGGCTGTTCCGAGCTGGTAATGAGCTTCGACGTAATCGGGGTCGATCTGGACGGCTTTGCGCAACGGAGCCAGCGCTTTCTCAGGGTCGCCCAGTTTAATTTCCGCCTTGCCAAATCCGAAAAGCGCCTCTTTGTATCTCGGGTTCGCGGCGAGAGCCGTCTGAAACAAGTTTCGAGCCTCGGTTGGATCATCGCGCCGCATGGCAATCTCGCCGAGCAAGCAGTTCGATACCGGATCGGATGGAAAGCGCTTTAGCTCCTCGCGAAACTCGGCTTGCGCCTTATCCACCTCGTCGAGTTTCCAGTAGAGTAAACCGAGTCCCGAGTGGACTCCGGCAAAATTGGGATTGGCCCGTTCCGCAGCCTGATATTCGGCCACGGCCTTATCGTCGTGAAACATTTTGTCGTAAGCAGTGCCCATCATCACATGAGCTTCGGCGGAATTCGGGTTGATGGCCATGATCCGGCCGAAAACGCGCGTAACCGCTTTGTAATTGGCCGCACGAAGGTAGGCTTGGCCGAGCATGTAGAGAGTCAGCAAGTTGGCGGGCTGCAGGCTGCTCGCGCGTTCAAGGTAATTCGCCGCTTGGGGATAACGGTCGAGACCGAAATAGCAGAGGCCCGCCAGATCGATGGCCTGGAAATCAGAAGGACTTCGTTTACTGAGTGATTCCAGCAGCGGCAGCGCCTCTCCATATTTCTCCTGCTTGAAATAGGCGAGCGCCAAATTGCGAGTTGCGATGGGGTTGCCGGGGCTAACAGTGAGGGCACGGCGATAAAACGGAACGGCGTCGGAAACTTTGTCCTGTTTGACCAGCGAAATCGCCAGGTTGTTCAGAATCTGGACAGAACGGGGCGCCAGGACTAACGCTTGGCGAAAGTCTTCCTCCGCTGTCGCGTTGTCGCCTCGCTCCAATGCCTCGGAGCCCTCGTTGACCAGCGATTCGAGTCGAATGGGACGAGCCGATTGCTGTGCGGGTCCGGCGTAGGCCGGTGCCGGATTGGCCACTGACGTGATAAATGCGCCGCATAGCAGAAAGATGGCGCAGCCGACGGCACGCACCGTTCGCATCACGAAAATTCTACACCGAGTCCGAGGCTAACAGATCTGCGCTCTTCGGAAGGTCACTTCTCCGGGAAACCAACGCAACATACCGCGGCCTGGAGCGCCGCCCCCTCCGTGCCGAAACGGCACCCATCAAGCACTTATCCCCGGAGCGCCCAAAGGCGCCCCGGGGAAAGGTGAAAAAAACCGCAGAGAACCTAGAAATTCAGTTTCAGACCGAACTGAATGATGCGCGGGTCGTGCCCGCCATCCAGTTGGCCAAAGATCGAATCGTCGACGTCGTCGTCGAATGAGTTGAAGGATTCGTGATTGAACGCGTTGAAGAACTCGCTTCGAAACTGCATGTTGAAGCGTTCCGACAACTTGATGTTCTTCATCGCTGCGATATCCCAGTTGTTGAGTCCCGGCCCGGTGCAAACGCCGCGACCCGAGTCGCCGAAGTGGCCGGCCGCATCGACGAACGCTGCGGTGTTGATGTATTGCGCCACCGTTCCCGGTCCGGAGCAACCGCCGATTCGATCCGGACGCGGAGCAACCGCGCTCGGATCGATCCCGATTCCACCGGGGTAAGTGTTCGGCGTGCCTGCCGCCCAATCAAACGAGTTGAACGGATCGTTGAACTGACGAATCGTCGTCGGGAATCCGGTCGCGAAAGAAGAAATGGCCGAAACCTCCCAGCCGCCGAGTACATGGCCCAGCAAACCCTGTTGGGACTTGTAGAACGGCAGGTCGTAAATGAAGCTGATCGTCAGAACCTGAGCCAGACTGAAGCTCGCCGGTCCATAGTCCGCGCCAAAGTTATACGTGTCGTATGGGGCGTCGCTGCGATCTGAAGGGCTGTCGGTGAGTGTCTTGGACCAGGTGTAGGCAAGGCCAAAGTTGAGTCCCTCGGCGACTCGGCGGTTGAGAGACACCTGGAGAGAATTGTAGTTGGAGTAGAACAACGGCGCGATGTCTGTGATCGAGTTGTAGCCGAGGTAAGGACGGATCGCGTTGACATTATCGGTGGCGTTCGCTGGCGACTCTCGAACGTTCAGAGGCACCTGGTTCAGGTCATATTCTCCGAGCAAATGCCTTGCCCTGTTACCCACATAAGCCACCTCAAGTCGAGTATCTGGGACGATTTCTCGCTCGATCGAGAGGCTCCATTGATCGTCGTAGGGTATCTGAAATTGAGGTGTTCCCGTTGCGTGCAGGCTCACTGGGGACGTGGGCGGCACCGCGGTACCTGCCGTCGGATTATCGAACAGGTCCGAAGGCGTTCCCGCTGCGCTGACGTTGACGTTTCCGAGGAACGGCGGATTCGCAAACGAGTTCTGCTCCTCGATCCCGTCCAACGTACGGTCGTAGTAACGGCCGAACCCGCCGCGCAGCGCCGTCTTGCCATCGCCAAAGATGTCCCACGCGAACCCAAGGCGCGGGGCAAACGTCTGGTACGTGGGGTTCACTGTCAAGCCGTATGGAGAACACGTCGGACCGTATGGCGGAACGGGCGGCGCGTAATAGAGGTTTGGATTGCACGCGTTCTGGGCAATGATCAGCCCGTTCGCATAGTTTTGCGGAGTAGCGACCTGCCCGGATACAAACGCGCCGGTCGATGGATCGATCATCGGCGCGGCATTCGGGTTGTAGACCGACGGGTCAAAGTTATCCAGCACCTGGTTATCGTCTTGGGGTGGTGCGAAATACTCGTAGCGAACCCCTAGATTCAGCGTAAACGTGTGGGTTATCTTCCAATCGTCCTGAACGTACGCTCCAACGTCGGGGAAGTGGAGGTCGGGGATGATGTCGCGGCTCGCCTGGTTGAACGAATCGGCGTTTCCAAGCAGGAAATTGGCAAACGCCGGGTTTCCAAACTCACTGAGAAACGAGAAGCTGCCGTTCGTGCCGTTCACGGCGTTCTCCGTTTTTCGGTAGAGTTGCAGGCTCATGCCGGTCCGGATCGTATGGCTGCCGTGTGAAATCGAGACGTTGTCGTACACCTGCTTGTCAATGTTCCGTTCGAAGTATGGCGAAACGGGAATTCCGACACCCTGTACGCCCGAAATGCTGACGCCCGGCACGCGATGATAGGGATCGCTGAACGGGAGCCCATTCGGACCGAAATTCAGAGCGCTCAAAAAAGCTGAGTTCGTGATGAGGCCGGTAATGTCGCTATTGATGGCCCCCCACGTGTCATCGAAGGCGATCTCATTCATCACACTCGGTGATAGCTCCATGGTCACGTGGGCGACGAAGTTGCGGCCCGGTGCGTTCGTCGCCGTCGAGGAGATGCCGGGAAGGCCCCCCCCTGCGAACAGGCCGCCAGGTTCCGTTGTCGGGACCTTGTCTTGCATGTACCGGGCGAAGGCCTGGACCTTGTTCGTAATTCTCTGGTCAACGCGAATAATTTCCTGGCGGTAATCGTCGGCCGCGCTCTCTGGGACCGTGTAATTCTCTGTCAAAGCGGTCGGATTCAGCGCGCTGTTGGGAGTGAATTTGGAATAGACGTTCTGAATGTACGCCACCGCATTCGCGCTGAAGCACGTCGGGCTGATCTGGTTGTTCGTGATGCAACCCGCCGGCGCCGATGCAGGGTTCAGAGTCGCGATTCCTTGGAAGTTTCCTGTCAGTTCTTGCGGATTCGGAATCGCCAGGATGGACGTGCTGGGCGTTCGCGTTCTGCGGAACTCTTCCGAGAAGAAAAAGAACGTCTTGCTCTTGTCCGTATTGTAGTGATCGGGAATGAAGACCGGTCCGCCGACCGTGTAACCGAAGTCGTTGTAACGGAACGGCGGTCTGACGCCTCCAGCGCCCTTGTTGAAATATTCATTGGCATCGAGAACGTTGTTACGGAAGAACTCGTAGGCATCGCCGTGAAACTGGCTGGTGCCGGATTTGGTCACGACGTTGACCTGGCCGCCGCCGCTCCGGCCGTATTGCGCGTCGTACGTGCTGCGTTCCAGCGTGAACTCCGACAGCGCATCGACGCTGGGAACGTTTAAGAGCGTTGAATTCGAACCGGTGTCGTTGATGTCAGAGCCGTCTACGGTCCAGTTGTTCGACGAGCTGCGCTCTCCATCTACGGAGACCATATCGGTGTTGCTAATCCCGAATCCGATCTGGTCCGGCAGGCCGTTGGCCACGCCCGGCTGGAGAGTCACAAGTTGCTCGAAGTTCCGGTTGTTCAGTTGAAGCTCCCGGATCTGAGTTCCCGTAATGGTCGAGTCCTGCGCCGCGCTCGACGTCTGGATGGGGATCGTCGACGCGGTCACCGTTACTTCTTCGGACACGCTTCCGACCGCCAGTTTCACATTCAGCGTGCGGAGCTCGCCAACGTGCAGGGTCACCCCTCTGGCGATAAATTTCTTGAAACCCGGTCCTGCGACGGTCATGGTATACGTGCCCAGCGGCAGTTCGCTCGCCGTGTACTCGCCGTTCGCATTGGTCTGCACCGTGATTACGTCGCTGTTTGTGTCATTGTTGTGCAGCGTCACCGACGCCCCCGATACTACCGCGCCACTTGGATCCGTGACGGTTCCGGTGAGAGAAGCCGTGATGTTCTGACCAAGGCAGATGAGCGGCGTGAAGAGAACGAGTACGGACAAGCGGAGCAATTTCCCCCGAGCGATTTCGGAAAACACCAGAGCAAAAGAGCGGCAATTCCAGTTCACAAGCACCTCCTGGCGATTGTGCGAGAGGCTGCTATACCCCGAACCCTCCCTACGTGGCACTGAGCTATATAGCAGGGAATCTCTCTTGTCAAGAAGAATTTTCCTTGCCAACCGATCAGAACGTGCTATATGTCCTACATGAAGCTTCGGAAGGCCGACTGCAAGCGCGGTGCCCTCTATAGCAGTATCGAAAGCGGAACAAAACTGCTCTATAGCGGGTAATAGAACTAGGAAGAACAGCTCTATAGCGTGCTACACTTCCAGAAACCATAGAGAGTACGGTTATCCGAAGGCGCGGAGATTGGATGAGCACCAACCACCGAAATGGGGAACCCGCCTATAGGCGGATTCAGAATTCAATCCGTAAACGCATCGATTCAGGGAAGTTGCACCCCGGTGACCTGGTCGAATCGGAGCGCGAACTGGCCAAGATTCACAAGGTCAGCCTGATGACGGCGCGCCACGCCCTGGCGGACATGGCGCGCGAAGGCCTCGTCGAACGCAGGCATGGTGCCGGAACCTTCGTGGCTCCTCCGAAGATTCACTTCAATAAGCTGATGAGTTACACGGAGCAGATGTCCAGCCGCGGTCTTTCGGCTCGCTCAAAGATGATCCGTCTGAGCGCCGACGAGATCGACCCCGAAATTGCGGCTCGGCTCTCGCTGCCATCGTCCAGTCCCCTCGTAATGGTGCAGCGCGTTCGACAGGCGGGCGACGAGCCCTTCGCGTTCGAAACGTGCTACCTCTCGGCTGAGGAATTTCCCGACCTGGCAAGCCCCACGCTCGAGCGCAGCTCTCTGTTTTCGACCCTCGAGGGAGACTACGGCCTCACGCTGGCCTACGCCGACGAAGAAATCGACGCCACAGACGCGGACCAGCGCACGGCCGAACTGCTCTCGATTCCGCGCGGCACTCCGATGCTGCGCATCCGCCAGCTGATCTATTCTACCAAGGGCATGCCGGCAATCTACGTGGTGGGTCTCTACCGTTCCGGCCGCCACACGCTGCTCATTCGGCGATTCCGTTAGCGCGCGTTCGCTCGGATTTCATAGAGGCGATAGGTATGGCCATCGATTCCAGGACGGATACAACGGCGGCGCCCCAGTTTAAATGGGCGATGCTGCGCGAGATTTACGAACAGCCGCGCGCCATCCGCGAGACCATTCAGCAAAACGTAAACGGCGACGCCATCTTTCCCGGCGCGCTGCAGCGGCTCGAGGCCGCGCTCCTCACCTTCAAGAAAATCATCATCGCGGCAAGCGGGTCCAGCCGGCATGCCGGGCTTGCTGGCGAAATCATGATGGAAGACCTCGCGGGAGTTGCCGTCGACGTCGAATACGCGAGCGAGTACTGCTATCGCTCGGCTCATGCGGGCGCCGATCCCATCGTTATCGTGATTTCGCAATCCGGGGAAACCGCCGATACCGTTGCGGCGCTCCGCGAAGCGCTCAATCGCGGCGCTCAAACAGTGGGCATCTCGAACGTCGCCAACACGACCATCACTCGGGAGGCCACCGCTTCCCTGCTCACCTTCGCGGGCCCGGAAAACGCGATTCCCGCAACGAAAAGCTTCACCACGCAGCTCACCATCCTGTACCTTTTCGCGCTATTCCTCGCACGGCGGCGCGGCCGTATGACTTCGGAGGTCACTCGCGTCCACCTCGCTCGTCTCCGCGCGGTGCCGGATCGCATCGAGCAGGCGCTCGGCGCATGGGATACCGCCGCCGCCGAATGCGCCCAGCTCTATCGCAACGCTCAGCCCTTCCTGCTCCTTGGACGGGGCGTGCACTACGCTATCGCTCGCGAAGGCGCGCTCAAGTTGAAGGAACTCTCTTATGTCCAGGCCGAGGGCTTGCCGGCCGGAGAGCTGCGTCACGGCCCGAATGCGCTGGTCGACAGCGAACTGGCCGTGATCGCCATTGCCACGCGAGACGAGGCTGACCCCGATTCCCTTCTTCGTTACAAGGAAACGCTGTCCGTGCTCGATTATGTGAAGGGCCGGGGCGGCAGGGCGATTGCCATCGCGACGGAGGGCGACTGCAACGTGGGCGCGTTTGCGGAGCGCGTGCTCTACGTTCCGCCTGTCACCGAGCTTTTGCTGCCGATCGTGGAGACCGTCCCGCTGCAACTCTTCGCCTACCACTTCGCGGTGCAAAGCGGCTGCGACGTGGACAAGCCGCGGAATCTCGTAAAGGCTGTCGTTAAGGACTAACCGGGCGCTCCCGGCTGACTGCCTCCATCGACTCAGGTTTGCCGGTTAAGCCGGTTTTAAGGTGCTTTTGGCAGCAAACACTTTGCTGTAGTTGCCGCACATTTTTGTTCGCTATTTCTTCGCCTCGAAGCTTCACGTGCGCGAATCCCCAAGCATGTCGCTCAACTAGGAAGAAGCCGATATAATACGGCGGCAGCTTTGTCTGTTGCCTCCAGATGGCCCGGGTGGCGGAATGGCATACGCGGGGGACTTAAAATCCCTTGCCCTTACGGGCGTGCGGGTTCGAATCCCGCCCCGGGCACCAGCTCCCACCAATTCGTTGCGCGTTAAGATCAGATAACTGTTGAAGTTCCGGGAGACGAGGCCAGTCGGCGGAGGCTCTGGAGAAGCATGGGGGCGCCTTCACTTTTGGCAACGAAAGCCTCGATCCCGACGTCCCGCGCCGCTTCCTCGAGGGTCGGTGTCACGTAGGACGTGAACATCAGCAGGCGCGTGCGCGGCACCAACCTCCTCAGTTGTCGCGCCGCCTCGATCCCGTTCATCACCGGCATCGACAGGTCGAGCACCACTATGTCCGGCTTCATCTGCGTTGCGGCAGAAACTCCTTCCGCCCCGTTTGCCGCCTCTCCACAGACCTGCCATTCGAGTTCGTGCTCGATGGTCCAGCGCAAGCTTTTTCTTACGTACGCGTTATCGTCGACAATCAGAACCTTTTGCACGGAAGCCCCCAGCGGACCTAGGAGGGGGTTAGGCCCTTTGCTGCGAGAAGTCTCCCTGATTGCAGAAAGCCGAGCCATAGGGTATTCGTGGTAGGTTCGCAACTCCAGTTCGCGTAACGCGCAGTGCATTCCGTCAGCTAGCGAGTCAAGGAACCCCGCAAGATCCCCTGCGAGTTGCACATGGCATCCGCTTGCGTTTCCTGCAGAGGCTGGCTTAAACCGTTGCATTCGTTATCTCCAGCACGCTTGAGCGGCAGCCACAGAGATGCTGTGCGCCGGGGAGGAGTGGGGTATGAATATCTCGCGAGGTGAACGGATTCGTCTGATTGGATTGCTGTTGTTGCTGGCGGCCTTCGGGGCTCTTGCGAGGTGGTTCGCGCCCGAACGAGGCAGGGACGCGTTCTTGCCGGGTGTTCACGCATTCACTGTTAACCATGGGCGGCGCGCGGTAGAATCTGGGCGCTTTTTGCGGAGGATATTCGTGAGAAACGGATTGGCGCGCTTCATTTCGAGTTTTGCAACCTTCGCGTTGTGTATTTTCGCACTGGCACCAAAGCTGGCGGCCCAGACCCTGAAACCGGACACGCTGAAGGGAATGAAATGGCGACTGGTTGGGCCGTTTCGTGGTGGACGAGTGCTCGCGGTCGCAGGAGTGGCAGGCGACGGAAACACCTTCTACTTCGGATCGGTGGCGGGTGGCGTCTGGAAGACGACAAGCGGCGGCCTGCAGTGGACGTCGATCTTCGACAAGGAGCCGGTTTCCTCGATCGGGGCCATTGCGGTGGCGCCGTCCGATCCCAACGTCATCTACGTAGGCACGGGCGAAGCCTGCATTCGCGGAAATATCTCGTTTGGGGACGGGGTCTACAAATCCATCGACGCAGGAAAAACGTGGACGCACCTGGGCCTGGACGACACGCGCCACATCGGCCGCGTGATCGTCGATCCGCACAATCCGGACATTGTTTTGGTCGCGGCTTTGGGCCACGCATACGGCTCGAACGAGGAGCGCGGGGTTTTCCGTTCGACGGACGGCGGAAAGCACTGGGACAAAGTTCTCTACAAGGACGACAAAACGGGCGCGATCGACATCACCTTCGATCCCGACAATTCTCACATTCTGTATGCAGCTCTCTGGCAGGCCATGCGCACGCCATGGAGCCTGGACAGCGGCGGCATCGGCAGCGGCCTGTATAAATCGACGGACGGCGGCGCAACCTGGAAGCAACTCACGGGACACGGGCTGCCGGATGGCGTCCTGGGCCGAATTGGCGTCGCCGCGGCGCCGGGCAGTTCGCGCGTCTACGCGCTGATTGAAGCCAAAGAGGGCGGGCTTTTCCGTTCCGACGACGCGGGCGAGACCTGGAAGAAACTTGATGACGACCACCGTTTCACGCAGCGCGCCTGGTATTTCACGCACATTTTTGCCGATCCGAAGAACGCGGACGAGGTCTACATCCTCAACTCGGGAATGTACCGTTCGACCGACGCGGGCGTCACCTTCAATACCATCAACGCGCCGCATGGCGACCGGCACGGCCTCTGGATCGATCCCACGGATACGGATCGCATGATCGAGGGCGACGATGGCGGAGCGACGGTGACGACCAACGGCGGCAAGACGTGGACGACGGAAGACAATCAGCCGACGGCGCAGTTCTATCACGTTGCCACCGACAATCAGTTCCTCTACCGCCTGTACGGCGCGCAGCAGGACAACTCAACCGTATCGATCGCGAGCCGCAGCGACCAGGGAGCCATTACGGACGCGGATTGGTACGACGTGGGCGGCGGCGAGAGCGGATTCGTGGTTCCCGATCCGCGCAATCCAAACATCGTCTATGCGGGATCGTACGACGGCTTGATCACGCGGTTCGACAAGAAAGACGGCCAGGAACAGGACATCTCGGCCTGGCCGCTGAATCCGATGGGGCACGCGGCAGCGAAGCTCGTTCACCGTTTCCAGTGGACCGCGCCCATCGCGGTCTCGCCGCAAGATCCGAACGTGATCTATCACGGCGGGGAAGAACTGTTCAAAACGAGCGACGGGGGGATGAGCTGGACCGCCATCAGTCCCGATCTCACGCGCAACGACAAAAGCAAACAGCAGTCGAGCGGCGGCCCGATCACGCAGGACAACACAAGCATCGAGTACTACGACACGATCTTCGCCATCGCTCCGTCGCCGCTGCAAGCCGGCGAGATCTGGGTCGGCACAGACGACGGCCTCGTTCAGCTGACGCGCGATGACGGCGCGCACTGGACGAACGTGACGAAGGAAATTCCCGACTGGAGCATGGTCAGCCTGATCGATCCTTCGCACTATAATGCGGGAACCGCGTGGATAGCAGTCGATCGTCACCGGCTGGATGATTTCAAGCCATACATTTACAAGACCACGGAATACGGGAAGCAGTGGACGGAGCTGGTCAACGGGATTCCGGATAATGCATACGTCCACGTGGTGCGCGAAGATCCGAAGCGCAAAGGGTTGCTCTTCGCCGGAACGGAGACGGGAATTTACGTCTCCTTCGACGACGGTGCGAATTGGCAGTCGCTTCAGATGAATCTTCCGCAGACGCCGATCGACGACCTGGTGGTGCACGGCGACGATCTGGTGGTGGCGACGCACGGGCGCGCCTTCTGGATTCTGGACGACATCGATCCGCTGCGACAGCTCGACCCGAACACGCAGAGCAAAGACGTCTACCTCTACGCGCCGGAAACGGCCTACCGCACACGGATTTTTTCTTTCCCTGTCCGTGGCATGAGCGCCGGTGAGAATCCTCCGTCCGGGGCGGTCTTCGATTACTGGCTCAAGGATGTTCCGAAAGACGCAATTACCCTGGAAATTCTCGATGGGCAGGGAAAGGTGGTGCGCAAACTGTCGAGCAAGAAGCCCAAGGAAGAGGCGGGGGCGGAAGAGAATCCCTTCGGGCGGGCGAGCGCCGAGTCCATTCCAGCCGAGAAGGGACTCAACCGCTTCGTTTGGAATCTGCGTTACGAAGCAACGACGAAGGTTCCCGGGCTCGTGGTCTGGGGAGGATCTGGAGAGGGGCCGATGGCCGTTCCCGGAAAATATCAGGCGAAACTGATCGTGGCGGGCAAGGATTACACCGTGCCGTTCGAGTTGAAAGAAGACCCGCGCGTGCCGGTGACGCAAGCCGATCTCGAGAAGCAGCTCGAGCTTGGCTTGAAGATTCGCGACCGCGTCAGCGAGGCGCATCAGGCGGTGAATGAAATGAAGGAAGTGCAGAGCGAGATTGCCGGGTTGAAGAAACGGCTGGCGGACGATCCCAAGGCCAAGCAGGCGCTAACCTCGGCCGACGATCTCAACAAGAAAATCGAATCGATCGAAGCGGGGCTCGTGCAGTTGAAATCGAAATCCGGAGAGGACTCGCTCAACTTTCCGATCATGCCCGCGGACCAGTTGCAGGGGCTTCTGAGCACCGTGGACAGCGCAGACGATGCTCCCACGGCGCAATCCTACACCGTCTACGACCGGCTGAACGGCGAGATCACACCGCCGCTCGAACAATGGGCGGAAACGAAGAGCAAGGACGTGCCGGCGCTGAACAAAGAAATATCGAAGGCCGGAATCATGGTGATCGCAATCACGCCGCCGAAGGAGGACTAGCTATCGGCGGTTTCTCTCCTCGTTCGTGCGAGAGTGTGACTTCGGAGGGCGTGCAAAAAGACCGAACCAGACTTCAGGGGTTAAAACCCCCGAAGAAGAGGCGCCAGTTGCGGCGGGGTTGAAAACCCCGCCCTTCCACCGAGAGCGAACGCCCCGCGGCTCACTATTTGGCGTCGATGGCGTCAAGCTGGCCGTATTGTGAATACGGCGCGCGTCGCGCTATGATTTTGCGAGATGGAGAATGACGACAAAGAGCTGAAGCGTCCCCTCACCTACTGGATCGGTGAAGGGGCGGGATGGCTTCTGCGGCATGTGGTGAGCGGGCTGGCGGCGACGAGAATCACGCCGAACACGTTCACGTTCCTGGGGACGGCTGTGAATGCGTGGGCGGCGGCCCTTTTCGCCATGGGCGAGTTTCATCGAGCCGCTGCCGTGCTTTTTCTTGCCGGCTTTCTCGATATGGCGGATGGGCAAGTGGCACGCCGCGTTGGCCGCGTGACAGCCTTCGGCGCTTTCCTCGATTCCACGCTCGACCGCTATTCCGACCTGGCGCTGTATATGGGCCTCGTCGTCTATTACACGCTGATCGGGCGCACCTTTTATATGGTTCTGGCAGCGGTGGCCATGGCGAGCTCGTTCATGGTGAGCTATTCGCGGGCGCGCGCGGAGTCGCTGATTCCCTCGTGCAAAGTTGGATTCATGGAGCGGCCGGAGCGGCTGGTTCTGCTGATTATCGGGGGCGTGTTCGCGAAAATGGCGCCCGTGCTGTGGGTGATTGCGACGCTTTCGACCATGACGGTGATCCACCGCGTGGTCTACACCTGGCGGGAATTGCGGGCGGGACGCGGTTTGCCGGAGCCGGAAGTTTCCGCCACGTCCTGACGCGCGCGCTTTCGGAAAGAGTCTTCCACCGGTCCCGCGATAATTTCCTGTACTCTCCAGCGAAGCGCATCCACATCTCCGGGCGAGAGCCCTGCCGTATCGATCGTATCGTGCAAATGAACCGTGATCTTGCCGGGATAGAGCATCCAATTCCCCGTTTGAAAGAATTCGTATGCGCCGACGATGCTCATCGGCACGATGGGAACTCCATACCGCTGCGCGATACGGAAAATCCCTTTCTTGAATTCGTGGACGTGGCCGTCGCGCGTCCGCGAGCCTTCCGGAAACGCGATGAGGCTGATGCCGGAATCGAGCGCTTCTTTGGCGCGCCTGGTCATCGTTTCCAGGCCCTCGCGCGAGGGATTGTCTGGAACAGGAATATTTCCGAAGCGGCCCATCATCCAGCCGTAGATGGGCACTTTGAAGTGCGACTCGAGCTCGAACCCGCGCACGAACTGCGGAATCGCCGAGTAGATGATGAACGGGTCGAAAATATTCACATGGTTGCAGATGAAAATGCTCGTCCGGTCGGGATGGAAGCCCGGCGAGCGACGTACTTCGAATTTCACGCCCGCGATACGGAGGATGTTGCGGAAGAAAGCGCGCTGCGGCCAGTCGTCCTTGCGCGGATCGACAAAGATACCCAGCAAAACGAGGAGCGTGCCCACCACGGCGAAATGGATTCCGCTTGCGGCCCACAGCAGCGCCGATCGCACAGTGAGATAGATCTTCTTCATCGCGCGCACTTTCTCACACGAACACGTCCAGCGCGCCCGGCACAATTTCAAGCGAGCGGCAACGGAGACGAAGAATCTCGCCGTCCACCAGAACGTTGACCGGGCCGCTCAGATCGAACTCGACGCGACTGGCAGACGCGCGGGACGCAAGCGGGTGTTCGATGTGAGTCCCCGTAAACAACCTCGGAAAGGTGCGGATCAGGCCGATTCGGCCGATCGGGCTCCAGCGCACGTATTCAATCGCTCCGTCGGTGGGATCGGCCCTGGGCGCGATCATCATTTTCCCGCCCGTAAATTTGCTGTTGCTGAAGGTGAGAAAAAGGCAGGGACGGCGATCCCATTCTCCGGCGTCGAGCCGGTGCGGAAACGAATGATATTCGAGCTGCACGAGGCGCGAAAACACGCCGAAAATGTAGCCCAGTTGGCCGGCGCTTTTGAAGCGACGGTTGGTCACTTCACCGACGTCGGCAGGAAAGCCCAGGCTCACGAGATTCAACGAATATATCTCGCCCTCGGCGTGACGCAGGCGAATGAGATCGCAGCGGCGACGGCTGCGATTTTCAATCGCGTCGATGGTGTGCGCGAATCCGCGGGCCGTGAAATCCTTCAGGAAAGAATTGCCGGTGCCGAGAGGAAGAATCGCGAGCGCGGGCCGCTCGCCCGCCAGGGCCTGCGGAAAAAGACCGTTCACGACTTCGTAGGAAGTACCATCGCCTCCGACAGCGAGGAAGTTTCGGAACCCTTTTTCGTAAGCGCGGCGCGCAACCTCGATTGCGTCGCCCGGTCCAGTGGTCCGCACCACTTCCAGATCGGCGCTCGTTTGGCGAACGAGGTTCAGCGCCGAATCCGCGAGCCGGCCGGAGCGGCCTCCGCCAGCCGCCGGGTTGACAATGGCGAAGAAGCGCAGGTTCATTGTAGAGGACTTCTCGCACTTCGATTCACGGGCGCGAACTTCACAGGCGCGAACATTACAGCGGAACCACCGAATCGCGGCTCACGCTCGCTCGAATCTGTTCCGCCAGCTCGCCCCTTTTGATTTTCATCGATGCCGTGCGAGGAAAATCGTAATCCCACGGCAGATAGCCGTGGACGCGCTTGTAATTGGCGAGGCGGCGGTTGCAGTCGGAGAGGCTCGCGACAATGTCGGGCGCGAGTTTGCTTCCGACCTCCGGATGAACGACGAGCACAAGTTGTTCACCAACCATCGAGCGTGCCGGCCAGACGTAGTTGGCCGCCATCACGCAGAATTCTTTCACGGGAAGGCGCTCGAATGCGGATTCGATGTCCTCGGGATAAATATTCTTCCCTTCTTCCGTGACGATCATGTTTTTCTTGCGGCCGAAGAGCTGCAAATGGCCGTTCGCGTCCATGCGCCCGAGGTCTCCGGTCATCAGCCATCCGTCGACGATCGTTTCCGCCGTCATCTCGGGATCGTCGAGATATTGCAGCATCGTCGTGGCGCTTTTTGCCGCGACTTCGCCGATGCCCTCCGAGTCGGGATTCAGGATGCGCAGTTCGACCCCCGGAAGGGGCTTGCCTACCGTGTCGGCGCGAAACGGCTTCAGATCGTTCACGGTGAGCACGGTGCAAGCTTCGGTGAGGCCGTAACCGTTGGCGACGGGAATGCCGAGGTCGTAAAAAAATTGCAGCGTGGCCGGCTCGATAAAAGCTCCGCCCGTGATCAACGCGAGGAGCTCTCCTCCGAAAGCTTCGTGCACCGCAGGCAACAACACGCGGCTCAGTTTCAGATTTGGGCGTTTGCGGGTGAGCCGCTTGTTGATTGCAATCGACCGGTCGAGCAGGAAGCGCTTTGCTGGGGACAGCGCGTCGAACCTCTCGCGCAGGCCGCGCTCGAGATTCTTGATGATTGCGGGGACGAGCGTGACGTAAGAGATGCGATAGCGCACAAAGGCGTCGCGCACAAATTCAGGACGCAGCGTGCGAAGATGCACCACGCACGCACCGCAGACGAACGGCCCGATGAAGCCAACCATGAAATCGATCGCGTGGTTCGTGGGCAGAATGCTCAAATAGCGGACTCCCGGCCAGAACGGGTACCAGGCGGTGAGCGACTTGCACTGCTCGAGATAATTTCCATGCGTCAGCACGCAGCCCTTCGGACGGCCGCCCGTTCCCGACGAGTAGACGATGCATGCTGCATCTCCGCGCCCGCGAGTTACAGGCTGCGGCGCGCGGGCGTCGCGAAAATCCTCCCAGCGGTGCGCGCCTGCAAGGTCCGCGCCCGCTGGAGCTTCTGTCACCAGGACGAATCGTGTCGCGATCTGGCTGAACGCGGCGCATTTCATGATGGCGCGCCAGAGGTGGTATTCGACGATCAGAAATTCGGCGCGCGAATGCGCCAGAAGCTTCAGTTGCTCGTCGGCGGGAAGCTTGTAGTCGAGCGGCACCAGAACGCCGCCGCAAAGGAAAACGGCGTACGCCGAAATCAGCCATTTCGATTGATTCGTCATCAGGATTGCGCAGCGCGTGCCTCCGGCGAGCTCGGCGCGTTGCAGGGCGCTGGCGAGCGGCAGCGCGGCTTCCTTGAATTCGCGGTAGGTGAGGCGGACATTCTCGCGCTCGCGGTCGGATTCGATCAGGCACGTTTCGCTTGGCCACTGATCCAAAGCCGCGCCAAGCGCTTCCCCCAGCGAGTTGTATTTGTCTAGATCGAGCATCACAGGCGGGCGTGGATGCGTTCGGCCAAGGTGCGGAAATCGGAGACGCCCTGAAGCTCGTAGTCGGGCAACTCGATGTGGAAGTGCTGTTCGAGGCGCGTCAGCAGATCGAGCGCCTGCAGGCTGTTGATGCCGAGCTTCTTGAAAAAGTCGTCGTCGGGACGCAGATCGCCCTGCGCCACGTTGAAATGCTTCGCGGCCAGCTGAAGGATCTGGTCCGTAGTTTGGTCGAGCGGCGTCATAAGCCTTTATCTTGCCACAAACGTTCTATTCCTTCCCGATCAGGGCAAGTATGGTAACGGATCGGCGCTTTCCACAAACTTCCGCAGCCCCGCTTCAACCGCCGGGCGCGTGAAAAGCTCGCAGAAAATGTCGATCTCGCGCCGGAGCTCCTCGCGCGGAATCGGCTTGATGAAACGCTTGGCCGCGATCGCCGTTCCGCGATCGAATTTGCCGATCTGCGCCGCGGTCGTCCGCGCGACGCGAAGGACATCGCCCTCTCCTGTGACCTGGCTCACGAACCCAAGCGACTGCGCCTTACTTGCATTGATGCTCCGGCCGGTCAGCAGCAAGTCGCGAACCGCTGCGTTGCCAACGTCGCGTTTGAGGCGGGGAATGCCGCCGAACCCGGGAATCAGACCGAGCCGCAGCTCGGGAAAACAGAAACGCGCCATCTTGTCGGCGATGATCAGATCGCAAGTGAGCGCCAGTTCGAAGCCACCGCCAAACGCGACGCCGTGGACGGCCGCAATGGTGGTCAGCGTACTCTCGTCTAGCGCGTTCATCACGGCGTGGATGCGCTCGAGAAAATCCCGCACGCCCTTTGCACGCGCCTGCGCATCGAGCGCCTGCGATTCGCGATACAGCTCGCGCAAATCGGCGCCTGCACAGAACCCTTCTTTGCGCGCGCTGGAAACGATCAACGCGCGTGAATCGCGCTCAGCGGATTTCAGCTCGGCGACGAATTGCTCGAGCTCCGCAAGCGCCAGCGAGCCTATCTCGTTGCAAGGCGCGCGATCGAGCACCAAGTCGACGACGCCATCGTTCAAGTGCCACGAAAGAGCTTTCCCGCGGAAGGCTTTCATCCGGGCTTCTTCTGATACATCTCTTCGATTTCGGTGGCGCAGCGCGCTACAATCGCGTCGCGTTTCAATTTGCCCATCGTGGTCACCAATCCGTTTTCGACACTGAACGCTTCGGCAACGATGCGGAACGCGCGAATCTGCTTGTAGTGAGGCAAGCCGGCGTTGACCTCGTCGATGGCGACTTGCACAACCGAGGGCTTCAGCCCGTTCAATGAATTCCCCGTCAACAAAACGCCGAGCGAGCTGCGCTGGTTGCCGACAAGCACGATCTGCTGAGCCCCAGGCAGCAGACTTGCCAGCTCATTTTCAAGCGGCTCCGGAGCTACATTGTGACCTGAACTGAGAATGATCAGGTCCTTCGCGCGGCCGGTGATGCGCCAGTTGCCGTTCGCGTCCGCTTCCCCCAAATCCCCGGTGTGGAACCAACCGCCTTCCAGGGCCTTGGCTGTTTCGGACGGTCGCTGCCAATATCCGGGGAAAATGTTCGGCCCGCGCACAAGAATCTCGCCGCTCTCCGAAGTGGTCATTTCGATTCTGGGAATCGAGGGGCCGACACGTCCCGGTTCGACGTGCCCTGGATCGTCCAGCGTGCAAATCGCGGTCGTCTCCGTGAGGCCGTAAACCTGCAGAACAGGGATGCCCAGCATCATGAAAAAAAGCTGTGTTTCGCTGGAGAGCGGCGCCGAGCCACAAATAAGGGCCTTCAAGTTCCCCCCTACAACGCCTTTGCGAATCGCCGGAAATATCGTCCGTTTCGCCAACGCCAGAGCGAGCGAGTCGATCAGCCCGGCGCGCCCCACGCGTCCCGCGAGGTAAGCTCGCTCGGCGCCGGAGAGCACTGCCGCAGCAATGCCGCCGCGTTGCTGAACCGTCTCCTGAATTTTCCTGCGCACGCGTTCGAGGAAAATCGGGACGTTGATGAAGTAGTCCGGCTCGGCGATCTTCAGTTCCTCCGAAAGCTTCGTGAGATCGGTAGAAAGCGCCAAAACGCTGTTGCGCGAGAGCGCCGTCAGCAGAAGGATCCACGAAGCCGCGAAGCAGAACGGTCCGTAGTGGAAGATTCGGTCCGGCGCGCCGCTCTTGCCATCGCGAACGCCCATCAATTGATCGAGGCGGCCGTTCGTGCAAGGAAGCATGTGGTTGACGTTGCCCGCGTTGAGCACGACGCCTTTCGGTTCGCCCGACGTTCCCGACGTGTAAATGATCGTCAGAGGGTCTGAAGCAGCATGATGATGCGGCGCGCCAGTAGCGGCCGGCCCTGCATCGGCAAATACAGACTCGACCAGCGTGATCGCCGGCGCACCGGCCCAATGCTTCTGAATTTCTCCGCCCAGAGCAGCGTCGAAACAGAAAATTCGAGCGGGCGTTGAGTCCTTGAGCATCGCCGCCAGTTCAACCGGCGCTTGCCGCGCGTACAACGGCACAACGACAATGCCCTCCGACATCAACGCAAGATCAAGCGCGGCCCAGCGGACGCTATTCGGCGCGAGCAACGCGCATCGATCTCCCGGGGTCAATCCCTGCTGGCGCAGAAACCTTCGCGCCTTTCCGACCTGCGCGAGAAGGCTGGCACCGGAAACGTCGACACTTCCGGCATTTCGAATTTCCCGCAGAACGGGAGCGTTGCCGGCGCTTTGCAGACGATCGAAAATGTTTTCCAGGAACGTCATCGATTCGGCTCGGTCCCCAACGAATACGCTATTTCGTTTCCCACGATAATTCCGGAATGGCGCTAGGCGAGCGTCGATTCGTGCCGCTCGATCAACGCGCGCAAGAGCGGGTTGAGCGGGGGAAGATAATCCTCCCAACTCAAAACGCCGCTGCGAACCGGGAACTCGGGATAGTCGCGCGCCACTTGTTCTTCGAAATAGGTCCCCATGCGCGACATCATCTGCAGGTTGCGCACTACGACTCGGCCGCTGACACAACGGATCTGGTCCGCGTCCGCATCGAGCGCGCGAAGCGCAAGAGGAATCTTGTCCTCGAGCTCAGCATCGTCGACGGTCATCAGGAGATGGTCGTGACCACGCTCGTGCATGAGGTTGCGAATGCGCTCGTCCATCGTCACGCCCGCGGAAGGCACGCCCGCCGGCATGGAGGTGACGATGGCATGGTACCGCGAGGACAGAATGCGGCTGGAGGCGCGCAAGACGCTCACCAGCTCGAACATATTGTAGCGATCTGAAGCGAAAACAGGGGCGCCTCCCATTTTCTCCGACATGCGTTCGCACGCGTCGCGATCAAGCATTTCCATCGCGATCAGAACGGGAAACGCGGCACGATCCTTTCTGTAATTCTGCACGCCCGTGGCCATTGATGAGAGATAGCGCCCGTACGCGGCATCCACGTTGCGCCCCGAACGATGGAAATAAATCGTGCGGTAATGACTCTTCTTGTACGCACCGAAAAGTGAATGAGCGAGCCACTTTCCGACAGACGGCTTCACCGGCCAGAAAAAAGGATTGATGGGGCAGATCGCCAGAACCGGCGTCGTGCCGTCCCAACCGGCGTCGAGCAGGGCCTTGCGGCCGAATTCGGGCCCCAGCGGTTCGAAGGTCCAGGCGGTGTCGGCTCCCAGTTCCGAGCGAATTCCCAGTTTGCCGAGAACGGACTGCGATTCGCGATTGCGCGTGATGATCAGCGAGTCGCTGCAAAATCGCTTGCACATTTTTTGCAGGAACGGATCCATGGCCCCCGCTTCGCCGCCGTAGGCGACGCTCAGCTTGTTCTGCGCCGCCGCGATACCCAGCGCGCCAATCATCATATTCGCCAGGGCGTTGGCGAACTTACTTTTGAACATCGAGCCTTCGCACGCGATCACGCCGTGCTGCTTGCGAATCTCCGAATGCAGAAAGGGCGGATAGACATCCGGCAGATAAACCTGCCGCGCATTCTCGAAGTAGCCTCGCGTATATTCGAAATTCTGAGACATCACGCTCAGCTCGATGTTATCCGCTCCGAGAATCCTGCGGATCTGACGCACGATTTCCTGCACGCGCACGTCCGATCCTGTGTTTCGCGTGCCGTTGTACCCGGCCAAAAGAAGCTTCAGTTTCTTGCCGGACTTCCACTTTTCGCCCGCGCCGAGCATCCACTCGAATTTGTTCAGCTCGATGAGGCCGGCGACCCAAAGCTCGAGGAAAACGTCGGTGTCGAGCATCAGCGTGCGTCCTGCGCGGCGGCGCGAGCGGGCCAGTCGCGATACGGGTAGGCGAAACGATTTTCGCGGCTGAAGCGGAGCAAGGGATAGCAATATTGAGAGAACAGAGCGGGCCGACGGCCCATCTCGGCAACGGCGCGTCGATTGTCGAACACCGTGTTCCAGATGAGATAAGGGAGGAACACTTTCAGGAGAGTTGCGAGCCCGCCAACCTTACCGGCCCTGCCGGCAAGAGCGTCCACGATTTTCGAAGACGGCGCTTCGAGCCGCGGAGCAAAAATCGGCGGGCGCTTGCCTTGCGCTTTCGCCAGGGCGTCCGTCAACGCCGCAAATGTCTCGGAATCCACTCCTGAGGAAAGATGATACGTGTCGTGGGCCGGATTCGGTTTTTGGTGCAACGTGGCGATCGCGTCCGCCACGAAATCGACCGGCACAATATCAATTTTGTCCGTGGGGCGGAAGGGCAGCACGGGAAGCCCTGCGAGAAACACGAACGCGCGGACCATGTCGAATTGATTCGTTTCGGGGCGGCGGCTGTCTCCCAGGACGATGCTGGGCCGAAATATCGTAAAGGGAATGCCGGAGAGCAATTCGCGGATCATGTGCTCGCAGAACTTCTTGGTTCGCGCGTACGGGTCGTAGTCCGACAAATTCCAGTCGATGGAAGAGTCTTCCTGAATCACTTCGTCTGAGCGCTTGCCCGCCACGGCGACGGTGCTGACGTGACTCAAGCGCCGAAGGCCGTGATCGTCGCGCGCGCGCGTGGCGAGTTGAATCACCTCCAGCGTGCCGCGCAGGTTGACGTTGAGGCAGCTTTTCTCCGACTTGCGATTCAGCGACGCCGCGCAATGAATCACCGAGTCGGTGGTCTTCACCAGCCGCGCGTAGTCGTCCTCGCCGACGCCAAATCGTGGATTCGTGATGTCGCCGAGAAAGATGCGGATGCGCGCTTGCAGAAACCGCTCGAACTGCTCGAAATCCATGTGCAACTGGAGCGCCCGCCAGAGCCGCTCCTGCGCTTCCTGCGTGCTGCGCGCGCGCACAAGAAGATTGAGCGGATCGGAGTGGTCCGCGAGCAAATTCGCCGTAACGTGGGCGCCGATGTAGCCGGTCGAGCCGGTCAGGAAGATAGGCACAGTTCTTCGATCTTAATCCGCCGGGCCGGACGCGCTTTCAGACAACTCCTTGGGAGCATCCTCCGCCCGCGCTGCGAGAGGCACAATTCTGCGCGGGCGCGATTCCGGCTGGCGGCCTTCGAGGAGAGGATAACACCACTTGCGCAGCGCCGGAATGTGGACGTTGATCCAATAGTCCCACCAGTCGAGCGAACGCACGTCGTAGCCGAAAGTCCCGCGCTCGGCCGGCGCCAGCGCGGCGTTAAGGCGCTCGATGTTGGCGGCCTCGAACACGTGATCGTTGAGCAGGATGAACGGCTCGAACAGTTCGATGAGTTTGATGACTTTGTCCAGTTCCCGTTCGCGCCTCGCCAGTGGCGGCCGCACGAACGGAATCCCCTCCACACTGCGATTGATCGCCTGCACGATCACCTTTTGAGCCGGGGCGGAAAGCGTTTCATATCGCGCTTTAGACACCGGAATCGCGTCGAACTTTGCGCGAATGCGATGCTGAAACTTATCCTGCGCGCGGTAGAACTTCCGGTGTCCCAGCCCGGTAAGCTCGATGGACCGGCGCATATCGCAGGGATTCGTTACGGAACTAGCCATTTGGTACACGCGCGCGTGAGTTCTCGAAACGAGAGCCGCTGCGATCAGCGTCATGCCCCGGCACAAAAGGTCAACGGGAATCAAATCCAGACACTTCTTTTCGTTTGTGGGCAATTGTCGGAAGAACGTGCCCAGCAAATAGGAAAGCGAGGCGGACGTATTGACGCCTTCGTTCCATCCGAGAAACGGTTTCTCGATCGACGACTCCACGATCGCCGGCCGCACCACGGCAATCGCCGCGCGAGGATTGGCGTCCAGGAAATTGCGAATCAGCGACTCTGCGAGGCTTTTCGTGAACGTGTACGTGTTCGGCCAGCCTAACTCGCTCGCGCGTTCCATGCCTGCATTCGTCAGCGTCTGCCGGACCCAGCGAAGCCGGTTTTTGCGGATCTGGTTGTCGAGGGCAGCGCCCTGCAGATCCTTTGCGGCGTGCTCCTTACCCAGGGCCGCGTGCCGAAGTTCTTCGGCCACCTCGGGCGATTCCGCGCGGGCCTCGGTTTCACGCACGAACGCTTCGAGGCGCTGCCATTCCGTTTCCGCGTTGAAATCCGGCAGGCCCAGCGGCGTGTAGTTTTTCGACAGTTTTTCGAGGGCGCGCCCGTCGCGGCGCCCGGCGACATAACACGT
>Ga0335072_10003118_pt1 | contig 25132 bp, 20 predicted proteins | sample Lox_Sample_21_FD_206725 | JGI IMG/M metagenome (GOLD analysis project Ga0335072, IMG submission 206725) | Soil microbial communities from Loxahatchee National Wildlife Refuge, Florida, United States - Lox_Sample_2.1 | ecosystem: Environmental > Terrestrial > Soil > Wetlands | place: USA... | reverse complement strand
TAGCCCCAGATCGGATAATCTTCGGGATCGGCTTCGGCCAGGCGCTCGGAATCGCGATAGCCCTCGAACACGGCCTTCAGCACCGGCGTGGGAGAAGAGCCGACGGTTCCGTTGTTCAAATAGATTTCGTCTTCGGGAATGAGAAACAGTTTGCGGACTTGGGTCCAGTAGGCCTCTTCGTCGGTGTTGTACAGATCGCGATCGGGCAACGTGAGGGCGGATTGCGAAAAAATGTCCTGGCAAGGTTCGGGCAACGGAACGCCGGCCAAAGCGGCCACACCGGCGAAGGACGAAAGAAATCCACGGCGATCGATCATTTTTTGCCTCCCCTGGAATGCTTCGCGGATTCTAACGCGAAACGGCGGCAAACTGCAGGCCAGCGCGAGGAGCCGTTTTTTGTGATTACACGGCGAGCGCTATACTGGCGGCTCACGAGGTGGGGGTGAAGGTGGCGCAGTTATTCGGAGTGGCAGACTTTAGAGCTTGCGGAAAAAGTCGCCAAGCAATTCCTCAGGGGCTAAAGCCCATTGCAAGCAGAGCGGTTATGTCGGAGCTAAAGCTCCGACCCCCATTGCGAGACACCTTTTTCCGCAAGCTGTTTAGCGTCCGATCCGCCGCGGTTTTTGGGATTTTCGTGTGCGCAGCGTTGGCACAGAATCCGCGTGGGGCACTATGGGGAACAGTGCAGGACGCAAGTGGCGCGCGCGTGGCGAACGCCAAGGTGGTGGTCAGCAGCGCCCAGTTAGCGATTTCCCGTGAGGCCAAAACGGACAACCGTGGCGACTTCCGTGTAGAGGAACTGCCGCCCAGCACGTTTTCGATCACGGTAAATGCGCCGGGGTTTGCCGAAGCGCACGCGCAAGTGTTGATCGCGATCAGCTCGGTGAACCGGGTGCTGGTGACCTTGCAGCCAGCGGCGCTGGCGCAGAAGGTGGTGGTGACGGGCACGCCGTCGATCACCATGCAGCCGCTGGACACGACCAGCGCGGTGCATCAGGCGGTAGTATCCAGGCAAGATTTACAGACGATTCCGTTGGCGGCACGCAGTTTTGCCAACATTGCGTATCTTGCCCCGGGCACGGAACCGGTCGAGCCTTCCGATCCAACCAAGGCGCGCATCACCGCGGTGTCCACGGGCGGCAGTTCGGGACTGAACAACGAACTTTCCGTGGATGGTGGAGACAATTCCGACGACTACATTGGCGGCTTCCTGCAGAATTTCTCGCCCGACAGCATTCAGGAATTCGCGTTCCGGACGGCGCAGGAAAACGCAGACACCGGGAGAACCACGGCGGGCTCGGTGGTGATTACCACGCGCAGCGGCACCAACACGTGGCACGGGGAATTTTCCGTGTATGATCGCGCAGCTGCGCTGAACGCGCGATTCTCGATCGATAATCCGGCGCCTAATCCTAAGCAGCCGTTTTCTCGACAGAATTACGTAGGCACGCTGGGCGGGCCGATCGTGAAAGACAGAGTATGGTTTTTCACGTCGCTGGAATACGTCCATGAGGACGCCAGCATTGCCTACAGCAACGCGAGCGCGACGCAATTCAACGCGCTGGCCCAGCTCGCAGCGATGGGATTGATTCCCGGGGTGAGCTCGATCACTTACCCGAACTTCGTGCCGGTGCCGTTTCGCGATTATCTGGGGACACTGCGTTTCGACTGGGCGCAATCGGAGCGCTCGCGGTGGTTTTTGCGCTGGGGGATGGACACCTACACTACGCGAAATGCTCTGGTGCAGCAGGGCGCGCTGCCATCGACCGGAGTCACCTCACACAACAATTACTTCAACGGGGTGATCGGCCAGCAGGAGCAGTTTTCGCCGACGTGGATTGGCTCCCTGGTGCTGGAATACAGCGAACTACACCTGACCCAAACGCGCAACTCCGATCTAGGTTTTGCGTTGGCGTTTCCTTTTACCAGCACATCGAGCGTGATCAGCGGCTTTGAAACTTATGGAGACAATCAATTCATCACCGGCATCGCGGACTTTCCGGTGCTGCGCAATCAGGAAAAATATCAGTTGCGCTATGACGTCACGCACACGATGGGTCACCACGCGGTGCAATTTGGCGTGAATTTCATTCACGAGCCGGTGTTGAGTGGTGCGCTGACGGGCAATGCGGAAACGCTGATCACCTTTCCGCAAGATCCTACGTATTACCTGGCAAATTCCGCGCAGTTCCCGATCGACTACGCCGCGGGGAGCGTGTTCACATCCGCAAACGACGGGAGCTTTTCGCAAAATGTGCAGCGACTTGGGCTGTATGCGGAGGACTCATGGCGCATTACACCGAGCCTGACGATGAATTATGGGTTGCGCTACGACACGACGTTTGGACTGTTCCTCGCGTCGGGGCACAGCCAGTTGTTGAATCCGGCGCTAAGCACCGGGTTGGTGGACGGGATTCCGCACGATTATCGCAAGGCGTTCGCACCGCGGCTGGGTATCGCGCAGGCTCTTGGTGCGTCGCAAAAAACGGTGATTCGCGCGGGCGTGGGACTTTACTACAACGATCTGGCACAGAACGGCTGGGTCACCGCGTTTCAATCGGTGAACGCCGGCAGCCTCCAGAACGGGCCGGTGGTGCCTTCGCTGATCGATCCGGATTACCACACTCCCTACGCGTTGCACGCGACCGCAGGCATTCAACACGCTTTCAACACGAACTGGATGGTCAGCGCGGACTACACACGCGAAACCGGCATGCACGGTTACCGGCGCTACGATTACGCGGAAGCCGCGGTGTTTCGTTCCAATAACCGGTCGGCGTACGACGGGCTGTCGTTGCGCTTGCAAGGAAATGTGTCCAAACGGGTGAACCTCACGGCGCATTACACGTTGTCGTCGGCAAAGACATGGGGCTGCACGTTGGGCGAACTGTTCGATTATGTGAATGGCGTCTGCAACCCGAACGACGCCTTTGCCGCCGGCGACTACGGACCGTCGGGAGAAGACGTGCACAACCGATTTGCGGTGGCGGGCATTTTCCAGTTACCGGCGGGCTTTGAAGTGTCGCTGTTGGGGCAGGCGGAAAGCGCGCGGCCATTCACGATGACCACGCCAGTGGGCACGCGCGCGGTGATTGATGGGGTGGAAACAACGCTGGACGAATTTCGCGGCACGCCGTATGTGCAGTTCGACATGCGCGTCAGTCGGCCGTTCACGATTCGCGAACGCTGGTCGGTGATGCCGTTCGTGGAATTTTTCAACCTGTTCAACCGCAACAATCCCGGCGCGTTCTACATCACGAATCTCGCTGCGCTGCCGCTGCCGGTGAACAATCTGGCCAATGCCACGGCGTTTTGCCTGAATCTCGCGTGCACCGAGCAACAGCCGATCACGAGTTTGAATCAGTTGCGGTATGCGGCTGGAGCATTTGGCGATTTCTTTGGCCCCGGCACAACCGTAGGTATACCGTTCGCGGCGCAGTTGGGCATCAAACTGACGTTTTAAAGGAAGCGGGAGAAAGGCGCACAGGGCGCATGCTTACGAAACCACGTTGGATCCTGCACTTGGAAGGCGCCGCCATTCTGGTGGCCGCGGTTTACTTCTATCACGCCGGCCAGTATCGCTGGTGGCTGTTCGCCGCACTGTTTTTGGCGCCGGATGTATTCATGGTGGGCTATGTAAAGGACGCCAAGTGGGGCTCGGCGGTGTATAACCTGGTGCATACCCTGACTGGACCGCTGCTCTTGCTTGGAATTGGCAGCGTTTTCAACAAATCACAATGCATCCCGTACGCCCTGATCTGGCTGGCGCATATTGGTATCGATCGAGCGCTGGGCTACGGCTTGAAATACCCCACCTTCTTCAAGGACACCCACCTGCAACGGGTGTGATAACGCATGCGCCAAAGCGTGTAGGAGCACTTTGGGCGCGAGGCGGTACAATAAAAGGATGCGTAAAGGGCGTTAAAGACCATGTTTGAGAACCTGACAGAGCGACTACAACGAACATTTAAGAACCTGCGCGGACAAGGCAAGCTCACCGAAGAGCATCTGGACATCGCCCTGGGAGAAATTCGCGAAGCGTTGCTGGAAGGCGACGTGAACGTTGGCGTGGCGGACGAACTGCTGGCGAATATCCGCAAGAAGGCGCTGGGCAGCGAAGTGATGCTGCAACTTTCGCCGGACCAGCAAGTGGTGAAAATCGTTCGCGACGAATTGCTGAACTTGCTGGGCAAACACGCCAAGCCGCTATTTGCCTCGCGCCCCCCCTCGGTGTGGATGATTGTGGGCTTGCAGGGCTCCGGTAAAACCACCACCACCGGCAAATTAGCGAAATGGCTGGCGCATCACGGGCACCGGCCCATTGTGGTGTCCACCGACGTGTACCGCCCGGCGGCACGCGAGCAGCTGAGCCAGGTGGCCAAGGCGATTGGCATTACCGTTTGGCCCGGCGCGGGCACAGATAAGCCGCTGGAAATTGTGCGCGGCGCGATCAAGGAAGCGAAGCTTTCCGCCAGCGATGTGATCATTGTGGACACGGCGGGCCGTTTGCACATCGACGATGAATTGATGAACGAGCTCTCGACCTTAAAGAAGGAGCTGGGGCCGACGGAAATTCTGTTTATTGCCGACGCCATGATCGGGCAAGATGCGGTGCGCTCCGCCGGGGAGTTTCATAAGCGGCTGGGCTTGACGGGGGTGATCCTGACGAAGCTCGATGGCGATGCGCGAGGCGGCGCGGCGCTTTCGATCAGTAAAGTTTCCGGCGCACCGGTGAAGTTTGTGGGCTTGGGCGAAAAATATGATGCGTTGGAAGGGTTTTATCCCGACCGGATTGTTTCGCGCATTCTGGGCATGGGCGACATTCTGTCGCTGATTGAGCGGGCGGAATCGGCGTTCGACAAGAAAGCCGCGCTGGAGTTGGAACGCAAGCTGCGCAAGGAAGAGTTTACCTTGGAGGATTTCCGCGACCAGTTGCGGCAAATTCGCAAGATGGGTCCGCTGGAGCAGCTAGTGGATATGTTGCCGAAAGTCGGCCCGTTGCAGAATTTGCCGAAAGACGCCTCGGTGGATGAGGGCAAATTGAAGCAGGTGGAAGCGATCATCAATTCCATGACCAACGAAGAGCGGCGCGATCACAACGTGCTGGATGGCAAGCGGCGCAAGCGCATCGCCAAAGGCAGCGGCACCACGGTGCAAGACGTAAACCAGGTGATCAAGCAATACCTGCAGATGCGCACAATGATGAAGCAGTACGGCGCGATGGCCGCGCGCGCCAAGATGAAAGGGCTCGGCAAGCTCGCTGGATTGGGCTGATTGGCCGTGTTCGACAGGAGCTACCAACGATCCGAGCGATTCTGGGCGAGTAATTCCTCGAGTATTAGTGAGCCGGCGTTGCGAGGAGCAGGTCGGCTACTTTGAGGGAGAGCTTATTGGGATCGAGGTCGGTGCGGTTGCTCAGGACAATCACAGTGAAATTGTCGTTGATGAAGCGCTGAATCGTGGTGCGAAAGCCCTGCGTACCGCCGTCGTGATAATTGCGCGCATGCCCTTGATAGGGATCGAGAAACCAGCCGAAACCGTACATGACTGGCGAAGGCTCGCTGGAATCACTGGAATGGGGATCGCGCGGCCAAGTGGGCTGGCCGCCGTCGGCCAACTTCACCGGAGTGAGCGCCGGCTGCATTTCTTGTTCGCTGAGCAGTGTATGCTTACGCAGGCCTTCATCCCACTTGGCCATGTCCGTAACATTGGAATAGATCCCGCCGTCGCCCAGCGTAGCGGAAGTAGCGCTTTGATCGGCTTCGACAAGCTTGCCATTTTCCTTGGAGTGGCCGTAGGCGCGGTCGCTGACCGTGTTGATACCTTTTTGGTAGACAACGGTGTGATCCATCTTGAGAGGCGCGAAGATGCGGCGTTGCAGGAATTCGCGATAGGGCATTCCGGAGACTTTGGCGACAATCAGCCCGAGAACGACGTAGCCCGAGTTGCTGTACTCCCAGCGGGTGCCCGGAGCGAATTTGCCGACGGGCTGTTCCTCCAGTAGCTGGAGCACTTCTTCATCCTGGATCTGGTGCTCGGGGCTCCATTTGGGTCCGCCGCTGTGCTCCTGCTGCTCCATGATGTCGGAGTAATCGGGGAGGCCCGAAGTGTGATTCAGCAGATTGCGGAGGGTGATGGGGCGGCCATAGGCGGGGAACTCGGGGAAAATATCGGTGAGATGCTGGTCGTAATGGAGTTTTCCGTCGTGCACCAGGAGCATGATGGCTATGGCGGTGAACTGCTTGGTGACGCTGGCCAGCCGAAAATTGGTTTGCGGATCGATTTTGTCGGTAGAGTTCAACTGGCGAACCCCATAGCCTTTGGCGAAGAGAATCTTGCCGTTTTGGAGCACGAGGGCCGCCAACCCCGGCTCGCCGGGCTGAACCTCGGCCGAAAACAGGGCGTCGATGCGCGGCGAAAGGGCGGAGGCGGGGGATTGTGCAGCCGCTCCGAGCGGTAAAATCGATGGGCCGAGAAGAATAAGATACAACACGATGGATAGCCGCCCTGGCATGGTTTACCCCCGAGGCCAGAAAGCATAACATCGAGATGGGCCGTTTATCTCCGCGTAACACTTCTGAGATACTTCTCATCACTCGCCTTAGGACACTTTATGGCACGTATAGACCTTCACGAACACCGGCTTTATCTGAATCGGCATCTGCAATGGATCGCGTTTAACCAGCGGGTATTGGACGAAGCGCGCGACCGGCGGAATCCGTTGCTCGAGCGCGTGAAATTTCTGGCGATCACCGCTAATAATCTCGATGAATTCGTCGAGATTCGCGTCTCCAGCTTCCTACAGAAAATCGAACATGGCTCGCAACGGGTGAGCCCCGATGGCTTGCCCATCGAAGAGGAACTCGAGAGTATTTGTGCGGCGATGCAGAAGTCGGTGGCTGCGCAATACCGGTGCTGGAATCATGAACTGCTGCCGGCTCTGGCCAGGCATCAGATCCACGTATTGCCCGTCGATCAGTTGAACCCCAAGGCCGCCGAAGTAGCGAAACAATTTTATGACCGGCGGGTGTATCCCATGCTGACGCCGGTCACTGTGGACCCCACACATCCTTTCCCACACGTGCTGAACAAGGCGCTGTGCATCGCGTTTCTGCTGCGACGGCGCAAGCGCTCCACGGAGAAGCCGCTGTTCGGCGTGGTCACGGTGCCGAGGGCGCTACCGCGATTGCTGCGCGTGCCCACGGGAAATGGTGGAATTCACTTTGTGTTTTTGCAGGATATTATTTCGCGCTACGCGGAAAAACTCTATCGCGGCTACGAAATCCTGGCATCGGCACCTTTCCGGATCACGCGGAACAGCAATTTGTACCTGGAAGAGGAAGAATCACGGACGCTGCTGGAAGCGGTGGACTCGCAAGTGGCGCAACGGCGTAAAGGGCAAGCGGTGCGCCTGGAAATTGAAGCGAACGCGCATGCGGAAATTGTTTCGCACCTGGTCAGCACCTTCGAGCTGGACGAATCGTTGGTGTTTCGCGTAGCGGGCCCGGTGAACTTGCAGCGACTGTTCCATTTGTACGAAGAGACGCCGCGGCCCGACCTGAAGTATGGAAAATTCCTGCCGCGGCAGGTGCATATCGGTCACGATGCCGACTCCATGTTTGAAGTGCTGCGGCACCAGGATGTACTGCTGCAGCATCCTTACGAATCGTACGATCCCGTCGTCGAATTCCTGCAAACCGCGGCGAACGATCCGCGGGTGCTGTCGATGAAACAGACGTTGTATCGGACGAATAACGACTCGCCGGTGGTGCAAGCGTTGCTGAGGGCCGCCGGGAAAAAGGAAGTGACGGTGGTGGTGGAGTTGAAGGCGAGCTTCGACGAAGCTTCGAACATCCGGTGGGCGCGCAGTCTGGAAGATGCCGGCGTGCAGGTGTTCCACGGGCTCGCCAACCTGAAAACGCACGCTAAGCTGGCGTTGGTGCTGCGTCAGGACCCCGACGGAAAGATTCGCAGATACGCGCATCTGGGTACCGGGAACTACAACCCGTCTACGGCGCGGATTTACACCGACTTTAGCCTGCTGACCTCCGATCCGGCGATTACCGCGGCGGTGCACGACGTTTTCAATTTCCTCACCGCGTACGCGGACAAACCGCACTACAAGCCGTTGTTGGTGGCGCCGAAGGACATGGCCAAGACCATCATTTCGCAGATCGATCGGGAAGCGCGGCACGCGAAGCGGGGCCGGCCGGCCCGGATTATCGCCAAGTGCAACGCGGTGGTGGACCCGCCGGTGATTCGCGCGTTGTACCGAGCCTCGCAGGCGGGCGTGGAAATTGACCTGATCGTGCGCGGACAATGCGTGCTGGTGCCGGGACTGCGGGGTATTAGCAGCCGCATCCGGGTGCGCAGCATCGTAGGGCGCTTTTTGGAGCATAGCCGCATCTTTTATTTCGAGAATGGGGGCGAGCCGGAGGTCTACCTGGGTAGCGCCGATTGGATGCCGCGCAATCTGTATGAGCGGGTGGAAGTGCTGTATCCCTTGAAGGATGAAGAGCTGCGCCAGCGCATCTGCAACGAAATCCTGCCCGCCTATTTGGGAGATAATCAAAAGGCACACGTGCTGGGGTCGGATGGGGAATACACGGCGGTACGGCCGGCGCGCGGAGTGAAGCGCTTCTCTGTTCAAGATCACCTGATGAAGCTAGCCGGCGGGTACATTAACGGGTCAGGCACGTCTCAGCAGCGCTACGCGAAGATTGCCTATACTAAAAAAGGAGAGCCAGAGACGGTGATCGCGGAACCCGGCGCATCACTCGACCTCGAGGTACAGGACACGTCCAATGCAACAGTATGATTTGGTAGTGATCGGATCCGGCCCGGGCGGACAACGCGCAGCCATTCAGGCAGCCAAAGCCAAGAAACGAGTGGCGGTGATCGAAAAACAGACCATGGTTGGAGGGGTGTGCATCAACACCGGCACGATTCCGAGTAAAACCATGCGGGAAGCGGTGCTGCATCTTTCCGGGTTCAATCACCAAGCGTTTTACGGTTCCAATTATCACGTCAAAGAAAACATCACCATGAATGACCTGAGCTTCCGCGTGACGCGCGTGATTGAGAACGAAGCCGCGGTGCTGCAGGATCAACTGCGGCGCAATGGCGTGGACCTGTATCACGGAATTGGATCGTTTACCGATCCGCACCACCTCCGCGTAGAAAACACCATTGGGTTTAATGAACTGGAAGCGCAATTCGTGGTGATCGCCACGGGAACCAAACCTGCGGCGAATTCCAAAGTGCCCATCAATGGGCGCAACATTGTAAATAGCGACCAGCTTTTGGGCATTCCCACTATCCCCAAGACCCTGATCGTGGTGGGCGGCGGGGTGATTGGGGTGGAGTACGCGTGCATGTTCACCACTTTGGGCGTGCGCGTCATTTTGGTGGAGAAGCGCCCTCGCCTTTTGGAATTTGCGGATGCGGAAGTGGTGGAAGCACTGAGCTATCACATGCGCGACCGGCGGGCGACCATGCGGCTGACCGAAGAAGTCGAAAGCGTGGAAGAAATGCCGGATGGCAAAGTGGCCGCGAATTTGGTCAGCAAGAAACGGATCTTGGGTGATGCGCTGCTGTACGCCGTGGGGCGGCAAGGAAACATCGACAAGCTGAATTTGGAAGCAGCCGGGGTGCAAGCGGATGACCGTGGGCGCATCAAGGTGGATGCGGAATATCATACTTCGCAGCCGCATATTTTTGCGGTGGGGGACGTGATCGGGTTTCCGAGCTTGGCGTCGGTGTCCATGGAACAAGGGCGGTTCGCGGCCGCCAAGGCGTTTGGCCTGCCCGCAGAAACCGACCCCGCCGGTTATCCATACGGGATTTACACCATTCCGCAGATTTCGTTCATTGGAAAGACGGAAGAACAATTGACGGAGCAAGACGTGCCCTACGAAGTGGGCGTGGCCTACTATCGCGAAATCGCGCGCGGGCAGATCTCTGGACACACGGAGGGGCGTCTGAAGCTGCTCTTCCATCGCGAGACGCTGGAGTTGTTGGGGGTACACATCTTTGGCGAAGACGCCGCCGAGCTTCTGCACATCGGGCAAGCGGTGCTGCTGTTAAAAGGCAAGATCACCTACTTCATCCACACGGTTTTCAATTATCCAACCTTGGCGGAATGCTACAAGGCCGCGGCGTTCAACGGGCTGAACCGGCTGAACTAGCGCGAAACACTAATTGGCCGGCGGCATCTTGGCCACCAACAATCCGCAGACGAAATTTCCGGTGGTGAAGCCGGCGCGCATGGCGCGAAAAGCCCGCAGATAGGTCAGAAATTCGGCGCCTTGCTTGGCGGCGAGTTGCCAGAACTTGCGGTCCTTGATGATGTCCAAGCCGATATCCCAACTCTTCGCGCAGTGGGGATTGAGAACCTGGCTGTGGACAATCTGGAAGCCGCTGGACTGCAGGCATTCCGCGTATTCGTCCATTTCGTGCAATTCCACCATCATGCCCTTCTCAATGGGCTGAATGAATTTCTGGCGTTCCGGGCGCGACAGCTTCGATTTGCAAAACCAGTCGGTCAGCGCAAAGGTGCCCCCTGGCTTCAGGAATTTCGGAGCCGAGGCGAAGAATTTGGGCACGTCGTGGTAATGGGAAATGGACTCCAAGGACCACAGCTGGTCAAAGGGTTCGGAAAATTGTAAGGATTCCGCGTCCATCAGAAGGAATTTGGCGCTCAGGCTTTGCTGAATGGCGGCGCGACTGGCCATTTCCACCTGCACCGGCGAAATGGTGATGCCGGTAGCAACCACCCGGTAATGCTGGGCCAGATACAGGCTGGTGCCGCCGAAACCGCAACCGATGTCGAGAACCCGCGAACCAGGCAGGAGCCCGGCCAGGCGGGCAATGTGCTCGATCAGCTGAGTTTGCGCGGTTTCCTTGGACTCATCACCGCGAATCCAGTAGCCGTGATGAATATGTTCGCCCCAAAGCGACTGATAATAGGGGCTAACGGTATCGTAGTGCCGAATAATCTTGTCTTTTTCGTTGAAACGGGGCATGGTTCCCGAGCGTCCCTTTCCTGAGTTTTCGGGCGCGCATGGTTCAGGCGGCGCTCGATTTTACAGCGGCTTGGCGGCTGCTCCAACAGGATAGTGTTCCGGCATGGAAGAGGGCAGGCGAGAGGCGGGCGAGGATTGGTTTGCTGGGAAAAGCGGAGTCACGCTAGAATGGTAAATCTCTAGGAGGACGTACATTAGTGTTAACGATTCGTTTGGCCAGGATTGGGAAGAAGAAGAAACCGTACTACCGTGTGGTGGTCATTGAGAGGACGCGCGCGCGCGACGGTCGTGTGCGTGAAGCGGTAGGAACGTATGACCCGCTGAAGAAGCCTGCGGAGATCAAGTTGGATTCCGAACGCATTAAATATTGGTTGGGTGTCGGAGCCCAGCCGAGCGACACGGTTCGGAGTTTCATCAAGCAACAAAAAATTGCATAGCGATCGGCGCTCGCACCACGCCAGTCACACGTTCCCGTTCTCTTGCTCACCAGGTCAAGGTCCCAGTGGCGGAGTAGACGCGTTCGTCTATGGAGAAGAGCGCGCAGGAAGTAGCTTGATCATCTGGACGCACGCGGGGGGGCCACTTATGAAAGAACTGGTAGAGGAGATCGCAAGAGCGCTGGTGGACCACCCCGAGGGAGTGCAAGTGAGAGCGGTGGAAGGTTCGCAGGTCACGGTATTGGAATTGCGCGTTCATCCCGAGGATCTGGGCAAGGTGATCGGACGCCAGGGACGCACCGCCAAAGCAATCCGCACGCTTTTGGGCGCGGCGGGCATGAAACTGCACAAGCGTTTTACCCTCGAGATTCTGGAAGATTGAGCGATCGCCAAGAACAAACACGAGGCTGGGTGTTGGTGGCCCGGATTTTACGGCCCCGCGGCAATAAGGGCGAAGTGGTCGCGGAGCTTTTGACGGACTTCCCGGACCGCTTTTCCAATCTGGCACAAATTTATTTGCGCAGGGACGACGACGCACCCAAGGCCGTTGCCTTGCGGCATTTTTGGGTGGACCGCAATCATCCAGGGATGGGCATTTTCCATTTTGCGGATTGCGCGAACATCTCCGATGCCGAAAAGTGGCGTGGTTACGAGTTGCTGTTGCCTATGGAGCAGCGGGTGACGCTGCCTGCGGGGCAGTATTTCGTTACGGATTTAATTGGTTGTACGGTGTTCGAGCTTCCGATGGACGCGGCAAAGTTGTCTTCGCCCGCTTGCGGCATGGAAGAAGCGCCGCGGGTGTTGGGTTCGGTGCGCGACGTTTTTTTCACCGGCGAAACCGTGGCTGGCACGCCGATCCTGCAGGTGGAAACCCCGGCGGGTGAACTGCTGTTGCCACTGGCGGAAGACATTTGCAGGCGGATCGACGTGGTGGAACGCCGGATTGAAGTTCACTTGCCTGAAGGATTGAGCGACGTAAACACCGGCGCCTCCTGAATCGTCCGCCGGAAAAGCGCGACACCCCCGGGCACCGCATGACAGCGGCGGTCGTTCTTCATTACACTGCAAAGCAATGCGCTTTGACCTGATCACCATATTCCCTGAGTTTTTCTACGGGCCGCTGGACCATGGCATTGTGCGGCGGGCGAAAGAAGCGGGGATTGTGCAGATTCACGTGCAGGATTTGCGCGAGTTCACCAAGGATCGCCACCGCACCGTGGATGACCGGCCGTTTGGCGGCGGCGAAGGCATGGTGTTGAAGCCGGAACCGTTGTTCGAAGCGGTGGAACATCTTCTGGGCCATGGAGTGGGCGATGCCAACGCGAAAAATGCGCCGGAGCCAGGCACGGCAGTTTTGCTGATGTCCGCGGCCGGGCGCTTGTTCACACAGGAGACCGCGCGGCGCTACGCGAAACTGGAGCGGCTGATTGTGATTTGCGGGCGGTATGAGGGTGTGGATGAACGTGTGGCGGAACATTTGGCCACGGAAGAGGTTTGCGTGGGCGATTATGTGCTCAGTGGAGGCGAATTGCCCGCGGCCCTGGTCGTCGACGCGGTGACACGGCTGGTGCCGGGAGCGCTTGGGAATGAAGCCTCCACGCAAAACGAGTCCTTTTCGGAACCGTTCGAGACAGGTTCAAGTTCTGCCGTTCAGCGCTCGCCACTGGGCACTCGCCACTCCCTCTTGGACTTTCCCCACTACACACGGCCAGCGGAGTTCCGCGGGTGGAAGGTGCCGGAAGTGTTGATTGGGGGAAACCACGCCGAAGTGGCCAGATGGCGGCAGCAAAAAGCGCTGGAAAAGACGCAGCGCAATCGCCCCGACCTTGTTAGTGACAAATGACCACAGGACTTGCGAAATCATTACTGATCCTCACCGGGCCAATGGGTGGGGGAAAACGGCCGTGCCCGGCGAGGCCTCGGACTTGCTCATGCAGCGCCGTATTGTTCATGCTGCCATCGATTTGGATGCGCTTGGTGTGAGTTTTCTGCCAGCCAAAAGATGTAGAAGATCGGTTGTTTTTGGGCAATCGTAGACAGTCCACGAATACGGGGGTAACGACGTGGATTCTGTTGGAAAAGCGGTTACAGGTTGTTTATAATTGGAGTTTGCCTTAGAAGTGCTGGCCCCGCCTGAGTGGGTCTGCAGGGAATACTGAAATGAATCCGGTAATTCAGAAGTTGCACGAAGCGCAATTGCGCAAAGATCTTCCGGAGTTTCGCCCCGGTGATACGGTGCGCGTGAATGTGCGCCTGCTGGAAGGCGAAGGGGAAAAGGTCAAAGAGCGTATCCAGGCCTTTGAAGGTGTGGTGATTTCGAAGAAAGGCCGGGCGAGCAGCGCGACGTTTACCGTGCGCCGTGTGAGCTTCGGCACCGGCGTGGAGCGCATTTTCCCGCTGCATTCGCCCTCGATTTCTTCGATCGATGTAGTGGGGAAGGGCAGTGTGCGCCGTTCGCGCCTGTACTACCTGCGCAATTTGAAGGGCAAGGCTGCCCGCATCAAGCGCGCGGGACGCGAGGAACCTGCAGAAGCTCCGGCTACTACGGCAAACGCGTAAAGCCCAGCCACAAACAGAATTCACCAGGACAGGCAGCCATGCCTGTCCTTTTTTTGTCGACGAGGCTTTCTGTAGCAGGGGCTTTATCAGCTTGCGGAAAAAGTCGGCATGAGGCGAATTTCGTGGCACAGACACTCTTGCCTGTGCTGATTTTGACGCATTTGGCTCGCGTGCACAGACAAGAGTGTCTGTGCCACAAACCCGCCGCTACAATACGACGTGCGCAGGCCACACGATAAACGGCGTTTTCACATGCTAAAATCCGAACGCAGATAAACTTCATGAGCCGACTCTGTTCTTCCCGTTTCGAGCGAGCGGCGCGCAAACTCGGCTGGACGCGTATAGCGGGTCTCGATGAGGCCGGGCGTGGCGCGCTGTTCGGTCCGGTTGTCGCCGCCGCGGTGATCTTAAACCCGAAGCGACGCATCGTGGGATTGGATGATTCGAAAAAATTGACCGCCGACCGGCGCGAGGAACTCGCTCCGCGGATCAAAGAGTTTGCATTGGCATGGGCGGTCGCAGAGATTGATGCGCAACGCATCGACGCGTGGAACATTTATCAAGCCAGCCGCCAAGCCATGACCGCCGCGCTGGAACAACTCTCCATCCAACCCGACTATTTGTTGCTCGACGCGATGAAACTGGATGTTCTGATCGAGCAGAAATCGCTAATCAAAGGCGACGCTAAGAGCGTCTCCATCGCCGCCGCCTCGATTCTTGCCAAGACCCATCGTGACATGCGCATGTTGGAGTGGGACGCAGTGTATCCCCTGTACGGTTTGGCCCAACACAAGGGCTACGCCACGGCAGAGCATCTGGAGGCTCTGCGTCTCCACGGCCCAACGCCACTGCACCGCCATTCCTTCATGCCGGTACGCGAGGCGGGCTGTTGGGCCGCCGGCGCAACGCAGGTGGAGTTGCCGTTGGATATTTGGCCGCGCGGCGACTGACAGCTCCGTGCGGGTTCGATAAGCTGAAATGAAGCCGGCAATAGGAACAATTCACAACCCTGCGGTGTCGGATATATTGAAAGGCGCAGTGTAACAATGCGAGTGGCGGGGCGAGGAATGCACCCGAAACAAAAACGGGCTTGGCCTTATAGGTTCCTTCGAATCTTTGCGGTGGCGGTAGCCGCCGTGTTTGTCATCGCCTCATTGTTAATCCGGGTCGAGCAGTTTTCGTTTCGTCATCGCCTGGAGCATCTCATTGCGGATGTTCGAGCCCTCGAGCCAGGTAAATCCACCGCTGATGACGTCCAACGTGTGGTTGAGAAATGGGACTTTAAGGATGCATCGCCGCTGGGACAGTGCAGTGAGGACGGCTGCGACTACATCCTGCAAAATCAAAGTCCACTCGCCGGAATCCTGGCGCGTTTCGATGGGAATCCAACGGTCGCGCGAATTCTAGTCTTGCTGGGCGGAAGGCCCATTTTCGTTACGAGTACGTTGGGACTGCGCGATCGCGCAGTGCGCTCCATCGGTCTCTCCTTGTGGGTATCGGCGCCGCGACCCAGCCAGCCACTGTACTACATAAACGGAACAGCGGGCATGAAGGGGCGGTTTTTGATGGGAGGCAGCGAAAGGTCTCGGCCTTCCAAGTTGTTGGTCGCGAGTTTGCGACACAAAGACTATCTGGTTGGAAAATACACAGCAGCTTTCAACACGGACTACGGTTTCAAATCGTATGCGCCAGTAACGTGGGTCGAGTTTTCTTCTGACGCGGACCCGAAAACCATCAGGCGTCTAATGAGATTCAATCTCGCCTGCGTCACGCGGCTGCGTTCCTGTGACCAGGCAGACCTGATGCCGGAGGTTTGGAGCGAGATAGCGGCAGACGAGCACAGCCCCACTGCAAGTCCTACCTGCACGAGCGAGGTGATAAAACGCGTCGAGCACCTCGCAGACGCGATTGCTGTGGTGCGGGTAGAGACACCTGAGCTCGAATCACCAGCCTACGCTAATTCGCCTTTTCGCCTCTCTAATGCGAGTTTGATTAAACCGCTCAACTGGCCTGATCGGTCACGAAGAGAGTTAGGATCTTGGATCGAGATTGATAATCCAGAAATGATGATCACCGCAGATACGGGAGTACGGGTGCACGCCGGGGGACAGTATATTTTTTTTCTGCAGCAACACGCCTATGGGACACACCCACTCTTTGCGTTATATCCGTGTGGTGTGTTGACTTCGAGCCAGGACAACCTCGACATGGTGCAACACGATGCACCAACCCCTATCAATTAGGGCCTGCGAAGGTCTACCAGAAGTGTGGAAGGCCCAGAGGATTCGCCGTCTATTCGCCCTGGAGGTTTCGTATCTGCTACGGGGATAACTGCCTGCTCACACGCAGTCGCGGTGAGATTGACGGCCCCAGCGACGGGGCGTAGCGTGAAAAAGTAAGGTCGCAGAAGTCTCAGCGCCCGTACTGCGTCCAGGAGAAAGTCGCGACGGCTTTGCTGGGAGAGCTGTCGTCTATAGCGCATGGCCTACAACAAAAGTAAGTACGTCGAAGCCGCACAGAAACTGCTGAACCAGGGGAAGGTGGCGCAAGCCATCGCAGAGTATCAGCAGATCCTGAAGTATGAGCCCCGCGACCAGGTCACCTTGATGACCATTGGGGAGCTGTACATCCGCCAGGGCGAGACCCTGCAAGCCATCGATTATTTCGAACGCCTGGCGCAGCTGTTTGTCAGCGACGGTTTCCTGACGAAGGCCATTGCGGTTTACAAAAGAATTGCCAAACTCGCTCCGGAAGAGATCCGGCCGCTGGAGAAATTAGCCGACCTGTACGTGCAACAAGGGGTGATGAGCGAGGCCCGGCCGCTGTTTCTGCAGTTGGCCGAATTGCACCTGAAGAACAATCGTCAGCCCGAAGCCATTTCCCTGCTGAAAAAATTGCTCTCGGCCGAGCCGGATAACCTTCGGATCCAGGTGCGCCTGGCGGACCTGTATCAGGCGATGGGGCAAACGGGCGAGGCGCTGGAATCGTACGTTTCCGCGGCGCAACGGGCATTGGCGCGCGGCGACCACGCCGAATGCGAGAAGCTGGCAGACAAGGCACTGCAACTGAACCCGAAACAGCTGGATGCGCTAATTGTGAAGGCGCGGGCCTTCTCAACCGTCGGCAATGTGGCTAAGGCGACTGAGATTCTGGAGCGTGTGCCGGAGCTGGAAAAAGGCGGCGAGTCGGCGGAACTGCTGCTGGATCTGTACTCGAAAAATGGCAAGTGGGACGAAGCCACGGCACTGGCACTGCGCATCTTCGCGGGAGATGAGAAGAATTTCAGCGCGACCCAGAAAGTGACCGAAGCATTGATGGATGCCGGCCAGGCGGAGCGCGCCATGAGCCTGTTGTCGCGCATCCGGATCCCGATGATCGACGCCGGAGATCACGAAGGGGTCACCCATTTGTTGACTGATTTGTCGGCACGGCTGCCGGGCAGGCTGGAGCCGCTGGAATGGCTGGTGGATACTTACGGCCGGACGAGCGATTCCTTCCGTATGCCGGACGCCTTGGCACAGCTGGGCGATGCTTTGCTGGCCGCGGGCAAGCTGGAGCGTGCCAAGGACGTTTATCAGCAATTGGTGGACCGCGAACCGGAAAGTGAAGCGGCCAAGCGCAAGCTGAACGACGTTCTGAAGAAGATGGGGGTAGTGCAAGAGGAAGTGACGCCGCCCGCCGATATCGTGGTGCAGTCCGAGGATCTGCAGCCGGAACTGCCGAAAGCGGAAGCGCCGAAAGTCCGGCCAGATATCGAGCCGAAAAAGACGGAAGCGGAAGTGGCGGTTGCAGAGAGCAATGCGGCGCCCGAACTCGCGCTGGATGAAGAGACGCAAAAGTTCATAGCTCAATCGCTGACCGATGTGGACCTGTTCGCCAGCTACGGACTGACACAAAAGGCCATCGGACTGCTGGAAGCGATTCTCAGGCGCGCCCCAACGCATACGCCGACACTCGAAAAATTGCTGGACTTCGTGCTGGGCGCCGGAGACGACCGGCGCACGGCGGAACTGGCCGCACAGCTCGAACACATTCACTCGAGTCGCGGGGACTTGCGCAGCAGCGAACGATTTGGCGAGTTGCGCCGGCGTTTCCAGCGGGCGGCAGGACTGAGCGACCAGGAAATAGCCGCGGCGGTGGCGGCTGCGATGCCGCAGCCAGTGGAAACAGTGCCAGCGGAAGAAGGCGCCGTGGCGGAGGTCTCGGTGGCCCCGGTAGAGGAAGTGGCGGCGACGGAAGTGGCAAGCTCGCCGGAGCCGGCGGCGCCCGTGGAAGCGCAAGCGCAGAGCCCGATAGAGCAAGCAATACCGGAGATCGAGATTGTCGAAGAAGCTCCCGCGGAGGCAGCCACGCCAGAACCGGCAGCAGAGGCCCACGAAGAAGTGGACCTGTCAGCGGAGTGGGCTTCCTTGCTGGAAGAAACCAAGGAACCCGAACCAGCTGTACAGGCGGCCCCACCTGCGCCCGCAGCACCAGCACCAGCGCCTGCGGTGTCGGCAAATAAGGTCGAGGAATTCGAGCTTCCCGAGTTGGTGGTCGAGGAACCTGGGGCTCAAAACGTCCCGGAAGAAACGCTGCCGCACGAAGAAACGGTGGCGGCTTACGAAGATACTGGCCATGCGGAATTGCCGGTGTCGGCAGAGGAAGACGATCCGGAAGATTGGACGCACCTGCTTTCCGAGGTGGAGCAAGCCACGCAACGCGCGACGCCCACGCCGGACGCTGAAGCTGCGCCGGTGGAACCCGAAATTGGGCAGCATCCCCAAGAGCTATTGCCCGAGGAAGAGACCACGGCTTTGCCGGTTCCGGAGCACGCGGAGGTGGCCGCCGAGGGTCACGAGCCAGCGCTGGAGGAGCCGCAGGCGGTAGTGCCGCAAACGCCGCCGCCGCAGCCAGACCTTGAGCTCGACCAGGAATTCGAACTGGTGCTGGAGCCGGAAGAAGTGGTGCCGGCGCACGAAATGTTGTCGCAAATACCGCCCGCGCCGCCCAAAGCAGCGGAAGAGCCGGTGCAAGCCGACGCGGTGAAAGCAAAGGAAGAGAAAATCGCCGAGCCGGTGCCCAGCAACGGTTTTTCGTCGGATCAATTCCTGTCCGACCTGGCACGCGAAATCGATGAATTGGGGCTCGATGAACTCACCCCGGCAATGTCTGAACCGCAGGGCGCGGCGAAGGAAGCTTTGGCAGAGCCGGCAAAGGACTTGGTTGCGGCGCCTACGGAAAGCGGGCCACTTAAGGAAGTGTTCGACGAATTCCGCGCCGAATTGGGCGAGATGGGCGCCGAAGACGAGGATCTGGAGACGCATTACAACCTGGGCATCGCGTTCCGCGAAATGGGATTGCTGGAAGAAGCCATCGGCGAATTCCAGAAAGTCGCCAAAGCGAACGACCGCGGCAAAGCGTTCCGTTACGCGATGCAGTGCAGCACGCTGTTGGGCCTTGCGTTCATGGAAAAAGGCCAGCCGGACATCGCGGCGATCTGGTACGAACGCGCACTGCATACGCCGGGACTCGATTCGGAAAGTAAGCTGGCATTGCGGTATGATTTGGGAGTGGCACAGGAGTCGGCCGGCGATCTGGAAGCAGCACTGAAAAGTTTCTCTCAGGTCTACGCGGTGAATATCGATTATCGCGACGTAGCGGAACGAATCGCTTCGCTTCAAAAGCCGGCACGCTGAGCATTTGCCCACAGTCAACCAGGGTCTATCCAAGGGATAATGAATCGGATTCTTCGCGCGCTAACGGTGGTTTTGTTGTTTGAGATGGGAGCGCTGCTGCTGTACCTGCCGTGGTCGACGTTCTGGGAACAGAACTATTTTCTGAATCATTTTCCGTGGCTGATGCCGTTTTTGCTGAACCCCTCGTTGCGTGGCATCGTGAGCGGCATCGGGGTTCTGGATATTTTCGTGGCGTTTGGCCTGTTTAATTCGCGCACCGCGCCTGCCCGTGTCTCCCCGCCTTCCAACTCGTAAGATCACGCTTTGTTATGTGACGGACCGCCAGGCGCTGGCTGGGCCTGCCGATGGGCAAATCCAGTTACTGCTGGAGAAAATCGAGGACGTAGCGCAAGCGGGGGTGGACTGGATTCAGATTCGCGAGAAGGATCTCCCTGCTGGCGTATTGGCAAGTTTGGTGGAACATGCGGTGGCACGCGTGCCGCGCACCTGCCAGGTTTTGGTGAACGATCGCATGGACGTGGCCATCGCGGCGGGCGCAGGCGGGGTGCATCTGGGAGAAACGAGCTTGCCGGTGGAGGAAGCGAAGCGCCTGGCAACCGAGAAAAGTTTGGGCGCGGATTTTTTATTGGGAGTTTCCGCTCATTCGCTGGAGTCCGCGCAGGCGGCGGAGAAAGCCGGAGCGAGCTACGTGATTTTTGGGCCCGTCTACGAAACACCGTCAAAGATGAAGTTTGGCCCGCCGCAGGGGTTACAACGGTTGGCGGAGGTGTGCGGGCGCGTCGCGATTCCGGTGATTGCGATTGGCGGAATCACGGAAGGAAACACAAGCCAATGTATCGCCGCGGGAGCTTCCGGGATCGCGGCTATTCGCATGTTTCAAGAAGCGCGCGACGTGGCGGCGTTGGTGCGGAGGTTGCGTGAGCCGTGAGCGCTAGCGTTCCTGTAGCCGGCGCAACAAACGAATTTGTCCCGCGTGATACACATCGTGATACGCAACGCCGTAGATGGTGCGCAAATGCTTTTGCCCGGCCCGCGATTTGAGAGCCCTGCGAACCGCATCGACCAGGGAGTTATGCTCATTTTCCAGAATGCGCAAGTCGGCGTGCCAATGCGCTTCGGTGGATTTTCCCTTTTCCGGCCGGGCGAAGAAATTGCTTCCCTTGATCGGGAAGGAACCGCGCTTGCTGCCCTCGATGCGCCGCCGCGCTGCGTACTTCCAATACGCGGCATGCAGCGCTTCTTCCCAAATGTTGTGGCGCTGGGGACCGGGGCGCCAAGTGGCTTGCTTGGCGGTCACGCCTTTCAGCGCTTGGCGGAGATTCGGACCATGCCAGGTTTTCTTGCGGTAGGCTTCCTCGAGTAGTGCGAGAAGAATTTGATTGTTCATAATGGCCTCAATTTTTTGCCCGGCTATTGCTTGGGGGCGTTGCGGGGTAAAGGAGGCGCGCGCCGTTCGGGCTCGGCGACAACGGCGATGGAGCGCGCCCCATTCTTTCCGACCGCGCGCACCGCAAAAAAATGATTGTCGGTCGAAACGCCCTGCAAGATTGTTTTGCCCGGGGCTTGCGCAAAATCGTAAACAGTCCATCGGGCTTCGGTGGTCTCGCGCCACAAAAGCTCGAATCCTGCTCGTGCGGGATCATCGACGGCATCCCAGGAGAGCTTGGCATCCGGCGTCACCGCTCCGGTCAGCTTCACGTTCTTAGGAGCGGCGGGGGCAAGGGCCAGCTGCCGCAGGGCCTCGGCATTGTCGCGCGCGACGTTGCCCAAAAAACGGAAGTTCAAATATTGTTCTTGGTCGCCGTACGCGACGCCGTTCTCGGTGCGCGGAGTCTGGTGCTGGTGGTTGTAGTCCTCCAGGGGCTCCGTGAAGCGGACCGCGGGCAGGCCGGCTTTGTAAAATGGGTAGTGATCCCCGCCGCGACCGTAGCGGTCCTGCCGGAAAATCAGGCGAATCTCAGTGCGTCCGTCAATCTCCTCGATGGCTCGCGCAAGTTCACGTGAGGGTGAATCGCAATCCTCAATCTCGCCGTTTCCGGAAAAGACCCGCACGCGATGCGGACTCCCTGGCGCGGGGTCTGCTCCTACAATGTCGTCGGTGAACATGCCGCCGACGGTGTAGCCTTGCTGCTTGACCCAGTCCAAGAGATGGGAACTGCCTAACAAGCCCTGCTCCTCGCCAGACACCGCTGCAAAGAGGATGGTCGCCCGGTTGCCGGGCGCTTTGCTCAGCAGCCGCGCGGACTCGACGCTGACTGCGACTCCTGAGGCATCGTCGTCGGCTCCTGGTGCGTCGGCCTTCGGATCCATGACGTCCGAGGGCCGCGAATCAAAGTGTCCGGAAACGATAAAAATGGTCTTCGCGAGTTGCTCGTCACTCCCGGGAAGGATGGCATAGACGTTTTCGAGAGGAATCGGCTTACCGGACGTTCGCTCCGAAGTGGAGGTGAATTGATCGACGCTGACGAGCAATTTGGCTCCCGAGTCTTTCGCGATTTCGTTCAAGCGCGCGGCTACCTTATCGCGCCCGCAGCCAGCGCCGCGTTTCGGGTCGTCCCAGGAGGAGAGCGTGAGCCGGGTGCCGCAGCTGACGAGGTCATGAATCAGCACGCGCATGGAGTGTTCATCGATGCTCGAACGCGCAATCGCCCCGGTGGGCCGCGGAAGGATCTTTGGATGCGGCTTCGCATGCAAAGGCTCCGCAGGATCGCGCCACCGGCCAGAGTTTGCAGAGGAACTGGAGACAGCCTTCGAGTTAGTCGGCGCATTCGTCTGCGCGGCAGTGAGCAGCGCGCACAGGAGGCTCAAACCGGTATAGAGGAAAGCGCGCTTCCCGGGTTTCCCAATATTCGAGTGGTTTGCAACTCTTGTGAGCAACCGCTTCATCGTTGTTCGCCTCGCAGATCACTAAATTTCGCGCTGCAGAAGCACGCCGGCTGGGGCTTCCACAATCATGAGTGCGATGCCGCGCTTGCGGTCCTCCACGAGAGCACCAGGTTTTATTCGAGATAGGTCAAGCGCTAAGCCAGCGCGCCACCGGCTTCAAGGACTCGGTGTGGTCGCAGATGACGCGCAGCGCGGCAGTAATGGGAATGCCCAGGATCAACCCCATGCCGCCCCACACCCAGCCCCAGAACAACAAAGAAATCGTTATAGCCACGGCATTGAGCTGGACTTGACGGCCGACTAGTTGCGGCGCAATGAGATTCTGCGCCAATACGTGAATGCCGGTCAGAACAAGAGCAATGAACCCGAAGTGGCTGACCGCCTTCCACTTCAAAATGGCCAGAAAGAAGCCGGGGATCCAGGCGAGAACCGCGCCGATGTACGGCACCATATTGAACAGCCCGGAAGCAACGCCGGCCAGGACGGGATAATCGAATCCGAGCGCCAGGAAGAAAATGGCGCTGCAGGCGATGACCACCAAGGTGACCACGGACATGCCAATGAGGTAGTCGCGCAGAACGGTGCGCAGGTCGTCGAGCGTTTCTTTGACTTGGGTGCGGCGAGAAATAGGAAAGAGTTGCAATGTGGAGTGCCATGCCTCGCGTTTACCCGCGAGCATGAAGAAGACCAGAAAGGGCACGAAGGTGCCTTCCAGGACTAGTGCGTAAAGCGAGCCGATGCCGCGCAGCAATAAATTGTGGACGAGTCCGGTGTCGGAAACAGGCGCGGCCGGTTTTGCTCCCGTGGGGGAGGTCAGATCGGTGACGCTGCCTTCGATTCCGCTGATCTTGCCCTGAACGGTGCCGGTGGCATCGCGAAGGATGTCGCGATACTTGGGCCAATTGTCGGCAAAGTCCGAGCCGCGGAGCCACAAACCGTAGCCGACGGCGCCAATCACGGCAATTAACAGCAAAACCATGATGAGCGAACCGATGGTCCTCGGGACGTGCAGGCGTTCCAAAAGTTCCACGGCGGGATCGAGAAAGTAGGCTAATAGCACGGAGAGGAGCAAGGTGATGACCACGCCCGCGGCGTAGTATAGAAACAGAAGCACGACCGCACCGGCCAGTATGCGCAAGCTGGTGGACGTCGTGGAAATCCGCAAAGACGACGTCGCCGGTGTCTCCGTGGTGGCCAAGAGTCCCCCTTCGTACCGAACACGGTAGCACACTCCAAGGCCGGGGCGGACCGCAGCACCGCGGTGTTATGCAGCTTTAATAAAGAGGCTAGGACAGGAGCGAGGGTTCAGGAGAGCACAGAGGAGGCTGTGTTAGACTGCCTCGAGGTTGGTTGCGCTACGGACCATTGCTATGGCGAAAGAACTGTTTGGCACAGACGGCATTCGCGGTGTTCCCGGCACCGCTCCCCTCGATGACGCGACGTTATACGCCACCGGGAGGGGTCTTGGGGAGTATCTAAAGCGGGAACACGGTTCGGCGCACGTCCTGATTGGACTGGACACGCGCGAATCCGGCCCGCACATCGCTTCCCTGCTGGCTGCGGGACTGCAGAAAGCGGGGGCGAGCGCGGAATTCGCGGGTGTGATCACCACACCGGGAGTGGCCTGCCTGGTGCGTCAGCATGATTATCAGGCGGGCGTGGTCATTTCGGCGTCGCACAATCCTTACCACGACAACGGAGTGAAGCTGTTCTCCCACGAGGGCATGAAATTTCCGGATGCGGAAGAGGAGAAGATCGAAGCGGAGATTTTCGAGTTACGCAGGGATGCTGTGCCGCGTGATCGTCCCGCGCTGGTGGCCAATCACGCATTGCACGTCGAGTATGTGGATTTTTTGAAGAGCCATGTGCTGGAGGGAGCGAAGCTCTCGGGCTATCGCATCGTTCTGGATTGCGCGAATGGCGCGGCCTACCAATTGGGGCCGGAGTTATTTCGCGCGTTGGGAGCAGATGTGGTGGCGATGGCCGTGCAGCCGGACGGGCAGAACATCAACGCCGGTTGCGGCTCTTTGCATCTTGAGGGATTGCGGCAGCGGGTGCTCCAGGAAGAAGCGCAACTGGGGGTGGCCTTTGATGGCGACGCGGACCGCGCCCTGTTCGTCAGCGCCGGCGGCAAAATCGTCAATGGAGACGGAGTATTGTTGGCGGTGGCGCGCTATCTGAAGTCGCACGGCAGGCTAAAGCAGAATCGCGTGGTAGCCACGTCCATGTCTAACCTGGGCTTGGAACGAGCGCTGGCTCGGGATGGCGTTTCACTCGCTCGAGCGGCTGTAGGCGACCGTTACGTACTGGAAGAGATGCTCAAGTCGGACAATAACCTGGGCGGGGAGCAATCCGGGCACATCATTTTTCTGGACGACAGCCCGGCGGGCGACGGACTGTTAACGGCGGTGAAGATGGCGTCCCTGGCGTCCATGCACGGTTCCTTGGAATCGCTGGTTGAGGGACTGAAGGACTACCCGCAGGTGATCGTCAACGTCAAGGTGAAGTCGAAGCCGCCGCTGGATTCCCTTCCCGATGTGGCACGAGC
>Ga0335072_10003117_pt1 | contig 25151 bp, 20 predicted proteins | sample Lox_Sample_21_FD_206725 | JGI IMG/M metagenome (GOLD analysis project Ga0335072, IMG submission 206725) | Soil microbial communities from Loxahatchee National Wildlife Refuge, Florida, United States - Lox_Sample_2.1 | ecosystem: Environmental > Terrestrial > Soil > Wetlands | place: USA... | reverse complement strand
TCATTGGCGGCGACACCGAGCCGCCACGCCGACTCGACGTAGCTCGCCTGCAGCCCATATTCCTTGCCGGAGCTCGAGGGCAGGCCGCCCGCGAAGTTGCCCTCGCTCACCGTCAGCTGCGTGTCCCAGTGACCGTGCATCCAGCCCAGCTCCAGGCCGTTGTCCGGTGAGTACATGTTGGTGACGCTGACCGCGTAGACGAATGCCTCCTGATCCTCGAGGCGAAAGCCGAAAGGCAGGTACATCTTCCCGCCCTTGACGTACCAGTCGTGGCTCGCCGACCAGTAGATGGCGTAAGCCTCGTGATAATTCGCGGGAGACGGCGTGACCTGCGCGTCGGCATAAAAGATCAGCCGGTTCGGCACGACTTCCGCCTCGGCATAGAGCCGTCCCTGCTGCACGGCGTCGAGGTGGGTGGTCGTCTCGTGCGGTGTCTCCGTGAAAGTGGAGTCATAGCGCAGATCGCCGCCCAACCGCAGCCATTTCGTCACCTCGCCCGTCCACAGTCCCCCGTCCGTGTGGATCGTGTGCGCCGGCAGCTGGGTCTGCAGGAACACATCGCCGAAGTCGGTGCGCAGGCCCCCGCCCGTCGGATTGACGTGGCAGCTCGTACATTTCAGGCCGTAGCGGACCGCGAGGTAGGGCTCGGCGAAAGCGCGCGTACCGCCGAGGAGCATCACCAGAGCAAGCAGTCCCGCGAAGTACTTGCCGTCTCTCTTCATGGTCTCTCCTCCCAGTGACCGCCATGGGTACCTGCGCGGCCGGGGGTCGGTTCAAGCTGAACCGGATCCCCGCCCGCAGAGCACTCACTCGGACCATGCTGTCGATACTGCTGGGCCATTCCTATTTCCTGCGCCTCGACCGCAAGCAATGGCGCCGGGCGAAACCCTACCCCCCGCTCGCTACCCTGCAGGTCGCCGCGCGGCTGCGTGCGCTGGGACATCGCGTGGCGTTCTTCGATGCCATGCTCGCGGATGGCATCGGGGAATATCAGCGCCAGCTGCACACGCTGGCACCGCAGCTCGTGCTCCTCTACGAGGACAACTACAACTTCCTGACCAAGATGTGCCTGCAGCGCATGCGCGAGGCGGCCTGCCGCATGATCGCGGAGGCGCGGCGTGGCGGGGCGCGGGTGATCGCGGCCGGCTCCGATGCCACCGACGAGCCGGAACCCTATCTTGCGGCGGGAGCCGATGCCGTTCTCGCCGGCGAAGGCATCGGCGCGCTGGAGGTGTTGCTGCAGCGCCTGGACGACTGCCCCTCCGTGGGCAGCCCGGAGCTCTCCCAGGGCGTCGAGGGCGTCACCTCGCGCTCCTCCGATGCGGCCGCCGTGCGCCCGGGAGCGAGGCGAATTCCCCCGGCCCGGGGCGAGTTGCCGCCGCCGGCCTGGGATCTCATCGACGTGGCGGGCTACCGCGGGATCTGGCGCCAGGCCCACGGCCGCTTCAGTCTGAACATGGCGGCCTCCCGCGGGTGCTCCTTCCGCTGCGCCTGGTGCGCGAAGCCCATCTGGGGCAATCACTACCTGCAGCGTCCCGCGGCCGAAGTCGCCGCCGAGATGACCCGCATCAAATGCGAGCTCGCTCCGGATCACATCTGGTTTGCCGACGACATCTTCGGCTTCCGCGTCGATTGGGTGCACGAGTTCGCTGACGCCCTGGCCGCCTCGGGCGGCGCCATTCCATTCACTATTCAGACGCGTGCCGATCTCATCAGCGAGCGCATGGCGCAGGCGCTGCGCGCCGCCGGCTGCCAGGAGGCATGGCTCGGCGCCGAGAGCGGCAGCCAGCGGGTGCTCGATGCCATGAACAAAGGCATCCGCGTGGAGGAGATTCATACCGCGCGGGCGAGGCTCGGCGCCGCCGGCATCCGCGTCGGCTTCTTCATCCAGTTGGGCTACCTGGGTGAGGAGCTGCCGGACATTCTCGCGACCCGAAAGCTCATCGTGAGCGCGCGTCCCGACGATGTCGGTGTGAGCGTGGCCTATCCCCTGCCGGGCACCAGGTTCCACGAGCTGGTGAGTGAGCAGCTGGGCGCCAAGACTCACTGGCAGGCGAGCGGTGAGCTCGCGATGATGTTCCCCGGCACCTACACGACTCCTTTCTACCGTGAGGTGCGCGACCTGCTGCACGAGGAGGTGCAGCTCGCCGGCCGGCGTGAGGCTCGGCGCTCGCTGCAGCGCCGCTGGGACCGCCTCCTCGCCCGGCAGGACAGCTTCCTCAACACGCCGCCGCGGCCCGCAGCCGCGGCGGCGGTTGGCCTGCCTTGAGAGGACGCCATGTCAACAGACCCCCTCCGCATGCCGCCCCTCGCCGTGGTGCAGGCGGCCCTGCATCGCATCACCGAGTCGCTCGCCCTGGGGCTCGGCGGCGCCGATGCCGGGCGCCGCGACTGGAGCGAGCTCGAATGGCGGCTCGCGCCCGCGGTGGCCGCCATCCACGGCATATCGCCGCTGCTCGCGGGGAAGCTTCCGTGGCAAGGGCCACCGCACTGGGCGAGCTTTCTCGCCGAGCAGCGCCGGCATACCCTGCTGCGGCAGCAACGCATCGCAGAGCTGCTGGCGACGATCGACGAGCGAGCGCGCAGCGCGGGCATCGCCATTGTCGCCCTGAAGGGCGCGGCGCTGCAGCTGGCCGGCGTCTATGCCGCGGGCGAGCGGCCGATGGCGGACCTTGATCTGCTGGTACGCCCCGCGGACGCCCAGACCGCAGTCGCCGTGCTGCTCGCGCTGAGCTATCGCGACGCCGGCACCACCTGGAAGCACCAGGGGTTCGAGCCGCCGAACGCCGAGCGGCGCGCCGCGCTGGGTGAGCACACCGACAATCCCATCAAGATCGACCTGCATCACCGGATCCGTGAGCGCTTGCCGCTCGCCCCGGCTGACCTGACGGACATCGTCTTCCCGCCGCATGCCCAACCCGGCGTCAGCGCGCATCCCCGCGCTGCGGCGCTGCTGACGCACGTGTTGGCGCATGCGGCGGGGACCATGACCGTCCGCGGACTGAGGATGATTCAACTCTGTGACGTCGCGCGTCTCGCGGGCCGCATGAGCGCCGCGGATTGGGAGGAGCTGATGCGCCTGCACGGCGGCAGCCGCCGGCTCTGGTGGGCCGCGCCGCCGCTCCTGCTGACCACGCGCTACTTTCCCGGTGTCATCCCGCACGAGGCGCTCGCGCACCTCGAGCAGGGTTGTCCCTGGGCCTTGCGACAGGCAGTGCGCCGGCGCCGACTCGCCGACTTCTCCCGCTCGCACCTCTACATCGACCCCATTCCGGGTATTCTCTGGACGCGCTCGCCGGCCCAGGCGCTGCGGTATGTCGTCTCGCGGGTCCTTCCCAGCCGGGAGCAGCGCGCTCAGATGCAGCTGGTCTCCAAGGTTGGACCCTTGTCGGCGGACCCGCAGTGGCACCAGCAATCGCAGGTTCGACGTATCGTGCAGTGGCTATCCTCACGTCCGACGAGGACGGAGACGCTACAGCCCGTCCGCGCAGCGCTTGCGCGAGCATACTGATATGTCTCTCACGACGGATGCGCTGAACGATACGCGCGCCGCTTTTGACAGCGTCGCTGCCAACTACGACGGCCCCAAGGGCAACAATGCATTGATCCAGGACATGCGCCGCGAGATGTGGCGCTGGCTCGATGCGAGCTTCCCGCAGGACAGTGACCTGCTCGACCTCGGTTGCGGCACGGGCCTCGATGCGGTGCGCATGGCGGAGCGCGGCCACAGACTCCTGGCGACCGACTGGTCGCCCCGCATGGTCGACAGGACCCGCGGGCGCGCGGCGGCTGCAGGCCTGACCGACAAGGTGCGCACCGCCACGATTGGGGCTCACGAGCTGCAGCGGATCGAGGGATACTCGCTGTTCGACGGCGTCTACTCCAACCTGGGCCCGCTCAACTGTCTGGCGGACCTGGCACCGGTCTGCGAGGAATGCTCGCGGCTCGTCAGGCCCGGCGGGCGGCTCGTTTTCACGGTGATCGGCCGCTGGTGCCCGTGGGAGATCGCCTACTACGCCTCCCGGGCCAACTGGAATCGCCTGCGCGTGCGCTTCTCACGCGGCATGACTCCCGTCGGAATGAACGGGCATACCGTGTGGACACGCTACTGGACTCCCATGGAGCTCTACCGCAGGTTTGCTCCCGATTTCGCCCTGGTCCATTGCCGATCCCTCTGCCTCTTCGCCCCTCCTCCCTACATGACGTGGGTGCGGGACCGTCATCCAACCTGGTTCCAGCGGCTCTGGCGCTGGGACCGGCACGCCGGCGGCTGGCCGCTGTTGCGCAATCTCGGCGATCACTTCCTCATCGTGATGAAGCGGCGATGAGCCGGCGCAGCGCTTCCGCGGTGTCGCGCGGATGGCGGCCGCGGCGCAGCTCGAAAGCCGGCACCGTGCGGATGCGCCGCGCGAAGGTTCCCCACCCGCGCTGAGCCGCCGCATAGGGCTGACTCGCCCGCAGGCGCCGCGACGATTCGCGCGGCCCGAGCCGCTGCAGCAGCGGCTCACCGCGGGCCGGCTGCAGCGTCAGATCCACCACCCCGATCACCTCCAGCGGCGCGCGGGCGAGCCGGAAACGCCGCTGCCGCAGGTCGATCTCGAGCTTCTCGACGCCGCTGCGGCGGCGGATGACGGGCGAGCGGCGCAGGATGGCCGCATCGCCCGAAGACAGGTAGCGCAGGGACTCGGCGCGCACGTGCAGAAAATTGGCGACCCCGGTCGCGAGCAGCGTGTCGGGGGCCAGGAACAGGCTGTCCTCGGACACGAGGTCGAGACCGGCGAGCGCGCAATGCAGCACCGCAGTCGACTTGCCGGCGCCGCTCGCGCCGATCAGCAGAACCCCGCGCCGCCCGGTGCCGACACAGGCGGCATGCAGCGGCATCAGGCCCTGCACGCGCGCCGCGAGCGTGAAGACGGCAAACTCGATCAGCTCGTAGCGGACGTGATAGGGAAAACGCAGCATGTCGCGGTCGACGATGACGAGCCCCGTGCGTTGCTCCGCGGAAACCAGGGCCGCGCTCGCCCCGAGGCTGGCGCCGCACAGCATTCCCGGACCGGATCGCATGGCCAAAGGAGCCGGCTCGCCGGCAGGGACCCGCGCCGCCGGATCGCCGAGCTCGAGTCTGATCGCGCAGCGCGGCGGGGGCGCCGGCATCCGGTGCGCGGGCAGGCCGGCATACGCCCAACGCACCAGACGCATGAGCTCGCGGCTGGTGGTTTGAAACTCGAACCTTCCGCCGAGCACCTGCAGCGGCAGGCGCAGCAGCCTGGCCCCCCGTTCCCGGAACGGGTCTGCCTCGATGTCGGCACCGCGGCCCATCACGGGGACCGCCTCGAGGCATCGGGCGCCAGCAGGATCGCATCGATGAAGGTGGCATGCTCGCGCGCGAACGAAGCGGTGAGATGATTGGAATCCAGATGGACCGGCATGCCGTGCGAATCCGCCGCGGGACAGGTCATGCGGGGGCACAGCGTCAGGCTGGGATCGATGACGACTGCGCCGCTCGCCGCGGCAAGGTCCCGCAGCCTGCTCATGAGCGGAGCCACGTACGACTCGTATTGCCGATCGTCGATGCCGCGCATCCTCTCATCGACGCTGATCCGGTCGGGTTGCGACGGCCACAGGCGGTCCACGCTCGGGAAGAGATATCCGGGATCGAAGTGTGGCGAGGTGGGGTTCGACAGCAGGATGAAAACCCGGCGGCCGCTCGCCCGCAGCCGCGCGATCGTACGGCCGAAGTCCTCGAACGCACGGCGCGTGCCCGGCGAGTTGATCGTCAACCGGGTGCGCAGCGCATCACCCCGGCTATAGACGGCGAGAGCAACAGGCAGCGGGCGACCGCCGGTGAATTCCCCCATGAAGTAGTCTTCCCAGAACGCGCCGAATACAACGGTGTCCACGTCATCGTGGAACGCCGCCGCGATCGCATTCGTGAACGCCGAGCTGCAGCGGGATCCGCGATGCCATCCCTCGATGTCGGGTAGCGGAGGACAACCGAGGTAGGTGGCAAACTCCGCCGAGCGCGCCGTCTGCGGGTGCGCGGCGACGATCAGCCGGGCCCGCGGCCAGTATTGTTGGATGTGAGAGTCGCCGATGAAGACGGCCGCCTTGCCCCGCCGGCTCGCCGCCGCGAGCGGCCACAGGTCGTGCGTCTTCGGCAGCGCCGCGAACTTCCAGTCTCCTGCCGCGGCCTGCCAGGCCGTGACGGCGGGAGTGGAGAGGCGCCCCCGCACCCACCCGCCTGCCAGGGCGACCCCGAGAGCTCCGGAGGCGGCGAGCGCCAAGAGGAGCGCCGGCACGGCGCGGCGCCTCAGGGGGCCGAAGCGGATCGGCTCTTCGACCAGGCGGCAGGTGGCATACGCGGCGACCGCGGCAAAGAGGACGGCCGCTGCCGCCTCCATGTCGGTCAGCGGGCGCCCGACGACGATCCTCGAGAATGAGAGAGCCGGCCAATGCCACAGGTACAGGGGATAGCTGATCCGCCCGACGAACACCATCGGACGGCTGGCCAGGAGGTATCGGTTGACGGGCGCCAGCGGCCCGGCCGCGATGAGCGCGGCGGCGCCGAGCGCGGGGGCGCACCCGAGGAGCACCGACAGCGGCAGCGCCGCGGTCATGAATCCGGCGCCCACGAGAATCAGCGCGAGGCCCGCCATGGACATCGAAGCTGGATGGCGCGGACTGCCGGCGCGCGCCGCGGCCAGGAGGCCCCCGCCGGCCAACTCCCACGCCCGCGAGGTCGGCAGATAGAAGGATTGATCGGGCCGCACCCATGCGCCCCAGACACTCAGGGCCAGCGACAGCACGATGACCGCCCACAGAATGCGGCTCATGCGGGCGCGGCCGGCGAGGAGCAACAACAGCGGCCACGCCAGATAGAACTGCTCCTCCACGGCGAGCGACCACAGGTGGATCAGCGGGCTGACCGCCGAGGCGGGATCGAAGTAGCCGCCGTAGTCGCCCGCCCGCGCAAAGAAGAGATTGGCCGTGAAGGGCGCGCTCCAGGCGATGGCGCGGCCCAGCCAGATCAGCTCCTCCGGAAGCAGCGCAAACCAGCCGAAGAGCGCCGATGCGGCGAGGACGACCAGCAGCGCCGGCAGAATGCGCCGCGCGCGGCGCCGGTAAAACCCGGCGAGACTGAAGCTGCGCTCGTGCAGCTCCTTCAGGATGAGCTGAGTGATGAGATAACCGGAGATGACGAAGAAGACGTCGACGCCGAGAAAGCCGCCCGGGAGAACGCCCGGGAAGGCGTGGTAGACGATGACGCACACGATCGCGCCTGCGCGCAGGCCGTCGATGTCCGGCCGGTAGCGCGCGACTCGCGCCGCCATCGGCATCGCCGCGGCGCGGGCGCTGACCGGCGGAGCATCGGCGGCGTGCACGAGCTGGGTTCTCATCCTGCGGTGAGTCCGTCGGGCGCGCCGGTCCGGTTCAAGTGAACCGGGGACGGCCTCTCGAGCACTTACCCCAAGGGGAACCACGTCCTCATCATTCATGTCGAGACGCTGACGTGCGCATCGCGCAGATTGGCTTTTACCGCGACCCGGCGGACCGGGCCCCCGAAGAGTTGCTGGATGCGTGGCCGACGCTGGTGGACGTCGCCGAGAGCGTCGCGATGGCCGGGACCGACGTGTCCGTCATTCAATCGTCGGGGCACTCCCGTTACTTTCGCAGGAACGAGGTCGACTACCACTTTCTGCCGCTCAGGGTGAGCCGCTGGCAGCTGCGCTCGCAGGACACCTTCGCCGCGCTGATCCGCGGGATGGCTCCCCAGGTGCTCCACGTTCATGGGCTCGGATTCCCCGGCGCGGTGCGGCTGATGGCGCAGGCCGCGCCGGGAATTCCCATCCTGCTGCAGGACCATGCCAACCGGCCGCCGCGCTGGTGGCGGCGGCCGGCGTGGAAGCGATGCGGCCGGAGCGTCGCCGGCGTCGCGTTCTGCCAGCGGCAGCAGGCCCGCCCGTTCATCGAGGCCGGCGTGCTGGCGAGCGGTACCGCGGTGTACGAAGTTCCCGAGTCGAGCAGCCGGTTCGTGCCCGGCGCTCGGGAAGCGGCACGCCGCGGCACGGGCATCACCGGCGACCCGGCAGTCCTCTGGGTGGGCCACCTCGATGCCAACAAGGACCCTCTGACGGTGCTCGACGGAGTGGCGGCCGCCGCCGCCGAGCTGCCGGGACTCGAGCTCTGGTGTTGTTTCGGCACCGGCCCCCTCCTGCTCCAGGTGCGGCGGCGCATTGCGTCGGATCGGCGTCTGCAGGGCCGGGTTCACCTGCTCGGGCCGGTGCCCCACGCACAGGTCGAGCAGTTGATGCGGGCCGCGGATCTATTCGTCTCCGGCAGCCATCGGGAGTCGACCGGTTACGCGCTCATCGAAGCGCTGGCCTGCGGCCTGCCGCCGCTCGCGACCGACATCCCCTCGTTCCGGGCGCTCACCCGGGAGGGGGCCGTGGGACAGCTCTGGCCGCCCGGCCATGCGCCCGCGCTCTGCGCGGCACTGCTGCGGCTGAGGGCCCGTTCAGCGCCCGCGGATCGGGCGGCAGTGCGGCAGCATTTCGAGCGGGAGCTGTCGTTCGAGGCGTTGGGTAGACGGCTCACAGCCGTGTATGCGGACCTGGTCGTGAGGAGGAGGTGTCATGGCGGCAACGGTCTCGATCATCCTGCCGGTGTTCAACCGCCTGCACTACCTGCGCGCCGCGGTCGATTCCGTGCTGGCACAGACCTTCCAGGACTGGGAGCTGATCATCGCCGATGACGATTCGGGGCCCGAGACCCGACAGTACATGCGCGACCTGGCGGCAAGCGCCGGCCCCCGCGTCAGGGTGCTCTGGGTGAAGCATTTGGGAAATCCGGACGCCGTACGCAACGCCGCGTTGCGCGAAGTACAGACTCCGTACGTCGCGTTTCTGGATTCGGACGATGCGTGGCTGCCGCGCAAGCTGGAGGCGCAGCTCGAATGCATGCGCTCTCGCGCCCGATGCGAATGGAGCTACACGCGTTGCCTCTTCGTCGACGGCGCCGGTCATCCGATCGCCGGACGCTCGCTGCCGGAACCGAAGGCGAAGGACGGTTGGATCGTCGAGTCGGTGCTCGCGGGGCAGGCGGCCGTGGCGCAGTCGAGCCTCCTGATCACGCGTCAGGCACTCGCGGCCGTCGGCGGCTATCCCGAGGACATGCCTGGAATAGGCGACTACGAGCTCTGCACGCGCCTCGCGCTGCGCAGCGAGATCGCCTTCGTCGACGAGCCCCTCGTCCTACTGCGCCATCATGGCGAGCACTACTTCAGCGATGACGTGCTGGCGCTGACGGAGTTGAGATATTTCTTCGAGAAGATGCTGCGCCTGCAGGTGGCTCCTCACCTGCAGGCGCTTTTGCGTCGGCGCCGCGCCGAGGTCTCCGCGGGTCTCGCCCGCAGCTATTCGGCGGCCGGCAGCCGGGTTCGCGCCCTGAGCACACTGGCCGCAAGTGCCGCGTACTCCTGGCGGTACCGGCAATGGTGGCGGGGCGCCCTGCCGGCGGCGGCGCGGGCCCTCACCCCGCGGTGGCTCTGGAGCCGGCTGCGCAGAATGATCCATGGGCCGCGCGGGAGCCAACTGGCGGTGACGCGATGAGTTTCGTGTCCGACATCTGGAGCGTCCTCAAGCCGGTCCAGCGGCGGCACGTGATCGCGGCGCAGTTCCTTTCCTTTGCCATGGCCATCTCCACGGTCACCGGCATCGCGGCGATCATCCCGTTCTTCGCCGTGCTCGGCGATCCCGGCGAGATCGATCGGCGCCCGCTCCTGCAGTGGCTGTACGCGCTGGGCGGCTTCCAGGGGAAGTACGCCTTCGCGGCGACTCTCGGCATCGGATTCATCGCCGCCGTGCTCCTCTCCAACTTCATCAACGCCGCCGGCTCGAAGTCGATGATCCGCATCGCCTTCGATATCGGCGATCAGCTGCAGGCGGCTCTTTTCGAGGAGTATCTCTCGCGGCCGTATCTCTTTCACGCGCGCACGCACAGCGCGACGCTCTTCAGCAACGTCATGTACGAGCCGCGCCGCCTCAGCGGCGGGATCATACAGAACGGGTTCGTGGCGGTCACCAACACCGCCTCGGCGATCCTCATCATTCTCTCCGTGCTGCTGCTCAATCCCGCGATCTCGATGGCCATGCTCCTCTGCCTCGGCGGCGGCTACGCCCTGATGTATCTGCGCGTGCGCCGGCGCCTGCGGCTCCTCGGCCGTGCCCGCTCCGGCGCCTGGGCGGCGCAGACGCGCACCGTCAACGAGAGTTTCGGCGCCATCAAGGAGATCCTCCTGCTGGAGGACCGGCAGGTGTTCCGCGAGGAATTCGGGCGCGTCAGCCGGATCATTTCCGACGCAGACTCCCGCATCCAGTTCTTCGGTCAGACTCCGCGCTACGTCATGGAATGCCTGGCGGTCTCGGCGCTCGTGGGGATTGCGCTCGCGCTCGGCGGCGAGGCGCGGGCCGGCGAATGGCTGGGGAAGCTGACATTCGTGGCATTCGCCGCTTACCGGCTGCTGCCGATCCTGCAGCAGGCCTTCGTCGCCTTCGTGAAGATCGGCGCGGATCGGGCGGGCTTCGCGCTGATCGTCGATGACCTGCGGCTCGCGCAGGCGGGCGCGGGGCGGGCGGCGAAGGCCGCGCCCGCGGCGGCACAGCTTCAATGGCAACAGTGCCCTCGCGAGCAGATCGTGCTCGAGCATCTGGCGTTTCGCTACGGCGCAGACCGCCCGCCGGCGTTGCAGGACATCGACCTGCGCATCCCGGCGCGCGCGATCGTCGGTCTCATCGGCGCCAACGGCTCGGGAAAGACGACCCTCATGGACCTGATCGCGGGGCTGCTCGCGCCGACGGCCGGAGAGATCCGGATCGACGGCGCTCTGCTCGACGATGCGAGCCGGCCGGCGTGGCGGTCGCGGATTGCCTACGTTCCCCAGACCACCTTCATCCTGGATGCCAGCATCGCGGAGAACATCGCCTTCGGCGTCGGCCGCTCCGCCATCGACATGCGGCGGCTGGCCGAGGCGGCCCGGCTGGCGCAGCTCGAGGAGCTCGTCGAGGCGCTGCCCGGGGGATACGACCACCGTGCCGGTGAGCGCGGGGTGGTGTTGAGTGCGGGACAACGGCAGCGGATCGGCATCGCGCGCGCCCTCTACAGGGATCGGCCGGTGCTGCTCCTCGACGAGGCCACGAGCGCACTCGATGAGGCGGCCGAGGCGGAGCTGATCGCGACGCTCGTCGGGCTCCGGGGGCGCTGCACCGTCATCCTGATCGCCCATGGGGCACGCATGGTGCGCGCTTGTGATGAGGTCTTCGAGCTCGACCATGGGAGGATCCGCGGCAGTGGATGTTCTCGACCCAGAGCGGCGGCCCGATAGCACGCTCGTGTTCGTCTTCGGCATGGGGCGCTCGGGAACCTCGGCGCTCGCGCGCGCGCTTTCGCTCTGCGGCGGCGCCCTTCCCGACACGCTGCTCGGCGCCGATGACGGCAACAGGAAGGGGTATTGGGAGCCGCTGAACGCCCTGCACCTCAATGAAGACTTCCTGACACGGCACGGCAGCACGTGGTTCGATCCCACGCTGCGGCTGCAGAACGAGGTCGTCGTCGGGAGCGCCGAGCGCGACGCTTACCTGGATCGGATCAAGGCGTTCCTGCGTGGATTGCCGCCCGCGCCCCTCCACGTCATCAAGGAGCCACGGATCACCGCTCTGTCCGACTTCTGGTTCGATGCCGCGCGGCAGAGCGGATTCGGTCTCGCGGCCGCGGTTCCCGTCCGCCATCCGCAGGAAGTGTCGGCGTCGCTCTCGGCCCGCTACCGGATGTCGCCGGAGCTGGCGGCCGCCCTGTGGCTGAAGTACAACGTGCTGGCGGAGCGGCACTCGCGCGGCCTGCCGCGTGTCTTCGTCGAGTACTCGAATTTCCTCGATGACTGGCGCGCCGAGGTGACGCGCATCGGCGCTGCGCTCTCCATCGACCTGTCGGTGCGGGACGAGGCCGCGATCGATGACTTCCTGTCCCCGGACCTGCAACGCCAGCGCCATGGCGCCCGCATCTCGCAGGGCTTCGGCGGTTGGATTTCCCGCGTGTACGGCGCACTGTCGGCGGCGGCCCGGGACGAGCCTCTGGACACCGACGCTCTGGATGTGATCTTCGACGCCTATCGCAGCTGCGAGCACGCCTTCCGGGTGTCTCTGCATGAATTCCAGACCCGCTTCGATCCGGCAGCGGCCAGGCGCAGGCCCATCATGACCCGGCTGCTCGAGCGGCTGCGGTCGGCGGCGCGCCGCGATGCCCGGCATTAAGACACAACTGAAGAAGGCGCTGCGGCAGACGGCCGTTCCCGACACGGTCGTCCGCCTGATCGAGGGCGTGCGCGGAATGCGCTATCCCCGAACACTCATCGGGCGGCGCAACTTCCCGCCATCCGGTCACAGCGTGGGCGGTGTTCTCGTATTCGCCGCGCATCAGGACGACGAGGTGCTCGGCCTGGGGTTGACCCTTGCAAAGCACCGCGGCGACGGCGATCGCGTGACGGTCGTTTTCACGACGAATGGCGCGGGGGGCAACTGGAAGGAGAACAGCGCCGTACAACGGGCCGTGTCCGCGGCTCGTTTCAGGGAGGCCTGCGACGCACTCGCCGTCATCGGCATCGGGGCTGCCGACATCGTGTGCCTCGGCTTTCCCGACGGCGGGCTGCACAGATACATCCCGGAAGCCAGCGGGGACATCGCTACTCTCATCCGGACGATCGTCCCGCGGACGATTTACGTGCACGCCATCGAGGGCGGACACCTCGATCACGACATGACCGCCTTCATCGTCCAGGGCGTCAGCGCCGGGCTGGGCGTCGGGCCGGTTTACGAATGGGCCGAATACAACAGCGAGGCGCCCGGCGGCGAGCCGGTTGCGCACGCCCGGTTCGCATCCGATCCCTACGTGTCGGACTTCGACTGCGTGCCCACGCCCTGCGATCAGAGCGGACTGACGAGCAAACAGGAGATGTTGGCCCGGTATGCCTCGCAGGCCGTCTCGATCCGATACTACCCCTTTCGCGGCGAGATCCTGCGCCGGGCCCGGCCGATTCATCTCCTGCCCCGGCTGGCGCATTTCACGCGCCTGTCCCAGGGCCGGCTCCGATCCCTGATCGGCCGTGCATGACACCGGCCGTCTCCATCGTCCTGCCGACATTCAACCGCCTGGAGTTGCTGCGGTCATCCGTGGAGTCGGTATTCGGCCAGACGTTCCGGGACTGGGAGCTGATCATTGCCGACGACGGCTCGGACGAGCCGACGAAGCAATTCCTCCAATCGCTCGAAACCCCGGGGCGCGTGAGCGTCCTCTGGCTGGATCACAGCGGCCGGGCCTCGGTGGCGCGCAACGCCGCGTTGCGCGAGGCTCGGGGCGAGTACATCGCGTTTCAGGACTCCGACGATCTCTGGCTGCCGCGGAAGCTCGAGATCCAGGTCGACTCGCTGCGGCGCAACCCGCAGCGCGCCTGGAGCCACACCCGGTATCAGCTGATCGACGTGTCAGGTGCGCCGACGGCGTGGGCCCGGCGCACGGGCGGCTGGCCCACCCCCGGCGGCTGGATACTGGACAAGCTGATCCGGGGCGAGACGGTCATCGCGCTGCCGAGCGTGGTCGCTTCCCGGCGGCTGCTGCTCGAGGTCGGGGGGTTCGATGAGCGTTTGAACGACACGGAAGACTACGAGCTCTGGCTGCGGCTGGCGCGGCGCAGCAAGATCGACGCGGTCGATGAGCTGCTGACGCTCGTCCGCCGTCATGGCGAGCACTTCTCTGCCAAGCCGATCGAGGCCTTCCAGGCCGCGCGCTACGTGATCGACCGGCAGTTGCGCAGCGGCGATGTCGAGCATTTACGCCCGGTCCTCCTGCGCCAGCGCGCGCGGGTCATCGTCGCCCTCGCCAGGAGCCGCGCGGCAGCGGGTTTCCGCCGCGACGCGGTGGCGACACTGGTCTCGGACGCGCGCTACTTCCGCGGCTATCCGCAGTTTTGGCCCGGTGTACTGGCGGCGATCGCGCTGGCGCTGACGCCCCGGGCGCTGGTCGGCTTCCTGAAAAAGGGCCGCCGGCCTCGCGGCCGTTAGAGACTGAGGACGCGCGGATCCCGCAGGCTGATCAGCCGCTTGCACAGATCGAGCTCCCAGGGCTGTCCGTATCTGCCGTAGCGAAAGCGCCAGGAGGCGAGCCCGCGCAGCGCCAGCTTGCCCCACTGCGGAGCATGCACGTCCATCACGGTCGGGAAGCGGCAGCCGAGCACCGTGGTGAAATCGCGGATGCGGCTGCGCAGCCGCTCCGAGAGCCAGGGCGCCCGCGAGTGGCACCAATAGCCGTGCCACTGCGGCTCCGACCATTCGTCGGCGCTGCGCGGAAACACCACGGGCTCACCGGTGCAGTCGCGAAGCTCCGCCATGGAGCGGGTGACCGCCGGCTCCGCCCGGTCCGGCCCCGGCGGCACCGGTGTATAGACGTAGATCATGACTTCCGTTTCCGGATAGCGGCGCTTGATCAGCCGGATGAAATCGAAGGTCTTCTCGGTCTCGCCCTCGGGATCGCGCGGCGGCGCCACCATGAACGACAGCTCCGCGATGACGCCGTGCCCGCGGCAGGCCTCGATGGCCGCGAGAGTCTGATCCGGGCGGGTGCCCTTGCGGATGTCGTGCAGCAGCCAGTCGCTCGGCGACTCCGCCCCGATGTAGGCCATGCGCAGCCGGCTCTTCTTCAGCATCGCCCACGAGCGCTCGGACAGATTCAACATCGCATCCGAGCGCGCGAAGCACCACCACGACAGCTCGTGCCTGGCGAGGATCTCCAGCAGCGGCTGCATGTCCACTTCGCGATCGAAGAAGTTGTGATCGTAGAACTGGATGCCATCGACGCCGAGCCGCCCGGTGAGGAAGCCCAGATCCTCTTCGAGCCGGGCCGGGGTCGGCAGCGCGGTCTTGCCGCGGAACATGCCCGCGACGCCGCAGAACGTACAGCGGTAGCGGCAGCCGAGCGCCGCCTGGTAACCCGCGGTCCGCCGCCCGAGGTAGGTCGGCGGAAGATACTGCGTGGGGTCATCGAGCAGCTCGTAGGGCAGCCGTGCGGCGAGACTCGCCGCCGTGAAGACGCGGCGCGGGTTGTGCACGATCTCGCCGTCGCGCCGCCAGCTCAACCCCGCGATGGACTCGAGCGGATCCGCCGACCGCCCGGTCAGATGATCCAACAGCCGGGTGAAGGTCTCCTCTCCCTGGCTGCGGACGACGAAATCGACGTAGGGACTGCTCAACGCGGCCTGTGGACAGTTGGTGGGGAACGCTCCGCCCCAGACGATCGCCACCGCGGGAAATCGCTCGCGGATGGCTTTCGATGCCGCAATCGCGGAGCGCAGCTGTGGCCCCCCCATGACCGTCAGGCCGACCGCGGACACCTTCCTCTCGCCGATGATCCGCAGCGCGCTCGCGGCGAAATCCCGGTCCACGTTGCCATCCAACAGCACCCAGGGGTAGCGGCCCTCGAGGGCCGCGGCCAGGCTCAATACCGCGAGCGGGAAGCGGGCATTGCGCTGCCGGGTGATGGTCGGATTGATCAGGAGGACGCTGCCGGCATCCGCGCGCATCAGGTCACTCCCCGTGGGGAAAGCGGCGCGATCCGGTACAGCGTCAGCACCTCGCCCAGATAGCGTCGCTCCCGGATCGGCGAGATGGAATGGCCCCGCCGCCACAGCGGCGCGAGAAACAGCGATGCATCGCCATACGTCGACAGAAGAAGGAGCGCGCACCCGGACGGCTCGAGATGCTGATCGAGTCCTTCGGCGAAGCGCTCGGCCACATCGGTGGAGCACCAGGCGCGCTCGCGATCGTTGCGCGGCTCGCCGCGCAGGAACGGCGGATTGAAGAGAATGACGTCGAAGCGCTCCCCCGCGACCGGCTGGAAGAGATCCCCGTGGCGCGCCTCGACCTTGCCCTCCACGCGGTTGAGCTGCGCGTTGATGCCCGCACAACGTACCGCCGCGGCGTTGATATCGACGGCGACTACACGATGCGCGTGCCTGGCCGCGAACACCGCGCAGACGCCGGACCCCGTGCCCATGTCCAGCACCTCCGCGCTCGGGCCGATGAGGGTGCCATCGAGCGCCGCGGCGAAGAACTCCCCGGTTCGCAGCCGCTTCGGATTGAAGACGCTCGGCGTCACGAGGACGGGGATGCCGCGCACCCGCTCGACGATGAATTCGTCGTAGCGGTGTCCGCCCCAGAGTTTGCGGCAGTGATGGAGAAGCTTGACGAGCGCACGGGTGCCCGCCAAAAAGCGGACGGCAGGTGCCGCCTCGGGCAATGAATCCATTTGGCGTGGCATCACGCAGTTGAGTTCCCTGGAATGCGCTCCGCGGTTCAGCGCCCGACCGCGGTGACCCGCATTTGCGGGCGCCCTCCGGGCAGGAGCTCCTCGTAGAGCGCTTCGAAACAACCGGCGGTGTAATCGGCGTCCTGCCACACAGCGCGGGTCCAGGCCGCCCGTGCCAACCCCAGGCGCAGCTCCTCGTCGCCCAGCACGCGATGCAGGGCGGCCGCGAGCGACTGCCAGTCGCCGATCGGCACGGCGAGCGCGGCATCCGGCGCCCACTCCGCGATATGTCCGACCGCGGTACCCACCGTAGGCACACCGACGGCTGCGGCCTCCAGGACCGCCACTGGCCCTGCCTCGTGACGCGACGACACGACCAGCACATGGGCCGCCTGCATCAGCGGCAGCAGCTCCCGCTGAGTCATGAAGCCGTGAAACCGGACCGTCCGGGAAAGACCCAGCTCCTCCGCGAGCCGCTGAACGGTCCCGCCGAGCGTGTCCTCGCCGACGATGTCCGCCTGGAAGGCGCACTGCCGCCGCGCGAGTTGGGCCAGGGCCCGCAGCAGAGTCGGCTGATCCTTCACCCGATTGAGGCTCGCGACGTGCAGCAAGCGCGCGGGCTCATCTGCGGCCCGCGGCTCCGGCGCGCGCGCGGGCCAGGCCTGCACGCAGTCGACGCCGAGCGGCACCCGCCGGGGCGCGGCGCCCAGCCTGGCAAGGATCTCGAGCTGCGGCGCGCTTGCTGCCGTGAGCGCGCTGGCGCCCGCCAGGACCACCCTCTCCTGCAATCTGCCGCGCCACCTCAGACGTCCGCCGAAGCGGATGTCAGGCAGCCGAACCGGCTCGCCGCCTGCCACGTGCACGACACTGGGAATGCCGAGCAGGCGCGCGGCCGATACGGCGATGAGCCCGCAGGCCCCGGAAAAGAACGACTGCACGAGCGCAAAGGGCGCGGCACGATGCTCCCTGAGGATCGCGCGCACGGCCCGCACCCGGGTGGCGCCGCGCCCGATGTTGTGCACTCGTGCCCCCAGCAGGTCCCAGGCGGCGGGATCCGGTTCCTGATGCAGCGCGAACACGTGCAGCTGGTGATGTGCCCCCAGGCGCTCGATCAGGGCAAGGAGTGCCGGGATGACTCGGTATTCGCCGCTGCGATCGACGCCCCCGGGGACTACCAGCGCGAGCTTCATGACCCGGTGAGTCCTCCCGGGCACGGGCGGTGGTTCATCCCGTCAGTGCGCGCTCGTGTGCTCCCGCCACATCGAGCAAACGCAGGTCGTGCACTCGCGGCGCCCGCCGACGCGGATGGAGGCGCGAAGCGCCGCCATGTCGGCGCGATTCAGAGCCTCGCCGAGCCCGCCGTGCACCCGGGCATCGCTCGGGCCGGGAATGAAGAAGCAGGGACTGACACGGCCCTGCGCATCGACGACGGCCGAGAACTCCGGGGCGTTGCAACGCACCGCCGGATACTCCCCTATGCCGCACACCGCGGAGAAATACTGGTGAATGCGCCGCAGCTTCCCGGGGCTCTCGGCGATGAATCCGCCGCTGAACGCTTCGGCCCGCTCGCGCTCCAGGGCGCGGATGAGGCGCTCGAGCTCCGCCAGGTCCACGGGACGCAGCGCCAGATCCGACTCGAAGCCCGCGTCGCGCGCGAAGGCATGAGGATTGGCGACGTCCACCGCCAGAAACGACACCTGCAGGGCCCCGAGCTGCCGCGCGAGGTCCACGAACGAACGCAGCTGCCAGAAGTTGGTACGCTGCAGCGTCACCCGTACGGTGACCCGCGCGCCGCTGTCCGACGCCGCGCGGATGCCTCTACACACGACATCGAAAGCATCGACACCGCGGATCGCCGCATAAGTCTCCGCGTCAGTTCCGTCGAGGGAGACCGTCACCGTGCTGAAGAGTGTCCCGACCCGGCGCGCGTACTTGGCGAGCGACAGGCCCGATGTCAACAGCCAGACCTCGAGGCCTTCGTCCGCGAGGAGCGCGGCGATCTGCTCCCATTGCCGATTGAGGAGCGGCTCGCCGCCCGAGAGCACCACCGTGCGCGTGCCGAGCCGGCGCAGGCTCGGCAGCAGCCGTGACACCGCGGCGAGGTCCAGGTCGGCGCGTCCGTTTCGCCAGTAATCGCAGGTCTTGCAGCGGGAATTGCAGCGCTCGCTGAGGTACAGCGTCAGGAGCGGCAGGCGCCGGAGCGCTTCGGGTTCGCGCGGCAGGGCTGACAAGATGACCTTGAGTTCCCGCCGGGCGCAGGCCGGTTCAATCGGTGCCAGGCGGGTCATCGAGGGCGAGCAGCGCAAATGTCGCAAGCCAGTGCTCGCCCATGTAGTCCCCGGCGACATGGGCGAGCGCGCTCGCGAGATGCGCGTCGATCGCTGCCTGCGCCCGTGCCGCCAGCGGATCCCCCGGCGGCAGCTCCGCCACGATGCGCCGCCAGCACCAGGCGCGGGAGAGATTCAAGCCGTCGAGGTGAGCGATCTTGCCGTCGGTGCGATCGCTCACCGCGGCAGGCGTGAAGAGAGTCGCGGGCTCCCCGTGAGCGGCCCGAGGCAGGAAGGCCGCGAGCCAGGCGGCGAAATCCTCCTTCGGCATGACATCGGCCATGAGCGCGGCTTCCATCAGTGCCGGTGACAGGAAATCATCCTGCGACGGCTCCCAGGCGGGGCAGCCCCGGTCGCCGCGGTACCAGCGCAGCGCCGCCTCCGCGCACAGGCCGGCGAAGCCGGAGTTGCGGGCCCCGACCGCGTACTCGCGCGCCAGCAGCAGCGCGAACGCCGTGTTGAAATGCGCGCCCGCGCGCACCGGATAGGCGGCGAGCGGCAGATACGCCTCGAAACGGCGCACGAGCTCCTTCGCCAGCGGCGCCAGCGCCGCGGCCCAGCGCCGCCCTTCGCCGCTCTCGTGCCGCAGCAACTCGGCCTGCAGCGCGAGCGCCCAGGCCCAGCCATAGGGCCGCTCGAAGCCCCGCGCCGCGGGCTGTTCCAGATAGCGCAGCTCGCCCGCCACCTTCTCGCCCGTGAACTGCGCATCGAGGAGTCCGCGGATCGCCGCCGCCTCGGGCAGCTGCGGCAATCGGCGGTAGAGCCGCGCGAGCAGCCAGTGGCCGTGCACGCAGGAGTGCCAGTCGAAGCTGCCGAAGAAGAGCGGATGCAGCGCGCGCGGGCTCTTCACGTCCTGGGGACCGGCCATGACGTGATCGAGCTTGTTGGGATATTCCCGTGTCACGTGGCCGAGCGCGATGCCGGCAAAGCGGCTGGCGATTTCCGCGGTGAGACTCTGCGGCACGGGCGACCTCGCTCAGAATCGATAGACCAGGAGATACATCAGGACGATATTGCAGAGCAGCAGCGGGATCGCGGTCGGGATCTGCGCGCGGATCACCCCGTTGCGGTCCGGCAGCTCCAGCAGCGCCGCCGGCACGATGTTGTAGTTGGCGGCCATCGGCGTCGCCAGGGTGCCGCAGTATCCGGCGAGCATGCCGACCGCGCCCATGATGGCGGGATCGCCGCCGAAGCGGTGCACGATGAGCGGCACGCCGACCGCGGCCGTCATCACCGGGAACGCCGCGAACGCATTGCCCATCACCATGGTGAACAGCGCCATGCCGATACAGTACGCGACTACCGCCGCGAAAGGATGACCGAGCGGCAACCACGTCGTCGCAATGCGGCCGACGGCGCCGCCGACACCGGAGATGACGAACACCGCACCCAGCGAAGCCAGGAGCTGCGGCAGGATGATCGCCCAACCGATGGCGTCGCAGAGGCGCCGCCCCTCCTCCACCGTCGCGAGCGGCGGCGGCCTGAATCTCAGCAGGGCGACGGCCAGGGCGATGAGGATGCCGAGGGCCAGGGCGATCAGCGTCACCTGCTTCGGGTCGGCGAGCGGCGCGCCGTGGATCCTCAGCTTCCCGAGTGTCAGCGTGCCCACGATCGCGACGGCGGGGATGACCAGCGCGGGAGCGAAGATGGAGTTGCCTCGGGCCTTGGCGCTCTTTTCGCGCTCGGCAACGGAGGTCGTCCGGGGTGCTCCCAGCCCCATGGCCCCCGCGCCCAGGGCCGTCAGCGCCAGCACCAGTATGCCGTTCGCCAGGTCGCCGAGCTCCGAGCCAAAGAGGAAGCTCGCAGCCAGCAAACCCCAGAAGGCAGTGTTGCCGAAGCGCTTGCGGTTGGCGCGGTCGCCGAAGCTGCGCACCGCTACGCCGGCGAACATCGCGCCGGCGAGCCAGTAAACCTGCTCCAGCCCGATCACTGCGCCTTCTCCCGGGCGAGGCGCTCGAGACGTCTGTCGAGACGCCAGAGGCGAAAGCCATGGATGGTGAGCGCCATCAATGCCGTCGGGATGGCCCAGAGCGACAAACGAAGCGGCGCAATGTCGAAGCCGTTCTGCTGGAGGAATGCTTTGATGAGAAGTATGGAGCTGACGGCGATGAAGATGTCTTCACCGAAGAATGCACCCACGTTGTCCGCGGAGGCCGCATAGGCGCGGATCAGATAGCGTGTGCGGCTGGAGATCGGCCCAAGCCTGACTTCCGCAGCCGCTTCGGCCATGGGAGCGATCAGCGGCCGGACGGTCTGCGCCTGGCCACAGAGCGATGTCAGCCCCAACGCGGTGGTGATCTGGCGCAGCACCAGATAGGCGATCAGCAGGCGCCCGACCGTCGCGGCGCGCACCCGGACGATCAGCATCCGCGCCCGCTCCTGCAAGCCCTCGCGCTCGAGCAGCCCGATGACCGGCAGCACCAGCCAGATGATCGACACGTAGCGGCTGTCGTTGAAAGCCTTGCCCAGCGCCGCGATGAGGTGTAGCAGCGAGAGGCCCGCGGCGAGTCCCGTCGTCAGAGCCGCCGCAACGATGACGATGAGCGGATTGACGCCGGCGGCGAAGCCGATGACGAGGACGGCGATCCCGAGCAGCGGCCAGAGACTCATCGCGGCACGGTACCGTGCCGGCCTGGTTCTGGCCAGCCGCGAACCGGCCGGCTCATCGCATTCGGATTTCGGGCCGCCCCGGGATCCTCAGGGTCCCGCGGACGAGGTCCTGGATGCCGGGGCCGCCGGGCGAGTCAGTGCCTCATTGGGGACGAACCGGCCGCCGTGCACAATCGTGGCGAGCACTTCCTCGGAGCGCTTCAGCCACGCATCCTGCTTGTCCGGGGTCAGGTTGTTGTGCTCCGACTCGATCATCGGCACCGCCTCCTTGGGGCCGGGTATCTCATCGAGCTCCGTCCAGATGGCGACGGGCGGCGCCGTCGTATCGATGAAGCCCATGGCGATGAGCGTCGCGGCGGTGATGTGCGGCGCGAAATTGACCGTGTCGAAATAGAGCGCCGTCCGCATGACCTGCGGGTCGCCCGAGTCCCAGTTCGGATAGCCGGCGCGGCGGCCATGCAGGTCGCCGTTGGAGCCGGCGCCCGCGGGCTCGTTGACCAGCACCGCGGTGACCTTGCCGGGATTCAGTCCCGCCGTCACCAGGCTCTGCTGTCCGCCCATGCTGGTTCCGGTCAGCACCACGGTCCTGCCATCCCAACGGGGTGAGCTGCGGATGTACTGCAGCGCGCGGCTGTCACGCAGATACATGTTGAGGAAATACGACCTGTCACGGCTGTGATCGCCGATCGTCGGATAGTCGATCGGCACGCCCGTGCCGCGCTCGGGAGGCAGATCGTGGGAATCGACGTCGAGCGTCAGCCAGCCCTCCGCCGCCCGATCGGCGGCCCACGCCGGATCCAGCGCGTAGACGCCCGCCCACTGATAGATGATGAGCGCCGGGAACCTCCCGCGCCGGTCCGGCATCGCCAGATACCCCTGCACGTGCGAGCCCACGCTGTCGAGGCGCACGCGGAAGAGCTTCACGCCCGGCTGGCTCGTAGGCATCGGCGTCAACTCCGGATGAGTCGGAACGCTGCGCAGTCTCGCGAGCTGTGCCGCCCAGAAGGAATCGAAGTCGGCCGGCGCTGCAACCGCCGGTTTCAACAGAGTCGGCGCCACCGCGGCACCCAGGGTGGCGACGCGGTTCTCCGCGAAGGCGCCGAAGGAGAATTCCGGGTGCAGGAGGTCGTATCCGGGGTACCTCGCGAGCAGCGATTTCAGCCCCGGATCGCTCTTCTCCAGCAGCGCCTCCAGGTCGCGGTTCACCTCAGCGTATTCCGCGGGCGAGAGCGCAGGCGGGAAGCCTGCCTGATAGTCGACCACCACATACAACATGGCCGGCTGATCGAACGTGGTCTCGAGGGTGGCGCTGCCGGAGCGCAGATCGAAGCGGCCGGTCTTCACCACATTCAGGTCGTTGCTCCTGATGGTGTAGGCGAAGCTGCCCTTGGGGGCCACGGCATTGGGCGCGAGCGTCACCGTCCAGCCGACCTTGTCGCCGAGAGCGTAGATCCCGTTGGCATGGAAGGGCTTGAAGATGAGCTTGGGCGCATCCGCCGCCGAGGCCGTCGCGAATGGCAGGACGAGAATGCACGCGAGGAGCGTCGCGCAGAGGATGGCGAGGGGCTTCGCGCAGGGGATCGCGAGCATCCTCCTCGCGCTCGAGACGCCGCGCGCTCCCGCTGCGGTGATGCTGTTGATCATTCTGCCGACGACTCCCCCGCTGAGCGATAGTGAATGAATCGGTCCACCCAGGCGATGAAATACTTCATGTTGGGTGCGTCCGTGTGCCCCCCATCGTCCTGCCGCCAGGCAAGCTGCCCATCCAGCAATCCTTGATTGACCGGCGGCATGCGCGCGGTGAGATAACTCCCCGTGACGTCCAAGCCCTCGGCGCCGAGCAGCCGGTAGACGGGGCTGGCCGCGACCGCCGCCATGAAACCGCCCCGCTGATCCACCCACTGCGCATCTCCCATGGCCGGAAGACCGTAACTGACGAAGACCAGCCGCGGCGCACAAAGCGCGATCAGCTCGTGCGCATCGACCGGCAGGTCACCCGGATTGCGCGGCCCCGATGCGCCCTTAGAGGCGCCGTACTTCAGGAAATTGCCCGCCATCCAATGATATTCGCCGCTGCCCGTCAGATTCTCGAGCGTCTCGCCGAAGTTGCGCCGCAGCAGCGCCGCCCCGCCTCGTCCGGAAGAGCCGATCAGCCCCATGGCAAAGCGCGGGTCGAAGGCCAACGTCACGAGCGCCGCCTTGCCGTACCGGGAAACGCCCTCGATCCCGACATGGTGACCGTCCACGGCCGGGTCGGTCTCCAGATAATCGAGTGTCCGGCTTGCCGCCCATCCCCACGCGCGCAGAGCGCCCCACTGATCGGGCGTGCGCGGCTGCCCTTTGTTGGTGAGGCCGATGATCCCGCGGGTCAGGCCCGCACCGTTGTCGGCCTGGACGATCGTCGGATCCAGCACCGCGAATCCCCAGCCCGCCGCAATCAGCTCCACGATCGAGGGCGGATCGCCGTCAGCGTTGCGCCGCAGTGGTGAGAACTGCGAGCGTCCAATGAGGCCCGCGTCACCGTGGTAGCCCAATGCTCCCTTGAGCTCCGGATCAGCGTGCACGAGCGCCGAGCGCAACGCGCCGTTGATCTCGCCCATCTCACTATCGCTCGGCTCGGTCGGCGGCACAGGCGTCGGCCCGAACCAGAACATGATCAGAACAGGCACCCTGCCCCCGCCCCGGCCACCGCCACCGCCCCTGCCCCTGCCCTTGCCCTTCGCCTGCGCCTGCGCCTGCGCCGGAAGGACGAGCGTTACCGGAATGTCGACGTCGATCGCGGGGTAAGCTCTGTTGTCGACGTGGCCGATCAGACGCGTGTAGACGATCGCGTGGCCGTCGAGCGAGCCCTTGCCCCGGCCGGCCACATGCCACGTGACCCTCGGTACATCCTTCGGGATGCGCCCGTAGACGTCATTCTCCAGCGCCGACACGATTTCCGGCCGGCGCTGCCGCCACCACATGGCCGCGGCAGTGACCTTCTCGCCGTCATCGAGTCTCAACGGATCCGGCAGATTCGGGTACGGATTGGCCAGCAGCTCGTCATAGTTGGCATGATCCGGATCGTTCTCGTCACCGCTCGCCCCCGGCCGCAACTCCTGGATCCCGAGCTGCTCCATCATGTTGCGGTGATCCTCGTCGGCCGTGAAGTTGACCGGCGGCGGCAGACCCCGCGCGTGCGCCGCCGCGGCCGCCCCGGCCGTTGCCGGAGCCGCGGTCGACGCCAACGCCGAGAACGCAAACGCGCCAAGCAGAACCCGCATGCACATCGCCGCCACGAGTCTCATCGCTGCCCCCGCGCGCCGCGCGTGAACAGCTCGAGCGGAATGGCCTCGGCCATTGCCCGGTAGCCGGCCGGCGAAGGATGTAGATGATCACCGGAGTCATACGCCGGCAGCAGTCGGTCCGGATGCTTCGGGTCGCGCACTACACGATCGAAGTGGACCACGGCATCGAAATGTCCCGGCTGTCTGATCCATGCGTCGACCGCCTGCCGGTCGGCCTCACTGGCCGCCGAGGGATGATAGTAGTCCGATCCTCCGTCCGGCGTGATCGTGCCGCCGATGACGGTGATCCCATGCGCGTGTGCGCGCAGAACGATCTGCTCATACGCCGCGATCATCTGGTGAACGAGCATAGTGTGTTGCGCGGCGGAAATCGGGCTGAGCCGAGCCGCAGAGCCGAGATCATTGATGCCTTCGAGCAGGATCAGATATCGCACACCGCTTTGCGCGAGCACGTCGCGGTCGAAGCGCGCCAGCGCGTTGGGGCCGAGCCCGTCGAGAAGCAGACGATTGCCTCCAGTGCCTACATTGAGCACGCTCAGGCCACGGGTGTCCGCCGAGGACTGCAGCCGGCGCGCAAGGT
>Ga0335072_10003116_pt1 | contig 25152 bp, 25 predicted proteins | sample Lox_Sample_21_FD_206725 | JGI IMG/M metagenome (GOLD analysis project Ga0335072, IMG submission 206725) | Soil microbial communities from Loxahatchee National Wildlife Refuge, Florida, United States - Lox_Sample_2.1 | ecosystem: Environmental > Terrestrial > Soil > Wetlands | place: USA... | reverse complement strand
CGGGTCTGGCCGCCGCCGTCGGCCAGATCCTGGAGAGGGTCACGATGAACACGGCCCGGGTCGAGCCTGACGGCCGCCACGTCACCGCCGTGGCACCCGGCGGGCCCGCCGAGCTCGCGGCTGTCATCGGCTGCCTGCACGATGCCTCGATTGCGGTGGACGAGATCGGCCTTCGACGGCCAACGCTGGATGAGGTCTTCCTGACTCTCACCGGCGACATCGACATCGACCGCGAGCCGGCTGCGGCCGGCCAGCTGACGAATGGGAGCTCCCGATGACCGCCACCCAGCTAGCCATGCCCCAGGCAATCACCCGTCCGGCCAGGCCGCCCGGCGTGACGAGCGCAGCCGGGCAAGTTGCGCTCCGCGCGCTCCGCAAGTACTTCCGGACGCCGAGCCTGCTCGTCATGGGCATCGTTCAGTCGGCGATGTTCCTGTTCAGCTTCCGCTACGTCTTCGGTGGCGCGATCCATGCAGGCTCGACGAGCTACGTGGACTTCCTGGTGCCGTCGTATGTGGCCACGATCGTCCTGTTCACCGGGGGTGGCATTGCCGTCGCGGTCGCCGAGGACAAGGTGCAGGGGTTCACCGACCGGCTGCTCTCCCTCCCGGTCCCGCGGTACTCCCTGGTGCTCGGGCGCACGCTTGCCGATTCGGCGACGAACATGTGGTCGATAGTGACGACCGCGGCGTTCGGCTTCCTGTTCGGCTTCCGGCTGCTCGGAACCTGGCAAGACGGGCTTGCCGCGCTCGGCCTGTGCGCTCTCTACGCCGTGGTGTTCACTGTCGTGTTCATCGTGATGGGCCTGTTCGCGCCGAACGCACAGGCTGCCCAGGGCATGTCGCTGATCGCGTTCGTCTTCGCGTTCATCTCTAGCGCCTACGTTCCGGCTACGTCGATGCCTGGCTGGCTGCAGCCGTTCTCGAAGTACCAGCCGATTACGCCGATGGTGGATGCGGTGCGGTCGCTGCTGGTTGGATCAACGAGCGACGTCGGCCTGGCGCTCGCCTGGTCAGCGGTGCTGATCGCGGTGTTCACGCCGATCGCCGTGATCCGGTATCGCAGGTGATGACGAGCCGGTCAGCTGAACCGGCCGGCCAGCAACCGGTATGCACGCGGCGCCGTGCCGTGCAGCCAGGCCGGGAAGCGCAGCCAGCCCGGCACGTAGACCTCGGCCCGATCGTGCGTCACCGCGCTCATGATGGCCCGCGCCACCTGGTCGCTCGCGACCGGCGCGGGCCATCGGCGTCCGTAGGGCCTGCCACGGCGGCTGAAGAACGGGGTGTCCACGGCACCTGGCAGCACCACCGACACCCCGACGCCGGTGCCCGCTACCTCATATCTGAGGCTCTCGGCCAGGCTGTTCAGGCCGGCCTTCGTGGCTGCGTAGACCGCCTCGTTCCGGACGCCGGTCGCTCCGGCGATCGACGAGACGAACACCAGGTGTCCGGTGCGGCGCGCGATCATGCCCGGCAGCAGGAGACGTGCCAGCTCGACGGGCGCGAGCAGGTTGACGGCCGTCAGCTCGGCCGCGGTGGCGGCAGGTATCTCGCCGATCGGGCCGGCCCAGCCGCCGCCCGCGTTGCAGATCAGCAGGTCGATGCGGCCGTGAACGTTCAGTGCCGAGCCGGTCAGTGCCTCCACCGCACCGGGCTGTGCCAGGTCGGCAGGCAAGGCGGTGGCGCCGGTCCGGACGGCTACCGACTTCAGCCGGTCTTCGTCGCGGCCGGTAACGATCAGCCGCGCTCCGGCTGCCGCGAGTACGAGCGCGGTGGCCTCGCCGATCCCCGACGAAGCGCCCGTCACGAGCGCGACGGCTCCTGCTAGCTGCACTTGCTGCTCACGCCCATCCGCAGGCAGCCGGTCCGGCCGGGATGCGGCCTACCAGCCTCAGGCAGGGACGGTGACCCCAGCGTTAGCGCCGGCGTGTGACCAGCAGCGAACAATGTCGCGCATGGACAGCAATCCGGTCACTCCCTGGCTGTCGACCACGACGAGATGCCGGAAGTTCCCTCTCGTCATCGCAGATGCTGCCTGCTCGAGCGTCCAGTCCGGAGAGGCGAACACAATGTCCGAGGTCCGGTGGTCGGCGACCATCTCGGCATCCGGGTCTTGCCCGGCACCGATCGAGTCGAGAATGTCGCGTTCTGTCAGGATTCCGATCCCTGGTTGCGAGGAATCGATGACGACCGCGGCCCCCACCCGCTTGGCCGACATCAGCCGGGCCGCTTCACGCAGCGTATGCGCGGGCCCGACGCTCAGGACGACCTTCGTCATCCCATCCCGAACCTTCACTTTGCATCGCTCCCCTCGCTCAGGCCGCGGCGTGAAACCGCGCCGGAAGCCTGATGGCGGCCGGGAACACCATGGCGACTTTGCCGCAGCAGACCGCCCGGCTAACTCGTGCTTGTGCGCTTGTGACTGCCTGTCCAGCATCCGTCAGAATGCGGTTCAGGGCAAGTCCAGATCTCCGGTCGGCGCATCCCGCGCGGTCGCGAGCAGGCTGAGGACCTCGGAGTGGAGCAGTCCGTTGGTGCAGACCGCGCTCCCGCAATCCGGCCGGGGCACGCCGGAGATGTCAGTAAATGCGCCACCGGCCTCCTCCACCACAACCTGCAGCGCGGCCAGGTCCCACAGAGTGACATCGGTCTCGGCTGAGACGTCAACCGCGCCCTCGGCTACGAGCATGTGAGACCAGAAGTCGCCGTATGCACGGGTACGCCAGACCTTCCGAGCCAGGCCAAGCAATTCAGGAAGCCGCCCGGCCTGTTCCCAGCTCGACAGGCCCGAATAGGACAGCGAGGCATCGGAGAGGCTCGACACCCGCGAGACGCGGCAGGCCGTCGCCTTCGTCATGCTTTTGCCCGTCCAGGCGCCGCCGTCGCGGGCGGCCCACCAGCGGCGGCTCAGCGCCGGCGCGCTGACGACGCCGACGATGACCTCGTCGCCGTCCATGAGCCCGATCAGGGTGGCCCACACCGGAACGCCGCGCACGTAGTTCTTGGTGCCGTCGATCGGATCGATGACCCAGCAGCGCTGGCTGGATCCGGTCCGGCCGTACTCCTCGCCTAGCATGGCGTCCCGGGGCCGGGCACGGCTGAGCACGTTCCTGAGGGACTCCTCGACGGCGAGGTCGGCATCGCTGACCGGGGTGAGGTCGGGCTTTGCCTCCACTCGCAGGTCCAGCGACCTGAAGCGGCGCATGGTGATGTCATCCGCCGCGTCCGCGAGGACGTGCGCGAAGCCCAGGTCGCCGTCAAAACCAGCCATCCCGGGCAACGGTAGCGGTAAGAAGCGCGTCCTGGCCACGGTGGGCCAGGGATCGGGCGTCAGTGTCGGCCAGACGCTGTCGTACTAGCCCGCCGGGGCGTCGGGACCGGGCGTGTCGGCTGGCTCCAGGCCCTCGCGGCTGCGTAGCAGCCGCCGCAGGGAGTCCAGCCGTCCGGCCTCGGCCGGACCGCCGTGCTCGGCCACCCACTTGTCGAGGCCGCAGCCCGCTTCCAGATGACTGCAGCCTGGCTGGCACGCCGCAATCGCCTCGGCCAGTTCCGGGAATGCGGACACCACCCGGTCGACGGCGATGTGACCGAGACCGAAACTGCGCAGGCCAGGCGTGTCGATGATCCAGCCTCCGCCGGGCAGTGGCAGCGCCACCGCTGCCGAGGACGTGTGCCGGCCCCGGCCCGTCACTGGGCTGACCGGCCCGACAGCGCGGTCAGCGTCCGGAATGAGCGCGTTCACGAGGGTCGACTTGCCCACGCCCGAGTGACCGACGAGCACGCTGAGCCGGCCGGCCAGCAGCCCGCGAAGTTCGTCCAGCTGACCGGTGAACGGCCGGCTCAGCGCGATCGAGCGGATGCCCAGGGGCTGGTAGATCGCGAGCAGGTCATCGGGCGGGGCCAGGTCGGCCTTGGTCAGGCAGAGCAGCGGCGCCAGTCCCGCATCGTAGGCCGCGACCAGGAACCGGTCGATGAGCCGCGGCCGTGGCGTCGGGTTGGCCAGCGCCGTGACGATCACCAGCTGGTCGGCGTTGGCGACGATGGCCCGCTCGCTCGGGTCGTCGTCCTCGGCGGACCGGCGCAGGACCGAAGTGCGCGGCTGCACCCGCACGACCCGGGCAAGCGTGCCGGGGTCTCCGGACACATCGCCGGCGAGGCTGACCTGGTCTCCTACCACGATGCTGCCGCGACCCAGCTCCCTGGCCTTCATCGCGGTGACCATGCGGTCGCCGGTGAAGCTGCGGTATCGGCCGCGGTCCACTCCAGTGACGAATGCGTCGACGGCGTCCTCGTGGGCCGGGCGTCGCCGGGTGCGGGGCCGGGAGCCCTTGCCCGGCCTGACCCGCACATCGTCTTCGTCCAGCCGGGAGTGGCGAGCCGGCGGGGTCAGGTTGCCTGCCCCAGCATCTGCGCCCACAAGCTGCGGAAGGCGGGGAAGGTCTTGCCGACGGTAGCCGCGTTAGTCACCCGCAGGCCGGGCACGGCCAGCCCGAGCACGGCGGCCGCCATCACCATCCGGTGGTCATCGTGGCTGTCGAACGGCTCCGAGCCAGCCCGCAGCGGCCGGGGCCGCACTCGCAGTCCGTCGGCCAGCTCGGTCACGTGGCCGCCGAGTGCGCCGATCTCGCTCACGAGCACGGCCAGCCGGTCGCATTCGTGCAAACGCATGTGCCCGATCCCGGTGAACTCTGATGGGGAGTCCGCGAGCGCTGCCAGTGCCGTCAGTACGGGTGCGACTTCGCTGATATCCCGCAGGTCAGCGCTAATGCCGCGGATCCGGCCCGTGCCCTGAATCCGCATCCCCGCAGCCGTCGGCTGGTAGTCAGCGCCCATCTGCCCGAGCACGTCGAGGATCTGGCTGGCTGCCTGGAGGCTGACGGCCGGCCAGCCGGGGATGGTGATCTGGCCCCCTGTTACCAGTGCAGCGGCGAGGAACGGGGCCGCATTGGACAGATCCGGCTCGACAACGACGGTGCCGGGGGCCAGCCGTCCCGGTCGCACCCGCCAGAAGTCTGGCGCCGACTGGCCGCCGCGGCCCAGGCGACCGGACTCCACCTCAGCACCCGCGGCCGTCAGCATGGCCGCCGTCATCGCGATGTGCGGAGCCGACGGTATCGGCGCGCCCTCATGGGTGATCTGGATGCCAGCCGAGTAGCGGGGCGCCGCCAGCATCAGCCCGGATACCAGCTGTGACGAGGACGAGGCGTCGAGTGTCACGGCGCCGCCCGCGACCCGGCCGCGGCCGTGCACGATGAACGGCACGGCGCCGCGGCCGCCGTCGCTGATCTCGACGCCGACCTGGTGGAGGCCGGCCAGCAGCTGGCCCACCGGCCGCTCCGAGGCCCGCGGATCGCCGGTGAACTCGACATCCGCGGTTGCGAGCGCGGCGGCAGGCGGGACGAATCGCAGCACCGTGCCGGCGTTCCCGACGTCGACCTGCGTTGGGCCGCTCGCCCATCCGGGCATGACGGTCCAGGACGTGCCGCCCTCCAGGTGATCGAGCGCGGCGCCGAGCGAAACGATTGCCCTGGCCATCAGGTCGGTGTCGCGCGCCTGCAGCGGGCCGACGATGGTCGTCGGGGAGTCTGCGAGCGCGGCGAGGATCAGGGCTCTGTTGGTGATGGACTTGGAGCCAGGCAGCCGGACGCTGGCGCTCACGGCCACAGTGGCCGCTGGCGCCGCCCAGTCGGTATCGGCGTACTCGGTAGCCCGCATGCCTCCAGAGATTACTGGCTCAGAAGGCGTCTAGACGTAGCCGACCGCGCGGAGCGACAATCAAACACCGTTACCTTGGGCCCTCGGAATCATTCCGGATATCCCGGCAAGGTTTGGCATAGCCGGATCTCGGTTATGAAGTGTCAGATTCCGGGCCCTGTTGGTAGTGGTGAGCTCGGCTGGTTCTGTGGGCTGGTTCGTCAGGTGAGGATATGTGCGGTCGGTATGCGTCGGCGCGTAAGCGCATTGAGCTCCTGGAGGAGTTCAGCGTGCAGCGCGACAAGGTCGCTGAGCCGCTGAAGCCTGATTACAACGTGGCGCCGACCAAGCCGGTCTACACGGTGGTCGACCGGGCCGAGACGCCGGATGACGAGACCCGCGCTGACGCGGGCGGCACTGGCGCTGCTGGTGCGGAGGCCGGGACCGTGGCGCGCGAGCTCCGGGTGATGCGCTGGGGCCTGGTGCCGTTCTGGGCCAAGGACGTCCGCATCGGCAGCCGGATGATCAACGCCCGGGCAGAGACCGTGGCGGAGAAGCCGGCCTTCCGGCGCGCCTTCGCCAAGCGCCGCTGCCTGCTGCCCGCTGACGGTTACTACGAATGGCAGCAGCAGCCAGCCGGGGCCAAGCAGCCCATCTACATCACCCGCAGAGATGGCCGCTCGCTGGCCTTCGCCGGCCTGTACGAGCTGTGGCGGGATCCGGCTGTGGCTAGGGACGATGAGGACGCCTGGCTGTGGACGGCCACGATCATCACGACGAGCGCGCCCGACGAGCTCGGCATGATCCACGACCGGATGCCGATGATCATCGATCCCGGCAGCTGGGCTGACTGGCTCGATCCGGCTAGCAACGACACCGCGGACCTGCGGGCGCTGCTGGTTCCGGCTGCGGCCAGCGGACTTGTCACCTATCCGGTGTCGACCGCAGTGAACTCAGTGCGGAACAACGGCCCGCAGCTGATCGAGCCAGTCTCGGCGGTGTCGGCAGCGCCATTAGCTGCTGCCGGTCACAGCCTGCGTGACGGTGGTACCGGAGCGCTGTTCTAGGCCCGCTAGCTGGGTCAGGCAGCGCGGTTTGATTCCCCGAACGGTGCTGCCGATGAGTTGCAGAAGGAGGCGGGGATCGCATGGATGCTATGACGGCGCGTCAGCGGCTGGAGGAGATTCGCTGCGAGCTGGACAAGTCGATCACGGTTCTCGACGGCAACGCTGGACAGCAGCGGTGGCGCGGTGATTACCCGCAGGATCCGGCGGACGCCGGGGCCAACCTCTCCGAGAGCGACCGGTCCGAGGCCATGCTGGATGTTGCCAGGAGGCAGCGCTCTGACGTCCTCGCCGCTCTGCACCGGATCGACCTGGGTACCTACGGCACGTGCGTGGACTGCGGCGGCCCGGTTCCTGAGGGCCGGCTCGAGGCCAAGCCGGAGGCTGCCCGGTGCCTCGCGTGCCAGGGCAAGCGTGATCGCCTGCGGCGGTAACCGCCTACCGCCAGTCTGCGGCCAATGTCGGCCGCCGGAATGAAGCCGGCCGGGACCGCGTTCCATGCCACGTGTCAGTTGCCAGCTACCAGACGCGCCCCGGCATATCAAGGATGGCCGGGCCGGCTCGCCCAGGGCCCTCCAGGGTGGCCGGGCGCGATGTGAAGACTGTCAGCGTTGTATCCTCCCGGCGAGGCGGCTCGCAGGCTGATCGGCTGCAGCCCTTGGCTCCCTCGTTTCCGGAAGGGGTGGGTCCGGTCCCCGAGACACTTGAGCAGCGCAGTAAGCGGTTCGAAGACGACGTCCTGCCGTACCTGGACCAGCTTTATGCGGCCGGGATGCGGATGACGCGCAATCCAGCTGACGCCGAAGACCTGGTTCAGGAGACTTTCGCTAAGGCTTATGCGTCTTTTCACCAGTTCCAGGCGGGTACGAACCTCAAGGCCTGGCTGTTCAGGATCCTCACCAACACGTTCATCAACACCTACCGCAAGCGCCAGCGGGAGCCGCAGCGGTCGGGGACTGAGGACATCGAGGACTGGCAGCTAGCCAGGGCCGCATCGCACACGTCCACGGGCCTGAAGTCAGCTGAGACCGAGGCACTGGAGCGGCTGCCGGACTCTGACATCAAGGCCGCGCTGCAGGCGCTGCCGGAGGACTTCCGGCTCGCGGTGTACCTGGCCGACGTTGAGGGATTTGCCTACAAGGAGATCGCCGAGATCATGGGGACTCCGATCGGGACAGTGATGTCGCGGCTGCACCGCGGCCGCAGGCAGCTCCGCGACCTGCTCCAGGATTACGCGGCGGACCAGGGCATGTTCGCCACAACGCCCGCTGCCCCGGCCACGGCGCCGTCTGATGGCGAGGCGCCAGGGAGGGACGCGACATGAGCTGCGGGAAGCCGCACGAGGTGCCCTGCACCGAGGTGCTCGCGATGGTGTACTCCTACATCGACGGCGAGATGGAGGACAGCGGCTGCCTCCAGATCCGCGAGCATCTCGACGAGTGCGGGCCCTGCCTGCGCGAGTACGGCCTCGAGGAGCTCGTCAAGAGGCTCGTCCATAAGTGCTGCGGGCAGGAAGCGGTGCCAGGGGAACTGCGCACCAAGGTGCTCACCAGGATCGCGGCCGTCCGGGCGGAGCTCGAGGACACCTAGCGCTGGCGAAGCGCGGCGGTCTGTCGTCTCGCGCTGTGCGCGTCGGGCCAGCAGTCGAGTGCCGTGCTCGGCGCTGTGACATTGCGCAGTCCTGCGAATGCGATTAGCTCACATTGTCGGGGAGAGCCAGGCGTGGCTTAGCTGCGCGAGTTACTCTAAGTGGCGACGTCAAACAAATCTGCCGGCGAGCGTGAAAGGCAGCGCGGATTGCGCTGCTGCGGGCTCGCCGGGGTTCAGGGCGTGCACCGGCACCATCGCACTAAGGGGGTCACGGCATGGTCTCCCGGGCCGCACGGCTGTACATCGGCCTGGTCGTGGTCCTGACGGCCCTGCTTGTGGCCGCAGCCTCGATGGCTCCGGCACGGGGGACCTGGGGCCTGATGCCCCCCGCCACGATGACCGGCCCGGTTAGCATGCCGCTGTTCGCTCTGATCACGCTCCAGTGCCTGTTCCTGGTCTGCGACTCTGTCGACACGCCGCTGACCGCGCGGCAGACGAAGTGGTCGCCTAGCTCCGCTGCCACGCTTGCCGCGGTCGTGCTGCTCGGTCCGCTGGCGGCTGCGTTCGTGGGCGCCAGCTCGCTGCTGAGCCTGCGGCGGCAGCTTCGCGTGCCCGAGCGGATGTTCAACGGCGCGATGCACGCGCTGTCCGGGCTCGCCGCTGGCGTGGCGTACTTAGTCGTCGGCGACTGGCTGGCGAGGCGCTTCGATGTACCTGTAGTAGCGCAGTCGGGCAAGCACGTGCCATTGAACGACGTCGCCCTCGTCGGGCTGCCCGATACGGGTCACTTCAGGATCATCATCATCGCGTTCGCTGCTGCTGCCGCAGTGCACGTGCTGGCCAATCACGGACTGATCTGGGGCGTCTACCGCCTCAACCGGGGTACCGGGATGCTACGTCGCGAGGGCCTTGAGTCCAGCCTGTCGCTGCTGCTGGCCTCCGACTTCGGCTATGCGTGCCTCGGCCTGGTCATCGTCTCGCTGTGGGACATCATGAGCTGGTTCTCGGCAGTTCTCGTGCTGGTGACGCTCTTCGTCGCGCGTTGGGCGATGGGACAATTCGCGGAGCAGCAGCGGGCCTACGCCGAGACCATGAGCGCGCTGTGTCAGGCTGTCGAGACCAAGGACTTCTACACCCGCGGCCACGGTGACCGGGTCTCCCGCGGCGCCGTCATGATCGCTCGGCAGACCCGCATGAGCGCTGACCGGACCGACGCGATCCGGTACGCGGGGATGCTCCATGATGTGGGCAAGCTCGGCGTGCCGACCCAGGTCCTGCAGAAGACCGGTGCGCTCACCGAGGAGGAGTTTGCGGCCATCCAGCTGCACCCGATGCGCGGGCTGGAGATCGTCAGGGAGATCGGGTTCCTGTACGAGGCACTGAACGGCATCATGCATCACCATGAGCGGATCGACGGCCGCGGTTACCCGATGGGTCTGGCAGGGCATGAGATCCCCGAGTTCGCCCGCATTATTGCGGTGGCCGACGCGTTCGACTCGATGACGACTACCCGCTCCTACCGCGAGGCCAAGAGCATCGATGTCGCGCTGGACGAGCTGCGCAGGGGTGCGGGCACCCAGTTCGACCCGCGAATGGTGGAGGCGTTCATCGCCGCGCTGGACGAAGATGAGTGGCCGCTGCCGCCGGAGCCGGCTGGCAAGCCGCCTGACCCGACCACAGTGACGGTCCAGGATCACGACGATCCAACGGCGCCGCTGCGCATCGTGGAGCCCTAGTGGCCGGCGGAGCGCTGGCCGGCCGCACCCCCGACCGCATGGCCTACTGGCAGGCGCTTGACTCCGGGCGGCTGCTGCTGATGGCAGCGGCGGCCATGCTCGTTGCTGCCGCATTCGTCGGCGTGGCTACGCACCATGCTGGGCAGGTCAACCTGCGGGCAGCCCTTGCGTTCGGCGGCTTCATCGCGGTTGGCGAGCTGCTCAGGCTCGCGCTGCCGGGCGGGCGGGAAGCCGCGCCGGTCGCGATGGTCGGCGCCATGGCCTACGCCCTCCTGCTGGCATTGCCCGGGGCTAAGCCGGGCCAGCAGGAACTGATCAACTTCGACGCCCTGCTGGTCATCGCGGTCGCTGCGATCGGGATGACCGTGGGCGCCCTGCCGCACGTCGCGGCGGGCCGGTCGGCCGGCCTGACCGGCATGTGCACCCGGCTGATAGCGGTTGCCTGCGTGGCGTTCATCTTCCGGCCGATCGTTTCGCTCGGCTTGCCGAAGCAGCGGTGGGAGCTGGCATTCGCGATCATGGCCGTGCTGCTAGTATTCGGCTGGCTGATCGAGACCACGATCGGGGCGCTCATCCGGGCCGACGACGTTGGCGCCAGGTTCTCTGTCGCCATCCGGGATGAGATGCGGCTGCAGTGGCCGCTTGGCCTGGCCGTGGGCGCCTCTGTGATCATCACGGTCTTTAGCACCAAGGTCATGGGACTGATGGAGCTGGCGGTGTTCATCGGGCCGCTGCTCGTCACCCAGGTCGCGTTCCGCCGCTACGCCGGCATCCGGGCCACCTACCTGCAGACAGTCAGGTCGCTGGCCCGCGTCACCGAAGTGGCCGGCTATGTCGAGGAGGGTCATTCGCGCCGGGTCAGCCGGCTGTCCGTCGCGGTCGGGCGCGGGCTTGGCCTGGCTGAGCCACAATTGCTCGCGCTCGAGTATGCAGCTTTGATGCACGACATCGGCCAGCTGTCGCTCCGCGATCCGATACCCGGCGGCGCAACTATCCAGGTATCGCGGGCTGAGCAGGAGCAGATCGCGAGCTACGGGGCCGCTGTCATCCGGAAGGCTGGCGTTCTCGATGACGTTGCCGAGCTAGTCAGGTGTCAGAGCTGGCCCGCTCGCGGTCACGATCCGGAGCCGCCGCTCGGCAGCATGATCATCAAGGCGGCGAACGCGTTCGACGACATGGTCGGCGGCTCGATGGACCGGGACAGGTCAGCTGCGGCGCTTGACCGGATGCGGCTCGACCCGGTCCAGTTCGACGCCGAGGTGGTTGCGGTGCTCGGCGAGGTCGCGGGGCGCCGGGTGCCGTCGCGGCTGTAGGCTGCCCTGCGTGCTGGAGTCGGTTCTTGTCGCCAATCGTGGTGAAATCGCCAGGCGAGTGATCGCGAGCGCCCGCAAGCTGGGCGTCCGCTCGGTGGCCGTGTACTCAGCGGCCGACGCGGACCTGCCGTTCGTCCGCGAGGCGGACGAGGCGGCGGCCATTGGGCCCGCCCAGCCTGCCGCCAGTTACCTGAACGGTGCCGCCATCCTGGCTGCCGCTGAGCAGACCGGCGCTCGCGCCATCCATCCCGGCTACGGATTCCTGTCCGAGAACGCTGCGTTCGCCGCGAGCGTGATTGACGCCGGGCTGACCTGGATCGGCCCGTCGCCGGAGTCGATCACGCAGATGGGCGACAAGATCAATGCCCGCAACCTGATGGAGCGGGCTGGCGTGCCAGTGGCGGCAGGGACCAGGGAACCGGTAACGGACGTGACGGTCGCGCTGGCAGCCGCGCGTGAGATCGGTTATCCGGTCATGATCAAGGCGTCCGCTGGCGGCGGCGGCATCGGGATGAGCGCGGCTGCGGATCCGGGTCAGCTCGAGGCGGGGTTTGAAACGGCCCGCTCGCGCGCGGAGCGGTTCTTCGGCAGCCCCGCCATCCTGCTCGAGCGCTTCGTTACCCGCGCCCGGCACGTCGAGGTGCAGATACTCGGGCTCGCCGACGGGCGGTTGCTCGCGCTCGGCGAGCGAGACTGCTCGGTCCAGAGGCGCCATCAGAAGGTCGCGGAAGAGACCCCGTCACCGGGCGTCAGCCCGGCGCTGCGGGCCAGGATGCTGGCCGCCGCGGTGCAGGCCGGCGAGGCAGTGGACTATCTGGGCGCCGGCACGGTGGAGTTCCTCGTCGACGTGACGGCGGGCGAGTTTACGTTCCTCGAGATGAACACCCGGCTGCAGGTCGAGCATCCGGTCACCGAGCTGGTGACGGGCATTGACCTGGTGGAGCAGCAGTTCCGGATCGCGGCCGGTGAGGACATCAGCTTCAGGCCGGGGGAGGTAACTCCTGTCGGGCACGCGCTGGAACTGCGCGTCTACGCCGAGGACAGCAAGCGGTTCCTGCCAAGCCCGGGCACGATCACCGAATGGGCCGAGCCGGCCGGCCCTGGGGTGCGCCTGGACGCCGGCTATGCCGCGGGTAACACGGTGACCCAGTTTTACGATCCCCTGCTGGCGAAGCTCTGCCTGCATGGTTCCGACCGGGCCGAGGCCCTGGACCGCGCGAGGGAAGCCGTGGCCGCGTTCGCGATCGGCGGCCTTAAGACCAACCTGGAGTTCCATGCCGAACTGCTGGCCTCGCCGGAGTTCCGCAGTGGCGATTACGACACCGGACTGGTGGGCCGACTGCGCCCGTGAGTGCGGGTGAGCGGCGATGATGGACGTAACGGGCCGGCCGCGGCTGAGATCAAGGAGGGCGCATGAGCGAGGTTCGCGCGGAGATGGTGGCGAACGTGTGGAAGGTCGTCGCGGCCGAGGGTGACAGCGTCGCCGACGGCGACACGCTGGTGATTCTGGAATCCATGAAGATGGAGATCCCGGTCCTGGCCGAGGACTCCGGCACCCTGACGAAGCTGGCCGTGGCGGAGGGTGACGTCGTGCAGGAGGGCGACCTGATCGCCGTCATCGAGTAGGCACAGTCGGGGGGCTTCGCCGCCCGACAGCCCCCCAAGACCCGCGACCGCTGGCGTCAGCCCAACTCTCCCTGGCTTTCCGCCGGCGCAAATTCAGCACCGGCCCAGGCCGCGTCTGACCTCCCTTCGGGAGGTTACAGGCCGGCTGTGGAGCGCGGGTAGGCGTCTTTAGGGTCGGTGACGATATTCACCAGGTACGGGACGCCGGAATCGAACGCGCGCCGCAGGGCGGGCCCGACGTCCGCCGGCTCGCGGACAAGCTCGCCGCCTCCGCCGAGCGCGGTGACGACCTGGTCGTACCGGCAGCCCGGCTGCAGATCGGCGGCGACGTCGTAGCCGTACAGCGCCTGCATCGGGTGCTTCTCCAGGCCCCAGATGCCGTTGTTGCCGCAGACCATGACGACCGGCAAGTTATGGCGGACCAGCGTGTCCACGTCCATCAGGGAGAACCCGGCGGCGCCATCGCCGAGCAGCAGGACGACCTGTGCTGACGGCTTTGCCACCCTCGCTGCGATCGCGTAGCCGAGCCCGGTGCCCAGGCAGCCGTACGGGCCGGGGTCGAGCCAGCCGCCCGGCTGCCGCGGCTCGACGTACTTGCCGGCGTAGCTGACGAAGTCGCCGCCGTCCCCGATGACCACGGCGTCTGGCTCGAGCAGCCCGGCGAGCTCTCCGTAGACGCGCAGCGGGTGCACCGGCATCGCGGTGCTGTGCAGCAGATCCGAGTCCGCGGCGACCGCGCTGGCGGCGACGGCCTGAAGACGTGGCAGCCAGTCTTTTGTCCACGCGCAGCCGCCCGGTGCCGTGCCCCGGCCGGCCTCTGCGGCCAGCCCGGTCAGGAGAGCCGCGAGTCCTCCTGCTGCTGATCCGGCCAGCTCGCAGTGGGCTGCAATCTGGCCGGGCGCGTCAGCGAGATGGACCACCTGGGCCGGAGGCGTGCCGTTCTTGCCGCCGAACCTGCCGTAGCTGAGCCGGAAGTCCAGCGGGGTGCCTGCCACGAGCACGAGGTCAGCCTCGCCGAGGGCGACCGCCCTGGCCCGCGTCACCAGCAGGGGGTGCCCGGCCGGCAGGATGCCGCGTCCCTGGCCGTTGGCGATGACCGGCAGCTGGAGTTCCTCGGCTGCGGCGCGCGCCGCGTGCTCGGCGCCATCCAGCCATACGTCGGAGCCCAGGATCAGCACGGGCCGGTCTGCCGCGGCCAGCAGCCGGGCAATCCCGGTTGTCGCCGCCGGATCTGCGAGACCGGGCGCCGCCTCGCCGCTCGCGCCGCTGCCAGCGGTGACCGACGGCGCGCCCGCGGGCCCGAACATCGCTTCCAGGCTCGCGTCCAGGAACACCGGGCCCCGGTGCCGCGAGCTCGCGAGTGCGAACGACTCGTCAACTGCCGCGCCGACCTGGTCCGCGGCGTGCACAGTCCAGGCCCGCTTCGTGACCGGGGCGAGTAGCGGCGGATGGTCAAGCTCCTGGAGGCTGCCTGAGCCCCATCGGGCGTCCGATGCTCGCCCCGCGAGCACGACCACGGGCGAGCCGTTGAAGTGCGCTGTGGTGATGGCGCTAACGCCGTTAGTGACGCCAGGCCCGGCAGTGAGGACGGCGAAGCCTGGGGAGCGGGTCAGCCGCGCGGTGGCCTCGGCCGCGAAGACCGCGGTCTGCTCATGCCGGACGTCCACGATGCGCATCGGCGGATCGGCGGTGACCGCGCCGTCGTAGACGGGAAACACGTGCACGCCCGACAGGGTGAACATGGTTTGCACGCCGTGCCGGCGCGCCGCCGCTACCGCCTGCGCGCCACCGTGGGCAGGCCGCTCATCCTGACTCATTCTGGCGACGTTACCAGGAGGTAAGCCGCCACGGAGTGCCCGCTTTGCGGCAGTAGGTGATCGCACGGCACGTCCACCACCAGCGGGCTGCGATGATTACTGAGTGCCTCCGCTGACTGACCTCGCCAGCCGGGCCGGGATCCGCGGCGCGGACCTGGACTGGCTGCACTCGCTGATCTCTGACTGGCAGCTGCTCGCGGACCTGTCGTTTGCCGACCTGGTGCTGTGGGCGCCGCTTCGCGGCGACGGCGGCGACGCGGGCAGCTGGCAGGCCGACGCGAGCTGGATAGCGCTGGCCCAGATGCGCCCGACGACCGCACCGACCGCGCTGCCGGACGACATCGTGGGCACCGTGCGGCCCGGCGGGGAGCAGCCATTCCTCGCGGCTGCGTTCACCGATCGCCGGGTCTGCCGTGAGGGCGACCCGGAATGGACGCGCGGGGTCCCGGTGCGGCACGAGACGATTCCGGTGACCTGTGATGAACGCGTGATCGCCGTGATCGAGCGGTCCACGAACCTGAGCTTCGCCCGGACCCCGAGCCGTCTGGACCTGGCGTACCTGAAGGCAGCCGACGAGCTGACGCAGATGGTGGCAACTGGCCTGTTCCCGATCCGCGGTGAGGAGCCGGTTCTGGTCAGGTCGCCGCGGGTCGGCGACGGCATGCTGCGGCTCAGCCGGTCGGGGAAGGTCACCTATGCCAGCCCGAACGCCCTGTCGGCCTACCGACGGCTTGGGCTGTCCGCGGACCTCGTCGGCAAGCAGCTCGGCCCGCTGACGGCCCGGCTGTGCGCGGGTCGCGTGCCGCGCGACGACTCACTGATGGTCGCGGCCAGCGGCCGCGCGGCCGCCGAGACGGAGGTCGAGGCAAACGGATCGGTCGTGCAGCTGCGCACCATCCCGTTCATCGTGGACGGCCAGCGCGCCGGGGCACTGATCCTGCTCAGAGACGTGACGGAGCTTCGCCATCGTGAGCGGGAGCTGCTCACCAAGGACGCGACCATCAGGGAGATCCACCACCGGGTGAAGAACAACCTGCAGACCGTCGCGGCCCTGCTCCGGCTGCAGGCGAGGCGGCTGCAGGCGCCCGAAGCCCGGGCGGCGCTGGACGAGGCTGTGCGGCGGGTCGGCTCGATCGCGATGGTGCACGAGACGCTGTCGCACGTCCCGGACGAGATCGTGGACTTCGACGAGATCGCCGGCCGGGTGGCCATGATGGCAGGGGAGGTCTCCGCTCCCGAGACGCGGGTCACGCCGCGGCTGCTCGGCGAATTCGGCCTACTGCCGGCGCTCGTCGCGACGCCGCTCGCGCTGGTGCTGACCGAGCTGCTCCAGAACGCGCTGCAGCACGGGTTCAGCGGGCCCGGTCAGGCGAGCTCGCCGGGGCGCCTCGATGTGTCCGCGGTGCGCGCACCCGGCAAGCTGACGATCATCGTGTCGGACAACGGAGTGGGGCTACCCGCCGACTTCGACCTGGATTCGACCTCGAGCCTTGGCCTGCAGATCGTGCGCACGCTCGTGCTGACCGAACTTAACGGTCGGCTGGAGATTAGCCCGCGCGCCGGCGGAGGCACCAGGGTGCTGGTGGAAGTGCCAATCGACCTGCACTCGGCGGGACCCGCGGCGGCTGAGACAATGGCGCGCACCGGGTCGTGAGCTGCAGCGGCAGCCAGGCCGACTCGGAGCTGCGCCGCAGCTCCGCAGGGGAGGCGGCGCAGCTCAAAACCCTCGTCAGGCTCCCGCGCGCGCGGCAACCCTGCTGCGGCGCTTGACTGCCCGCCGCTCGTCCTCGCTGAGTCCGCCCCAGACACCGGCGTCCTGGCCACTCTCGAGCGCCCACTGCAGGCAGGGTTCCACGACCTTGCACCGCCGGCACACTTGCTTGGCCTCGTCGATCTGGAGTAGCGCCGGCCCGGTGTTCCCGATCGGGAAGAACAGCTCCGGGTCCACGTCACGGCAGGCGGCATGATGACGCCAGTCCATGAGTCCACTCCTCCTTGCGCTCAGGTCCTGCGCGGGCCTGCGCTGCCAGTCGCGCTTGTGAATGATTTCACGAGCTAAGTTCTATGTCAGGTAGGGTACGATTTGATCTTGGCTTGAGCTTCTAAATCGGCGATGCTGTGCTTACCCCAGCATCCCCGTTATATATCCGGCGAAGCTGAGAATTACCCGACAACGCGATAACTGCTGACATCTGCGACGTCGACATGTACCGCGCCGGAGCTTACGCCCCGTTTGTCACCTAGCAATCCAGGCCGCGGCTACTTCCGCGTCGCCAGCCCGGCACGACGTGCCTTAGCCCGCCCCGTTCGCCAGGAGCGTTATAACCCTCTCAAGATCGGTGATCAACCGCAAGAGGCTTCGGCAAAGGTTCGGCAGGATTTCAGTGTCATCTCAGTCACATGGCCGGGATGGGAGTCAGTGCCCGGCGTACCCGGTCGTGAACCCGTCACAAGCGGTATATGGCTATTAGCTATATATGTATTGCTTTATGAAAAATCAGGCAGCCAATAATCGCCATAGCCTAGCGTGCGGCTAGCCGATGACTCGCAGGGCACGCGGCACGGACCGGATGGTGACTTCCTCGGCCTCGCCCACGTACTCGCCGTCGAGCTGGAATGCGACGGGCCGTTCCGCCCGCAACTGGATGGCAGACAGGTCGTGGCCGGCCAGCACAGACCGGCCGCGCGGCGGCTCGCTCCGGTTGGCCAGCATCTGGCGCAGCGTCCGCATCGTGGCGACCGTGCCCAGGCTGCGCAGCGCGAGCAGGTCGAGCCCGCCATCGAAGCTGGCGCTGGGGTTGGGGCGAACGGGCCGACGGCCGAGATAGGTCCAGGGCGATGTGTTCGACACGATGCACAAGTAGACGTCACCGGCGGACAGTCCCCCTGGTGCCGCAACGCTGATGGCCGGGTGCCGGCGGTTGGTCACCTGGTAGTACTGCCGCAACGCCGTCCGGAAGAACAGCGCGGGGGTCAGATCCCGGCCCGCCGCGCGCCGCCCCTCGACCGCGCGCACCACCTCGGCGTCCAGGCCGAGGCCAGCGTTGAAAGTGAAATACCGCCCGCCTGCAGCGCCGAGCCCGATGCAGCGCTCGTTGCCGGCGGTCAGGTCCTCGATGAGGCGGCCCGCCGCGTCCACCGGGTCAGCTGGCAGGCCCAGCGCCCTGGTGAACACGTTCGCGTTGCCGCCCGGCAGCGCCGCCAGCGCGGGAAGGTCCTCAGCTGCGGCCGGCGGTTCCGCCGCGCCGCCGGGCTGGCCTGCGCCGAGCAGGCCATTCACCGCCTCGTTGACGGTCCCGTCCCCGCCCAGGGTCATCACCAGGTCGAATTTGTCAGACACGGCAGTGGCGGCGAGGCTGGTGGCATGGCCCCGGTAACGTGTCTCAACGACCTGTAGGTCGACAGCAGACGCAAGGGCCCGGACGAGAACGTCTCGTCGCCCCCGGGTCGTGGAGGTGGCGTGTGGGTTCACGATCAAGAGCGCGCGCACGGGCCAAGGCTAGCCAGCCGCCCGCCGGCGCGCAGTCACCAGCCCAACATAAGGCGACATTGACCACCCGACAGGCCCCCAGCACCTCCAGCACCGCCACGCCGGGCAACGGCTCACAGCGCATGCCAGCGGCAGCCCCTGACGGGCTGCCGCGCTCGGTCAGGATCGCGGCGATCGTGCAGCTAGTCGAGGCAGTCGGCATCATGGTTGCCGCACTGATAGCAGGCGTGGACGCGATCACCGGCAAGTCCTATCAACTCGCCAGCGGCATCGCCATCACGGTGATCGGCATCGCCACCGCTCTGGCGCTGGCCTATGTTGCGCGCGGCCTGAGTTCCGGCCGGCGCTGGTCCCGGACGCCCGCGATGCTAACTCAGCTGTTCACCGGGATTGTCGGCATTTATCTCGTGCAGGCGCCGCGGCTGGACTGGGGCATTCCGGCCGTTGCGCTGGCAATCTGCGGATTCGGCGCACTATTGGCGCCAGGTAGCGTCCGCGTGCTGACTCCGGGACGAACAAAACAGCCCTAGCCACCGGGAACGGCGGATTTACGAGCTAATCCTCGCCGGTCAGTCCGTCGCGTAGCTGGGCCAGTGTCCTGGCCAGTAGCCGCGACACATGCATCTGCGAGATGCCCAGTTCCGTGGCGATCTGAGACTGCGTCATGTTGCCGAAGAAGCGCAGCAGCAGGATCCGCTTCTCGCGTGGCGGTAGCTGCTCGAGCAGGGGCTTGAGCGACTCCCGGTACTCCACGCCCTCCAGTGCCTCGTCCACCATTCCGAGCGACTCGGCGACGGCCGGCGCATCCTCGTCGCCGGAGTCGGGCGCATCCAGCGAGACCGTGGAGTAAGCGTTGGCCGACTCCAGGCCCTCCAGCACCTCTTCCTCGCTCATCTGCAGGTGCCCGGCGAGCTCGGCCACTGTCGGCGCGCGGCCAAGGTTCTGGGCGAGCTCACCGATCGCCTTTGCTAGCGCCAGCTTCAGCTCCTGCAGCCGCCGCGGAACCCGGACGGCCCAGCCCTTGTCCCGGAAGTGACGCTTGATCTCGCCGACGATCGTGGGCGTGGCATAGGTGGAGAACTCGACGCCGCGCTCCAGGTCGAACCGGTCGATGGACTTGATCAGCCCGATCGTTGCCACCTGGGTCAGGTCGTCGAGCCACTCACCGCGGTTGCGGAACCTGCGTGCCAGGTACTCCACGAGCGGCAGGTGCAGCTCGACGAGCTCGCTGCGGATCCGCAGCCGCTCGGCGTCGCCCGGCGGCAGCTCAGACAGCTGCTCGAATAGCTCCCGCGCGTGCCCGCGCTCGCGCGCGCCATGCTGTGCCCGCGGCGGGGCCGGCAGCTCGTCGGCGTCGCCGAGCTCGGCCGCCTCGGCGAGCTCGGCAACCGCCGCCAGCTCAGCCGGGTCTGCCAGCTCGCCCAGATCCCCCGTCTCGCCGAGCGCCAGGACGGACGGAAGCCCGTCGTCGGTGTCATCAGCCGCAGGTCCCCCCCTGGCCGGCGCTGTCGACATCATCTCGAACTCCTCGGTCAAGGTGACCTCTGTTTCCCCCGTCACACCGACCCCGAATTCGGGCGGCTCTTGCGCATCACGATGGCCAGTCTGTCTCCCGGTCCTACTTGCGCCTCCACGGTGCCTGCCAGGGCCGTCAGCACGGTCCAGGCGAACGTCTCACCAGACGGAGGACGGGGGTTCAGGCAGGGGACCGAGACGGTAATCGTCATGTCATCCGTGCCGAGCGCGAAGCTGCACTCCAGGCTGCTGCCGGGAATCGCCTGGCTGAGAAGCATCGCGCACGCTTCGTCCACAGCGATCCGCATGTCCTCGATGTCGTCGAGGGTGAAATCCAGGCGCGCGGCGAGGCCAGCAGTCGCCGTGCGCAGTACCGACAAGTAAGCGCCGTCCGCGGGCATCCGCACCGTCACCTGATCCGCGGCGGGGGCAGACGGACGCGCGGTGACGAGCGGGCCAGCCGAGGCGCTCGCGTCGGCTGCCGGCTCCGCTGGCGGCACGGCCGCGATCGCCGACGTGGTCTCGTCCGTCACGATTCCCTCCCCCAAGATGCCGGATAGGTCCGCTGCGGCGGCGGTCCCCGCCTCACTAGCAACTTACAGTGACCATCCGACTGCATCGGACCGGGGCTGGTTGCTTGCGCAATTGCATGCTTTACAACTGAGAACGGCGGGCCGCGAACGGCCCGCCGGTTCAGCAGTTAACCGCTGCTAGGCCTGCTTGGTCTCCCAGAAGATCTTGCTGATCTCCTCGATCTTGCCGAGCAACTCCTCAGCCTTGCTCACTTCCACCGTGCCCTTGGTCCCGGCAGCGCCGGCCAGCTTCGTAGCCTCGTTGAAGAGCTGATGCAGCTGCGGGTACTTCTCGAAGTGCGGCGGCTTGAAGTAGTCGGTCCACAGCACCCACAGGTGATGCTTCACCAGATCGGACCGCTCTTCCTTAATGATCAGGCAGCGCGTGCGGAACTCGGGGTCAGAATTGCCGTGGTACTTCTCGATGATGGCCTTCACGGACTCGGCCTCGATACGTGCCTGCGCGGGGTCATAAACGCCACACGGAAGGTCGCAGTGAGCGTGGGCGGTAACCTTCGGCGCGAGGAGACGTGCGAGCAGCCTCATTGATCGCCTTCTCTCATCTCAGATCGCTGGCTTGGATTCTGACAGTACAACGTCAGCCGCAACTGCCCGTGCGGGAGGGATGCATGCAGTGGCCGCTGCTCCGGGTCGCGGTAGCGGAGCATTCCATGGAGCCGGCCCTGCAGCCGGGCGACTGGCTGCTGGCCTGGCGCGGTTACCGCAGAAGACGGCCGCCGCGCGTCCGGCCGGGTCAGATCGTCATTGCCCGGCATCCTGACAATCCCGGCATGCTCCTGGTCAAGCGCGCCGGGCGGCCGTCGTCAGGTGGCTGGTGGCTTGAGTCGGATAATCCCGGCGCAGGGGCGGTGGACAGCCGGTCGTTCGGCCCCGTTCCCGTTGGTCTTATCCACGCCCGCGTGCTGCTGCGGTACTGGCCGCGCCGACCTGCCTAGAACATGGAGCTGGCCCCGCTCCGAGGGAGCGAGGCCAGCCCACAGTGTGTGACAGGTGATCAGTGCGCGCCTGCGTCGACGCCGCCGTGTGCCGCCTGCTTCTCCACCAGCAGCAGCATCTCTTCCTTCGGCAGCTTGGTTGCCTGCGCCCAGTAGTAGATGATCAGGCTGAAGATGGCGACCACCAGCATGTCGATCCCGAAGTGCAGGTGACCGGTCGGCACCGGGGGCGCCACTGCGCCGCCGGTGAACCCGCCCTGCCAGGAGATGATGCCCATGCCGATGAGGTACACCGGCAGCCACTGCGCCGACTTCCAGTCCAGCGGCGGGCGCTCCTTGTCGAACGCCATCGAGATGCCGATCAGCACGTAGCCGATGACGATGCAGACACCGAGCTTCCAGATCACCTCGAGGCCCGACCAGTAGATGATCAGGTTGGCGATGATGAACGCGACCGGGGTCAGCCACACCGCACCAGGCATCCGGTACGGCCGCTCGGCCTCGGGCACCTGACCGCGGAATGCGCCCAGCGACAGCGGCGCGCCAGCGTACATCAGCACGCTTGCGCCGGTGACGAGACCGACCAGCGCCTTCCAGCTCGGGAACGGCAGCAGGAAGAACAGGCCGGCGATGAACGCGACGATCAGGCTGAACCAGGGCACGCCGTTCTTGTCGGTCCTCGCGAAGATCTGCGGGTAGTACCGGTTCCTGGCCAGGCCATATCCAACCCGGGAGGTGGACGTCTGGTACATCAGGCCGGTTCCGGCCGGCGAGATGAACGCGTCCACCCGAAGGATCGTCGCCAGCCAGGCAAGGCCGACGGCGCCTGCCAGCCCGGCAAACGGGCCGATCGCGATCGGGTTTGTCTTCGCGATGCCCGAGAACCCGTGCGTGATCAGGCTGGCCGGCGTAGCGCCGATGAAGACGACCTGGAGCAGCACGTAGACCGTAGTGCCGATCAGCACCGCGTAGATGATCGCGCGCGGCAGGTTCCGCTGCGGCTCCTTGATCTCACCGGCGAGCTGGTCCGCCTGCTCGAAGCCGAGGTAGGCGAACACGATGCCGGCGCTGGGGACGGCCGTGAGGATGGCCTTCAGGCCGCCAGGTGCGAAGCCACCGCCCGGGTTGAAGTTGGCCGGGTGGAACTTGAAGAACAGCACGATGATCGCCAGCACCGGGACTGCGACCTTCCACCAGGTAATCGCGGCGTTCACCTTGCTGAACAAGCGCATCGCCAGGAAGTTGACCGCAGTGAAGACCGCCATCAAGACGATCGTGACCGCGAAACCCGTGCCCGTGGTGACGCCCTTGTCCGCGTTGTACAGGCTCGGCCAGTAGTACGAGCTGTACTGCATGACCGCGAAGCACTCGATCGGCGCGACGGTGACGGCCTGAAGCCAGGAGAAGAAGCCGAACGACATTCCCGCGACGCTGCCGAAAGCCAGGTGCGGGAACCGCGCAGTGCCGCCCGCGACCGGGTACATCGCACCCAGCTCGGCGTGCACCAGGGCTAGGATGATGACCGCGACGCCGCCGATGATCCATCCGATCAGCGCTGCCGGTCCAGCCGCCTGTGCAGCGCCGAAGGCGCCGAACAGCCAGCCCGAGCCGATGATCGATGTTTCGGACGCCCAGGTTGCGCCGATCAGCCCCATCTCTCGTTTGAGGCCGACGTCTGCCGGCTTCGTAACTGTAGCGACAGACTCAGCTGCCATGGTTCGAACCTCTTTCCGGTCCGCATACGAAGGCCATACGGCCTCTTGAGTGTTGCTCATGGTAATGATCGACTTGGGAGATGAGAAGAAGTCACTTGGCGTCAGTTCGGTAACGCGAGTAACTGAAACATCTCCGATCGGATACCTCGCCAGAGTGCACCCAGGCGGCAAAATGCCTGCTCAGAAGCTATGTGTGCGAGACGACTCGGATGCGATCGCACCGGGCTGCACCACGAACTTGTAAATAAATTGTAACGGGCCGGTTTTAGCTGGCCGCTGGCGTGGCATCCCTGGGCGGCGCGGTCCGGGCGTCCGGCTGGGCCGGGGCATCCGGCTGACGGCGCAGGGTGCTGACGTTGCCCTTGGCGGCGGCGTGCTCGGTGCAGTAGCGGCGGGACTTGCCCGGGCTGGCGTCGAGGAAGACCCGCGGGCAGGCGGCGATCGCGCAGATGCCGAGCCTGCTGACGCCCACCAGCGAGATCGTCAGCGCGACGCTGATGACGGCGCCTGAGGCGAACTGGTCGGCCACCGAGCCGTGGCGGGCCAGGTGGACGTGCCAGCGCTGGTCGTCGTGGTTGGTGAGCTCGGGCTGGACCGGGAACTGCAGCAGCAGCGCGTTCATCCGGGCCATCGCGGCCTGGTCGTCGCCCGCCGCCGCGGCGCTGAAGATCGCGATGAACTCCTCGCGCACGTACTGGAGCACGGCAAGATCGCGCCTGGTGACCGGGCCTGCGAGGCAGTCACCCAGGGCGCTATTACAGGCGGCAGCCGTGCCCAGCGGGTCGGGCTCACCAGGAGCCCGGACAGCGGTGTTGGCAAGGCGAACCGCGAGCTCCGCGTACGACGAGAGATTCACTACGGTCCTTACCTGTGGAGCGAGCATCAGGAGGCCGCTTCCCGCATCCGAGTATGGCACAGGCGCCATTGGGACGGGTGTGCCTCCTTATCACGTAACCAATTACCTTGGCTAGCTTGGGCGTGATGTCCTCCGCGTCGCCGCCCGACGACTACCGCTGCACCCGCCGGCGTTGCTTGCCCGATGCGGTCGCTGACCAGCGCAAAGCGAGCAGCACAACCCAAGTCAAACCGTCCGCCCGGACCGCCAGTCCTGACCGGCAGGCCTGGCTGTCGCCGGGCCTGCCACCGTCTGCCATCACCTCGGCCGCTAATCTCCAGTCATGTTCGCAGTGACTGCAGCGCGTTTCGACGCCGCCAATCCGGTTTCGGCCATGGAGCTCGGGGAGCACGCAGAGCCCGCGGTGCCGGAGGGCTGGACGACGGTCAGCGTCCGGGCTGCCTCACTTAATCACCACGACGTCTGGTCGCTGCGTGGCGTCGGACTGTCCGCCGACCGGCTGCCGATGATCCTCGGCTGTGACGCGGCCGGGCTGGATGCGGACGGCAACGAGGTTGTGGTGCACGCCGTCATCGGCAATCCGTCGGCGGCCGGCGGTGACGAGACCCTGGACCCGGCCCGGTCGCTGCTATCGGAGCGGTACGACGGGACGTTTGCCGAGCGGCTGGCCGTGCCGCGGCGCAATCTGGTCCCTAAGCCGTCTGCGCTGACCTTCGAGGAGGCTGCCTGCCTGCCGACCGCCTACCTGACGGCCTTCCGGATGCTGTTCGACCGTGCTCCGATCGGCCCCGGCTCGACCGTGCTGGTGCAGGGCGCCGGCGGCGGAGTTGCCACCGCGCTGATCATTCTCGGGAGCGCGGCCGGCTACCGGATGTGGGCGACCAGCAGGAGCGAGGCCAAGCGCGTCCGCGCGCTCGAGCTCGGCGCCGACCAGGTCTTTGAGACCGGCGCACGGCTGCCTGAGCGGGTCGATGCCGTCATGGAGACTGTCGGCGAGGCCACCTGGGCGCACTCGCTGCGCGCGCTTAAGCCCGGCGGTGCGATCGTGATCTGCGGTGCGACCAGCGGGTCGGTGCCGCCAGCGGACCTGACCCGCATCTTCTTCCTGCAGCTGTCGGTCATCGGGTCGACCATGGGCAGCCGCGACGAGCTCGCGAGGCTGCTGACCTTCTGCGAGCAGTCCGGCGCCAGGCCACTGATCGACCGGAC
>Ga0335072_10003115_pt1 | contig 25160 bp, 20 predicted proteins | sample Lox_Sample_21_FD_206725 | JGI IMG/M metagenome (GOLD analysis project Ga0335072, IMG submission 206725) | Soil microbial communities from Loxahatchee National Wildlife Refuge, Florida, United States - Lox_Sample_2.1 | ecosystem: Environmental > Terrestrial > Soil > Wetlands | place: USA... | reverse complement strand
TCGGCTTCCAGCAGACGCAGTTCGTCCACGCGCCGCGCTCCGTCCGGCGGCGTGATTTCTTGCCGGCGGGAGGCGGACGGACTATTTGCCATTATGAAAGACTAGCCGCACCGAAAACTGATGGAGCACCTTGAATTACGTTCACGCTGAACATTATTATTGTGCGGAATTGGCGACTAGGCCCATGCCTGCCTGAACGCGCTGCGGCGTGCACTCTGGCACAAGCGGATTAGTCACAGCGAGTCTTCAGGGCAACGCTACCGAGGATGACAGCCAGTCCGGCCAGGAGCGCTCCCCCGATAACGTCGCTAAGCCAATGGAAGCCAAGATACAGTCGGCTGAAGGCGACGACCGCCACGCCGGCAGCCACCAAAACCGCTAGTAGGGTCTGCACAGTCCGGCTCCGTCCGACCGCGATGCACACAGCGACGATTCCGAGCAGCGCGCCGATCCCGGCCACGTGCCCGGACGGAAACGAATGGTGATCCATGCTCAATTGCGGTAATGCTTGGATTTCCGCCTTGGTCAGCGGACGGTCAACGACCGCTCTGATCGCGGTGTTGGCGAGCACAGCCCCGCCAGCCGTGCTAAGTACCACGACTCCCGGCCTCAACGAACGAGCACGCCGAGCCAATAATGCTGCGGCGATCAGGGCGGCCGCGGCAACCTTGGCCTGGTTACCGAAACGCGCCGTTATCAACGCCGCCACGAGGAGGCGGTGGGATCGGTGGTGGGGATTTCCGATCCAAGATGCGGCCGAAGCATCGAAGGCCGTTATGCATCCATGGACGTGCACCCCGATCGCCACCCAGGTCATGGCCAACACGAGCCCGGCCAGGCCCACGGCCGTGGACATCCGCCAGCCACCAAACAGCGCACCGATAACCAACGACAACTCCGATGTCAAAAACGCGACGGCTCCCAAGGTCAAAAGCGACATTCTGCACGGCGCACCGCCGCGTCCTGCGCCCACGTCGCGTCGTCGATGCTACTGAACTCCTCGGTCGGTCCCGGTCGAACGTACTTTCGGTGTTGGCGAAGCCCGTTCACGCAAACTCATGCCGAGCGTTCGATCACCCGCAGCCCCAGTGAAAACAGCAGCCGCACCTCGGGATCGGCCAGCGAGGTCGACAACAGCTTCTCGATCCGCCGCACTCGATAGCGAACGGTGTTCGGATGTACTTGCAGCGACTGCGCGGCGGCGCCGATGTCGCCGAAGCTGTCCAGGTAGGTCCGCAGCGTCTCGGCCAGCACCGGATCCTGCACACGCAGGTCGCGTATCCGCGGATCGACCAGCCGCTCGTCGGCGCCGACCAGGGTGACGATCTCGTCGAGCAAGACGGTCGTGCGCGCCTCGGCCAGCGATGTCACCTGCCCGATCGAAATCGGGTGTCGCTCAGCGCTGTCGAGCACGCGGTCCACTTCGGTGCGCGCCGCGGCGACCTCGGCCAGGCTCGCGACCGGCGCGGCGATGGCCGCCCGTAACGCGACGCCGAGCTCGCTACGCAGTGCGCCGATCGTGCCGCGCACCCACGAGGTGACCGAACGCGTCGTCGCCGTCGGTGGCAGCAGCACATAGATCCGCGATCCGTGCGATGCGACCTGAGCATCACGACGAAAAGCGCTGGCGCTCAACGCCAAGACGTCAGCCAACCGGGCATGGCGGCTCCCGGCATCTGCGGGGTCCCAGCCGATCAGCGCGGCGTTACCCTGCATGGCGAGGCCGAGTTCGCCGGCGATGGTGGCCACGTCGGCCGGGTCGCCGTCCGTCAGGCCCAGAATTTGCTGCACTCGGCGCGCATGCGTGGACGGCCGGGCCGCCAGCCGCGACATGATCCGCGCGGCCAGCACCGCCGCGCCCCGCAACATCTCCTCGGCATCGTCGGCCAGGGGCGCCGACCCTTGCTGCACCCAGATCGTGCCGGCGAACACCGGCGGTCGCCGGGCAGCGGCCGGCGGCTGGTAAATCCCGATGGCCAGCCGCGGACGCAGGCCCAACTCCGGGCGCTCGGCAACGCGCACCACTTCGCCGCCGGCCCGCAGCGCATCGAAGATGCCCCATTGGTCGATCCACTTCAGATGCTCGGGCGGCCCGGCCCGGCCCAGGATGGAAAGGCGGCGCAGCTCGTCGGCTTCGTCGTTGGACGCCGAATAGGCGAGCACGTGCGACTGGGCGTTCTCGATGCTGACCATGCCGTGGATGCGGTCGGCCAGTGACTGCGCCAGGCCGAAGAGGTCGGTGCCCGAGTCATCCACCGGGTCGCCGCGGTCCCCGTGATGTTCCAAGACGTGGTTGACCAGGTGGTAGAGCCGTTCCCAGCGGGCCCGCGGCTCCACCGCTACCACCGCTGACCCGGCCGCGACCGCCGCGGCCACCAATGCGTTCGACGGCTCTTTGACGAGGATCGCCACCGGAACCCGGTCGCGTCCCTGTTTGTCCATCCACCGCAGCGCCTCGTCGTCGGTGACCCCCAGCAGGAAGAAGACGTCGGCCGATCCGGCCGCCGCCGCCAGGCCCAGCCGCACATCGTCGGAATCGATCAGCGCTGCCGAGCCCACCGCAAGGTCCAGACCGCGCGGCGCGTCGACCAGGCTGACCAGGGTCGCGTCCAGCGCGAGCAGCAGCTGACCCAGCCCAACACCAGGCACGCGCATATTGTCTGATCCTACTATGTAACCAGCCATATCTTGTCTGATCGGCTAACAAGAATAAGTGTGGCGCCGAGGACCCTGGCAGGCATGGACGCGATCACCCAGGTACCAATGCCGACCAACGAGCCGGTCCACGACTACGCCCCGCACTCGCCGGAACGCACCCGGCTCCTTACCGAGTTGGCCGCGTTGGCCGACAACCCGAGCGACCTCCCACATGTCATCGGCGGCGAACACCGGATGGGCGATGGTGAGCGCATTGATGTGGTCCAGCCGCACCGGCACGCGGCGAAGCTGGGCACCCTGACCAACGCCGTGCACGCCGACGCGACCGCGGCTATCGAGGCCGCGATGGCCGCGAAATCCGGTTGGTCGGCGATGCCGTTCGACGAGCGCGCCGCGATATTCCTGCGGGCCGCCGACCTGCTGGCGGGGCCATGGCGGGAGAGAATCGCCGCCGCGACAATGCTCGGCCAGTCCAAGTCGGCCTACCAGGCCGAGATCGACTCGCCCTGCGAGCAGATCGACTTCTGGCGGTTCAATGTGGCGTTCGCTCGTCAGATCCTGGCGCAGCAGCCGGTCAGCGGGCCCGGCGAGTGGAACCGCAGCGACTACCGCCCGCTGGACGGATTCGTCTACGCGATCACGCCGTTCAACTTCACCTCGATCGCAGGCAACCTTCCGACCGCACCGGCATTGATGGGAAACACCATCGTGTGGAAGCCGTCGATCACCCAGACCCTGTCGGCCTACCTGACCATGCAACTGCTCGAGGATGCGGGAGTGCCACCCGGGGTGATCAACCTGGTCGCCGGCGATGGTTTCGCGGTTTCCGATGTGGCACTGGCCGATCCGCGACTGGCCGGCATTCACTTCACCGGGTCGACGGCCACGTTCCAGCACCTGTGGCACCAGGTCGGTACCAATATCGGCCGCTACCACAGCTATCCGCGGCTGGTCGGCGAGACCGGCGGCAAGGACTTCGTGGTCGCACATGCCTCGGCGCGGCCGGATGTGTTGTGCACGGCATTGATTCGCGGGGCATTCGACTACCAGGGCCAGAAATGCTCGGCGGCCTCGCGAGCATTCATCCCGCATTCGGTGTGGCAACGAATGGGTGACGACTTCCTTGGCGAGACGGCGGCGCTGCGCTACGGCGACATCGCCGATCTGACCAACTACGGCGGTGCGCTGATCGACCGGCGTGCTTTTGTCAAGAACGTCAACGCCATCGAACGGGCGAAGGGTGCGCCTGGCGTCACGATTGCGGTGGGTGGCGAATACGACGACAGCGTTGGCTATTTCGTGCGCCCGACGGTCTTGCTCTCCGACGACCCGACCGACGAGGCCTTCGCGACCGAGTATTTCGGCCCGCTGCTGTCGGTGCACGTTTACCCCGACGCGCACTACGAACGCATTCTCGACGTCATCGACACCGGATCTCGTTACGCGTTGACCGGCGCGGTCATCGCCGACGACCGTGAGGCCGTGTTGACCGCGCAGAACCGGCTGCGGTTCGCCGCCGGAAACTTCTACGTGAACGACAAGCCGACCGGCGCCGTCGTCGGCCGCCAGCCGTTCGGCGGGTCGCGCGGCTCGGGCACCAACGACAAGGCGGGATCGCTGCTGAACATGTTGCGCTGGACGTCGGCGCGCACCATCAAGGAGACGTTCGTCCCGGCCGTCCGGCACACCTACCCGCACATGGGGTCGGACTGATGGCCGGCGTGTTCGCCAATACGCTTCGGCCGGCGATTATGGCCGCCGGCCGACGAGATGGGTTGCGCCGTGCGGCGGAGCGATTGCCGGTCACCCGCAAGGTGATGCACCGGTTCGTGCCCGGGGAGACTATCGAGTCGGCGTTGAACAGCGTTGCCGCCCTGCGGGAGTCGGGCCGTCTCGTCAGTATCAATTACCTGGGTGAGGACGTCTCCGACGTCGACGGCGCCGATGCCGCGGTGCAGACTTACCGGGAGCTCATCGAAAGGTTGGGCCAGGCTGGCGGTCACGCGGGCGACAGTGTCCGGCCACTTGAGGTATCGGTCAAGTTGTCGGCGGTGGGGCAGTCACTGGGACGTGACGGTGAAAAGATCGCGCGGGAGAACTGCTGGTCGATCTGCGATGCTGCGCAGCGTGCGGGCGTGTGGGTGACGGTGGACGCCGAGGACCACACCACCACCGACTCGACGCTATCCATAGTCCGTGACCTGCGGGCCGATTTTCCTTGGCTGGGAACGGTTTTGCAGGCCTACCTGCGGCGCACGCTCGGCGACTGTGAGGAATTCGCAGCCTCCGGTGCCCGGATCCGGTTGTGCAAGGGCGCTTACGACGAGCCGGCATCGGTGGCCTATCGTGCCGCCGGCGCCGTCACCGACTCCTACCTGGCCTGCCTGCGGGCGCTGATGGCCGGATCGGGCTATCCGATGGTGGCCTCGCACGATCCGGCGATCATCGACGCGGCCCCTGCCTTGGCTCACGAATCAGGGCGCAGCGCTGGCGATTTCGAATACCAGATGCTGTATGGCATCCGCGACCGCGAGCAGGGAACGCTGGCCGACGCGGGTAACCAGGTGCGGACATACGTGCCGTTTGGTGCGCAGTGGTACGGATACTTCATGCGGCGCCTGGCCGAGCGGCCGGCCAACTTGGCATTCTTCTTGCGGGCGTTGGCCGATTGAGTGTGCATCGGCGTACTCGAGTGTGCGCTCAGGATGAGCAAATCGCCCGAATTCCGCCCTGGCCGCACACTCGACGCCGCTGATGCACACGCGACGGTGCTCACTGAGCGCGCCTTGGCCGCGGACGCTCGCTGGCGAATCCCCGCACCACGTGTGCCCGGACGAACTCCGCCGCCACTTCGGGGTTGTCCATGTCCAGTGTTGATGACGGGGTGCTGAATAGCGAGAACAGTATGCGTGCAAACCATTCACCGGCGGCTTCGACATCGAGGTCTTTGCGGACCTCGCCGGTGAGCTTCGCGGCGGAGAGGTAGGGGGCGAAGAAGTCGACGCACTCGCGCAGCAGCACGCCGGCGTCCTTGGTCAGCAGCAGGCTGATCGCCTCTTCGTCGAAGTACTCCTCGGAAGCGATCGCCCGCCGCGCCTGGGTCACGAATACCGCCGCCTGGGCTAGCTTTTCCTCGCACGAGCTGCCGCGGTCCATTGCTCTGGACATCTCGCGGTAGAACAGCTCGGAAGCTTGCTCGGCGCAGGCTTCCAGAATCGCGCCCTTGTCGCTGAAGTACTCGTAGATCGTGCTGCGGGATACGCCGGCCATCTTGGCGATGTCGACGATCGTCGTCTTCAGCAGGCCGTGCTTGCGGAAACAGGAATACGCGGATTCGAGGATGAGTTCCCGGGTCTCGCTCGCCTGGGTGAAAGAAGACTGGGTCATCACGGCACCAAGGCGCCGCGGGGCACCAGCCCGGCATCGGCCGAGGCGAACGCGGCGTTGACGTCGGCGAGACGGAACGGATTGGGCATCAGCCGGTTGAACGGGAAACTGGTGTGCTGCAGGAATGACAAGCCGATCGCCAACGTGACCGGGTCGTAGAGCATCACGCCGCGCACGGACTTGTTGCCATAGACCAGCGAGCTCGGGTCGAGCTCGAAGGTGCGTCCCATTCCAACGTTGCCGACCTCGAGCAGCGTGCCGCCGTTGTTGAGGAATCCGACACCGTCGGGAATGACTCCGGGGACACCGACGACTTCGAGCACCCAGTCGGCGCCGATCCCGTCGGTCTGTTTGTGTACCTGCTCGCTGACTTCGGTTGTCGAGATGGCACTCGCGTCGATGCACTGGGTGGCACCGAAATCCGATGCGACATCGAGCCGTTCGGCGATCTTGTCGATGATGATGACCTGTGCTGCACCCGCGGTGCGCGCCACGGCGGCGGCATTGACGCCCAGACCGCCCGCGCCCTGGATGACGACGGTGTCGCCGAGTCGCACGTCACGCAGTGCGAACAGCACTTGGGCCAGCGCACAATTCAGCGGTGCGACGGCCTCGTCGGGCAGGTCTTCGGGCACTCTGTACAACGGCTGCCGACGGGTGGTGTAGTAGTACTCGCCGTGGGCGGCGACGAAGTGCGGCGCCTGTTCGTGCGTGCGGTATTCGCCGGCCATCAGATTCTGGCAGGCAAATGAGCGACCTCGCGAGCATGCGTGACACTGGCCGCAGAACCAAAAGTACGGCGTGACAACGCGGTCGCCGACAGCAAGCGGTCTACCTGTCGCGTCGGTGGTCAGACCTTCCCCGAGTTCGGCTACCTCGCAGACCATCTCGTGGCCCATGGCGAAGGGGCAGGGCAGCGGCAGCTCGCCACGGAAGATATGCAGGTCGGAGCCGCAGATGCCGGCCATGCGCAACTTCAGCGCGGCGGTGCCTGGCGCCGGGGTGGACAGCGGAAACTCGGCCAGCTCGATCGGTCCGCCGATTGCGGTCAGCAGCGCGAGCTTGGGCATGACGGTCCCCTTCTCGTGCGCTCAGTCCGCCGGCGCCAGAATGAGGCCGCTGGTGGGTACGCCGGTGCCTGAGGTGATCAGTACATGCTCGACGTTGTCGACTTGGTTATACGAGGTGCCGCGCACCTGGCGAACCCCCTCCGTGATGCCGTTCATGCCGTGGATGTAAGCCTCGCCGAGCAGTCCGCCGTTCGTATTGATCGGCAGCGTCCCATCGAGGGAGAGGTTCTCGACGGTGGCGAAGTCTTTCGCCTCGCCGCGGCCGCAGAAACCGAGTTCCTCGAGCTGCGTGAACACGAACGGCGTGAAATGGTCGTAGATGAAGGCGGTTTGGATGTCTTGGGGTTTGAGGCCCGAATCGCGCCAAAGCCGGTCGGCGACCACTCCCATTTCGGGGAGCCCGGTGATGTCATCGCGGTAGTAGCTGGTCATCATCTCACCGTTGTAGGCCGCGCCCTGCGCGGCCGCGGTGATCACCGCCGGTGGCTGCCGCAGGTCGCGGGCACGTTCGGCACTGGTGACCACGAGCGCGACACCGCCGTCGCTTTCCTGGCAGCAATCCAGCAGTCGCAGTACGGGTTCGATGATCCAGCGGGAATTCTGATGGTCCTCCAGGGTGATCGGGCGCTGGTAGAACCACGCGTCAGGGTTGCTGGCCGCGTGCGCCCGGTCGACGACGGCGATCCTGCCGAAGTCCGCGTTGGTGACCCCGTAGGTCGACATATAGCGCTGGGCGTGCAGCGCGACCCAGGCCGCGGGAGTGAGCAATCCGAATGGGGCATAGTGCGCCATGAACAACGGGGTTTCGGCGCTGGTGCGCCCGCTGCCGCCGAAACGGAAGCCGGAACGCTCGTTGAACGCGCGCCAGCAGACGACCACATCGGCGACGCCGGTGGCGACGGCCATCGCCGCGTGCACCACGGTGCCGGCCGCGGCGCCACCGCCGTGGTGCACACGGCTGAAGAAGCTCAGGTCGCCGATGCCGACGTTGCGGGCGATGTCGATCTCGTCGCTGGCGTCCATGGTGAAGGTGACCATGCCGTCGACGTCGCTGGGGGACAGTCCCGCGTCGTCCAGCGCGGAACTGACTGCCTCACAAGCCAATTGCAGCTCGCTGCGGCCGGATTCCTTGGAGAACTCGGTCTGGCCGATTCCCACGATCGCCGCGGCGCCGGGCAGCGTGCTGGTCATGCGCCCGTCCCGTCGAGCAGGCTGAGGATCGCGGTGCCCGAGACGTGATCACCAAGGCTGTTGGAGCCCTTGAACGTTACTTCGACGAAATTCTCGCCGTCGGAGCCCTCGGTTTTGCTCGTCACGCTGCCGGTGAAGTTCAGCGGATCGTCGGGAAAGCACGGCACCCCGAGGCGAATCGAGAGCTTCTTGACCATCGCTTCGGGTCCCGCCCAGTCGGTGAGGAAGCGGACGCAGTACCCGTTGGTCGTCAGGATGTTCATGAACAAGTTGGGCGAGCCCTGCTTGTTGGCGTAGTCGCGGTCGTGATGCACCGGCATGAAGTCGCGCGACGCGATCGCGCCGGCGACGATCATCGTGGTGGTGATGGGGATGTGCATCAGGGTGACCTCGTCACCGACGTTGATGTCGCTCCACTTCAGTGTTGCGGTGCGGGTTTTCGCGGTCGTCATAGCTGTCCTTTCGGATATGTACTGCCGAGGACGGCCAACTGCTGCGTGGCCGAACCGAGACTGAGTTCGTTGTGCTTGACCCACAGGAAGTAGCGATGCAGGGGATAGCTGATGTCGATTCCAATTCCGCCGTGCACGTGCTGGGTGGTGGCGACGACGCGAGCACCGGCGTCGGCGGCCCAGAACTTGGCGATGCGGGCCGCCCGGTCGGCGGGGCGGCCCTGCGCGATCAGCCAGGCCGCGTGCCAGGTCGTCCATCGGATCGCCTCGACGTCGATGAAGGCGTCGGCCATCCGTTGTTGCACGGCCTGGAAACTGCCGATCGAGCGGCCGAATTGCTCACGTTGGGTGGTGTAAGTCGCCGCGATGCGCAACGCCCGTTCGCAGACGCCGAGTTGGATCGCGCACAACCCGACCAGGGCGCGGGTGTGAAGCGAGTCGATCAGCCGATCACCGACGAGTCGGTCGGAGTCGGAAACGGTTGCACCGTCTAGGAATAGGTCAGCGTGTGGTTCGCGGTTGGTGGTCTTGACCGGGCGGATCTCGACGCCGCCGGCATCGGTCGCGAGGATGAACAGCCCGACGTCACCGACGTCGGTGGTGGCGGGAATCAGCACGGTGTCGGCGAGTTGTGCAGCCGGCACCAGTTCTTTGATGCCGTCGAGGCGCCAAGTGGCGCCGTCGCGTCGCGCGGTGGTGGCCGGGTTCGTCGGCTCGGAGCGGCCGGGCTCGGCCAGGGCTGCGGTCAGAATGCGTTTTCCCGCAACGACTTCGGGCAGGAATCGCTGCTGTTGTGATCGACTTCCGTGCCGGGCGATCGGGTCGGCGCCCAGCACCAGTGTCGCGTAAGCCGGCACTGGAGCGACGGCGGCGCCGACCTCGGCCAGCAGCACACCGAGTTCGACGAAGCCACCGCCGTTCCCGCCCATCGACTCCGGCAATGCGGTGCCCAACAGGTCGACGGCCGCGAGTTCCTTCCACAGCGCCTCGTCGTGGCGGGTTTCGCCGGTTTCGAGTTCTGTCAGGCGTTCTTGTGTGGCCCGGCGCTCGAAAAGTTCGCGGGCGAGTTTGGCGATCGTCTCTTGCTCTTCGGTGAACGTGAAATCCATGACACAACCCGGTCAATCGGTGGCGGGCCGGAATTGGTGCAGCACAAGGTCTGTCTCAGCTCCGTCGAAGGTCTCATAGCAGACCTCGACCGGCATCCCCACCGTGACGTCGGACGGGTCGATGCCGCACAGGTTCGAGACCAGTCGTACCCCTTCGTCGAGCTCCACCAGCACGACTATGTAGGGATACTCGAAGAAGGGGAAACGCGGTTCGTGCGGCATCACGAAGCTGTAGACGGTGCCGCGGCCCGACGACTCGACCGTGTTCCAAGCCAGGGAGCGACATTGTGGGCACATGGGGCGGGGCGGGTGCCGCAACGTTCCACACTCGTCACACCGCTGGATCAGCAGTTTGTGCTCGCGCAGTGCATCCCAGAAGAACTTGGTGTCCGGGCCGATCGCGGGGGCCAGTCGCGTCGCCATCAGTTCGCCGGCCTGAATCGCAGTACCCGGAACCGTTGCCGCCCCAACACCTCGCCGTGCTGGTTGGTGTAGGTCGTCAACCAGGTCAGGAAGAAGCCGGTGCCCAACGCCGTCGTTTTCTCGTCGGACACCGATTCGTAGACCGCGGTCGCGCTGATGACATCGCCCAGCCGGGGATAGCGCTCGATCTCAAACTCCGAGTTGGTCGCCACCGTGCTGGTGTACCCGGCCTCATCGAGGAATACCGTTGGGTTGGTGGTGATCTCGATGGGGGCGCCGCCACGGTCCCCGATCCCTTCGAGTTTCGGTGACGGCATCGTCCAGGTTTGCAGCATGACCGGCGGGGACACGATGCCGGCGAACCGTGACGAGTCCGCGAATTCCGGATCGATGTAGACGGGGTTCATGTCCGCGAGCGCGTACGCCCAGTGCCGGATCATCGGCTGGTTGACCGGATCCGGTGCCACCGTAGGCTTTCCCGTGCCACCGGTCGGTTGGCCGACGAGTGCCCGCAGCTTGTCGCGGACGGTTTCGGAATCCGTCACTTACTGTCCTCCTGATTTATCTGTGGCTCGAAGGTCACGCGGTGCTCGCGGCATACCTAAACCGGCCATGGCGATGATGTCACGCTGAATTTCGTTGGCGCCGCCGCCGAATGTATTGATGACTGCTTGCCGGTACGCGGATTCCAGCGCGCCGGACAGGGGGGCGTCGGCGCCCCGGCGTACGCCGTTGCGGTCGAGAACTTCCAACAGCTCGCGCGCGACCTGCTGGGTCAGCTCGGTACCAAACACCTTCGCCGCCGAGGCTTCACCCATGTTGAGCACGCCCTTGGTCATCGCCGCGTTGACCCGCAGATTGACCAACTTGTATGCGGCAACCTGCGCTTCGACCCGGGCGAGGGCAAGCTGCACCCAGGGTTGGTCGATGACGCGGCCCCCGTCGATTTCGGTCGTGTTGGCCCAGTCCAGCGTCTTCTCCAACAACGGCTCGAGTGCGCCGAGATTACCCAGGGCCGCGCGTTCGAAGTTCAACTGGGTGGTGATCAGCTGCCAGCCATGGTTCTCGCCCCCCACCAGCGCACTCGCCGGGACCCGCACGTCGTCGTAGAAGGTGTAGAAGGTCGAGATGCCCGGCATGGTGTGCAGTGGCTGCCAGGAGAATCCCGCCGACGACGTGGGCACGATGAATATGGAGATGCCCTTGTGTTTCTTGGCATCCGGATCGGTGCGCGCCGCCAGCCAGATGTAATCGGCGTAGGCAGCGCCGCTGGTGAACATCTTCTGGCCGTTGATGATGTAATCTGCGTTCGGCCCTGAGCCGTCGCGCACCGCGGTGGTGCGCAGCGATGCCAGGTCGCTGCCCGCCCCGGGTTCGGAATAGCCGATCGCGAACTCGACGCTGCCGTCGAGAATCGCCGGCAGGAACTTCTGCTTCTGTTCCTCGGTACCGCACTGCATGAGCGTCGGCCCGACGGTGTTGAGTGTCACCAGGGGGATCGGCGCGTTGACCCGGTGCGCCTCCTCGGAGAAGATGAATTGCTCGATCGCCGAGAACCCGCGCCCGCCATACTCTTTGGGCCAACCGACGCCGAGCAGGTTGGCCGCGGCCACGGCGCGAATACAGTCCCGGACTGCGGGGCCGCCCTCAATGTGGCCGTCGATCGCGGCGGTGCGCTCGGGTGTCATCACCCGTTCCAGCGTGGCACGGATCTCGGTGCGCAGCTGTTCCTGCGCCGGCGTGTACTCGAGTTCCACGCCTCAGGACCCCAGCCTTACCGGCATCCGTTTCACGCCGGGGATCATGGTCGCCCGCATCCGGTCCACCTCGCCCACCAGCTCGAGCTTGGGGAAGCGGCGCAGCAACTCGTCGAACATGACGGATGCCTCCAAGCGCGCCAATTGCGCACCCAGGCAGGAATGTTCACCGCATCCGAACGCGATATGCGGGTTCGGATGCCTGGTCACCTTGAACTCTTCCGAGTCGGAACCGAATATGTCCTCATCCCGGTTGGCCGAACCGTAGAGCATCACCACCACCTCGCCTTTGCGGATCAGCTGACCGCGAATCTCGACGTCGGTCGTCGCGGTGCGCGCCATGTGGATCACCGGGCTGTTCCACCGCAGCATCTCTTCGACGGCGCTCGGGATCAACGAAGGATCCTCGACCAGCAGGCGGCATTGGTCGGGATGCGCGATCAGCGCAAGAGTGCCCAGCGCGATCAGATTGCGGGTGGTCTCGTTGCCCGCTACCAGCAGCAGGTACGCGAATTTGAGCAGATCATCGTCGGTGAGCCGGTCTCCGTCGATCTCGGCGTCGACCAGAATCGACAGCATGTCGTCACGCGCTACGAGGCGCTTGTCCGCGATCAGCTTTTGGAAGTATTCGTAGAGCTGGCCCAAGGCCACGAAGCTGTCGAGTTCGATCTCGGGGTCGGCGGTTCCGGTGGCCGCGTCCGACCAGGCCCGGAATTGCTCCCAGTCGTCGGGCGGGGCGCCGATCAGTTCGGCGATGATTCGGGTGGGCAGCGGAGCGGCGATCTCCTCGGCGAACTCGTGGGTCGAATCGGGTTCGATGCGGTCAAGGATCCCGCACACGGTCTCGCGAATTTTCGGCTCGAGTATCGCCACCTGCCGCCGGGTGAACCCCGAGTTGATCAGCTTGCGCAGCTGCCGGTGCCGGGGCGGGTCGGTGAAGATGAGGCTGCCCTCCTGCACCGGGTTCTCATACGCCGGGTCCGGGATGGTGATGCCCTTCGCCGAGGAGAACAGGGCCGGGTTGCTCGACACGAACCGGGCGTCCTCGTACTTCAGCAGCGCCCAGAAGTTGGTGACATCGTTCCAGCACACCGGCGACTTCGCCCGCAGCTCCCGGTACGCCGGATACGGATCGCCCGCATAAAAGTCGGGAGAGTGCAGTGGAAAAGTGGTCTGCACGGCGAACCTCCTCGGCTGACCCCGCGGGATCGATCCGACACATTAGGCCAATGTGTCCTCCCGCGTTGTGTCTACTCTCGGCCGACCGCCTGTGTCAATACGCCCGCAACGCCGTGGAATGAGGGAAAATTCGCCCGGTTAGTGATTGACGCCAGAGATCCATGGGTGAACACTGACTGTCGAGATGACCGACGTTCGGGTGAGGAAGCAGATGACGGAGCTACAAAGTCCGGGAACCCTTGTCGACACATACCAGCTCTACATCGACGGGAGATGGGTCGAGCCGCAGGATGGCCGCTACGACGACATCGACCCGGCCACCGAGCAGACCATCGCCACCGCGCCGGACGCGAGCGTCGGGCAGGTCGGTGAGGCGATCGCGGCGGCGCGCCGGGCGTTCGACGAGGGACCGTGGGCCACCGCGAGCCCCGAAGACCGCGCCGGCTGCCTCAATCAGCTCGGCGACGCGCTGGGCAAGCATGCGGACGAGTTCTTCTCGCTCTCACAGGTCGAGTGGGGATGCGTCGCGAATGAACGCGTGATGCAGATCGACGGCGCCGGTTACATGTCCATGTACGCGGCCCAGCTCGCCACCAAGTTGACCGACGAGCCGGTCACCGGAATCGGTGCCGGAACAACGGTGCTTCGCCGTGAGCCGCTCGGTGTCGTATCGATCCTGACGCCGTGGAACTTCCCGCACTGCCTCAACGTGATGAAGGTGAACAATGCGCTGGCCGCGGGCAATACCGTGGTTCTCAAGCCGTCGCCGCTGACGCCGCTGGCCGGGCTTGCCCTTGCCCGCATCATCGACGAGCACACCGACATCCCGCCTGGTGTGGTCAATGTCGTCACGCCGTCCAGCATCGAGGGCGCCAAGCTACTCACCACCGATCCGCGAATCGACATGATCAGCTTCACCGGCAGCTCGGCCGTCGGCTGCGAGGTGATGCGAGCCGCGGGCGACGCGATGAAGCGGCTGTTGCTGGAGTGCGGCGGGAAGTCGGCAAGCGTCGTTCTCGACGACGCCGACCTCACCGACGAAATGCTGGAGCAGATGCTGTTCGATTGCTGCTCACTGCACGCTGGGCAGGCCTGCATCCTGCACAGCCGGCTCCTTCTTCCCGACTCGCTACACGACGAGGTCGTCGATCGGCTCGTCGCGCTTGCCCGCGCGATACGCGTCGGCGACCCGAAAGACCCTGCGGCGCAGATGGGCCCGCTGATCAGCGCGGGACAGCGCCAGCGCGTACAGGCGCACGTCGACGGGGCGGTGAACGACGGAGCGAAGCTGGTGACCGGTGGCGGTCGTCCGGCCGGCTTGGATGTCGGCTTCTACTTCGAGCCGACGATTCTCACCGGCGTGGATCCGGATTCGACTATCGCGCAGGAAGAAGTCTTCGGACCGGTGCTCACGGTGCTGCGCTATCGGGACGAAGACGACGCGGTAGCGATCGCAAACAACTCCCGCTATGGACTCTCCGGTGCCGTGTGGGGTGGCGATGTGGACCGCGCCGTCGCCGTTGCCGGCCGCATCCGGACCGGGCAGGTAGCGGTCAACGGCTGCGGTCCCGGTGACGCGCCGTTCGGCGGCTTCAAATTGAGTGGGTTCGGTCGTGAGAGTGGCGGAGTAAGCGGAATACACCAGTACATGGAGGTGAAGGCCATCGGGATCCCGGCATGACGGGTCCCCTCGCCGGGCTGCACGTCGTCGAAATCGCCAACGAGATCTCAGGACCTTATGCCACAAAGCTTTTCGTCGATCTCGGCGCGCAGGTCACCAAGATCGAGGCGCCCGCCGGAGACCCGCTGCGCCGGTGGGGGCCGTTCCCGGGAGGAGTTTTCGACCCACAGCGTAGCGGCCTATTCGAGTACCTCAACGCCGGCAAGAGCTTTGGAACCCTTGGCGATGCCCTCGAGCTGATCGCGGGCGCGCACCTGATCGTCGAGAATTTTCCACCCGGAACGCTTGACGGCTGGGGCCTCGACGTCGACAGCCTGGGCGAGCTCAACCCAAACCTGGTGGTAGTGCGCATCTCTCACTTCGGGCAGTCGGGACCCTGGCGGGACCGGCCGGCCACGGCGCTAACCGTGCAGGCGGCGTCGGGCTGGGTCAGCGCCCGCGATCTCGAGCGCCCGCCGGTGCAGGTGGGCTGCCGCATCGCCGAATACGTCGCGGGCGCCTATGGCGCGTTGGGTGCGTTGACCGCGTTGCGCCTGCGGCCCGCCGGCCGCGTCAGGGAAGTCGATATCTCGCAGTTGGAGGCGCTGCTTTCGACGCTGCCGTATCCGATGCTGATGGCCCGGCGGATGCGGACTCTTGGGCTACCGGTCAACGTTCGCTCCGCCCCCATGCTGGGTGTGGTCCGCGCTGCCGACGGCTGGGTGGGGATCAACTGTCTGACGGGCCAGCACTGGCTTGACGTGTGCGCGATGCTCGGCCTGAATGAGTTCGGCGAGCATCAGATCGCCGTCATGATGGGCGGCCCGGAGCGTGCCGAATTCTATGCTCGCGCAGAGCCGTTGCTCGCCGAGCAAACCGTCGCGGAGATCGTCGAACTGAGCCAGGCGTTGCGCATTCCGGCCGCCCCGGTCAACGACGGCGCCACGGTGCTGGAATGTCCGCAATACGCCAAGCGTGGGTTCTTCGTCGATCGCGGAGGATTCCGATGTCCCGGGAAGGCGTTTCGGTCCACTAAAGGCCCTGTGGCACAGTCGGATCCGACGCCCAGTGCGGCACCGGCGGCCCTTCCTTTTGCGGGACTGAAAGTGCTTGACCTGAGCACCTTTTGGGCCGGTGCCTATCTGACCTGCTACCTGGGCGCGTTCGGCGCTGACATCGTCAAGGTCGAGTCCATCCAGCGGCCCGACGGCTTTCGTTACTCGGGTGCGTTTCCCTTCGAGGGCGACGACTGGTACGAGCGCAGCGGGCTATGGCAGGCCACTAATCTCAACAAGCGGGACCTCACGCTCGACCTGACCTCGGAGCGCGGACTGGAGATCGCCCGGCGGCTGGCGGCGCACGCCGACGTCGTGGTGGAGAACTTCTCCCCGCGGGTGGTGGAGCAGTTCGGCCTGGACTACGAGTCGCTGGTGGCGCTGAACCCCGACGTGATCTTTGTCAGGATGCCGGGCTTCGGCTTGCAGGGTCCCTGGCGCGACTACGTGGGGTGGGCGTTGAACTTCGAGCAGACGGCGGGGATGTCGGCGATCACCGGCTATGCCGACGGGCCGCCGTGCAACCCGCAGGGACCCGCCGATCCCATCGTCGGCGTGCACGCCGGCGTCGCACTGCTGGCCGCGCTCGAGCACCGGCGCCGCACCGGGCAGGGTCAGCTGATCGAGGTCGCCCAGATCGAGGTGGCCGCGTGCGTGACCGCCGAACCGGTGATCGAGTACTCGATGAATGGTGTCGTTCGCTCGCGTGAAGGCAATCGCCGGCGCGGCTACCTGCAGGGCGTCTACCCGACCAGCGTCGAGGATTCCTGGGTGGCGTTGTCGCTACCCGACGACGGGTCACCGCACGTCGACCATGACGTGTTCGACGAGCTGGTCGCCGCCTGGACCCGAACCCAGACGCCGTCCGCAATCGTCGAAAGCCTTCAGGCGCAAGACATCCCGGCAGAGCAGGTCATCACCGGCGAGCAGATGTATGACGGTTATATCGGAGCCCAGCTCGACGCGCGCGGGTACTACGAGGAGTTCGTGCATCCGATCACCGGATCGCACCGCTATCCCGGCTGGCCGTTTCGGATCACCCCGGGACCGGACCGCCACCAGTGCTCCGGCCCGCCGACCCTTGGCCAGCACAACGACGAGATCCTGCGCGGCCTTGGCTTCTCCGACGACGAGGTGGCCGCCCTGCGCGCCGAACGGGTCATCGGTGAGCGGGTGCTCAACGCCTAGCGGGCCGCGGGCGTGAGCCTTTGGTAAACGGCTCGTCACATGCCAAGCTGCTGTCATGGTGTTCGAAATCGCCCGCCCCAAGCTCGAAGGCAACGTAGCGGTCGGCGAAGACCGCCAGATCGGCTTCGCCGAATTCGGTGATCCGCAGGGGCGGGCGTTCTTCTGGCTGCACGGCACCCCCGGCGCCCGCCGCCAGATTCCGACCGAAGCCCGCCTGTATGCCGAACAACACAACATCCGGCTGATCGGCCTGGACCGGCCTGGCATCGGCTCGTCGACGCCGCATCGGTACGAGAACATCCGGGCGTTCGGCGACGACTTGCGGACGATCGCGGACACGCTGGGCATCGACAAGATGGCCGTCATCGGCCTGTCCGGCGGCGGTCCGTACGCGCTGGCGTCCGCCGCGGTTCTGCCCGATCGGGTCGTGACGGCCGGTGTGCTCGGAGGCGTCGCGCCGTTCCTCGGCGAGGAAGGGATCACCAGCGGTCTGATGAACCTGGGCAAGCGGGCGGCGCCTCTGCTGCGGCGGGGAGGTGACCCGCTGCGGATCGGCGCGAGTTTGGTGATCCGGGCGATCCGTCCGGTCGCGAATTCCGCGCTGTATTTGTATGCCGCGATCTCACCCGAAGCCGACCGACGCCTGCTCACCCGGCCCGAGTTCAAGGCCATGTTCCTCGACGACCTGCTCAACGGCAGCCGCAAGCAACTGGCGGCCCCCTTCAACGACATCATCCTGTTCACCGAGGACTGGGGATTCCGGCTCGACCAGGTCAAGGTCCCGGTCCGCTGGTGGCACGGCGACAGCGACCACATCGTCCCGTTCGCCCACGGTGAGCACGTGGTGTCCCTGCTGCCCGACGCCGAGCTGTTGGTGTTGCCGGGCGAAAGCCATCTCGCCGGTCTGGGCCGCGGCGAGGAGATCCTGACCACCCTGATGAAGATTTGGAACCAGCAGCCCTGACCCCCAGTCTTCGACCAGCCTCCGGGTAACCTGCTGACGTGCTGCTGGCATCGCTGGACTCCTCCGCCGTAACCACTACGGACATCCCTGACGCGGTGCGCATCGACGGCGCCGTGCTGAGCCGCAGCGGCCTGGTCGGCGCCGCGACATCGGTGGCCGAACGCGTCGCCGGCGCCGACCGGGTTGCCGTCCTGGCCAAACCGACCGCGTCGACGGTGCTGGCGATCACCGGATGCCTGATCGCCGGCGTGCCCTTCGTCCCGGTGCCCGCCGATGTCGGCGTGGCCGAACGCCGGCACATGCTCACCGACTCCGGTGCACAAGCGTGGCTCGGCCCGGAGCCCCCGGCGGACTCAGCTCCAGAACGCTTGCCGCACATCCCAGTTCGGCTGCACGCCCGCTCCTGGCATCGCTATCCCGAGCCGGCACCCGAGTCCACCGCGATGGTCATCTACACCTCCGGCACCACCGGGCTGCCCAAGGGCGTGCTGTTGAGCCGGCGAGCGATCGCCGCGGACCTCGACGCGCTGGCGCAGGCCTGGCAGTGGAACGCCGACGACGTTTTGGTGCACGGATTGCCGCTGTTTCACGTGCACGGATTGGTGCTGGGCTTGCTCGGGTCGCTGCGGATCGGAAATCGCTTCGTGCACACCGGAAGACCGACACCGGCCGGCTATGCTCAGGCCCGCTCCGAAGCGGGGGGCACGCTGTTTTTCGGGGTCCCCACGGTGTGGTCACGGGTGGCAGCGGATGAGTCGTCGGCCGAGGCGCTGCGGGCGGCGCGGATGCTGGTGTCCGGGAGCGCACCACTGCCGGTGCCGGTGTTCGACCGGGTGGCCCAGCTCACCGGGCACCGGCCCATCGAACGCTACGGCGCCTCGGAATCGTTGATCACCATCTCCACGCGGGCGGACGGCGAACGGCGCGCGGGCTGGGTGGGCCTACCGGTCGCCGGCGTGGAAACCAGGCTGCTCGACGACAACGGCAGCCCTGTGCTCCACGACGGGGAAACCGTTGGCAGACTTCAGGTTCGGGGCCCGATGATGTTCGACGGCTACCTGAATCGGCCCGAAGCCACCGCCGAAGCTTTCGAGCCCGACGGCTGGTATCGCACCGGCGATGTCGCGGTCGTCGACGGTGAAGGCATGCACCGCATCGTCGGCCGTGAGTCGGTCGACTTGATCAAGTCGGGTGGATACCGGGTCGGCGCGGGTGAAATCGAAACATCGCTACTCGGGCATCCGGGCGTTCAGGAGGCGGCCGTCGTCGGACTGCCCGACGAGGACCTGGGCCAACGGATCGTCGCATTCGTCGTCGGCTCAGCTGAACTGAAAGCCGACGAACTGATCAACTACGTCGCCCAGGAGCTGTCGGTGCACAAGCGGCCTCGCGAGGTGCGCATCGTGGACGCGCTGCCGCGCAACGCGATGGGCAAGGTCCTCAAGAAGCAGTTGCTCACCGAAGGCTGAGCGGCGCATGTCGCGAACGTCCGCAGTTGTACGCGTGGTGCGGCGTGTCACCGTACAGACACGCACGCTCGCGAGGGCGCCGTGCCACGCTCGGCCCGCAGTGACGGAATTTGCCGGACCGCGACACGCAGGATGTTGCCAGGTTTTCTTTTGGGCGCGACCAGCAACCTTCACCTACCGTCGTAAGCGTGAACAGACGCAGCGACCATTGGGCGACCACCATGGGTGGGCCGAATCGCGCCGTGGACTCCGCTGTGACCACTGCAGAGCCTGAGGCCAAAATGATGCGGCGGGTGGCGGCCGCCTGTCTCGTCGGCTCGGCCATCGAGTTCTACGACTTTCTCATCTACGGCACCGCCGCCGCGCTGGTGTTTCCCACGGTGTTCTTCCCGCATCTGGGCCCCACGGTGGCCATGGTCGCCTCGATGGGCACGTTCGCCACCGCGTTTCTGTCCCGGCCGCTGGGGGCCGCCGTCTTCGGGAACTTCGGCGACCGGCTGGGCCGGAAGAAGACGCTGATAGCCACGCTGCTGATCATGGCGGTGTCCACCGTGAGCGTGGGCCTGGTCCCCAGCACCTCGGCGATTGGTATGGCAGCCCCACTGATCCTGGTCGCCCTGCGGCTGCTGCAGGGGTTCGCCGTGGGCGGTGAATGGGCGGGGTCGGCGCTGCTGAGCGCCGAATACGCACCGGCCGGCAAACGCGGCAGGTACGGCATGTTCACCCTGCTCGGGGGCGGCACCGCGGCGGTGCTCACCAGCCTGACGTTTCTCGGCGTGAACTTCACCATCGGTGAAAACAGCCCCGCGTTCATGCAGTGGGGATGGCGCATACCGTTCCTGATCAGCGCGGTGCTGATCGGCATCGCCCTGTATGTGCGCCTCAACATCGACGAGACCCCGGTGTTCACCGAGGAAAAGGCCCGAAATCTGGTCCCCGAGGCGCCGCTCGCGGAGCTGCTGCGGCTGCAACGCCGGGAGATCGTGCTGGCTGGCGGCAGCATCCTGGGCGCTTTGGGCTTCGTCTATATGGCCAACACGTACCTGACCATGTACGCCCACTCTCACCTGGGCTATTCGCGCGGCTTCATCTGGTCTGTCGGCGCGGTGGCCGGGTTGGTGAGCATCACGTCCGTCTCGCTCTCGGCGAGCCTGAGCGATCGAGTCGGGCGCCGCCGGCTGATGTTGCTGGGGTGGGCCTGTTGTCTGCCGTGGTCGTTTGCGGTGATCCCGTTGATGGATACCGGCAGACCCGTTTTGTACGCGGTCGCGATCTTCGGCATGTTCGCGATCGCCGGGATCGGCTCCGGGCCGACCGGTGCCTTCATCCCGGAACTGTTCGCCACCCGCTACCGCTACAGCGGCGCGGCGTTGGCGGTGAATCTTGCCGGCATCTTGGGTAGCGCCCTGCCGCCGCTGATCGCCGGCACACTGCAGGCGGCATACGGCGGCTGGGCGATCGGGTTGATGCTGGCCATCCTTTGCGTGGCCAGCCTGGTGTGCACCTATCAGCTGCCGGAAACCAACGAAACAACCCTTCGTGCCGCTCAAGGTGCCGGGGTTGCCGAGATGCCTTCCGAGTTCGAGCTTCCCGGCGGCGGCCGGTAACCGTTGGCGTGGCTCAGTTGGCGTGCAGGTCCTCGTTCAGCGTGATGCCCTGACCGTCGCGGGCCACCACTTCGACCGCCCCGGTGACCGAATTGCGCCGGAACAGTAAGTTATTGGCGCCGGAGAGTTCTCGAGCCTTGACCGACTTGCCGTCCGGCGTGGCGACCTTGGTGCCCGCGGTGAGATACAGGCCGGCTTCGACGACGCAGTCGTCGCCCAGTGAGATCCCCAGGCCCGCGTTGGCGCCGAGCAGACACCGTTTGCCTATCGAAATGACTTGCGTTCCACCGCCGGACAACGTGCCCATGATCGATGCTCCGCCGCCGATGTCGGACCCGTCACCCACCACCACGCCGGCCGAGATGCGGCCCTCGACCATCGACGCGCCCAGGGTGCCGGCGTTGTAGTTGACGAAGCCCTCGTGCATCACCGTGGTGCCCGGCGCCAGGTGGGCGCCCAGCCGCACCCGGTCGGCGTCGGCGATGCGCACGCCGGTGGGCATGACGTAGTCGACCATCCGCGGAAACTTGTCGACGCCGTATACCGTCACCGGCCCGGTGCGGCGCAGCCGCGCGCGGACCGACTCGAATCCGTCGATTGCGCAGGGTCCGTGATTAGTCCAGACCACATTGGTCAATACCCCGAACAAGCCGCCGGCGTTCAGCCCGTGCGGCGCCACCAGCCGGTGCGACAGAAGATGTAGCCGCAGGTAGGCGTCGTAAGCGTCGGCGGCGACATCGTCTAAGGAGCCGATGACCGTGCGCACCGCGATGGTCTCGGTGCGACGGTCGTCGTCGCGGCCGATCAGCGCCGCCAGCTCCGGGGGAACATCGGAGAGCGCCAGCCGCGACGTGTCGCCGGTGCCCGATTCGGTCAGTTCCGGTGCGGGGAACCACGTGTCGAGAATCGCTCCGTCGGACGCGACGGTCGCCACTCCGATGCCTGCAGCTCCAGTCACGCTCGCCACGCTACTTGCCCGGCACGGGGACCCAAACCACTACCCTTGGTGACGTGCTGGACTTGCGTGGGGATCCCATCGAGCTGACCGCGGCGCTGGTCGACATCCCCAGCGAGTCGCGGGACGAAGCGCGCATCGCCGATGCGGTCGAGACCGCGCTGCGCGCCCAGACGTCCGGCTTCGAGATCATTCGCAACGGCAACGCGGTGTTGGCGCGTACCCACCGGAACCGGCCGTCGCGGGTGCTGCTGGCCGGGCATGTGGACACCGTCCCGGTGGCCGAAAACCTGCCCAGCCGCCGCTCCACCGAACCCGAAGGGGAGGTGCTGCACGGCTGCGGCACCGCGGACATGAAATCCGGCGACGCGGTCTTTCTGCATCTGGCCGCCACGATCGCCGAGCCGGTGCACGACCTGACCCTGGTGTTTTACGACTGCGAGGAAATCGACGCGGCCGCAAACGGTTTGGGGCGCATCGAGCGGGAGCTGCCGGATTGGCTGTCCGCCGACGTGGCGATCCTGGGCGAGCCCACCGCCGGCTACATCGAAGCCGGCTGCCAGGGCACCCTACGCGTCGTGATCAGCGCGACCGGAACCCGCGCGCATTCGGCACGTTCCTGGCTGGGCGACAACGCAATTCACAAACTGGGCGCCGTGCTGGACCGACTGGCCGGATACCGGGCACGCACCGTTGATATCGACGGTTGCGCCTACCGCGAGGGGTTGTCGGCGGTGCGGGTCGACGGCGGTGTGGCCGGCAACGTGATCCCGGACGCTGCCTCGGTGACGGTCAACTACCGCTTTGCGCCCGACCGTTCGGTGGCCGCGGCGCTGCAACACGTGCATGACGTATTCGACGGGCTTGACGTGCAGATCGAGCAGACCGACGCCGCCGCGGGTGCGCTGCCGGGGCTGTCGCAACCTGCCGCCAAAGCATTGGTCGAAGCCGCGGGCGGGCACGTCAGGGCGAAATACGGGTGGACGGACGTGTCCCGGTTCGCCGCCCTGGGCATCCCGGCGGTGAATTTCGGGCCGGGTGACCCCAATCTGGCGCACCGCCGCGACGAACGGGTGCCCGTCGCTGCGATCACCGCCGCCGTGCAGATGCTGCGGCCCTGCCTGGGCGGCTGAGGGGCAACCATCAGTCACACTGCTGTGCTTGCGCGGCCGCATCGGCGGCCGCCGCGCGCATCCCGACGGCAGCCAGCTCATGCGACACCGCGACGAGCGCCGCGCCGTCGCCGGTCGCCAATGCCCGCGCATGGGCCAGCGCGATCCCGCCTACGGCGCAGTCGATCTCGCCGCTCAGACGGGCCAGCGGATCCGCCGCCCGGATATCCCCGAGCCGGACGGCTTCATACCACGCGCGTAGCGCCACCGCCGGTTGGCCGCCGCGTTCCGCCGTCCGAGCGGCGTCGCGGGCGGCGGCTATCGCGCCATGCGAGTCGCGCACCGTGACCAGCTGCCACGCCCGCGCCACACCGAGCTCCGGGGTGAACAGCGCCGACTTGGTTCCATGCCGAGATTCGGCTCTGCTCAACGTTTTTGCTGCCGCAGCGGTATCTCCCTGTTGAGCCAGCGCGGTGGCCAACAGCATCAGCGACAGCGGCCCCCACGAGTAGCCGGTGCGTTCCAGGGTGGCCGCCGCCGGCGCGAGCAGCGCCGCGGCCCGGGCGAATTCGCCCTCGGCGATCAGCACATGCGCCAGCAGCACTTCGCCGATGGCCCGGCCCGGCTGCTGCAGCTCGGCGAAATCGGTGAACTGCTGCGCGAGTCGCCGCGCCTCGTCGACGCGGCCCGCCATCAGCAGAGCGGTGGTTTGGCCCAGCCCGATCGTGAAGCGCAGCAACCCGGGATGCTCGGCGGCCAGGGCACGCTGTGCCAGCGGCTCGACGTCGTCGAAACGGCCCTGACGCGCCGAACACAGTGCGGCGGCGCTGGCCGCCCAGGCCACCGCCTGGTCGTCGGCGGCCGGTGCCGCCAGCACCTCGCCAGCGACTTTGACGGCGTGCCCGACATTGCCCGCGTTCATCGCGAAGGTCGCGCTCAGGGCGTCGAGGGTGGTACGCGGGCCCGCATCCGTGACCCGATTGCGGATGGTCCGCAGGAACGCGGTGGCCCGCTCCGGCTCGCTGAGCATCCAGAACTGGTTGGCCGCCCGCAGCAGCGTCCAGTCCATCAGCGCTGCCTCGGTCAACCCGGCGGGGTCGACGACGGCCAGCACCGCGTCGGCCTCGCGGCCACGCCCCTGCCACGCCAGGGCATGAGCCAGCGCCAGCCGCGCCGCCAAGCCGCCAGAGCGCTCCAGTGCCGACCGGGCCAGTCGTTCACCCAGCGCGAGGTCGCCCAGCCGCAGGGCCTGTTGCGCGGCGCCGACGACCTCAGCGACCGGCTGTTGTGCGTCGCTGTCCAGCGCCAGGGACGCCAGCCGCAGCCGGTCGATGAGTTGGTCCGACCGATGGCCCGACAACAGCCTGACGAGCTCGCTGCGCCGTTGTCGCGCGCCGTCATCACCCAGCGCGTCGCGCGCACGTTCGGCGAACAACGGGTGCGCGGTGTACACCACCGGGTCGTCCACCCGCTCGTCGCGCACCCGGGTTTCCGCCGCGCCCCAGTCGGCTGCCTCGCTCACCGCGCCGTCGCCGGCGAGGACGGTGAGATCGGCGAGCGACAACGGCTCCTCGACCGCGAGATAGTCCAGCACCGCTCGCGCCGCCGTGGGGAGCTCGGCGATGAATGCGTCGACCTCCGCCCGCGTGGTCGCCCCGCCGGGCGCCTCGACGTCGATCCGATCCAGCAGACCGTCGGTCCACAACGCCGCGATGGCCTCGGGGGCGGCGTCAGCGCGGGCGGTGACGACCATGCGGGCGGTGCCGGCCAGCGCCAACTGGTACACCAGTGTGGCGGACAGGATGTCGAGGTCGTGGGCATCGTCGACGACGAGCAGCAGGTCGCCCTGCGGGTCATGACGGCCCAGCGATGCCCGGGCCGCCCGCAACAGCGCAGCCGGCTTGCCGATGTCGGCCCCGAAACT
>Ga0335072_10003114_pt1 | contig 25171 bp, 20 predicted proteins | sample Lox_Sample_21_FD_206725 | JGI IMG/M metagenome (GOLD analysis project Ga0335072, IMG submission 206725) | Soil microbial communities from Loxahatchee National Wildlife Refuge, Florida, United States - Lox_Sample_2.1 | ecosystem: Environmental > Terrestrial > Soil > Wetlands | place: USA... | reverse complement strand
CCGCGGGCGACGTCGATCCACGCCGACCCAGTCGTGTACAGTTCCCGGTTGTGGCGGTTTTGCGAGCTGGGTCCGGGAACGAGGGAAGCGGCTCTCGAAACCGTGCCATCGTCGGCGACCCGAACCAAGTAGGCCGCGAATGGCTCGACCCGGCTGTCGCTCGCCGTTCCGGCGATTACGTGAAGCTGCGCACGCATCTGGGGGCATGCCTCGAAGAGACAAAGCGCGCATAGGGCGATCCGCTTGAACATAGGCCTCCTTTCCGCAACTGCCATTCTACTGATTGTTGTGCGTGCATGCGCTCTGAACCATGCAATTGCAAACATCGTGAACATAATTCGGCCACTGCGTGTTAGCTTTAACGAACGACCACGCGGGCGGTACATTCTTGTTCGTGTTGTTCCAGGAAAGATATTGATAGCCGTTGGGCGACAAGCCGTTATACTGCTTGATCAGTTCGGCGTCCCCGAACCAGTACGGTGAGGAGTTGGTCGGAACGCTCGAATTCGTGAAGGTGCAGTTCGGCCCTTCTTGCTGATTGGCGGGCGGTCCGATCTGAGCATTAGGGTTCAGGGCGTTGTACGCCTGCCACTGCTGGTACTGGCGAATCCAAAACGGGTACGCGCTTTGGTCAGTGGCGTTAGTATACGAGGCCGGGCCGGCCTTGCTCTGGAGTTCCGCGGCGCCGGCGGCCACCGCTGCCGTCCAGTCCCAGATCGACGCAGCGCTGGGCGGAGGGTCTGTTTGCATAATTCCGTAACCGGCGGGCCGGCCATACAGCGGCATCCCGGCGTTCCGCCCATTCTGGCAGTAAGCGTCGCCATCCGTGGCCCCCGGCTGGCAGAAGTTGGCGAGATTGGTCTCGTCCGTTGCAACGCCCGGCGCCATCCAGAGCCCCGTTGCTTGCAATGCTGCGAGAGCCGTGCTTGAGGCGGGGTTCTGCCCAAAAATCGAGAACTGGAATGGACTCTGAGCCGTGCCGTTGTACCACCAGTTTACGGTTGCCTGGTTCCCTTCAGGGGGGATGTTCCACGTTTGAGGCTGGCTCGCCGACGGGCCCGGCAGCGCTATAGGGCCGACCGGATAGGCCCACACGACTGGCTGGGTATCGCCGTCTTGATCGATAATTTGGTTGAATGTGACCATGAGCCGGTACGCCGCATTCCCGGGGACGGTCTGGCCACCCGGCAGAGTGAGGCTGGCGGTTATAGCAGGGACCTGGGGCGCGTAGCTAATGTAAATCGTGCCGCCGGGGCTGACCTGCGTGCCGCCAGCGGTCACAACCAAAGTAGGCGTTGGCGCGACGTCTACTTCGACCTCCAACGCGTTGCTTCCCAGCTCACCTCCGGACGTCCCACCAAGTAACGACTGCGGGCTAATACTCGAAGCCACGCTCACCACTGCCGTTCCAGCGGCATCGGCGGGAACCGTCACGCTCCCGGCGTCACAACTGCTGCCGATCCCGGAACATGTCTGGCTAGTCGAGGTTCCGTCGGCCCACATGATAGTAGCAGTCAAACTGCCCTGAAGATTCGACCCGAGAACCTGGAGATCCGGAATAGTCGCGCCTGCTGGCCAGGGCGGAGTGGGCGACACCCCTGTGATCTGCGGTGTCGGAGTCGAGGGCACAGTAACGACCGGCTCAAACCCGAGTGTGCAGCCATCGTACTCGCAACTGCATGTAAATACGAAAGGACCTGGCACGGGCGCCGAATTGTCAGCGGAAAAAGTCGCCCAGAACGTACCGATAAAAGTTCCGACATTATTGAGCGCGGAAGAGACGTAGCCGACGGCTTGGGTGATGGCCAGGCTCAGACCGGAATTGCCGTTGCTGTAACACGAGCCATTTAATATCGCGTCGGAAAAGCTGAACCCACTTTCTTTTGGCCCCTTACGCTTCACCCTTGGCCTGACGACCGCCTGTCCCCCGCCAGGTGACTCACTGCTGCTCGGGTTCGACACTGTGAACATTACTGTGTTCGTACCGCCCACCGGTACGATGAGGCTGCTGAACGCTGCGGTAGCCGTGTACACGTTGCTTGCAAATCCCGCCGTAACGGTCGCGGGACCACTCATGGTGACGTTTTGGGGATTGGTCGCGCCGGCCAGTGCCCCGCTGAAGCCGGTGAACGACGACCCGGAGGCGGTCACTTGCACAACCTGCCCGCTATTGTACCAACCGCTCGGCGGGCTGATGCTGCCTGCGGTTGCCGGAAGGGCCGCCGTGGTCAGGTAGTACTGCGCTGTGAAGGAGGCGCTGTAAGTGGCGCCTGCCGTTGCAGTGATCGTATGTGAAATCGCGCCGCCATCAGACCATCCCGAAAAGATCAGTTGAGTGCCGCTGGACGGCGCCTGCGGCGATGCCGTGCCTATGGTGTGCTGCGTGCCGGCCGTCCAATTGAACGTGCATGGCGCGGCGCATGCCACGCCATCCACGGTGAGAGCGGCTCCCGGCGGGGTGCTGGCTATCGACTGTCCCGAAAACGGGCTGAAATTAGCGGTCGTGGTCACAGGGCCGTTCATGACGACCTCGTATGAGGAGCCGTACCCGCTCGGGCTGAAGCTCGAAAGCTGGTGCCCGGCGCTCGGGGTGGCCGTTACCCAGAACGATGACCCCGGGTTGTACCAGCCGCTGGCCGGCGAGATCGTCCCCGCTCCCGCCGGGCTCTGGAGCGAGGTGAAGTAATACTGGGGATTGAAATTGGCCGTGTAGGACGCCCCTACCACGCTCGCCGTGATCCCATGCGATGCTGCGCCGCTATCCGACCAGCTGTACCACAACCACTGCGTGCCGGTCCCGCCGGGCTGGGTGGACGCCCCAATTGTGTGCGGCGTTCCGGGCACCCAATAATAGCTGCAGTAAGGATTGCATGGGACTGCCGCGCCGTCCACCGTGAGCGTGATTCCCACCGGGACCGTGCTAATCCACGTGACCACCGGCACATATACTGTGATGGTTTGAGCGCCGCTTGTGCCGCCGCTGGTGGTGACGGAGACGTTGGCCGGCCCTGTGGCGGCGCTGCTGCCGATGGTGAAGGTGGCTGTAAGGGTCGTGGAGTTCCGGACTGTCACACCGCTTACCGCGACCCCACTATTCGTGGTTGACACTGTCGTCGCTCCCGCCACAAAGTTTGCGCCCACGAGAGTCACCGAAATCGCGGTGCCCTGAAGAAATCCAGATTGACTCACCGATGTCAGCGTTGGCGGCGGCGGTAAGATGACCACCTGCTTGGCGCTGGAAGCCCCGCTCGTCACGCTGTGCGGGGCATCCTCCGCCGTCGCCGTCACCTGGTACGTCCCGGCAGCCGCCCAGGAGTGCGACGCACTCGTTGTTCCGGACGCCAGCCATCCCGAGTTAGTGCCGTCTCCCCAATTGAACATGTACTGCGGCGTATCGCCGGAGGTCGCCGTAGATCCGCCCGTCGAGTAGGTGTAACTCGTCCCGATCGTACCGCTGGCTGCGCCCGAGGGCGCATTGGGCGTCGAGACCGAGGGCATCCAAAAGGTTACGGTTCCGTTCAGGCTGCTTTGGCCCGAGATTGAGAGGATGCATCCGGCCGTGCCGCCGTGGGGCCAGAAGGTATAGCCCGACACCCAGACCTGGCTGGAGTTATCCGTGCCGCTGTTGTAGTAGATACACGTGCCTTGCGCCGGATCGCCCCACTGCGAGTCCCACGCCGTACTGCCGCTTAGTCCACTGGTATCGATAGAGGAAGAGGTGATGATCGCGCCCGTCGGCGCCACGGTGTTCAGATTAATGTTCGCCGTCCACGAGAAATAGGCACCCGACCCGTTTCCCACATATTCCACCGGCGATGACTCCATGGAGAAGAAAGAGCTGTTGAAGGGCCACGTCGGATCGATGACATAAGGGAGCGCCGATCCGGGCAGACCCGTGTCGTCGCAGGTGAAAGAGGCGGTACCGGCATTCGCGGACCACGGCCCACAGATCCCGTACATCTTTCCGTCCGCGCCTTTCACGATCGCTCTGCCAGCCGCTGCCATCGAGGGTTTGGGCAACTTGCACACGGGCCGGCAGCCACTGCCCGCCTTGTTGATAGACAATTCCTGGGGCGGTATAAAACGTGTACTTGCCATCGGCATTCTGAAATGTCAAGCCGTTGCTATCTGCTTTGACGAGCGTAGCCCCGGCATGAGCCGCGAGGAACGTATCCGCCGTCGATGGTTGGGAATAGATTACTGTAGAGGACGGCGCTCCGGATGATGAGCCTGCCGACGGGTTGGTTTGTGCGATCAGGAGGCTCGGACCGGCCAGTAACAAGGCAAGAGCAGGCGTTAGTCGCATCGAGTAGGTGCCTCGAACTTTCCACAGTGCTGTACGCGGAGTGCGCAATGCCAGAGATCGGCACCGGCCTTACGACATACTAATAAGATCCCAAACTTAGAACTTCAGTGACTATACCCCCCCAGCAGAGAAATCAAGAAAAAACTTAATAATAATTCGGAGTCCAATAAGTGAGCGAATCTGATTTCTATACCTGCAGTTCGCGGCCGCCGATAGCCCTTTGGAACCATTCCCGCCGCCCCGCACGGGATCGCGTCGCCAAGGTAAATTCCTCATGCCGCGACACCCCCGAGTAAATCCACGCCGCGGTATCGCAGAAACTCTCGCAGCAATATTCCCGCCACCGCCGTGTCCGCCGCGAGATATCGCCGGCACTTAGCGCCCCCTTGCGCCACTCGGCCGACCACCCCAATTCGCCGCGGGCATGAGCCGCTAACTCGCGCTTCACAAGCTTCTCCCACGAGCGCCGCACAGGATTCCCCGCGCGTAGCCACACGAAATGAAATACCTCATGCACGAAAATCCGTGGGAATTCCGCGCGCGAGCAATCGAACGCGATCCGCCGCTCGCGCAGGAAAGAGCCGGCATAAACCGAGCCCCGCCGATCGCGCAGCCCGGGAGCTTTTTCGATGCGGATGGGCGCTCCGGTGAACGGCGGAAGACGATCGAGAATCGCCACCAGAGGCACGCCGGCAGCATTCACAAAGATGCCGCCGTCCACGCGTTCAGGCAGCTTTGGCCAACTGCGCGGCGTAGTTCCTCAAATCGGCGAGCGGCACGGTGACCAGGTCCTTATCCATGTCCTCGCCCGTTTCGATCATGTGCAGCAGGTGCCTTTCGGCCAGCCGCGAGCACCACGGGTCGTCCAGTTTGCGGCCGGTTTCGTGGCTCAGCGCGAGCAGCGCCGCATGCGGCATGGCAACGGTCTTTAAAATTTGCCCGCCGTTCTCGTCCTCCAATATGAACTGCGCGTCCACGGTGTCGGAATGGCGGATGGAGATGGCGGTTTGCAGCCACCGGAAATAAACCTGGTACTTGCGGCCGAACGGATCGGGACCGGCTTCGAATTGGCGAAAACTCAGCATCTATCGTTATCTTACAATGGGTTTATCCCTCAATTATGCGCATAGCCGAACTCATCGCACCGCACCGGTTCCGTCTCGTCGAGGGCGCCATCGCGCCTCCCGCGGCGGGCGAGGTGCAGGTGCGCGTGGACTCCGTCGGAATCTGCGGATCCGATCTGCACTCCTACAGCGAAGGCGCCGTGGGCGATACGCCCGCGCTCTATCCCATGGTGCTGGGGCACGAACCGGCGGGCACCGTGGTCGCCGTCGGCGACGGAGTGACCGGCTGGCACGTGGGCGATCGTGCCGCGCTCGAACCGGCACTCTACTGCTATCACTGCGAGTACTGCCGCGCCGGACGCCACAACGTTTGTGCCGACATCCGCTTCCTCTCGACGCCCGGCAATCCCGGGTTCTTCCGCGAGTTGGTCAATCTGCCTCCAACCAACCTGTTCGCCCTGCCTCCCACCGTCTCGCTCGATCTCGGCACGCTGGTCGAGCCGCTCGCCGTCGCGGTGCACTCGGTCAAGCTGGCGTCCGTGCGCCCAAGCGATACCGTCGCGGTCTGGGGCGCGGGCGCCATCGGCCTGCTGACTATTGCCAGCCTGAAAACCGCCGGCGTGAAACGTATCTGGTCCATCGATCCATTGGCGCACCGGCGCGAGTTGGCGCGCCATCTCGGCGCGGACGCCGGAATCGACCCCACCCAGGCGGACCCCGTCAAGCAGCTCCACTCCGATACCGGCGGACGAGGCGTCGACGTGGCCTTCGACTGCGCCGCCAAGGAAGACACCGTCAACCACGCGATCCGCTCGGTCTGCAATGCGAGCCGCGTGGTGCTCACGGGGATTCATTCCGGCGCGCTGGTGCCGTTCGATACCTCGAACTTGCGGCGCAAAGAAGTGACGCTCTTCAATGTGCGGCGCTCCAACGACGAATCGCCCGAAGCGCTGGCCATGATCGCCGAGCGGCCGGAGATGTTCGCGCCTGTCGTCACCCACCGGCGCAGCCTGGAAAATATCGCGGAGGCCTTCGAAATCGCCGAAAGCTATCGCGATGGCGTGGGCAAAATGATGGTGGTGTCGAAGGTTTAACGGATGATCTCCTGCCGCAACCTCACCCGCCGCTACGGCGATTTCACCGCTGTCGATAACCTCAACCTCGAGGTCGAGACCGGCGCCATCTGCGTCTTCCTCGGGCCGAACGGCGCGGGCAAATCGACCACAGTGAAGATGCTCACCGGCCTGCTCCCGCCCACTTCCGGAACCGTGGAAGTGTGCGGGCTCGATGCGGCGGCCAACGCGCGCGAGCTCAAGCGGCGCATCGGCGTGCTGCCGGAAGATCTCGGTCTGTTCGACGATCTCACCGTGGAAGAGCACCTGCATCTCACCGGCGCGGTGTATGGATTGGATCGCCACGAAACCCGCCGGCGTACCGATCAACTGCTGCACACTTTGAGCCTGGAACACGGCCGCCACACCTTCGCCTCCGCCTGCTCGCATGGCATGCGCAAGAAGACCAGCTTCGCCATGGCGCTTCTGCCCAGCCCGCAGGTGCTATTTCTGGACGAGCCGTTCGAGGCGGTCGATCCCGTCACTTCGCGCATCATGCGCGATCTGCTGCAATCGGCGGCGCGCCGCGGTGTCACCATCTTTCTTACCGCGCACATACTCTCAGTGGCGGAGGAACTCGCGACGCAGGTCGTTATGATCCGCAAGGGCAAGATCGTGTGGAATTCGCCCGCGGCCGAACTCAAGCAGTCGCTCGAAGCGCATTACTTCGATTTAGTGGAATCGCCAGTGGTGGAGGACCTGGAATGGCTCGGCTCGCCGCCATCCTGAAGGCGCTGTGGCGGGCATTCCAGCGCGGCGAGAAATCCATCGCCACGCTGGCGGGCAATAACTTTTTCCTGGTGGCCCTGCTGTTTCTGGGAAAGGCCGGGACATTCCTGTTCCTCATCATGGGCCTGGTGATCCTCTTCCCGCTCAGCACCGATCCGCTTCGCAAGATTCCCCCTTCGCGCCTCGGGCTCTGGCCCCTCGAAAAGCGCGAGATGTGGCTGCTCCGCGCCATCAGTCCGTGGGTCAATCCCATGACGTGGGCGATCGTCGCACTGGCGCTATGGGCGGCGCGCGGGCGCGTGACCGTCGGCCTCTGGGCAATGGCGGCTGGACTGGTCGCCGCCGGGTTCGTCATCTCCGAATTGCCTTTGCCGCGCGGCGCAACCATGTGGCGCCGCGTCCCGCATTTTCCCGGACGGCTCGATCAACTCGTCCGCAAAAATCTGCGCGAGATGCTTTCCACGCTCGATTTCTACTGCGCGCTGCTGCTGAGCCTGTCCACCGCGCTCTACCGGATCTTCGGACCGCCGCTGCCGCCGGAAGCATTAATGGCAATGACCCTCCTGGTAGTGATTGCCCTTTCGAGTTACGCCCAGTGCCTGTTCGGGCTCGATGGTGTGGGCGGTTGGTCGCGCTACGGGCTCCTACCGTTGAGCGCCTGGCGGATTCTGGCGGCGAAGGACGCCGCGTTCCTGGTCATAGTGGTGGTGCTCTCGGCGCCCCTCGCGCCACTGGCGGGATTGGGCGCGGCATTGGTGGCGCTGGCGATGGGACGCCGGTCGTCCGTGCTCGATCCGCGCCCGCAGGCACGCTGGCGATTCTCCGCGGGCGCGTCGCCGGTCTACGGCATCGGCCAGATTATCGCCATGGCGTTCGCCGCGTCGTCGATCTTCCTGACTTCGTGGCTCATCGTGTTTCCGTGCGTGGCGCTCTGGGCGGGTTCGCTGTGGTGGTACGGGCAGAAGATGGAAGAAAAGGAACTCGCAGCGTAAATTCTCAGATCGAGTTCACGCCCGACGCCAGGAATCCGCCGTCCACCGCGAGACACTGCCCGGTAATAAAGCTCGCGGCATCCGACGCCAATAGCACCGCCGCGCCGGTCAGTTCCTGCGAGTTTCCGAATCGCCCCATCGGAGTGCGCAGTTTCAACTCCCGCCCGCGCTCCGTGCCATCCAAGAACGCCGCGTTCAGGTCGGTGCGGAATACCCCCGGCGCGATAGCGTTCACATTCACCCCAGATTGCGCCCACTCCACCGCCAGACTCCGCGTGAGCGAGAGCACCGCCGATTTCGACGCCGCATACGCCGTCACCTGCACCAGCGCCACGTAAGAATTCAGCGACGCAATATTTATGATGCGCCCGCGCCGGTGCGTGGCCAGCGCCTGGTAGAACGATTGGCAGGTGCGCAGCATGCCCGTCAGATTCACGTCCATCAGGCCGTTCCATTCGGCCTCCCCGACGTCGGCCGTGGGCTTGCGGAAAATCTGCCCGGCGGCATTCACCAGGATGTCGACCTGCCCGAATTGCGCCAGCATGGCGTCGCGGAACTGGTCGATGGATTCGCGGCTGGCGATGTCGCAGACGCGGCGCAGGGTTCGGCCGCCGGCGCGCTCCACTTCCGCGCACACTTCATCGACCATGGCCGCGCGCCGTCCCGTGGGCACCACGTCTGCCCCGGCGGTGGCCAGTCCGATGGCCAGTTCGCGGCCCAGGCCCGAAGTTCCGCCGATTACCGCGGCTACCCGTCCCGTCAAATCCATCAGGTTCTTGGCTGGCATGTTTGGCTCCTCAAAGCACCGCTCGGTTGCGCTCGCGGCTCAGTCAAAAAAAGTCGCGGCCCACTACCGCTGAATCCTTGACGACCCGCCCTTGGCGAACGCCTTCACCTGTTCGAGTGTCGCCATGGTGGTATCGCCCGGAAAGCTGGTGAGCAGCGCGCCGTGGGCCCATCCCAGTTTCACCGCTTCTTGCGGCTCCGCCCCCGAAAGCAACCCGTAGAAGAACCCCGACGCGAACCCGTCACCCCCGCCCACTCGATCGTAGACGTCCAATTCCGCCACTGGCGCCGTGTAGGTCTTCCCGTTGACCCACGCCACCGCACTCCAACTGTGCCGGTTTGTGGAATGCACCTCGCGCAACGTCGTGGCCACCACCTGGATCTGCGGATGTTTGGCCACCGCGCGGTCGATCATGCCGAAGAACGCTCCGGGGTCGAGCTTCGATTTACCGGCCGCCACTTCCGGCCCCTCGATTCCCAGACCCTTTTGCAGATCTTCCTCGTTCCCCACCAGCACATCCACGTTCTTCACGATGCGATTGAGCACGTCACCCGCGCGCGCCGTGCCCCCGGAGATCTTCCAGAGTTTCTCGCGATAATTCAGGTCGAACGATACCACCGCTCCGGCAGCTTTAGCCGCCTCCATGCCTTCGATCACCACGTCCGCGGTGGTCGGGGACAGGGCCGAAAAGATACCCCCGCTGTGAAACCAGCGGACGCCGCCGGCAAAAATCGCGTTCCAGTCGAAATCGCCCCGCTTCAGCAGGCCCCCGGCCTCATTGCAGCGGTTATAGAACACCACCGGGGCGCGCACGCCGAACCCGCGGTCGCTGTAAACCGTCGCCATGTTCGGTCCGGTAACGCCATCGTGGGCGAAACGCTTATAAAACGGCTGCACCCCCATGGCGCGTACCCGCTCGTGGATCAGGTCGCCGATGGGATAATCCACCATCGCGGTAACAATCCCCGTTCTCAGCCGGAAGCAATCGGCTAGGTTGGCTGCCACATTGAATTCGCCCCCGCTCACGTGAATGTCGCAGCGCGTTGCCTTGCGAAAGGGGACAATTCCGGTGTCGAGGCGGTGAATCAGCGCGCCCAGGGACACCAGGTCCAGGTCTCCCTTTTGAGGAATCCGAAGAGTTTGGCTCATTTCGTGTATCTTCCACGCTATTTTCCCGACGCCGCGGCTGTCAAGTGGGCTATACCTGAAGTTATCGTTTAGCAGGATTGAAAAGGCGCGGCACTTTTTGCCACCATCGTTGGTGATAAAAGAGACAAATCCGGATGATCTCGCTCCGCAAAGAGATTCGCGACGCAGAGAATGCCGAGGCGCGCCTTCGTGCATTTACTAAAGCATTTCTTGCCTTGATTTTTGCCGTTCCGAAGGCAGCTTTGCCGGCCAATGCGGAACTAGCCGCTCAATCGCGCGAAAACCTGGAAAAGGCCGCCGAGTGCCTTAAAACCGAACCGCACGTTCCGGAAATAGACGCCGCCGGCGCCGCCGCCGTCCAACAGGTGGACGAGATTTGCAAGTCGAACAGGATTGCCATTGAAGAACGCGACGGGGCCTTGAAAGAAGTGGTCGAAACCGTGGCTTGGGCCATTAACAGCTTCAAGAGCCACGGGGAACGCCACAAATCCAACCTCACCCGGTTGGCGGACGGCTTCGAGTCGCTCTCGCGCGTGGAGGACGTCGGCGAACTGCGCCGCCGCCTGCGCGACGATGTAGTGGTTCTGCGGCAGACTGTGGAGCAAATGCGGCAGGAAAACGAGGAGTCGGTCCGCCGCTTGGAGACTCAGGTCGTGGCGTTCCAGGAACGCGTGGAACACGCGCGAAAAGAATCCGGCGTCGATCGTCTCACCGGTTTGGGCAGCCGCCGCGAAGCTGAGCGTTATCTCCAAAAGGCCGCCAGGCGCGAAGGGCTGATTTGTATCCTGCTGTTCGACATCGAGGGATTCACGCAGATCAACCAGGCCCACGGCACCATGTTCGGCGACAAGCTCCTGAAGGCCCTGACCCATGCGCTCCGCGAGCGGTTCCCGGGCGAGGGCGTGCTGTTCCGATGGGGCGCCGACGAATTTCTGGCCATCGCGGAAGGGTCGGTGAAGGCGCGGCTCGACCAGGCGAAGGGCATCTGCGAATCCTTTGCCATGAGCAGTTATTACACTGCCGATAGCGGGTCCAAGCAAAAGGTGAGCGCGACGGTAGTATGCGGCGTCGCCCAATCGATCCAGGGCGAAAGCGCGGACGATTGGTACCGCCGCGCCCGCGAAAGCATGGACCAGATGCGCGGGAGCCTACGCACGTGACCGGCGCCATGGGTGTCGAACAGACTCTCAGCGATCTCATCGGCTTTCAGTGCGCTCTTGTTGCCCTGAGGGGAGTCGGGCCGGAAGCCTCCGAGGAGATGCTCTGGCAGACGCTGTTGGCTGCCATCGTGGAACAGTACGGGTTCGGCCGCGTGTGGTACGGCCGCGCCACGCCCGAAGGCTTGCGTCCGGCGGTTTCCGCGCCTGTGATGGCGCCGGAGGTGGAAGATTTGCCCTCCGAGATCGAAGAGGGCTCCCCAATTCTGGTGTCGGCCGACCTCTGCCTGCCGGTAATCATTGAAGGCCGTACGGAGGGACGCCTGGTGATGCAATCCGGAGGCCCGATCACCGGTGACCGCGCCGGACAGTTGCGCCTCCTGGCCACCGAGGCCGCCATCATGATCGCCGAACGGCGTGCGCGGGCGCGCGCCGCGGAAGCCCTCCAGCAGGCCAAGTGGCAGGCCGAAGCTGCGAATCGCGCCAAGAGCCTTTTGCTCGCCAACATGAGCCACGAGATCCGCACGCCCATGACGGGCGTAGTCGGGTTCGCGAACCTGCTCTCGGGTACTCCCCTCACAACCGAGCAGCGCGACTATGTGGATGGCATCCGCTCCAGCGGCGAAGCCCTGCTCACCCTCATCAACGACATCCTGGATTTCTCTAAAATCGAAGCCGGCCGCCTGGAGTTGGAGTCGCGTCCCTTCGAACTGCGGCTCGCGGTCGACAAGGCCGTCGCGCTCTTCACCGCCCGCGCCCGGGAAAAGGGGCTGCGGCTCTCGGTGTCGGTGGATGGCCGCGTGCCCGCGGTGATTGCGGGAGACGCCGGCCGCCTGCGGCAGATTCTCATCAACCTCCTCGGCAACGCCGTCAAGTTCACCGAAGACGGCGAAGTGGCGCTCACTGTGACGGCGTGCGATGCCCCCGGCAAATGGCGCCGGATTTCGTTCGTAGTGCGCGACACCGGGCCGGGGATCGCGCCCGAGCATCAGCAGCGGATCTTCGATTCCTTCAGCCAGGTGGACCCCAGCATCAGCCGCAAATACGGCGGCACCGGCCTCGGACTCGCCATCAGCCGTTCCCTCACCGAGCAAATGGGTGGACATCTGCGCGTGGAGAGCCGGCCCGGCCACGGCGCGTCATTCTCTTTCAGCATTCTCGCCGAGACTGCGGAGTTGCCGAAGTCCCAGTCTGCCCCGCCGCCCGCGCTCGCGCGCCAGGTGGACCTGCCCGCCGCCCTCAAGATTATCGTCGCCGACGATAACGCCGTGAATCGCAAAGTGGCCGTTAGCCTGTTAAAGCGGCTGGGCTACCAGGCGGATGCCGCGTGCGATGCCCGCGATCTGCTGTCCAGGCTCGCGAACAACGCCTACGACGTGGTGTTCATGGACGTACAGATGCCGGAAATCGATGGCCTCGAAGCTACCCGCCGCATTCGCGCCGGCCTGCCCGCGGAGCGCCAGCCACGCATCGTGGCCATGACCGCAGCGGCATTCCCCGAAGATCGCGCCCGCTGCCTCGACGCCGGAATGAACGACTACATCGCCAAGCCCGCCTCCCTGGAAGAACTCGCCGAGGCAATCCGCCGCGCCGCGGGAAAGTAACGATCCTTACGCTTGAAAGGCTGTCAATCCTGCCCAATGCCGCATCCTTCCTTCGTTCGCCCACCTGCGCCGGATTGTCGCCCCCGGGTAACAAAAAAGGCCACGGCACGAAGGGGCGGTGCCGTGGCCGGCAGGAAACGACGAGGTTGCCTAAAACACAATACGCGCGCCGAGCTGAATAGTTCGCGGCCGGTTCGCCACCGCGGTGATCACCCCGAACGCGCTGCTGGTGGCGCTCATGGTATTGGGACCCAGAAAATTCGGGTGATTCAGCATGTTAAACGATTCGAATCGCAATTGCAGGTAGCTGCTCTCGGTGAACCGGAACGATTTCAGCAGCGACGGGTCCCACTCGTTAATCGCATCTTGGCGGACATTCGGGAACGTGCTCGAGAACGTCCGGATGTGATATTCGAACGTCTGGTTCGAATTGGTGGCGAATAGTCCCGTGTTAAATGCCGCCAGGGCGACGCCCTTCGTAGTGGTGTTGGCCTGTTCGTTGTTCCAACTCGCCGGTAGCTCGCCCGGCCCGCCGAAGAAAACATAGTCCCCGGGGCTCGTCGTGCTGCCGTTCGCCCAGACTATGGGCGCGCCTACCTGGTAAATGAAGCTGCTGTTGAAATTCCAGCCGCCCACGATCGCATCGAGCCAGCGCGAATTTACGGCAAAGTGCGTGCCCTTACCGAATGGCAGCGTGTACATCGCGGCAATGACGATGCGCTGCGTGTGGTCGAATGGCGAAATCCGCTTTTCGGGCACCGCATCGCTGTCGTTCAGCCAGGAATCCTGCTCGATCAGTTTCGACCATCCGTAGTTGCCAATCACCGCAAGTCCTTGCGACAACCGGCGCTCCAGGCGGAGATTCAGGCTTTCATAATAGGAACGCCCCTGGCTGTTTTGGTCTTCCAGAATGCCGCTCGATCCGCTCCATCCGGTCGAACTGTCGCCGATCGGAAATTCGGGATATGGCGACAACAGATTTACCAGCGCCGTGGTCGACCCGTTCTGGCTGCTCGAGTTCGGCAACAGCCCCTTGAAGGGGTTCGGTACCGTCGCCGTGAGCGTGTTGATCACGCTCTGGTCGCGGACCGGAAGTGTGCTCATGTATTGCCGCGGCACGCCGTTCAACTGAGTCAGGTTGATGGGAATGTGTACCGAGTGGTTGCCGATGTACGCCACTTCGAAGAGCATGTTCTTCCCCAATTCGTGCTGCACCGCGAGATCCCACCGCAGCGAGTAAGGCTCCTTCATGTTCGGATTGAGGAAATTGATCGTCTGTCCGTCGAAGGTTGCCAGACCGAGCGTCGATCCCGTTGGTTGCAGAATGCCGCCCGGAAACGGATTGCTCAGTGTGGCCGCCGGGCTCAAGTAGTTGTTGTTGGTTACCGTCATCGCCGTGCTTTGGCTGAAGCCTTCCTGTGCCAGGATGGGCGTCGTGGAGTAAGCGCCGGTAACCGCCAGGTTGGCGATGGTAATCGGCGCCACGAACATTCCGAACCCGCCGCGGATTACCGTGCCGTGCAGGACTTCGGGGTTCCACGCGAATCCCACTCGCGGGCTGACCAGGTGGGAAGTGTTCTGAAAGACCGCATTGTTATTTGGGCTGGCGAATTCCAGGCCGCCCGGCACCGTGAAGCTGCCCGCGGGGATCTGCGGAATTGGGTTCTTGGCATAGGCCGCCTCGGCCGGCCCGGCGATCGGGTTGGGATCGGTGGCATCGAAGCCGTTCACCGTGCGGCCGTATTTTTCCCGCACCGGACCGTTGTAATCGTAGTGCAGCCCGACCGTGACCGTCAGATTGCGGGTAGCGCGCCAATCGTCCTGCACGAACGGAGCGGCGTAGTAGTTGAAGAAAGAACCGTAGCTTTCGACATCGTAGTCGCCGGCGGTCGGCAGCCCTAACTCGAACGAGGCCAGATCCTGCCCTTGCACCACTGTGCTCGACGCGCTGCTGGAGGCGCGCACCCAGGTATTTCCGAAGGAGAACTGGCCGGTGGAATTGTTGTCGACAATGAAATTCATGCGATACTGCCGCAGGTCGGCGCCGAACTTGATTGTGTGGTTGCCCTTGGTTTTTACCAGGTCGCCGAAGATCTGCACGGATTGCGAAGGGTAGTTGCTCGCGCCCGATGCGCCCAGCGATTGAAACGTCGTGAGCGAAATAATGGGCATTTGCAGGTACTCGGAACTGGAAGCAATGTAGCCGGGGAATCCCAGCGAAGTCGGATCGAATCCCGTGCTCGGCAGCGCGTGAGCTTCGGCCAGGCGCGTGAAGTTGACGCGGACGTCGCTCACGGTGGTGGCATTGACGATGTACACGTTGTCGAACGTCCCGCCAATCGGGGTCCGGTACAATAACGAGCCTTCCGATGGGTTGCCGAAGTATTCGTTTTTCGACTGCGTTTCGCTGGCGGCGCGGGCATCGAAAAACATGCGTTCCTTGTCGCTCAGGTTGTAATCGAGCCGCCCCATCTCGTTGTTGTAATTGTCGGTAGTCGGGACCGTACTGTCGTAGTTGTTCACGCCGGTAGCGGGGACGCCTACCGTTACGTTGGGCTCGGGATAGAGCTTCAAATACGCCTGCGCGATGGGGTTGAGTTCGCTCTGAGGAATGATATTGCCGGCGAACGGAGTGCGTGTGATGGCGGTGCCGTTCTGCACGGCGGAATTGGGATCGTAAAGCTGGTATTGCGAACCGGCTGCCAGTAGTGCCGAGAAATCGCCCTGCTTCTCGGCGTCCGTCGGCACGGTCAGGAAGGTGGGGTTGGGCTGAGCGTCTTTCAAGCCTTCAAAGGTGAAAAACCAGAACAGCTTGTTGCGGCCGTTGAACACTTTGGGCAGGATTACCGGACCGCCGGCAGTGAGCCCGTACTGATTGAAATGCGTGACCGCGCGCGGCTTCCCGCTGCGATTTAAGAAAAAATCGTTGGCCGTGAGCGTATCGGGCTGGTTGAACTCCCACAGCGTTCCGTGAAGTCCGTTGGTGCCAGTCTTCAAAACCTGGTTCATGGTCCCGCCTCCGGTATGGCCGAAAGACGCGTCCGGGTCGAACGCCTGCACGCGAACTTCCTGCACCGCGTCCACTGGCGGATTGTAGGCTGCGCGTCCATCCCAGGTTTCGTCCGGAACGCCGTCGAGCAGAATCTCGCTCCCCTGCGAAGGCGTTCCGGCGATGCTGAACGCCGCGGGCGCGCCTAGATCGAACGGGTGTACCAGGGTCGGCGCCGCCGTGGGCGTGACGCCGATCGCCAGCGTCGCCAGCATCAGCGGCGTCCGGCCGTTGAGTGGCATGTCCTCCACCTGCTTGGTGGTGATGGCTTGACCGATCGATGCATTGTCGGTGTTCAGCAGGGGGACATCGCTCGAGACTGTGACCTGTGTGGTGACTTCGCCCACTTGAAGCGTCACGTCGATGACCGGATGCTCATCGGCTCCCAGAACGAGATCCGTGCGTTTGGTCTCTTTAAAGCCCTGCGCGTCCGCGGCAAGCTCGTAATGGCCGGGAAGCAGGAACGGCAGGGTGTATTTCCCTGCGGCGTCGCTGGTGGTGGCGGTCTTTACCCCCGTACGGGTTTCGGTTGCGGTGATCTTGGCGTTTGCCACCGGCGCGCCGGTAGGATCGGTCACCACGCCGCTGATTGTGCTGCGGAACTCCTGTGAGAATAAGGCAGCGGAAAAAATACTGGCAAGCAAAGCAACTCGGCTCAACTGCATATGTCCCCCCCTGAAGCGAGGCGGTTACTGCGCCTCGAAGCTAACTGGTAACTGCACAAACTTACCTTCGCAGGCGTTTGGGGCTCCCTTCCCCGGAACGCCTTCTATGTGTAAGTCCTCTCCTGCCGGTCTGAAGTTCACTGGTCCGGGACCCAGAGTAAAGCTCCCGTGATCGGCGGAAATCCTGACGGCTTTCGGATCGTCCAGAACTACGTTGTCGAATCGCATCCCCAGGCGATGTAAGGCATCGAAACCATCCAGCGTGATCTTCCCCGGTCCGATAATGCGCACGTTGCGCAGTGTAATATCCGTAAATGTCGGTATCCTGTCGGTGGCTTCGCCGCGGAAGGAATAGTTGGAGTCCATGTAAATGGGATTGGTCGTGTCTTTGATGCAGACGTCTTCGTAAACTATGTCGTGTACCAGCCCGCCGCGGCTGGAATTCGACTTAATACGAATTCCGTTGTCGGCGCCGTCTATCGAAAGGTCGCTTACGCGGATCGCGCTCGCTCCGCCGTCCGTCTCGCTGCCGATGGACATGCCGTGGCCATAATAAAAATGATTGTGAGCCACGGTAATGTGCGTGGTCGGCCCGGGCAACCCGGCTTTAACGGCCACGTTGTCGTCGCCGGCGCGGATGAAACAATGCGTGATCGTAACATTCGTGCAATTTCCCGGATCGATTCCATCGGTATTGCGGCCGGCCTTGGGCGTATCGATGATCACACCCCACGCGGTAAATCCGTTTCCGCCGCTATAAGCCACGTGGAAATTCGGCGAATTCCGCAGGCGGATGCGGTAGAGCGTGAAATCGTCGGCGTGCGAAAGCACCAGGAGGCGCGGGCAATTCTGGTTCAGGTTCGTGACTTTGGCCTGCTGGGCCAGGTCCCACCAGCTCACCGTCTGGCCGGTCAGCGTCGAGGGACCGCGCCCGTCGATCCAGCCGTCGCCCATCACCCCCGCGTGCGCCACATGGTCGCCGGTGATCAGCCCCTTGCACTCGCGGCCGCCCTTGTTCACCACTCCGCAGCTTCCCGGCGAAATGTCGTAGTCCCGCGGATTCCTGGAGGCGTAGAGAATCGCCCCGCCATCTACCAGGAGCGTGACGCCTTCGCGTAATTGCACCGGGCCGGAAAGGAACGCGCGCGCCCCGCCGGCGGCTTTCAATTCCACCGCGCGACCCGCCGCGCAATGGTCGAGCGCCTCCTGGATGCGCGCCGTGTCGGGCCGCTTTTCATCCTCGTCGGAGAGCTTCGCCGGAAGCCTCGATGTGAGGACCGCGCACGGCGGCGGAATCACCGGCTCGGTGACCGTACGGGTATCTTGAGCATTTACGGGGGCTGACACGGCAAAAGCCAGAAGTGCGGCGGCCGTGACTAAGCCCGAATAACTCATGCACGTAAAAACAGCGGCTCGATGTGCCGCCTGAAAAGATTCTCCGTAACGTTGCGGGAGATCGATTCCTCGCACGCGTCCAGCATTCGCGTGTACCGCTCTCCCATCTTGGCCGCCACCTTGTAGCCCACGTGCAATAGCTGCCGCACGTGCGGGTTGAATAGCGGGTTTCGCTGGTCGTGGCGCAATGTGGATGCGTACTGCTCGCTCGTCCAGCGGGATACCTCCGCCGGCGATGGCAGGCGCTTCCGATCGATATCGATCACCGCCGCATACGGAGCGCAGAGTTCCTCCCAGTGTTCGTAGGCCACGGCATAGATTTCCTTCGCCATTGCCAAACCGTGGCCGCCCGCTTCCGCCAGCCCGATCAGTTCTTCCAGCCACGTGGTTCCCGCGGTTTTTACGTGGATTCCAGCGCCGGTCTCGCGCAGCGTCCGGCGAATCGGCTCGTAGATGGAGAACTTGTCGCTGCCGGAATGCACGCTGAGTTTGAGGTTCGGAGCGAGGCCGTACTGCCCCACCGCGAACGCAATCACGGCGATGTCGGCGCGGAATTCCCGTTCGAACTGCTCCACATCGCCCACGTAGTCGACGCCCTTGTTGAACCGGCCGGTGAATTTCGGAGCAATGGTCTGGATCGGGATGCCGGCATCCGCGATGGCCGCCAGAATCAGCAGCAGCTCCGGAGGTGTCTGCGGCGAATCGGTCTCGTCCATCGAGACCTCTGTTACAAATTGTCCGGCATCTTTGCGCCCGGCGATGTGTCGATAGATACCGGCCGCATCGGTCACCGCGGCAAGGTACTTGTGCGCCGCCGCGGATGCCTGCTCGGACGTGACCAGGAGTGGTTCGGAGATGCCGGGAATTTCGATGCGCCCGGTGAGTTCCGGGTGCCGGCGCAGAAACGCCTGCACGAATCCCGGGGCCGGCTCCTTCCCGATGGTGCTCGCCACGTCGAGAGTGAAGAAATTGCACGGTTCGAGAAACCGGTCGACGGTGCTCAGGTTGATATGGTCGGCGTCCAGGTAGTAAGGGCACGTCCAGTCGAGATCGAGGACGGCCCGGTCGGCAGCGGCGCGCGTTCCCGAAGGGTCGGAACCGACGATGAGGTGTTCGCGGTTCGATTTATTCCAAACCGGGATGATCGTAGCGCCCTGCCGCGCTGCCAGTATGCAAGCCGTCAGCTGCGGCTTGGCTTGGTGGGCGAAACGGTCGCCGACTCCCAGAGAGTATTTCTCCAGATACGTTCTGGTCACGGATCGGTCCTCTTGCAGCGTACCTTAGACCCCATCTTGCAACCACTGTAGGTTCCTGCCCGCGTCCGGGTCAACCATAATTTGCTAAAGCAGTCATTTAGCAAAACTCAAGTCACCAGCGCCCTTTAGCCGCGCTCAAATCAGCTTTTAGTAAGACTGGGTTGACAGCCGCCGCTTGGTGGTTGACCTTAAGACTTATGACGCGCAGAGGCTTTCTGGGTGCTGCCATGATCGTCGCAGCCGGCGCCGGGCGGCGGCTCCGCGCCTGGCAGGCGCTCGATCGTTTGAAACAAATGGACGCCATCCTGGCGCGCATCCGGCCGCCGCAATTTCCCGATCGCGTCTTCGATATCGTCAAGCACGGCGCCATCGCGGGCTCGGATGCGAGCCAGGCAATCGCCAGGGCAATCGATGCCTGCGCCAAGTCCGGCGGCGGCCGCGTGGTCGTGCCGCGGGGCGAATTCCTCACCGGACCCGTCCGCCTGAAGAGCAATGTCAACCTTCATCTGGAAGAAGGTTCCGTGCTGAAGTTCGTCACCGATCCGCGCCGCTATCTGCCCGCCATACTCACGCGCTTCGAAAGCACCGAGTGCATGAACTATTCGCCCTTTATTTATGCGTTCCAGCAGAATAACATCGCCATCACGGGAGCCGGCACGCTGGACGGCCAGGCGGACAACGATCACTGGTGGCCAATGCGCGCCAAGGCGCGGGCCGATGCCGATGCGCTGGTGGCCATGGCCGATAAGGACGTCCCGGTGGAAAAGCGTGTCTTCGGCGAGGGCCATTATCTGCGCCCCAATTTCGTTCAGCCTTACCGCTGCAACAACGTCCTGATCGAGGGCGTCGGCATTTGTAATTCGCCCATGTGGGAGCTGAATCCGGTGTTGTGCCGCAACGTGACGGTACGCAACGTGAAGATCGCCAGCTTCGGACCGAATAATGACGGCTGCGATCCCGAAAGCTCGACCGATGTGCTGATCGAAGGCTGCGTCTTCCAGACCGGCGACGACTGCATCGCCATCAAGAGCGGCCGGAATCGCGACGGCCGCCGCGTCGGCGCTGCTTGCGAGAACATCGTCGTCCGCGACTGCACCATGAAAGACGGCCATGGCGGCGTGGCGTTGGGCAGCGAAGGTTCCGGCGGAATCCACAACGTGTTTGTCGATCGCTGCCGCATGAATAGTCCCCACCTTCAGCGCGCGCTGCGGCTGAAGACCAATTCGTTCCGCGGCGGGTCGTACGAAAACGTCTACTTCACAAACGTCACCGTGGGAGAAGTCGCCGAGGCGGTCATCGAGGTGGATTTCTTCTACCCCGAATACGCCATCCGCGATGGGCGCGGCGGCCCCTTCCATCCCCTGGTGAAAAACGTGGTGGTGGAACATGTGACGTCCGAGAAGAGCAAGCGCGCGGTCTACCTCCGCGGATACCCCGACGCGCCGGTGAGCGGCGTTCGGATCGCGCACTGCACCTTCAACAATGTCGCTGAGAACGATGTCATCGAAAACGTTGTCGGCCTCCAACTGGAAGATGACACTCGCAATGGCAAACCGATGACCCGGTAGAACGGCTTGGGCGCGGAACCATCGTGCTATACTTCCGATCCTGGGGAGGGCAAGCATGGCAAAGGTTAAGTTCTTCAATAATTGCGGCGACAAGATGGCCGCCAAAGCGGCGGATTCGGTCTTTCACTGTCACTGTCTGAAGGAAGACCACTCCGAAACCGAACAGAAGTTCAATCTCGCATATGGAACCAAGCACGAGACCGTGCTGCCGGTAAAACCGGATTCCGAAATATCCGTTTCCCTCAAAAATGGGAAAACCGTGAAAATTAAGTACGATGGCCGCTCCACCCTGCTAACCCTCGGTGGCACCGCCGATCATCCGGCATTGAAGCTCAGCTGACGGCAACCTCAATGAACACTGATCTGTTACGCGACATGGCGCGCCATCAGGCTTGGGCGGATGCCGCGCATTGGAAGGCGCTCCATGAGAACGGCACGCTCCTGGAAGATGCGGATATCCGCAAAAAGCTGAACCACATCGTGTCGGCGCTCCGCATGCTCACCCTCCTGGCAAAAGGCGGCACGCCGGATTTTTCCGGCATGAAGGAGATCGAGGCCGCTGGCGAACTGGAAACGGCGCTCGCAGCGGCCAACGCGAACCTGATCGCGGCCATCGACAGCGTCGACTTGGAAAAGATGATCTCGCTCCCCCGCGGTCCCCAAGGTCCGTGGGAAGCGCCCGCCGGTGTGCTGCTCCTGCAGGCGATCACGCATAGTCAGCACCACCGCGGCCAGAACGCCTCGCGCATGCGGCAGCTAGGCGTCACGCCCCCAATGACCGATTTCATCGTCTGGTACGCGCTTGGCCGGCCATAGTTATTTCTTTCCCGCCAACTCCGTCTCCAGAAACCGCGCCACCGCGTCGGTAAGGGACCGCCTCCGGTCCGTCCTCGCCATCGCCAGCGCCTGCGTGCGCACCAGTCTCCTCCCCGTCACCCGAAACAGGTGAAAGAAACGTTGCCCGCCGCGGAGTGCCGATTCCGGCAGCACCGAATAGCCGAATCCCGCTTCCACCGCTTTCTTGATGGCCTCGGTATCGTCCGCCTCCATGATCACCCTCGGCGCGATCCCCATATCGCGCAGGAACTGCTCGATCATGGTCCGCATATTGCTCCGCTTGGGATAGAGCAGAAACGAAGCGTGCGCCAGTTCCGCGGGCTGAATGTTTCCGATATGCGCTCCACTCACGCGCTGCGGCGACGGCTTCAGCACCAGCAGTTCTTCCTCGTAAAGAGGGACCAAATCCAGGTTCTCGTTGGCGAAGGGTAGCGAAATCAACGCCAGGTCGAAGCGCCGGTCGAGCAAGCCGGCAACCATCTCTTCCGTGGCGGAAACCGTGATCTCGATGGGCGTATTGGGAAACTTCTTGCGCAGTTTGCGCAGCGGAGGCCCGAGCCTATGGATAAGCGTGCTGGCGCCCGTGGCGAAATGAAACGGGCGCCGGTCCGTGAGCGGGTCGCCGGAGAATTCCTGCTCGATCTGACGAACCTGGCTCAGAACCGTGCGGGCATGGTCGGCGAGCCGCAGCGCTGCCGGCGTCGGCACCAGGTGCTTGCCCCGGCGAATGAAGAGCTCCGTCTGTAAATGGTTCGCGAGCGAGTGCAGTTGCAGGCTGACCGCGCCCGGCGAGAGATGATTCTTATCCGCCGCCCGCGTCACGCTCGACTCTTCGATCACCGACAGGAACAGCTCCAGTTGCCGGAATTCCATAGCCTTGTTGTACAGCATCGCACATACTGTAAGCATGAGTGACGCTGCCGAGCCGTTCGAATTGCCCATCCGCGTGGAACCCGCGGATATTGACGAGCTCGGCCACGTCAATAACGTGACCTACCTCCGTTGGGTCCAGGACGCGGCGGTAGCGCACTGGACCGCGGCGGCGCCGGCCGAAGAGTTGGCGCGCCTGTTCTGGATCGTCCTCCGCCACGAAATCGATTACCTGCACGCCGCGCATCTCGAAGACCGCATCGCCGCCCGCACCTGGGTCGGAACCGCCACCCGCATGCGATTCGAGCGCCTGACCGAAATCGTGTGCGTGACGGACCGGCGCGTTCTTGCGCGCGCCCGCACCCTGTGGTGCCCCATCGATGCCGTTACCCGAAAGCCCACCGCGGTGAGCGCGGAAGTGAGGGCGCGATTCTCGATTCCCGCTACTTCGCCGCCGTCAAAGTCCGCAGGCGGTCCTTATTGATCTTCAGCACTACGCCGGCGTTGCGGTCGGCCACTTCGCTCACTTTATATTCCGCCGCGGTGCCGAGAACCTGCGCCACCTCCGAGCCAGTGAGCTTGTAGTCGTCCATCAGCCACTGCGCCATATTCGCGGTAGCCTCGCGAAAAGCGTCGTCGATCGATCCCTCCAGCCCCATCGCCATGACATGCGTCGCCGATTCCACTCGCGGCCCCGGCACCGCCTTCCGCGGCAGCACGTCTACCGTGAATTCCACGTCCATCGAAGTTTCGAGCGCGTTGCCGTTCAGTTCGCCATCCCCCTGCGCCGCGTGCCCGTCGCCCAGATAGACTAGTGCGCCCGGCACGTTGACATGGAGATAGATGGTTGCGCCTTCCGCCACTTCGTTGAAATCCATATTGCCGCCGAAGCGTCCGGAATCGCCCGTTCCCGGCGGCGCCTGAGCCGTCCCGGTGGCCACCGCGACGCATCCCAGCATGGGATGCAGCGGCACACTGTAATTGCCCAGATGTTCGCCTGGCTTTTCGGGCCTGGCAACCCCGCGCTCGCGGTCGAGATGCCAGCGCACATTCTTGAAAGTGTCCTTCATCTTTACCGCGAGGTCGCTGTCCACGCCGCGGTCCACGATGCCGTCGTCGCTGATCGCGTAATCGCGATTGAGCCGCAGATGAACCAGATGAATCGCGAGGACATCTCCCGGTCCCGCGCCTGCTACATAAAATGGACCGGTTTCCGGATTGCCGCCCACCACCCGCGTCACGCCCTTTTCATCGGCGCCGCCCGCATCCACCGTGGTGGTATGAACCGTGTCGCCCGGCGAGATCGTCAGCACCGGTGGATTAAAAGGCGAGAACTGGCGGTAGAACGTGGTCGGCACGAAATCGTGGCGCTCGGGCGCTCCGGCGCGCCGCTGGGGTGCGGGGCTCGCGGTGAACGGGTGAGTCTCCGGATGGTCTTTGTTGTCCGCGTCGATGAACACCATCGACCCGGAAATCTTGCCGCCCTCGGCCGTGCCGGTCAGTTCCTCCGTTCCGCCCCGCTCGTCTTTGGCCAGGAAGTGGATCGCGTTCCCTTTGATCGTGCCTTCCAGCTTGTCGCCGCCGAAATTGCCAGTGAGTTTTTCTCCCTGCTGTTCCAGTTCCATCTTGTAAATGATCGGCGTGCCGAAGATATCGGCCGTCGCGAACCATTTTCCAGTGACGGTGGTTTGAGCCGGGAGAAGTACCGGCACGAAGAGCAGGAGCAGAACAGGCTTGCGCATAGTCCATGGTAGGACGTCGGGGAACCCACAAGGTTAGTCTGGACAAGCTCGTGCCGTCCGAGGCATACTAGGTCTGATTTTGTACTAGTATGCCGGCAAAAGACCAAATTCCCGACCTGACGCCGCTGTCGCCCGCAGTTTTCCACATCCTCCTTTCCCTCGCCGAAGGCGAACGCCACGGCTATGCCCTCCGCCGCGAAATCGCCCAGCGCACCGGCGGCAAGCTGAAACTCGGCCCCGGCGTGCTCTACGGCTCCATCCACAAAATGCTCGCGTGGGAGTTGATCGAGGAATCGGACGAGCGGCCCGACCCGCACCTGGACGACGAGCGGCGCCGGTACTATCGCATCACTCCATATGGGCGAAAAGTAGCCCAGGCCGAAGCCGCGCGCATGCGCGACCTGGTGCAACTGGCGGCGGCGAAATTCGGAGTGCCCAAACATGCCTGACGGTCCCCTGTCCCTGCGCCTCTACCGCCGCCTGCTCAAGCTCTATGCGGCCGGATTTCGCGATCAATACGCCGCGGTCATGGAACGCGCCTTTCGCGACGAACTGGCGGAAGGCGGCGGCATCGGATTATGGCTTCGGCTCCTCGGCGATCTCGTGGTTTCCATCCCCGCGCAATTCGCGCGCGAAATTGCACAGGATGCCCGCCACACATTCCGCCTCTGGGCCGCCCACCCGTGGCATACCGCGTTCGCGATCCTCGCCCTCGCCATCGGCATCGGCGCGAACACCGGCGTCTTCAGCGTGGTAAACGCGCTTCTGCTCCGCTCGCTGCCGTTTCACGATCCCGAACGGCTGGCATCGTTCCGGGATTTCTTCCCGCCACACGACAACCCCGGAAATTTCGCCGACTGGCGTTCGCACAGCGAATATTTGGCGGATG
>Ga0335072_10003113_pt1 | contig 25182 bp, 25 predicted proteins | sample Lox_Sample_21_FD_206725 | JGI IMG/M metagenome (GOLD analysis project Ga0335072, IMG submission 206725) | Soil microbial communities from Loxahatchee National Wildlife Refuge, Florida, United States - Lox_Sample_2.1 | ecosystem: Environmental > Terrestrial > Soil > Wetlands | place: USA... | reverse complement strand
AACCCTCTTGGTCGCGATTGAGCAAGTTGGGCGCGGTACGTGCTACAAAACCGTGACGCGCCGCGACCAGAGGGTTTTGGCGCGACCAGAGTGCGATCTCCACGCTGGCTTCGCACTGTGCGGCACTATCCCTGCGCTAAGTGCGCGTGACCTCTGGCGAAGTGTAGTGGAGCCAAACGGCCCGCGTCTCCTCCCGAGGTTCGGCGAGCGGGCTCAGCTTCTGGCGGAGGACGAACTTCAAGCGACGGTAGACATCGTCCACCATGCCAGCTCTTCCTTCACGCCCTAACGCGTGCATCCAGAGGCGGAACAGTTCCTCCCGCGTCGGTTCGAGCAGGAGGCCTTTTTCTACTGCCCACCGTACGGTTTCGAAGTCATCTTCTTCGGTGGCCAACTCTGCAAGCCGTTGGGCAACGTCGACTACTTTCGCCTGGACCGTGAAGTCGAGTTGCTCGCTCGCAACCCATTCGAAAAACTGGCTCGAAATAACGCCTCCGAAGGGTTGGCCGCGAACGAGCTCGAGCGCTCTGCGGTACCCGGCCAGTGCGTCGTGTTGCCCTTGCCTGTTGGCAATCGCGACCATCTTTTCGAAGCGGTCCAAGTCGCATGTGACGTCGTCGGCCAAGCTGTACCCCATCGCCGAGTGCAATATCCGCTCGCGCCCTCCGCGCCCGTAACCGAGCAAAGCCCGAGCGCGCGATACAACGTTCATCACTGTCTTGCGCTGCGGGGCCCCGAGGTCGTCACGGGAAGCACCGAGCGGCCAGAGGTTTGAGCCGAGCTCCTCGGCGCTGACGGCGCGGGGGTGAGCCGCTAGATAGGCAATGACGGCGAGAGCCGGCGTGCGCCTCGACGGTTCGAGAGAACTCGGGTCCCCGCCGATAAGGTCGACCGGGCCGAGCACCGAAATTTCAGCGTCCCCCCGGGCGAAGTCGTAGCGCGACGCGCCACTGGCAGGTGCCTGACCGTTGTCGGCGGCCTGGTCCCTGCTCTCGGCTTTAGGTCTGGCACCGGAGCTCCCGTCCATGGGCACTCCGTCTGTTTCAGCGGCCGCCCCCAAAGCGTTGCTCAGCAATGCAGTCTCCTCCGGGTCCCAATCCATGGCCAACGCGTAGTGCACCGGCTGCCCGTCGAGCTCGCCGTGCAATAGGGCATCCGTGCCCATCCCGAGTTCCAAATGCCATCGGGCCCCAGCGTACGGCCCGGCGCAGGCGACCGCCAACCCGTGCCCTCGCTCAGCCGCTTTTGCAAGTGCCGGCACCAAACCCTCGGGCGCGTCTTCGAAAGCGACCACGACATGGGGCAACGCTTCGCACGCAACTGCTCGAAGAGCCGAAATCGGTAATCCTCCAAGCATTTGTTCACGTGCGTTCGTTATGTCGACGAGTTTTTCGACTCTTTGCACAACCCCCGGACCTTCGAGACCCTCGAGGCCCGGCACGGTCCCAAGAGGCGACCGCCCAAGGCAATAGAGGCCCGAGAGCATCTCGTCGCACCAGGGCTGGCTGACCAGTTGCAAGGCAAGCGATGAAAGAGCCCCGCTCACCTGGCGCGCCGGCCCTTCCACGGACAAGGACCCGGCGTGCTCGAGGTTGAACAGCACCGCCCCGCCCCGGTCCTGGCCAAGGCTGACGACTGCCGGCCATACCGGCCAGCGCTCGTCGGCTAACGCTCTTAGGTCTTCGAGGCCGATGTCGGCGTCGAGAGCGAGCGAACCGTCTCGGCCCGTGGGCGAGAACCACCCGAAACGACCATGTGGTTCAGGCGACATCACGACCTCCACACCGCCGTCCCCGACCCGCATCAGCACGAGCGACGGCACCTCGGCCGAAGGGCCGTCGCAGGCTTGCTCGACCAGGCCCCCGAGGTACCGCAGGCTCAAGTCAGCCCACATCAAGGCTTCGCTCGTTGCAACAACCCTTGCCCGTCGTTCGGCCGCCTCGACGGGCGGGGAGTTTCGGGGGACCAGGAACCCCGTGCGCCGGGCATGCGCTTGCCCGCGCCTTTTGCGCTCCAACTGCAGGACAACTCCTGCCACCGCTATCGCGGCTGCTCCTCCGATCGGGACAACTGCGTCCAAGGTGGTGTGGTTTCCCGCCGCCACCGTTTTCGGCCCGGGTCGGCCTTCAACGCGCCCAGCGCTCGCACCCCTGGGCCCTTCGGCGCGAGGCGGCCCAGTCGCCGGGCGCTCCCCCGGCCCTGGACCCCCGCGCCGGCTGGTAGCACGAGCCGGCCCCGGCGCCGTTCCGGGCGCCGTTCCGGGCACTGCAGCGGGTGCACTTGCGTGTGCTGTAGCGGGCGAACTGGCAGGTGCTGTGGCGGGTGGCGTGACAGGTGCTGTGAGGTCGGCCGGCGCCGAGCGGGGGGTCGAAGCGCCAACAGTGAAACGCGTTTGTAAGGCGCGCCGAACCTGGCCCGGTGAGCCGGGGACCGGGTGCGAAAGCTCCGGCCCACCGGTGCCGGCGCGCGTCGTGGGCCCGCCGTCCCGGTCGTGACCGCCCGCGCCGCGCTCAGGTAAGCCGGTGTGCGGATGCGTGCCGACGACAAGAGTGCCAACGGCGTCGGCCGGCATGACGAGCACCCAGCCGGGGTAAATCCAGTGGTCGTCGACCAAGGCTCGTCCGTCGGCCTGCGGCCGCCCGTAATTGAGAGCGGCAATTTGTGCGTCGAGCCGCCAATCGCCGAGGTGGTGCTCTGCCAGGACGGACAAGCAATCGCCAGGTTCCACCACCACCACTTTCGTCCCGGCGGGCAAACCTGCAAAACCGTTGCCCGCACTGGGGACTTCGGCGCCGACATCAGGCAGGTCGTGCGGCCCCGGGGCAACGTGGCGCGAGTCGCCGGGGTGCGGGAGGTGGCGGCCCATAAGGGCTCCGCCGGAAGGAGCTTTGCTCGCCCGGACTGTGACAGCTTTGGCCGGAGGTCCCGCTTGCTGCCCGCTGCGGACGGTGAAGACGGCAGGCACCGGGCGCGAGACCGGCGCTTGACGGCCTGCCGAGACCGACAGGGTCGCAGCCGCCACCGAAGCGACAGCAACTGCGTCGAGCAGTCGCCGCAACGGCGGCAGGGTCACCAACGTCGAGCCCTTGAGCAACCGGCGGCTCCCGCTCAAGAGCGCTACGACGTAGGCGAAAGTGCTCAGCAACAGCCACCCGGACACGACCAGGCCAAAGGACCTGAAGATGGCGGTGAAGGCTCCTTCGGGGCTGACGCCCTGCGACCACGCCGAGAGGTGTGAAAAGTCAACCGAGCCCAAAAGGCCCGACGACCTGAGAAAAAACACAAACAGCAACAGCTCACAACCGACCACGGCGACTGCGTCCAAGAAACGCCTCAGGCGCTTGGGCACCTCGGTGCGCGTCACGGGTGCCGGGCCGGGCGCAGCATCCGGACCTTGGTTGTACCGTCCCGGGTGACGACGCCGGGGCCCTGGCGGACAAACCCGAAGCGCTCGTAGTAAGGCACCAATGCTTCGGTACCGGCGTCGAGCAGCAAAGACCACGCCTTGTTGTCAGCCTCCTCAACGACCGCTCCCAGCAACTCGGCACCGGCACCGGCACGCGTGCTGCTGAGCGACCGCACAAAAACATGCGCCCCGGGCCAACAGGCGAGCCTGAGGCGGAGGCTCACCGGTAACGCCCGGAGCGACCGCACGGCCACACCCATGACTATTGCTGTCTCTGCGGCTAAAACTGCAGCCCCCGCGCCAGGAGAAACGAGCGAAATCGCAATACCCGGCAACATCACGGCTATCGCAGCGGCCAATACCCGGCGCCCGCTGAGACCGAGGAGGCAGACTGCCTGCCCCTCCGGGTGGGCACGCCTTTCGTAAAGCCATGTCGCCGCAGCGCAATCGGCCGCAAGTCCGACCCAGCCCATGGGGCTGTGCTTGCGGTACCTGCTGAACGCACGGACCTGCACTCCCACAAGACGCCAAAACGAGCCCGCTTCGACAGCCCCCCCGGGCCGAGCCATCGGCCCGGGCGTCGACCCAGCCGCCGGCGTGCTCATTGGCCCCCCGCCCCTAGGCCCGCGCAGCCCCGCCCCGATAACGACCCGGCGGGAGCGCTGACAGCCGTCGCGCTCACGAGCAAAGACTTGCCGCCGAGGACGAGCGCGAGCAGCGTCAGGGAGACACGCTTTTGCAGGGTCACCGATATCTGCTGCCCAGGGGGGTCGACCTGGAACGTCGCAGCCGTTAGGTCTCCGAGCCCCTGCTGCGAAGCGACACTTTGTTGGGCCAGGGCAACCGCAGCCCTGGGGTCGAGAAAGATACAGCCGGTCTGCCTGTAAGTTGCCACGTCGATCCCCGAGGATCCTGCCAGCGCCGCATCCTCCGCCGCAGACTGAAGTTGCCTTTGGACGGTGATGCCGTGCCAAAGGTCGACGGAAAGACCGCCTAAGGGCAATAGCATCACGGCGAACAAGAGGCACCAAACGACCATCGCATCGCCGCGCTCGTCACGCAGGCTCGCCCGTCGAATGCGCCGCTGCTCGCAGCTTCGTGTGCGTATCACCCGGGTGAGCCTCGGTACGAGTCGACATGCTGGGTGGAGCTCGCCGTGTAGTGCAGCGGGCCCGTCAAAGCGAGCCCCGGGAGCTGCCCGACCGGCATGGCCACAGTCACCGAGGCCGTCACGGTGCCGCCCGGCTCGAGCGACCCGGAGAACTGGTCGGAAACATCGCCGGCGGGTAGGCCGTCTTCTTGCACCACTTGCGCGACGACTTGCTCCGCAGCGGCCACGCCGGTCGCCCAGCTGGCTGCCGTCACAAGGGCGAGCGCCGCCCCTCGAGCAGCATCCTGCGCGTCCACGGCCCGTTGCTCCCAGGTGGGCAGCGTGAGCACGAGCACCATTACCGGCAGCACTATGAGAGCGGTGCCGAGCAAGAGCGTAAGGGGGGCAGACGAACCGCGATCGACGGTCGCCGGCCCATTCGCTCCCCGCGCGGTTGCCGGCAACTTCATGGTTGCCCGCCCCGGTCTACGAGCGAAAACGCTTGGACCGAAATATGGAGCGGCGGGACGACGGGTACGAACGTCGGCAGGGTGCCCGTCGCTACGGCGACAACGGCTGCGCCCTCGAGCACGCAACCGACTTCTATGTCGCCGGCGAAGCCACCCGGTAGCAAGTTCCGGCGGACCTGGGCGGCCTCCGACTCGCAGGCGGCCACCGAGCCGCCCGCGGCCGCGCCCGATTGGGCGGCTTCCTCGACTGCAGTGCGAAATGCTCCTTTGGCGTACTCGTCGACCGCCACATTGGTGGCGCCCGTAAAGCTCAGCAGCAAGATGGCGGCTGCCACGGCGCCGACAAGCGCCGCTGAACCCTCCTCGCCTCTCGCCGCCTGCCACCGAATCAACTCAACCCGAGCTCGCCTTGGAGCCACTTGAAGATCGTCGAGTCGAGGTTGGTTATCAGCGTGCCGATAGCCACGATGGCGACGATGCCGATGACTATCAACCCCAAGTTGTCGGTGACCTGGCTCCCTCGCTGGTCCACCAGGAGCTCTTGTAAACGGGACAAGGCGGACCGCAAGCGAGCGCCGGCCGAGCGCAACGGGGCGCGGCGCTTGAGGGCCACAAATGGGCCGGCCAGATAGGACATCTTTGCTTCCTTTCATTTCGTTTTTTCTTCGTTGGGCTTTTGCCAGAGCGCTTGCTAGAAGTCGCGCCGGGTGGGTCATTTTCCAAACAACATCTGAGGAAGCGGCGCCAAAAGGAAGACGAACATGACCGGCGCCATGAAGACGAGGTTCGGGAGGACGAGGGACATTTGCCTTCTGGCAGCGCTTCGCTCAACTTCCTCGCGCCTCTGCGAGCGCAGCTCGTTTGCCTGGTCGAGCAACGCGCCCGCCAGGTCGAGGCCCCCGGAGCTGGCAGCAGACAGGAAACGGTAGAAGCGGGCGGCGGCGGGCTCGGCTGATTCGGAAGCCACCAGCTCGAACGCTGCCGCCTCCCCGTACCCGGCGTTGACCAGGTGAGCAGCTCGAGCGAGGTCGTCCACGACAGGCCCGGAGCCCTGCTCGACTACGTCTGCGACCGACACGGCGAGGCTCTTGTTGTTGTCGATCTTGAGCGCCAGGACCCCGGCAATTGCCGGAAGGTCGCTCCGGACGCGTTCGCTGCGCCTGCGCGTGCAGGCTTTGAGGCGCTCGGGCATCCTGCGGGCGCCGGCATAGATGCCGAGCACGAAAAAGATAGCTACATAAAGGGCTTTGCCAGTGAGCACGCCCGCCGCCCCGAACGCGACCGGGGCTCCGACGGCCCAGCGGAGGTATTGCGCGCGGTAATCGTCCACGGTCATATTGACCCCCGCTCGCCGTAAAGAGCGCTCGAGTTGCTCCTGCGGCCCCACGCGGACCAGCCGCTCAAAAAAGCGTGTGACCGAACCCGCCAAGGGCCCGAGGACCCGCCACATCGCGTCACGGGCGAACACGGCACCAAAACCGGCGACCGGCGCGCCCCCGAGATGGGCGCGAGGCGCCTCGAGGTAAAGGGCCAGGCGAGCCCGCGGAGAGCGCAGCGGGTGCAAGAGCCTCGTACCGGCGAGGCCGAGCGCGAAGGCCGCCGAGGTGGCACAAAGAGCCGCGTCGGCGTTCAGGCCGGCCACGAGGCGCCCTCGCTCACGAACACCCTCGCGCATGTGGCTACCGGCCTGATGAGCCTGCGGGAAAGGGCCAAGCCGGTGAGCGACATGAGCGCCCCGCAGATGACGACGGCGAGCCCGAGGGCGCTCGAAAAGAAATGGCGGTATTCCTCGTTGGTGGCGCACAGGAACATCAGCAGGAGGTAGGGGACCGCGAAACACCCCCAGGTCGCCATCCGTGACTGCGTTTGGAGCGTGCGGATGCGCTCTGTCAAACCGATGTCGGAAGTGATCTGTGAGCCAAGGTCTGACAGGACCCTGAGGGCTGTCTCGGTGCCTTCCTCCATCGCCCCTTCGAAGGCGAGCAGGACGGGGTCCGATATGGGGTCGGCGAGCTCGCCGCGGACGGTTTCGATGGCCTGGCGCGCTCCCAAACGCGCTGCGAGCCGGACGTAGCGGCTCATCGGTGCCCTCAAGGAGGCCGGGCCGGACCTGGAAAGCTCGACCAGGGCGTCGTGCAAGGTTGCGACACCGGCTCCGATGACGCCTACGAGGTAACGGAGCGCGTCCGGCCAGGCGGCACTGCGGGCCGCAGCCTGCTTGCGCCGTTGCGACGCCCAGTAGGCATACGGGGACGCCGTCGCCAGCACCGCGGGTAAGGCGGCGACCACGGGGGCCCGCACGATACTCACGAGCACAGCGAAGGTAACCGCGCCCAAACCGGCCGACACAGCAAGGAACTGTGACGGTGTCACGGCCGCTCCCGCCTGCGAGAGCCAGACCTGGGACCGCGCCGCCCTATTGAGGCGCGCCTGGTGCCCAAGCCGGTTACGGAGCCAGCCACTTTTGCCACGGTCCCGCTCGCCGATCAGCTCGCGCGCCGCGCTCAGCACGAAAGCAGCCATGCACAAAGCGGCGAGAAAGCTCACCACACGACCTCCGCGCCCTTCAGCAGGTCCCCCAGGTCGAGGCCGTAATGAGCCAGGAGCCGGTTGCAGCGTCGCTCGAGGCGGTCGCCGACGGCGCCGCTGCGAAGGTCCATCGGTTCGCCGATGTCGCTCCGGGCGAATATCGGGGTCACCGCAACACCGGCGCCACTGGTCGTCAACTGCGGGGGGACGACGGAGATCTCGGTGACTTGCCGCAGGACGGTACCGGCCGAGTCGTCCATGTCGCAGTAGACGACCAGGTCGAACATGGCGGCGAAACGAGCCTCGAGCTCGGAGAACGGCGTCGCGGGCACTGCTTTTGTGGCGCACACCGCGAGCGCTTCGAACGCTCCCGCGCTGTCCTCGGCGTGGACGGCAGCTATGACGCCGATGCCGAGCGTCCCGGCCATCAAAAGCTCCCAGGCTTCGGGGCCTTTCAGCTCCCCGAGGACGATCAGCTCGGGGGATGCCACCCGTGCAGAGCGGACGAGGTCGGAAAGGCCCTCTACTCTCGAGCTCTGCCAGTACTCCCCGTTGAGCAACGGGGCGTTCAATTCGCGTTGTTCTTCGGCACAAATCACGCGCCGCCCCGGTGGCACCGCTCGCAGGAGCGCCTCGATGAGGGTTGTCTTGCCCGCCCCGGGCGGCCCGGCAACGAGCACCCGCGTCCTGCGGGCTCGCATGAGCACGTCCAAAAAGGCCGCGCCCTCCGCCGACAGTGACCCGAACGACACGAGATCCGCAAGTGTGGTATTGCGTTTTTGCGGCACCCGGAGGCTGAACGACACGGTCCCGTCGATCCTGGGGGGTATCGACACCGACAAGCGCGCTTGGCGCCCTGTGGGGAGGATGACCCGGATCCCGTCGACCTTTGGGTGGGAAGCATCAAGGCTTTCCCCCGCGGCCGCAACCATCCGTTGTAGGGCGGCCAAGACCGCTTCGGGCTGAGACGGCGCGCCCGTGCAACGTGTCTCCCCCCCGGCAAACCGGGTAGTCAGTTCGCCGTCCTGCCCGTAGATTTCCTCGACTCTCGGGTCGCTCACGAGGAGGCCGAGCTGGGCCCCGATCCCGTCGAGCTCCCGCAGCATCCTGTCGACGACGTCGGCCGGGTCTGAGAACGGCTGCAGACCCTCGTGCGAGCCACGCATCAGCTCCCTCTGGAAGCGCTCGGTCTCGAGTTCCACGAACGTCCTGGCTTGGCCCGGGTCTCCGGCGACATCGAGGTCGTGGGACGCCACCGACGCCAGGACCCTCGAGCGGAGGGTGTCGAACGCTGTTGCGCTCATGTCGTCACCGCACGCCTGGCCAAGGGCCGCCAAAGCCGGGCACCGCTTGTCCCGTGACCGTCGGCAGACGGCTCGGGTGCACGCCCCCGAGGGCGGCCCAGCGAGCTCACCACCGCCGTGACCAGCTCGTCGACAGCCTTCTTCCACGGGCCTCTTGCGACGAGATCTGCGTTCCAGCGAGCGCGTGCCACGGCCCGGTCTTCGGGGAGGAAGGCGACGCCTGCGAAGGGGTGGCGACCGGTGTTGGCCTCGAGGAGGGCCCCGAGCTGGCTTCTTTCGAACCCGCCGGCGCGCGCCCGGCCGAAGGCTGCCCAGCATGGGGCGGCAAGGCCCGTTGCGAGGGCTGAAGCCTTCCACTGCACCAGGCGGGCAGCCCCCTCGGGGTCGGCCGCTGCGACCACGACGACGGCTGCGGCCCTGTTTACTACGGGGCCGGCCAACCCGGGGCGCTCGCGCGAAGGCGCGGTCCCTACCAGCCAAGACGTCTCCACGAGGACGTGGTCGTATGCCTCCGTCGCCTCGTCGAGGAGCTTTTCGAGGTGGGACGGGCTCACCGCCTGGCCGGCTCCCGAAGGAGCGCACACTGCGTCGAAATGCCCCACCACGCTCGCCCCGTCGCCCCGCGGCCCCGAAAGCGCCTCGGGCAAGGACGCCAGGCCCTGGCGTGCCCGGGCCAAACCCCACTGCAAGCCGCCTTCGGGGCTCCTGAGCAATCGCGATACGAGCACCGGTGCGAGCTCGTCGGCTTCCACCACGAGGACCCGGGCGCGCCGGGAGAGGTTTTCGGCCGCGGCGACGACGAGCTCGCTGAGCCCGGCACCGCCGCTGACCTTGGCCCACGCGCTCAGGGTGCCACGTCGCCCTTTGGCTGCGGCCCGGGCCCTGGCAGCGGTGCGCCAGTCGTTGAAATCCCTCGAGTTGGCCTTCGCCCGGCTACGGGGACGGGCCCCGGCAAACAAGGCCACGAGCTCGGACGGGGCGGTCGTTGCCTCTGCCACCTCGTCGGCTCCAAGGGCCAGCAAGTACTGGCGCCCGTTGCCGTCCGAGGGGTCCGACAAACCGATCACGTGGACGCCCGCGTCACGCGCCTTGGCTATGTCGGCAGCGGAAAAGACCCGCATCACGTCGTCGATCACGAGGATGTCCGTCCTTGCGAGGCATTTCCGCAGGGCCGCGCCGTCCATGACCACGTCCACCTCGAGGCCCTGCCCGTGGTCGCGGACATAGGCGCGCAAGGCCGAGCTCCAGGGCGCCTTGGTGGCCGCCAAGCCGATGTGGAGCACGCCTCAGGCCCCCTTGGCCTCGTATGACGGCGCCCCGGCTGCCCCTTCGGCGGTGCCCGGTGAGTACTGGAGCTCAGGCGTCGCCGCCTCGCCTGTCGAGCGCACGACCTCGATAGCACCGCCGAGCCCGGTGCCGCTTTCAGCCCCGAGTGCCGCGGCCAAGCGGAGGGCAACCTGTTTCCCAACCGACACGACGATGTAGTACGAGCCAGTGCTGGCGCCAAGGACGCCCTGCGCGCCGCCTGTCGGGGCCACCGACAGGACCCGTAGGCCCTGGGCGACGTAATAGGCGCCGCCGGAACTGTTGGTCGCTATCACGTCCACCTCGTCGCCTGCGGCGACCTCGCCCCCCGCCGCTTGCTGGATGGGGACGGCGATGCTCATTTGCCCGAGAGCCGCAGGCGAGGGCCGTGCGACCTCGCTCGACGTCAGCAACTCGCCCGGGCGGAGGGGCACGGCGGCGACCCAGCCCGACGACAGCTGAGCGGGGCTCAGCAGCCCATGAGCCTCGGGGCCGTCGCTCTCGTGCACAGGTACGACCTTGCTGTCCGCTGGGCCGAGCGGGGAGCCCGCAGGCACGAAGGCACTGGCGACCACCACGCGCACCATTGCCGAGCGGTCCTGCAAGGCGGCGTACGCGAACGTGGCGGCGAGGACGGCCAGGACTATCGGGACAATCGCGCCGCTGCTCAGGCGCCTCGGTCGCCGTACCGGCCTTGGCTCGTCGCCGCGTGGGGGCCCAATGGCCCCGTCGACTGCCAGGCCCACGCGCTCAGAGGGCATACGGCACCACAGCGGCGAGACCGCCCAGTGCAAGGAACGGCCCGAGCGGCACGGCCACTCGCCGCCGGCCAGGTGATCGGGGCCGCCCGCCTCCACGACCTGGGGAAGCGTCTTCGCTTCCGCCTTCGTCCACTGCGGCCCAGGCGCCGGCAATCGGCGTCACGGCGAGCAACCCGGCAAGCAACGGCGCGCAGGAAAGCACGACGAGCGCGGCACCGGCGGAGTAGCTCCCGACGCCAAACGCGACGAGGCACGCCATCCTGACATCGCCCAGCCCGACTGCCTCCCGCCGGGCCACCCACCATCCCAGGTAGCCACATCCGCCGGCGACAGTGGAAAGAGCCGCCAGCCAGAGGTGTTGCCATTGGTGGCCCGCAGCCAACGAGCACGCAATGCTGCCGGCCGCCAGCCCGCCGCCCCAACGCAGCAGCGGAGTTGGCAATACGAGGTGCCCGGAGTCGATCAGGCCGGCTAGGGCAAGCACAGCCGCCCAGAAGCCGAACGCCAATGCGACCGACGCCGAAGGCGCCGAGGTGCCCCGCGCGGCGGGGAGCGTCATCACGCCGGCCAGCAGGCCCGAGGCCACGCTGGGGACGACCACCCACCCTGCGAGCGACGCCCGCCCGCGCCCGCCAGGTACGAGCAGCGCTCGCACTGCCGGTCCGCCCGCCGCTGCCGAGGCTGCCGGCACTCGCGACACCCCCGCCGATGTCTCGGCCGCCCCCGGTGCCCCCAACGCACCGCTGCGGCTCTTAGCCTCTTCGACCCATCTCGCGAGAGTCGGGCTCGCCGATGCCCACAAGCCCGCGAGCCCGCCCACAAGCGCGACAGCGACGGCGAGAGCGATCGCTTCGAGTAAGCCCGCATGGCTGACCATTCCGGTTACTACCGGCCTGCCGGCCACCCGGATTTTGAAAATTGCCCTCGCGGCCGCCCGCGGCAAGGCCTAAGTGCTCAGGACGACAGCTTTCCCGTCTTGGAGCGCTGCAAAGAGGCGTACAGCTCGAGGTACTTCTGAGCGAGCGACCGCATCGAGTGCTCTGCCGCCCGGGCGTAGGCCGATTCGCGCATCGCTTTGACCTCCGGGCCGCCCAAGAGGGCCTCCTTGATGGCAGTCGCGAGCGCCGCTGGGTCGCCCGGGGGGACGAGCAGGGCGTCACGGGAGCGTCTGGCGACGTTTGCGTACCCGGGGATGTCGCTTGCGACTACGGCTGCTCCGGCCGCCATACCCTCGAGGAGCACCACCCCGAAGCTTTCCCCGTGCAGGGAGGGCGCCACGAGCACGTCCGCGCCGCGCATGCGGCGGAACTTCTCGTCCTCGCTCACGATCCCGAGCCATTCGAAGCGGGGGTCGTCCTTGGTAGAAAGCTTGAGCGCACCCGTTTCGGGGCCCTCTCCGGCAACCCAGACGCGCGCGTCGACGGAGTGGCGCGTGACGGCTTCCACGAGCACGGCAAGGCCCTTTCTCGGCTCGTGCCTCCCGACGAACAGCACCGTCTGGCCGTCCTTCGGCCACGGCTGGGCCCGCTCGACCATGTCGACGTCGATCCCGTTCCAAAGGAGCTGGTAGGTCCCCCCGAGGGCCTGGCGGGCGGTCCGCAGCGCCAACTCGGACACGGCGCAGCGCAAACCCAGCCGCCTCACGACCCACTTGCCCGGGAGCTTCAGGGCGCGGTACCAGGCGATGTCACCGGCGCGATGGAACGTGCCGACGAGCGGCCCGTCGCTGAAGAGCAGCGCAGTCAACGACGGCCCCGGGACGAGAGGCTCGTGGATGTGGACGATGTCGAAATGACCGTCCCTGAGGGCCCGGATCGTCTTGAGCGCGGCCGAGGGGTCGGGCGCGATCGGGGCGACCGACCCGTTTGCTGCGGTCGGGACCGTTGGCCCGAGCGGCTTGACCCAGGTCTCGGGGCGAGGGCCATCCGTCGGGGCGAGCACCTGGACTTCCACTCCTTCTTGCCGCATGGCGCGCGCGATGCCCATGACCTGCCCCTGGACGCCGCCCGGGATGGTGAGGCTGTAAGGGCAGACCATGCCCACCCGCAGCTTTGTGCCCCCGCCTGCGCCGCTCACCGGAGCGCTCCCGTAGCATCCCCATCCGGTTCCGGTTCCGCACCCACTTTCGGTGCCGGCGCCGGTGAAGGCGCCGGTGCCGGCCCACCACCAGCCCTGGTCGACCGGCCACGACCGCCCGGCTGGCGGTTTGTGCGGCTGCGGAGCGGTGGGTCGTCCGACCAGTTGGGCTGCACCATGTGCCACTGTGTGGGCGCGGCGCTGACCAGCAGTTCGAGCTCGCTCGCAAGCAGCCGGGTGCCCCCCACGACGCGGTCGCTGAAGCGGCCTGCCTGGTTGAGCTCGATCGGCGGGCGGAAGTCGATCGTGTGGTCGTCGGCGCCGGCGCCGAAGTAGACGGCCGAGCAAAGCAGGGGCGCTCGTGACCGAAGGGCGAGCGTCACGGGCCCCGCAGGCATCTCGACACGTTCGCCGAAGAACTCGACCTCCACGCCTGACGTCGGCCCGACCAGGCGGTCGGAAAGGAGGCATACCACGTGACCCTGGCGGAGCGCTTGCAGGATGGCCGCTCCCGCCTGTGGGCCAACGGGGACCACCTGCATGCCGAGGCGCTCACGGTAGGCGGCGAACCAGTCGAACAACTCGGGCGGCTCGAGCGGCTCGACGGCCACCGTGACGTGCAAACCCCTCGCTATCAGGTACATCGCCCCCCACTCCCACCCACCGAGGTGGGGCGCGGCAATGATCACGCCCCGGCCTGCGCCGAGCGCGTTGTCGAGGTTGTCCTCACCCACCGTTTTCACCCCGGCGATGACCTCCGCCTGGGGCACCGACGGTAGCCGGAAGCTTTCCGCCCAGTAGCGGGCGTAGTTGGCGAAGACCGCGGCGACCACCGACCTCGCCTCCCGCCCGGCCAAGGGCCGCCCCATGACGCGCCCCATGTGGGATGCGACGATGGCACGCTTGCCGTCGTAGTCGGGGAGCCGCCCGACGAGGCTGCCTACCGCGAGCGCGAGCCTGCAGGAAGCCTGTGCGGGCAGCGCAGAAGCCAGGGTCGTCGCCGCCCGGTAAAGGGACAGCCTTGTGCTTGGCACTGGTCGAACCTAGGCCAGGGCGGCTTCGCCGGCCAGCTCAGCAGTCAGCCCGAGGCGCTGCCGGGGCGGGGCGCACCAGCCTCGTCGTTGACTTGGGCGCCTGTTCCTTCGTCCAAGCGCGCCAACCTCGCCGACCGCCTCTCGTGCCAGCGCCCGACGACCACACCAGGAGCCGACGGCCCCCGGGTGCCGGCGAAGAAGCCGCCGCTCCTCGGGACCGAAGACGCCCGCCTGCGCCGGCTCGTTTCGACGACGCCCGAACGTTCCTCACGCCACGCACGCCACTTGAGCACTACCGCAGTCGGCTCGACGGGTAGTGGGGCCGGTGGCCGCTCGGCCTGGCGCCACACCTTGACGAAGCGCTGCCCGGCCGTAATACATGAAAGCGCAAAGACCAGCCAGAGGAGCCAGAGCATGTCGGCGGGGAACTTGAGGGCGAAGCAGAGCACGAAAACGCGCTCGCCCCTTTCCATGAGGCCGCCCTTGGCGTCGATACCGAGGGCGTCCGCCTTGGCGCGGATGTACGAGACGAGCTGCGAAACGCCCAGGACGGCCAGGGGCACGAGCGCTGCGTGGCCGCCGAAGCGGTCCTGGGCGTACCAGGCCATCCCCCCGAGCACGAAGGTGTCGCTCACCCTGTCCCCCACCGAGTCGAAGAACGCCCCCCTCCGGCTCGATCGCCCGCTCGCCTTGGCCAGGCTCCCGTCGAACAGGTCGGGCAAGGCGGACCCGATGAGGACCAGGATCCCGACGATCAAGTGGCCGGACGCTATCGCCCAGGCCGCTGGGACAGACAGCGCAATGCCAAGAGCCGTGAGGTGGTCCGGCGAGAGCCCCGTGCGCCGCAAGGCCCGCCCCGCAGGGCTCACAGCTCGGTCGACTGCCGCCCGGAACCGTGCATCGAACAAACTAAGTTGCTCCTATCGGCCGATGAACTGTCGGCCAGCCTACCACCGGGCCTCGGCGCAACCGCATTTGAGCGACCGGTACGCCCCTTCGCCACCTGCTGAGCCCGCTCGCCACTTTCCCCGCAGCAGCCTTGAAGGTAGCCTGACTGGACCGGGCCGGGCTGTGCACGAGACCCGACGGGACGGCCGGCCTGCAAGGGAGGAGATGTTTCCGAATGAAGGCTTACCAACCAGCGAAGGTCCGCAACGTCGCCCTCGTCGGGCACGGTGGTTCGGGGAAGACGACGTTAACCGAGGCTCTCGCGCTGTGCAGCGGCGCCATCAACCGCACGGGGCGCGTGGAGGACGGGACGGCGCTGTCGGACTTCGAGCCCGAGGAGCACGCTCACCACATGTCGACCTCGCTCTCGCTGGCGGCGCTCGAATGGCAGAGCTACAAGGTCAATATCCTCGACTGCCCCGGGTACGCCGACTTCGTCCCAGAGGCGCTCGCCGGCCTTTCCGTCGCCGACCTGGCCGTGTTCGTAGTGAGCGCGGTCGACGGGGTCGAGGTCCAGACGGAGTTTTTCTGGAAAGTCGCCGCCGAACTGGGCATCCCGCGCTTGGTGTTCCTCAACAAGCTCGACCGTGAGCGGGCCGACTTCTCCGAAGTCCTCCAGCAGCTCCACCAGTCCTTCGGCGCCGGCGTCGCACCGCTCGAGCTCCCGATCGGCAGAGAGGCCGAGTTCTCCGGAGTTGCCGACCTGCTCACCGATACCGCTTTCACCTACCAGCCCGGCAAGTGCACGGCGACGAGCGGCCCGATACCCGATGCGATCGCCGACCAGGAGCACACCGTTCGCGACTCGCTCGTCGAGGGGATAGTCGTGGCCGACGACGACTTGATGGCCCGCTACCTCGAGGGCGAGCAGATCTCGGCCGAGGAACTTTCCAAGACTCTTGCAAAAGGCGTCGTTTCCTCTCAGGTCTTCCCCGTGATCTGCGGCTCGGCGACCAAGCTCGTCGGCATCGACCGCCTCCTCGACATATTCTGCGAGGTCGCGCCGTCTCCTCTCGAACGGCCGCCGGCTCGGGCCATTTCGCCGGGGACCGCTCACAGCGAGGTGATCGAGACGCCCTGCGACCCTGCAGGCCAGCCTCTTGCCTGGGTGTTCAAGACTGTCGCCGACCCCTACGTCGGGAAGATTTCTCTTTTCAAGGTTGCGTCCGGCACCATCCGGCCCGACGCGGTCCTTTTCAACCCGAGGTCGAGGTCGGAAGAACGCCTCCACGCCCTCTTCACGCTCCGCGGCAAAGAACAGGTGCCCGTGCCCGAGCTGACCGCCGGTGACATCGGCGCGGTCGCGAAATTGGCGTCCACCAACACGGGCGATTCGCTGACTCCCCGCAACATGCCGGTGACCGTGCTACCCCCCGGGCATGCCGCGCCCGTCACCGAAGGAGACGGGCCTGGGACGGGCAATTGGCTCGCGGACGCCGCAATGCCGGTGCTGTCCATGGCCATCAGGCCAAAAAGCAAGGCGGACGAGGACAAGTTGATGACGGCCCTCCACCGCCTGCAGGAGGAGGACACCACTCTCTCGGTGCGCCGGGACGATGAGACGCATCAAACTGTCATCTCCGGGACGGGTGAGGCCCACATCGGCATAGCGATGGAACGGCTCTCCCGCAAGTTCGGGGTGGCGGTCGAACACGAGGATCTCGTCACGCCCTACCGCGAGACCATCAGCAACGTCGCCGAGGCAGAAGGGCGCTACAAGAAACAGACCGGCGGGCACGGCCAGTTCGGTGTCGCATCGCTCCGGGTCGAGCCTAAGGACCGGGGCGGCGGGTTCGAGTTCGTGGACAACATCGTCGGCGGTGTCATCCCCCGCCAGTACATCCCGGCGGTGCAAAAGGGTGCCGAAGAAGCAATGGCAGACGGGGGCAATTTCGGCTGGCCCGTCGTGGACGTCCGCGTGACGTGTTACGACGGCAAGCACCACCCGGTCGACTCGTCGGAAATGTCGTTCAAGATGGCGGGAGCTCTCGCGGTGCGCGAAGCCCTCGCCAAGGCGGGGCCGGTCATGCTCGAGCCTCTCTCCCTGCTCGAGGTGACGGTGCCCAACGCCTACCAGGGTGACGTCCTCGGCGACCTCAACAGCCGGCGCGGCCGGGTGCAGGGTACCGAGACAGGTCAGCCCGGGGAGTCGGTGATCGTGGCGCTCGTGCCCACCTCGGAGCTCATCCGCTACGCGATCGACCTGCGCAGCCTCACGGGGGGCCGTGGCCGCTTCCGCGCCCACCACGACCACTACGAGGTGATGCCCCAGAACCTGTGGGACAAGGTCAGGCGCGAGCGCGCGAACGTCGAGAAGTAGCGGCGAACAACCCCCTATCGGCGGGTAGCCCGAGCACCGGACCTGGTGCGGCAACCGGGGCACACAGGCAAGCGGGCACACGGGCCCGGGGACAGCCTCAGCGTGCGCGCCCAGACGCGTCAGGACGTGGCGAGCACGACAATCGGCTTTGCCTGGCCGGGGCGGTACGGGCCGTAGACGGCGAGGAGATCCCCGCCCGGCCCGGAAACGGCCCACGGCCCGGGACTGCTCGCGCCGGCTGCCTCTAGCTCGCTCAGAGCCAGGACCGCCCCGTGGGCCACCCGCCCGGCGGTGGCGGCGTCCACCATCGCCGAGGCGGCGCCCACTCGGCGAAGGGCAGCAGCAGGCGCGACGACAGCGTCGTGGGGCCGCTCCATCCCCTCGAGGTCCCCGAGGGGCACCGCCTCGGCGAGAGTGAACTCCCCAACAGCCGTGCGCCGGAGATTGCGCAGGTGGGCTCCCCCGCCAAGGCTCTGGCCGAGGTCTGCCGCCAGCACGCGCACATAGGTACCCGCCGAGCAGTCGACTTCCGCCTCGAGGACCGGCCCGTGCTCACCCGTTGTCCCGGGACGGATGTCGAAACGGGTGACCTCGACGCGGCGGGCGGCACGCTCGACTTCGATCCCGGCTCGCGCAAGTGCGTGAAGGCGCTTGCCGCCCACCTTGAGCGCCGACACCATCGGCGGGACCTGTTCGATGGCCCCTGTCAAGGCCAGTGCAGCGGCGCGGGCATCCTCCAGGCCGACCGAGCCCATGTCCCAGGTGGCAGTCACTTCGCCGGCAGCGTCGAGCGTGGTTGTGGCCACTCCGAGGACGATCTCGGCGCTGTAGCTCTTGGGCAGGCCGGAAAAAAACTGCATGAGCCTGGTCGAGGGCCCGAGGCCGACGAGCAGGACGCCGGTCGCGTCGGGGTCGAGGGAGCCCGCGTGGCCCGCCCTTTTCTCCGAAAAAATGCGCCGGCACCTTGCGACCACGTCGTGGCTCGTCGGCCCGGCCGGCTTGTCGACTACCGCGAAGCCGTTGGCACGGGTCCTCGCGGGCGCGCTCGCCGGGCTCAACCCGGGAGTGCCGGGGGTTCGGGGGCTTCACCGGGAGCAGGCAGTTCGCCCCTGTCGCGGAGCCCCCGCAGGACCGATTCCACTCGTTCGCCGTAGGCGACCGCCGGGTCGGCGTCGAACGTGAGCAAGGGGGTCCGCTTGATCCGTACCTCGTGGGCGACGGCAGCCTGCAAACGGGGCCGGGCCTCTGCCAGGGCCTCGGCGGCGGAGCTCGGCAGGGAGGAAAAAAGGACCGTGGCATGGCGGAGATCGGGGTCGCAGCGCACCGCCGTAATGGTCGCAAGCTCGAGACGGGCGTCGTTGCTCGCCTCACGTTCGACCGCCTCGGCGAGCACCTCCCGGAGGACCTCGTTGACCCGGGCCATCCTCGGGTAGTTGCGCCCCCCACCGGCCCCGCCGCCCCGGCTGGGTTGGCCGCCGCGGCTGCCTCGGCCGCCCGCATGGCGCGTCAAACGCCCCACCAGTGCCTCTCGCACGATAGGACCTCGACCTCGGGGAACGACCACACGAAGCGCTCGACCGATGCGAGCACTTCCTCCACGTGGCCCGCCGTCGACGACACGGCAGCGAACGCGAGCTCGGCCGCCTGCCTGCGGTCCTGTTTGCCGACCTCGGCAGCAGCGACGCCGAAACGGCGCCGGCTCCCTTCAACTATCGGCTTTATCGCAGCCCTCTTGTCTTTCAATGAACGAGCCCCTGGTATGTGCAGCTCGACGCAAAGAGCGGCCGCGTGCACGAGATCTCCTAGCTGCGGGGGATCTCGCGCTCCTCGTAGGTCTCGATGATGTCGCCCTCGCGGAGATCCTGGTTGTTGGAGAGGCCTATGCCGCACTCGAAGCCCTCGTGGACTTCGCGCACGTCCTCCTTGAAGCGGCGGAGCGAGGTGATCGCGCCTTTCCAGATGATGACCCCGTCCCTGAGGAACCTCACCTTCGAACCACGGGTGATGACGCCGTTGCGCACGAAGCAGCCGGCGATGGCGCCGATGCGCGGTACCCGGAAGATCTCGCGCACCTCGGCGTCGCCCGTGACGACTTCTTCGTACTCGGGGGCGAGCATCCCGACCATGGCGGCCTGGACGTCTTCGATCAGCTTGTAGATGATCTCGTAGGTGCGGATCTCGACGCCCTGAGCAGCCGCCATCGCTCGCGCCTCACGGCCCGGGCGGACGTTGAACCCGATGATCGTCGCGTTCGAGGCCGCTGCGAGGGCGACGTCGTTTTCGGTGATCCCGCCTACGGCCCGGTGGACGAACGAGAGCTTCACGTCGTCGCGCTCCAGCTTGCGGAGGCTCTCGGTGACGGCTTCGAGCGAACCTTGGACGTCTGCCTTCACGACCAGGTTGAGGGTCGCCGCCTCCCCCCGCTGGATCTGCTCGAATATGTCCTCGAGCTTTGCGCCCCCGCTCGTGGCGGCGGAGCTCCGGCGAAGGTCGGCGCTACGAAAGCGCTGCTCGCGTTGCTCGGCCACTTCCCGGGCAGTCCTCGAAGTTGGCACGCCACGCAGTTCGTCCCCCGCTGCGGGGAGCGAGTCGAAACCGAGCACCTGAGCCGGGAAAGACGGCGGGGCTTCCTTGATGTTGTCGCCCTTGTCGTCGATCAGGGCCTTGACGCGCCCCCAGGCCGCCCCGGCTACGACGTGGTCGCCGACGCGCAGAGTCCCGTTTTGCACGATCACCGTGGCCACAGGGCCCTTTCCCGGGTCGAGGTTGGCTTCCAGGACGATGCCCCTCGGGTGCGCCTCGGGGTTGGCCCGCAGCTCCTCCACTTCGGCCACCACCATCAGTTGTTCGAGAAGGTCGTCGATCCCGAGGTTTTGCAGGGCCGAGACCTCGACCATGATCGTGTCGCCACCCCAGCGCTCGGGCACGAGGCCGAGCTCGGAAAGTTGCTGCATCACGTGGTTGGGGTCGGCATCGGCGCGGTCGATCTTGTTGATCGCCACAACGATCGGGACCTTGGCGGCCTTGGCGTGGTTGAGCGCTTCGATCGTCTGGGGCATCACGCCGTCGTCGGCAGCGACGACCAGAACGACGATGTCGGTCACCTCCGCCCCCCTGGCGCGCATGGCGGTGAAAGCCTCGTGGCCTGGGGTGTCGATGAAGGTGATCAGGGCGCCGGTGGCGGTGGTGACCTGGTAGGCACCGATGTGCTGCGTGATGCCACCGGTTTCGCCCGAGGCGACGTCGGATTCGCGGATGCGGTCGAGCAACGACGTCTTGCCGTGGTCGACATGGCCCATCACTGTCACGACGGGGGGGCGGGCGCGCAGCTGGTCGTCGTTTTCCTCGTCGTCCTCGTCACCGAAATAGCGGGCTTGTAGCTCGGCTTCTTTTTGTTCACCCGGCTCGACGAGACGGACGTTCGCGCCGATCTCTGCTGCGAACAGTTCGATCATCTCGTCGGACAACGACATCGTCGCAGTCACCATCTCGCCCTGGCTCAGCAAAAACCTGACGACGTCGGCTGCGCTCCGGTTGAGCCTGGGCGCCAGGTCCTGGGCAGACGAGCCCCGCTCGATAATGACCTCTCCCTCGGGCACGGGGGCGTGCGAGGGGACATAAGTCGTCGGTGCTTGAGCCTCGAGCTCTTCACGGCTTTGCTTGCGGCTGCGCGAGCGACGCCCGCTCGGCCGCGAGCCCCCTCGGCCTCCCGGGCCACCGCCTGGGCCACCACCGGGCCGGCCTACGCCGCGCGGCGGCAAGCCGGTCCCCGGCGCCCCGCCCCTGTAGTTGCCGCCCCCAGCCGGGGCACGGTAGGTCGCATCGCCGCTCCGAGCCGGTGGCCCGACGCGTGGGCCGAGCGGCCTGGCCCCACCTGGGCGGACACCGGGACCACCGGTGCGCGGCCCGCCCGGGCCTCCGAACGAGCCTGGCCTCGGCCCACCGAAGCCGGGCCTCTGGCCTGCACCCCCTGGCCCACCCGGTCCGCCGCCGGCTCCCTGGCGACCTAAAGGCGCGCCGGGGCCTCCACGCGGCGCCGGCGGCCGGCTCCCGGGCGGCAAAGGCGAACGTGGCTGGCCGGAGCGGTCACCACCGAAGCGGCCTGGCGCACCTGGGCCGTAGGAACCTCCCCCACGTCCGGGCGACTGGGGTGCCCCACCTGGACGACCTGGTCCCCCCGCTCCTCCGGGCGCGCCCGCCCCGCCTGGGTTGCGAACGGGAGGTGGGATGGGCTTGCCGGTCAAGGGTGAAACTGGCCGCTGGCGGAACCCCGGCGGCGGTGGGATCGGCTTGCCGGTCACGGGCGATACGGCGGGCCGGTTGGACGGAGCGGACGGCGGTGCACCAGCGGGCCCCTGAGCAGCGGGCGCGGGAACAGCCGGCGCACTATTGGCCGCTGCCGGAGCATGCGGCGCCGGAGCATGTTGCGCCGGAGCAGGTTGCGCCAAAACGCCATGTGAGCCGTGGGCGGTCACTGCGGGTTGAGCCGTGGGGCCCCCATGGCCGGTGGCGGGCGCATGAACAGGCGCATGAACCGGTGTGACGGGATGCCCACCTGGAGCCGGCGCCCCGGGCGGGCGGACGCCGGGGGGCGGTGCAACCGGGCTGCGCGCCGGCGCCTGCGCGGGCTGTACTACCTCGCCCGGACCGCCAGCCGGCTCGCGCGTGGGTACAGCGTGATCTGTCGAGCTTGTCCTGGCCTGGGCGGCGACACCCCCGTGAGCGGCGGGCTGGCGAGGCTCAGCAGCCTCGCGGGCAGCCACTACCCCCGGTGGCGGGGCAAGGTGCGGTGAGGAAGGGGATGAGGCGGAGGAAGGGGCAGTCCCGGTGGGTGCCGTCGTGCCGCCTGCCAGGCCCTGCCTCGCACGCGAGCCATTGCCTCCGAGCGGCTGCGACGTCGACGTGAGGGCGGCGGAGCCAGGTGCCCCGTTGCCACCGATGGCGGGACCACTCGTCACTGTGCCCGGCGCCCCTGTTGGCACAGCCTGTTTCTCCTCCGGCGGTTGCACGCGCTTGATGCCGTCTCGTTCGGCTTTGCGGCGCACGCGGTCGGCTTGGGCTTCCTCGATGCTCGACGAATGGCTCGTAACACCGATGCCCATCGCCAGGCACAAGTCGAGCCCTTCTTTGTTGCTCAGCCCAAGCTCACGTGCGAGCTCGTACACCCGGATTTTCTTCGACAAGTTGTCCCTCGGTCCCTTCTCGACGCCCTGCTGCGTCCTGTTCGGTTGTATTGCCTCGTGCTACGTCGTGTTGTCAGGCGCCCGGCACCGGCACCTGCGGCACCAAAACCGGGGGCGACGTGGCCCATCCCATCCTCGCACGTTCGCGAGCCCTCGCGAGCAGCGCCTCGACCTCTTGGGCAGGCACCTCCCTGCGAAGCGCCCTACTGAAAGCACGCCTCTTGGCCGCCTGCTCCAAACATCCAGGCTGCGCCAGCTCCGTGCCTGCCAGCCTGCAGAACCAGGCGCCGCGCCCGGGAGCGTCACGCCCGATGACGAGCCGGCCTTCCTGGTTCAAGGCTACCCGCACCAGTGTACCGGTGGTGTTCTTGGCCCGGCACCCCACGCAGGTCCGCTCCGGCCCCAGCCGCCTAGCCCTCTCCCTCGCCCGCCAGGGCACTTTCCGGGCGCACTGCAACGGGCCCTGTGCCGTCCCCCGCGCTGTCAGCTACTTCGGGCGAGCCGGCCTCCTCACCGGCAGGTGCGGCAGATGCGACCGGTGCGGCAGGTGCGGCCGTGCCCTGCGCCTCTTCGCCATCGACCTTGCCGGCGGCACCGTCACCGTCGGGCTCTTTGGCCCAGGTCTCGTCTTCGCCCGTGAGAGAACCGGCCTCCCATTCCTGGGCGGAGACAGCTTCACCTCCCCCGGCGGGTTGCCAGACCATTTCCCCGGCCTCGTTTTGGACCCACTCGCCCTCCGCCCACTCCTGGGCGGCGTAGGCCTCTTCCTCGGCAAGCTGGGTTTCGCTCTTTATGTCGATCCGCCAACCCGTCAGCCGGGCGGCAAGACGGGCGTTTTGACCTTCCTTGCCGATCGCCAAGGAGAGCTGGTAGTCGTTGACGATCACAGTCGCCGTCCCCGACTCGTCGTCGAGCTCGACGTCTTTTACCTTGGCCGGCTGGAGGGCACGCATGACGAACTCGCGGGCGTCCTCCGAGTACGGGACGATGTCGACCTTTTCACCGCGCAGCTCGGTCGTCACCATCCTGACCCTTGCGCCCCGCGCGCCTACGCAGGCGCCCACCGGGTCGACATTCGGGTCGTTGGACCACACGGCGATCTTGGTGCGGTGGCCGGGCTCGCGTGCGGCCGCCTTGATCTCGACGATCCCGTTGGCGATCTCGGGCACCTCGAGCTCGAAGAGGCGCTTGATCAACCCCGGGTGGGTCCTCGACACGACGATCTGAGGGCCCTTGCTCGTCTTGCGCACCTCGACGATGTAGGCCTTGAGCCGGGCATTGTGCTCGTAGTGCTCGAATGGGACCTGTTCGGCCTGGGGTAGCAACGCTTCCACCTTGCCGAGGTCGAGCAACGTGTAGCGGTTATCGCTCTGCTGGATGATGCCCGTTACGATGTCGCCTTCGCGCCCGGCGTACTCCTCGTACTTGAGGTCGCGCTCCGCTTCGCGGATGCGCTGGAAAATCACCTGCTTGGCTGTCTGAGCCGCGATCCGCCCGAAGTCCTTGGGGGTGTCGTCCCATTCACGCACGACGTTGCCTTCGTCGTCGAGCTCCTGGCCGTAGACGCGGATCTCGCCCGAATCGGGCTCGATGGTGACGACGGCCTCTTCGGCTGCCCCAGGCATCCGCTTGTAGGCGGCCACGAGCGCGTTGGCGAGCGCGTCGAGCAGGACGTCGACGCTTATGCCCTTGTCCTTGGCGATCTGCTGGAGCGCCTCGAGGAAAGCCATGTTGTCCTTCATCGGGCTCATGGCGCCTCCACCGAGACGTCGGCGAGCGCCTGGCGCCGGCTGGCGCGCTGGCGCGGGGACTTGCCCGCCGCTTTGGCTGCTCGGGGCGCAGGCTGCGGGCCCCAGGCAAAGACGACATTCGCGCGCTCGACCATGTCGAGCGGCACACGGACGTCCTGCACTCCGCCGGGGGTCAGTTCGGCTTGGATGACGACCGCCTCCTCCTCGGCTGCTACCAGTAGGCCCCGGAGGCGCCGCGGGAGCTCGCCGGACGGTGCGAGCTTGAACGAAACCTCCTGGCCGACATAACCGGCGAAATGGCTCGGCTTGCGCAAGCGTCGTTCGAGGCCGGGGCTCGAGACTTCGAGGACGTACCGGCCCGCGGGGACGAGGTCGTCCCGCTGGTCCAGCGCTGCCGAGATGGCACCAGCCACTTGGGTGATGGCGTCGAGGTCGACACCGCCTTCGCGTTCCACCATGACCCGGATATTGGCGCCGGAGCGCTCGATATCCCAAATCTCGAGCCCTGCCGCCTCCACTACAGGCCCGAGGGCGAGAAAAATTTCCTCGTCGGCGCCCATCTCACCTCCTGCGGTCAAGGTTCCCTCAAACAAAAACGTGGGCATCCTGCCAGGCAGGACAGCCCACGCCCAACATCACCCAGCGATGACGACGACTATTATAGCGACGGCCGGTCGCGTTGCGCCTTGGGAGCTGTCTATAGGCGCGCCGCTGCCCGTGGTAACGGTCGGACGCCCCGTAGCCGGCAGCGCCTACTTCCAGCGGAAGTAGACAAAAACCCGCCCGAAATTGTCTGCATCTTTTTCGACGCGGTGGTAGAGCGCCCTGATCTCTTTTTGGTCGAGGAAACGCAGCACGCGCTTCTTCAACTGGCCTGAACCCTTCCCCGGGATGATCTCGACCTCGCTCGCCTTGATGCGCACCGCCTCGTCGATCACGTCCCTCAGCGCGCGGTCGATCTGGCCGCCTTTGTTATAGATGTCGTGGAGGTCGAGCTTCAGCTTG